>Ga0081540_1002111_pt1 | contig 16559 bp, 9 predicted proteins | sample TabmetS2T1R1_FD_71024 | JGI IMG/M metagenome (GOLD analysis project Ga0081540, IMG submission 71024) | Tabebuia heterophylla rhizosphere microbial communities from the University of Puerto Rico - S2T1R1 | ecosystem: Host-associated > Plants > Roots > Rhizosphere ... | reverse complement strand
ACTACCGGCAAAAAATCGGCGCCGGCATCGGCGCGCGCTGGCGCTCGCCGGTCGGCATGATCCGCGTCGACCTCGGCGTGCCGGTGCACGACGACCAGAACCACGGCATCGAGCTGCACATCGTGATCGGGCCGGATTTATGAGTCGCCATCCACGGCTGCGCATTTCGTCGTTCGCTCCGCGCCGGAGCACGGGCATCGCCGCGATGCGCATCCTCCGGTGGATCGGCATCGCGTTCGCCGTCATCGTCCTCGTCACCGGCGCGCTGCTCTTCTGGCTGCTCGACACCGAATCCGGCGCCCGCTTCGCGCTGGCGCGCGCGATGGCCGCGGCCGAAGGCAAGGTTTCGTTCGAGCGATCGAGCGGTCATCTCGCGGGGCCGCTCACGCTCGTCAACGTGCGCTACGACGACCCCGCCGCGGGCGTCGCTGCGCGCGTCGGCACGATCGTCGTCGACGTCGCCGTGCTCGAGCTGTTCGCGAAACGCGTGCACGTCGTCAGTCTCGACATCGGCGATCTCGACGTCGCGCTGAAAACCGTGCCGACGAAAACCGAAGAGCCGGCGTCGGAGTTTTCGCTCGTCGCGCCCGTCGACGTCGCGCTCGATCGCCTCGCGCTCAGGAAAGCTGCGTTCTCGCAGGATGGCAAGCCGCTCTTCGCCGCCGACACGCTCGATCTCGCCGGCGCATGGACGCGCGGAGGCGCGCTGATCAAGTCGCTCGCGCTGCGCTCGCCGGACGGCAGCGTCGACCTGCACGGCACGCTCTCTTCGGCGCCGGGCTATCCCGGCGACGGCGAGACGACGTTCCGCTGGAAAGCGGCCGATCGCGAGATCGCCGGCACGTTGAAGGCGCGCGGCGACGGCAAGCAGGCGACGCTCGAGCTCGCGCTCGGCGCGCCGACGCCGGCGACGGTCACCGCGACGCTGACGCAATCGCGCGAGTTCCCGTGGACCGCGAAAGTCACCGTGCCGCGCTTCGATCCGAAACGCGTGCAGCCCAACTCCACGCTGACCGCGCTGGCGCTCTCCGTCGAAGGCTCGGGCGACAAGCAGCACGGCGCGCTCAACGGCGAGGTCGTCGTCAACGATCATCGCGTGCAGCTCGAGCCGTTCCGCTACGCGCTCGACGGCGAAACGCTGAAGATCGAAACGCTGACGCTGAAGACACCCGAAGCGGCCGGCACGCTGCACGCGAGCGGCCACGTCGAGCTCGGCGCGAAACCGGTCGGCGCGGCGCTCGTCGTCGAGTGGGAAGGCGTCGAGCTGCCGGCCGATCTCGTCGGCCAGCCGCTTGCGACGCACGGCAAGCTCAACGCGTCCGGCAGCGCCGAGAAATTCCACGCCGACGGCGCGCTCGCGATCGGTCCGCCCGGCAAGCTCTCCGATCTCGCGCTCGATCTCGATGGCACGCCGGACGCGATCGCGCTGAAGCAGCTCGCGCTGAAGCAGGCGCACGGGGGCCTCGACGCGCACGGCACGATCAAGCTCAAGCCGGCGATCGGCTGGCAGCTCACGACGAAGGCGTCGAAGCTCGATCCCGGCGCGTTCGCCGCCGAGTGGCCCGGCGCGCTCGATTTCGAGCTCGCGAGCGACGGCACGCTGACCGACAACGGCCCCGACGCGACGATCAAGCTCGACAAGCTCGGTGGGACGCTGCGCAAGCGGCCGGTATCCGGCCACGTCGATCTCAAGATCAAGCCGGGCTACGTCCTCGACGGCTCGCTCTCGCTCGCGTCCGGCAAGAGCCGCATCGACGTCGCCGGCACGGGCGGCACCGATCAGACCGACGCGACGATCAAGCTCGCGATCGCCTCGCTCGCCGACTGGGTGCCGGACGCGAGCGGCAGCCTCGACGGCAATTTCCACGTGCGCGGCCGCTGGCCGAAGCTCGCGGTGAACGGCACGGCACACGGCGCCGCCATCGCTTCGGGCGGCGCGTCGATCGGCGTCGTCGACGTCACCGCGAACATCGCCGAGCTGCAACCGCCGAACGGCACGCTGACGCTGCACGCGCAGAAAGTCGTCGTCGGCAATCTCGAGTTCGAGACGCTCGACATCGACGGCGGCGGCACGCAGAAATCGCATCAGGTCAAGCTCGTCGCGAACGGCACGCCGCTCGCGGCGACCGTCGCGCTCGCCGGCAGCAGCGCCGACAACGGCAACTGGAGCGGCTCGCTGTCGACGCTCGACGTCACCGTGAAGGACGTGCCGAAGCTCGCGCTCGAATCGCCTTCGCAGCTCGCCTGGAACGGCAAGCAGTTCAGCGCGACCGACATCTGCCTCGCCGGCGGCGGACCGAAGCTGTGCGTCGCCGGCAACGGCGGCAGCGACGGCGCGTTCGCCGCGCGTTACCGCATCGAGCAGCTCCCGCTGGCACTGCTGATCAAGCTCTCGACGCCGGACGCGCCGCTGCGTGTCGAAGGCGTGCTCGCCGGCCACGGCGATGTCCACCGCGATGCGGCCGGCGCGTTGAACGGCGCGGCGACGATCGGATCGGACAAGGGCAGCGTCGCGTATCCTGACAACGCAAGCCAGCCGCTGATTGCCTACACGGGGTTCGCGCTCGACGCGAACCTCGCGCCGCAATCGGTGCACGCGACCGTGCGCGCCGCGCTCGATCACGACGGCAGGATCGATGGCGACCTCACGCTGTCGGGTCCGATGCGCGCGGCGCCGGCGATGTCGGGCAAGCTCGATGCGACGCTCAACAGCCTCGCGTTCGTCGAGCTGCTGACGCCGTCGGTCGCGAACATGAAGGGACATGTCGACGCGCACTACACGTTCGCCGGCACGACCGCGGCGCCCGCATTGAGCGGCACGCTCTCGCTCAAGGACTTCGCGACGGAAATACCCGACGCCGGCCTCAAGCTGCACGACGGCGAGATCAACGTCCGTTCCGCCGACGCCGAGCACTTCGCGCTCGACGGCACGCTGAAATCGGGCGACGGCACGCTGACGCTGTCGGGCTCCGGCGGCATCGGCAGGACCGCGCCGGCGAAGGCGAGCATCAAGGGCGACAAGTTCCTCGCCGCGGACATTCCCGGCGCGAAGGTCGTCATCTCTCCCGATCTCAGCATCGAGCGCAGCGCCGAGAACATCCGCGTCGGCGGCCACGTGACGATCCCGAGCGCGAACATAGACCTCGCCAAGCTGCCCGGCGGCGGGGTGAACAAGACGTCGCCCGACGTCGTCGTCACCGACGCCGAGCAGCCGGAAACCGGCAAAGCGCTGCCGGTCATCGTCGCCGTGAGCGTGAAGCTCGGCGACGACGTGAAGCTCGCCGGCTTCGGCCTCGACGGCACGATCGGCGGCGACCTCGCGGTCGATCAGCGACCGGGACGTCTCGCCACCGGCACCGGCACGCTCAACGTCGGCGGCACGTACAAGGCCTACGGGCAGGACCTCAAGATCGAGACCGGCCGCCTCCTCTTCGCCGGAACGTCGCTCGACAATCCAGGCCTCGACCTCCGCGCCGTGCGCACGATCGTCGGCTCGGGCGGCGAGGAGCTCGGCGACGTCATCAAGGCCGGCCTTCAGGTGCGCGGCACCGCGCTCGTGCCGGTGCTGACCGTGTTCTCGACGCCGCCGATGGAGCAGTCCGAAGCGCTTTCGTACCTCATCACCGGCAAGCCGCTCTCGGGCCTGAAGAGCGGCGAAGGCGACATGCTCGGCAGCGCCGCGCGCGCGCTCGGCAGCGCGACCGGCGATCTCCTCGCCAAGGGCATCGGCGCGCGCACCGGCATGGAGGTCGGCGTCGCCGACAACACCGCGCTCGGCGGCTCGGCGTTCACGGTCGGCAAGTACCTGTCGCCGAAGCTGTATCTCAGTTACGGCGTCGGCCTGTTCGTGCCCGGCGAGGTCGTCAGCCTGAAATATCTCTTCAGCAAGCGCTGGAACTTCGAAGCGCAGAACGCCACGACAGGCAATCGCGCGGGCATCAACTATCGCTGGGAGAAATAGCGCCGATCAAAGGCGCTGCGTCCCCGCTTTCGCGGGGATGACGAGCTTGCTTCTCCACTGCTTCTGCGGCCGGGACGGCCGCTTCGTTTTTTTTTTGCCTTTCCGGGTCCCCTCTCGGCCGCGGCAAGCGCGCGGAGGACAAAGCCCGAAGGGGCACGCGCAGGATGCGCGTGCGTTCGCTGTCAGTACACGGACGTACTGTCAGCGAACCTCCGTAGCGCGCTTGCGTAGTTTGCCGGGCATGGATGCCCGGCAAACCGCGGCCGCGAGGGTGCCGTTTTCTTTGGTTACTTTCTTTTGGGCAAGCAAAAGGAAGTAACTGGTCGACAGGGACGTCGATCAAATCCACATGGACGTGAGTCGGTTATCGCGATAACCACAAACCAACCCGAGAGCGCCCTCACCCTGCCCTCTCCCGCAAGCGGGAGAGGGAAAGAGCAGCTCAAGTCGCCGAAAAGTAACCATTTGCGCGATAATAGAGAGCTAAATCGCCGCGTCCGCCCCACGGACGACCCGGCGCGCGCAACGCGCGCCAAGGAAGCCAAGGAGATCATCGAATGAACGATTCGTTTACGACCCGGGACATCCTCGAGGTCAACGGCACGCGCTACCAGATCCGCAGCCTCGCCAAGCTCGGTCACCGGTTCGATCTGAAGCGCCTGCCGTATTCGATGAAGATCCTGCTCGAGAACCTGCTGCGCCACGAGGACGGCGCCAACATCACTGCCAAGGAGATCGAGGCCGTCGCGAACTGGAATGCGACGAAGGAGCCCGACACCGAGATCGCGTTCATGCCGGCGCGCGTCGTGCTGCAGGACTTCACCGGCGTGCCGTGCGTCGTCGATCTCGCCGCGATGCGCGACGCGATGAAGAAGCTCGGGGGCGATCCGCGCCGGATCAATCCGCTCTCGCCGGCCGAGCTCGTGATCGATCACTCGGTGCAGGTCGACGTCTACGGCAAGGCCGACGCGCTCGATCTCAACGTCAAGATCGAGTTCGAGCGCAACCGCGAGCGCTACTCGTTCCTGCGCTGGGGCCAGAAGGCGTTCGACAACTTCAAGGTCGTGCCGCCGCGCACCGGCATCGTGCACCAGGTGAACCTCGAATATCTCGCGCGCGTCGTCATGACGGTCGAGAAGGACGGCGAGTGGCACGCGTACCCGGACACCGTGTTCGGCACCGACTCGCACACGACGATGATCAACGGCATCGGCGTGCTCGGCTGGGGCGTCGGCGGCATCGAAGCGGAAGCCGCGATGCTCGGTCAGCCGTCGTCGATGCTGATTCCGCAGGTCGTCGGCTTCAAGCTGACCGGCAAGCTGCCGGAAGGATCGACCGCGACCGATCTCGTCCTGACCGTGACGCAGATGCTGCGCAAGCACGGCGTCGTCGGCAAGTTCGTCGAGTTCTTCGGCGAAGGGTTGCAGCACCTCGCGCTCGCCGACCGCGCGACGATCGGCAACATGGCGCCGGAGTACGGTGCGACCTGCGGCATCTTCCCGATCGATGCCGAGGCGATCAATTACCTCAAGCTCTCGGGACGCGACGCGAAGCACATCGCGCTCGTCGAGGCGTACGCGAAAGCGCAGGGGCTCTGGCACGACGAAACGACGCCGCACGCCGAATACTCGTCGACGCTCGAATTGAATCTCGCTGGCGTGAGGCCTTCGCTGGCGGGGCCGAAGCGCCCGCAGGACCGCGTGCTGCTCGAAGACGTGCCGAACAGCTATCGCGATGCGATGAGCGTCCTCACCGCGAACCGAAAGCCGGCGGCGGAGACGATCGCGCGCTTCGCCGGCGAAGGCGGCGGCACCGCGGTCGGCCACGACAAGAGCGCGCTCGCGCCAGGCCAGCACGTCAACTTCAACGGGAACGAGTTCGACCTCTGCGACGGCGCCGTCGTCATCGCGGCGATCACCTCGTGCACGAACACTTCGAATCCGGCTGTCATGCTCGGCGCGGGCCTCGTGGCGCGCAAGGCGGTCGAAAAAGGCTTGAAGGCGCGGCCTTGGGTCAAGACTTCGCTCGCGCCGGGATCGAAAGTCGTCACCGACTATCTCGAGCGCGCGGGCCTGCTCGACGATCTCGACAAGCTCGGTTTCTATCTCGTCGGCTACGGCTGCACGACCTGCATCGGCAACTCGGGGCCGCTGCCGGAAGAGATTTCGAAAGGGATCCTCGACGGCGACCTCGCGGTCGCGTCGGTGCTCTCCGGGAATCGCAACTTCGAAGGCCGCGTACACCCGGAGGTCAAGATGAATTATCTCGCCTCGCCGCCGCTCGTCGTCGCGTATGCGCTCACGGGCACGGTCGACATCGATCTGACGAAGGATCCGATCGGCGTCGGCAAAGGCGGCGAGATGGTTTACCTCAAGGACATCTGGCCGACGAACAAGGAAATCGGCGACCTCATCGCGAAGACGATCGGCCCGGAGCTCTTCACGAAGAGCTACTCCGACGTCTTCCAGGGCGACACGCGCTGGAACTCGATCGCCTCGCCCGAGGGCGAGATCTACAAGTGGGAGCCGTCGACGTACATCAAGAATCCGCCGTACTTCGACGGCATGACGATGCAGCCGGCGCCGGTCGGCGATATCCACGCGGCGCGCTGCCTCGGCCTTTTCGGCGATTCGATCACGACCGACCACATCTCGCCGGCCGGCAACATCAAGAACGATTCGCCGGCGGGCCGCTATTTGATCGAGAAAGGCGTGCAGCCGGCCGATTTCAACTCCTACGGCTCGCGTCGCGGCAACGACGACGTCATGGTGCGCGGCACGTTCGCCAACATCCGCATCCGCAACCAGATGCTCGACGGCGTCGAAGGCGGCTATACGCTGCACGTGCCGAGCGGTCAGCAGATGGCGATCTACGATGCCGCGATGAAGTACAAGAGCGAAGGCACGCCGCTCGTCGTCGTCGCCGGCAAGGAGTACGGCACGGGCTCCTCGCGCGACTGGGCCGCGAAAGGCACGCTGCTGCTCGGCGTCAAGGCGGTCATCGCCGAGAGCTTCGAGCGCATCCACCGCTCGAACCTCGTCGGCATGGGCGTGCTGCCGCTGCAGTTCAAGGACGGCGAGAACGCGAAGACGCACGGCCTCACCGGCAAGGAGACGTTCGAGATCACCGGCCTCACCGCGCCCGACGCGCGCGAGGCGACCGTGATCGCGCGGGGCGACGGCGGCGAGAAGACATTCAGCGCGCGCGTCATGCTGCTGACGCCGAAGGAGCGCGAGTTCTATCGCCACGGCGGCATCCTGCCGTACGTGCTGCGCCTGCTCGCCTCGAAGCCGGGCCCGGCCGCCGCCAAGGCAGCCTGAACAAACCGACGCACCTGATCAGGCGCCGGTCCAGCGCGCGTTGTAACAAACCCAGCGGCTGCCGTCCCGGCGCCAGCCGCTGGTCACGGAATACGTCTCGCGGCCGCTCGGAAGCCAGCGCCGCGTGGCGTCGCTGACGGTCATGTCGAAAGTGGCGGTGGCGCGATCGTCCTGAACGTCGATGTCGATCGCGCCGAGACTGACGCCGACCGCCTGGTTGCGCAGGAATTCGAGCTTGAGAAGCCGCGCGAGCCCCGCGCGGTCGACCGTGCCGTCGTTGCCGATGAAATCGTTTGCGATGCCGTCGAGGACGCCCGCAGCGCTGCGCGACTCGGCAGCCGCGCGCATCGCTTCGATCGTCGCGCGAATGGCCTCGTCGGCCGGCGGTCGCGAGCAGCCGACCGCGAGCGCGCCACCGATAAAAAGCACGAATCCCATCGTATACCCGAGCTGCCGGCGAAATCTGCGTTGCATTGCCGCTTGCCGCCTGTTCTTCGCTTGTGCTGCAATTCTGTACGCGTGCGTATCTCGTTGGAACCCACCACGACAAGGGCGGCCGCCTCCGGCGGCCGGGCGGCTGGAGAACCCATGACGAGCAACGATCGGCCCTGGCTGGCAAGCTATCCGAAGGGCATCCCGGCCGAGATCGATCCGAGCCGTTACCGTTCCGTCGCCGCGCTGCTGGACGAGTGCTGCGAGCGCTTCCGGCATCGTCCGGCCTTCGTCAACATGGGCAAGGCGATCAGCTACGACGATCTCGACCGGCTGAGCGCCGCGCTCGCCGGCTATTTCCTCGACGATCTCAAGCTCGCCAAGGGCGATCGCGTCGCGATCATGCTGCCGAACGTGCTGCAGTATCCGGTCGCGATCATGGCCGTGCTGCGCGCGGGCCTGACGCTGGTCAACACGAATCCGCTCTATACGGCGCGCGAACTCCGCCACCAGCTCAGCGATTCGGGCGCGTCGACGATCATCGTGCTCGAAAACTTCGCGCACACGCTCGCCGAGGTGATCGGCGAGACGAGCTGCAAGCACGTCATCGTGACCGGTCTTGGCGACATGCTCGGGTTTCCGAAGGCGGCGATCACGAATTTCGTCGTGCGGAAAGTCAAGAAGCTCGTGCCGCCGTACTCGCTCAAGGGCGCCGTGCGCTTCAACGACGCGCTCCGGCGCGGCGCGCGGAGCAAAACCGCGCGGCCCGAGATCAACGGCGATGACATCGCATTCCTCCAGTACACCGGCGGCACGACCGGCGTCGCCAAGGGCGCGATGCTGAGCCACCGCAACATGGTCGCGAACATGCTGCAGGCGCTCGCCTGGATCGGTCCGAACATGCGCGAGGGCGAGGAGGTCGTCGTCACCGCGCTGCCGCTCTATCACATCTTCGCGCTGACCGCGAACTTCCTCGTGTTCGCGCGCGTCGGCGGCTTCAACCACCTGATCACGAACCCGCGCGACATGCCGGGCTTCGTGAAGACGATCAAGGACATCCGCTTCACGGCGCTGACCGGCGTCAACACGCTGTTCGCGGGGCTGCTCAACACGCCGGGCTTCGACAAGGTCGACTTCTCGCGCCTGCACCTGACGCTCGGCGGCGGCATGGCCGTGCAGCGCGCGGTCGCGGATCGCTGGAAAAAGGCGACCGGCTGCACGCTCGCCGAGGCCTACGGCCTCACCGAAACCTGCCCGGCGGTCTGCATCAATCCGCTCGACATTCCCGAATACAACGGCTCGATCGGGCTGCCGATCCCGTCGACCGAGATCTCGATCCAGGACGACGACGGCAAGCCGCTGGCGCTCGGCGAGACCGGCGAGCTTTGCGTGCGCGGCCCGCAGGTGATGAAGGGCTATTGGCGGCGTCCCGACGAGACCGCGAAGGTGCTGGCGGCCGACGGCTGGCTGCGCACGGGCGACATCGCGCGCATCGACGAGAAAGGCTTCGTCTACATCGTCGACCGCAAGAAGGACATGATCCTCGTGTCGGGCTTCAACGTGTACCCGAACGAGATCGAGGACGTCGTCGCGCAGCAGCCCGGCGTGCTCGAGGTCGCGGCGGTCGGGGTGCCGGACGAGAAATCCGGCGAGGCGGTCAAGATCGTCGTCGTGCGCAAGGACCCGTCGCTGACCGCCGACGACATCCGCGCCCACTGTCGCGCGAATCTCACCGGCTACAAGCAGCCCAAGTACATCGAGTTCCGCGATTCGCTGCCGAAGACCAACGTCGGCAAGATCCTGCGCCGCGAGTTGCGCGGGCCCGCGGCGCCGACCGCGTCGCCGACGACGCACTAACCCGCGGGGCGGATTTTCCTCGGCTCGACGACCGGAAAGTACTCCAGACGGTCCGCGTAACCGCCGAGCAGGTTCCAGAGCGGGATTTCCTTGTCGGCCGGAATGCGCGTGTAGGCAAAGCCGATGTGCTCCGGCGTCACGCGCGCGACGGTCGCCTCGACGTGGATGTTGAGATTCTCGCCGATCATCATGTCGAGCGCGAAAAGCTCGCCGACGCCGTGCGCCCAGCCGTCCGGCCGCCTGACCAGCACACCCGACGCCGAGATGTCCTCGATGTCGGTCGTCCACGCATCCGCACCGCGGCTCAACAGCACGGTCGACTGCATCGGCATGCGTGCGGAACGCGCTCCCGAGCGCGTGCCTTCCTCGTTCGTCACTTCGATCCCTCGCCGGCGCCCGGACGACGCCTCGTCTCGACGGTGAATGAGACGTCAATAATCATGCCAAAACGATTTTTCACAAAGCAAAACCCTCGCTCTCGGATTTTCACCATTATTAAACGCCTGTCACGAGCGGGTTTTCAGGGCGTTTGGAGCCCTTTTTTTAAAAAACACGGGTTTAACGCGCATTTGCATATCTGACATCAGGTGTCAAATTTCACACAATTTTTGCGCTAAACTCGTTGGCGATCGTCCCGATACCGGGGGCACTGGAGGGGTGCAAGTGCTTGCCGCCACGTGCGCGATCAACGTGGCGGCGTCCAAGCCTGAGGGGTTTCCGACCATGACCGCCGTCGAAGTTCTGCATCGCGATCAAGATTTCCGTCTGTTGCGCACACAAGAAGATCCGACAGACAACTCGTACTGGTGTTTCATGCACGCGCACCGCTTTCCGCGCGACATGGGGTACCGCGCCTGCTTCTCCGTTCCGCTGATGAAGGAGATGCGGGAGTTCCTGAAGCGTACCGCCGATGACCTGACCATGCGAGCCGCGAATGGGCACAGCGGCCTCTCGCACATCGTCATGGCTTCGGACGCCGCCGTCTACAATCTCGGCGGCGATCTCGAGCTGTTCTGCCGCCTGATCCGCGAGCGCAACCGCGAGCATCTGCTCGCCTACGCGCGCCTCTGCGTGGAGGGCGTGCACGAGCTCCATGCCGCGCTGAACCGCAACGCGCACACCGTCGCGCTCGTTCAGGGCGACGCACTCGGCGGCGGCCTCGAGCTCGCGCTCTCGTGCCAGACGATCGTCGCCGAACGCGGCGTCGGCATGGGCTTCCCCGAAGTCCTGTTCGACCTCTTCCCGGGCATGGGCGCGTACTCGTTCCTGTGCCAGCGCGTCAGCCCGCGCCTCGCCGAGGAGATGATGCTGAACGGCACGATCTACTCGAGCGAAGACCTGCACCGCATGGGCGTCGTCGACATCCTCGTGCCGAAGGGCGAAGGCGTGCAGGCCGTGCACGAAGTCATCCGCCGCAACCAGCGCATCGCGCATGCGCGCTCGGCGATGAACCGCGTGCGTCAGATCTCGCGGCCGGTCACGCTGGCCGAGCTGATGCAGGTCACCGAAGTGTGGGTCGATACCGCGCTGCAGCTCGGCGAGAAGTCGCTGCGCACGATGGAGCGCCTGGTCCGCGCACAGCAGCGTCGTCCGTCCGTCGTCGAGACGGCCGAGGTCGAAGAAGCCGCCTACCCGCGGATCTCCGCCGCCGCGGTCTGACGAAGTCCGGAAACCCCTCCGCGATACCGCCGACGCGGGCCGATCAGTTCATCCGATCCGGCCCGCGCTCGGCCTCCTGAGAAGCCGCCGCCATCTTCAGCGCAGCGCGCGCGACTTCGAGCTGCTCTCGAAGCATCTTGATCCGCGGGCGCCATTCGCGCGCGAGCTGCCAGTTGCCGAGCCGCATCGTCTCCGACGCGACGCCGGCGAGACGCACGGCGCCCATGTTGCCGGCGACGCCTTTCAGCGCGTGACAGTGATCGCGGAACGCGTCCCATGAGGTCGCGGCGCCGGTCCTCTCGAGCTCGCCGATGCTCTTCAGCGCATCGCGCAGGCACTCGTCGAGGAACAGCGACAGGAAATCGTTGCCGAGCTGGAGCTCCTTGAGCTCTTCGAGCACGTTGCGCGAGATCACCGTCTCCGCCGCTTCGGCTTCGGCGACGACCTGCGCCGGCTTGATCTGGCTCTCCGACGACGCGCCGAGCGCGACGTCGGCCAGCGCATCGAGCAGGCGGTTGACGGCGATGGGCTTGGTCAGGAATGCGCGCGCGCCGGCCTGCTCGCAGGCGCGCACGGTCGACGCGGTCGCATCGGCGCTCAGCACGATGAACGGCGTAAGCTGCTGCGCGCCGGCTTCCATGACGCGCACCTGCTTCAGGACGTCGAGACCGCTGACACCCGGCATGTGCAGATCGATGATGACGCCGTCGTAGTGGCCGTCCTCGATCGCGATGAGCACGTCCTCGCCGCTGTCGACGGTCTGCGCGGAGTGGCCGGCCTTCTCGAGCAGACGAACGAGCACGGTGAGATTCGCGGGCTGATCGTCGGCGACGAGGAGCCGCAGCGGACGGACGCGCGCGCGGTGGCGGATGAACGGATCATCGAACGCGATGACGTTCTCGCCGGCGTAGCCCTCGCCCTTGAGGCTCTGTGCCGCTTCGGCCTCGGCCGCGATCTCGAACGGCATCTCGGCCCAGAAATGCGAGCCTTCGCCTTCGCGGCTCTCGAAACCGATCTGGCCGCCGAGGAGCTCGGTCAGCGCCTTGGCGATCGTCGTGCCGAGGCCGGTGCCGCCGAAGCGGCGGCCGTGGCCGTTGTCGGCCTGCTCGAAGGCCTGGAAGATGCGCGCCTGCGCCGAATCGGGAATGCCGATGCCGGTGTCGCGCACCGAGAAGCGCAGCAGCGCCTTCGATTCCCACGGCGCGCCGACGCGGCTCACCGAAACGAGCACGCGGCCCTGCTCGGTGAACTTGACCGCGTTCGAGACGAGGTTGACCAGGATCTGGCGCAGGTGATTGCCGTCGCCGTGCAGGAAATCCGGCACTTCGCGGGCGACGTCGATCTGGAAGACGAGACCCTTCTTCTGCGCGGTCGGCTGCAGCATGAGCTGGATGCCGCGCAGGATGTCGTTGAGGCGAAAATCGCCGTCGGAGCGCTTGAGCTTGCCGGCTTCGATCGCCGAGATGTCGAGCACGTCCTCGACCAGCGCGAGCAGCGTGTTCGCCGAGGCCTGCAGCACGTCGGAGCATTCGCGCTGCTCGGCGTTGAGCTTGGTCGTGGCGAGGAGCTCGGACATGCCGACGATGCCGTTCAGCGGCGTGCGGAACTCGTGGCTCATGTTCGCTAGGAAGCGGCTCTTCGCCTCATTGGCGCGGCGCGCGTCCTCGGTCGCGCGGGTCAGCGCGCGGAGCAGCGAGGTGAGATAGGCGGGAATCGCGACGAGACCGGCGAGGAGGCCCCAGGCCAGCGCCTGGTTCTCCAGCCAGTACGGCGTCGTCGTGATGACGAACAGGAACGACAGGCTCGCGAGGCCGACGGCACCCATCAGGTACCGCGGACCGAAGCGCAGGCCGTTGCCGATCGTGACCCAGAGATAGACGACGTACACCGGCGCGAGGTGCGCGCCCATGAGGTGCATGGCCGCGCCCATCATCGTGTAGTCGGCGAGCATGCCGATGACGCGCCGCGTGCGCGACACGCCCGGCTGGCGCGCGATGCCGACCAGGATGCCGGTCCCGACCAGGAACTCGATCAGGACGAACAGCAGGACCGTGCGCAGGTCAGGATCATGGAACCCGGCGACCGTGCCGACGCCGCAAAGGTAGATCAGGACGACCGTCAGGATCGCCATGCGCACGAAGGCCTGACCGTGCTCGCTGTCGGGCCGGTTCGCGTAACGCGCGCGCAAGCGGGTGAGGAGAGGGCTCATTCCTTCGAACCAGGGCGACACGGCGAAAACTCCCTAAAGCCCCAAGCCGGGCGGCGCCAGCTTGGCGTGCAGGATATCGAGTATTCGCGGTTGATTGGCGAGTAGCACATCTACGCAGGAAGGATCAAAAAGCGTGCCACGATTCGCCTGTACGTAGTCGAAAGCCTCGTCCGCGCTCCAGGCCCGCTTGTACGGGCGCTCGGAGGTCAGGGCGTCGAAGACGTCCGCCACGGCCACGATGCGGGCCGCCTGCGGGATGTCCTCGCCCTTGAGGCCGTCCGGGTAGCCCGAGCCATCCCACCGCTCGTGATGGCGGAGCGCGATCACGGCGCCCATCTGGACGAAGCGGCTCTGGCTGTCGCGCAGGATCTCGTAGCCGATCAGCGGATGCCGGCGCATGACCGCGAACTCCTCGTCGGTCAGGGAGCTGCGCTTCAGCAGCACGGCGTCCGGGATGCCGATCTTGCCGATATCGTGCAGCGGCGCGGCCAGCGTCAGGATGCTGGCCTCCTCCTCCGGCACGCCGAGCGACTCGGCGATGAGCTCGGCGTAGTGCGACATGCGAAGGAGATGGATGCCGGTGCCTAGATCGCGGTATTCGATGGCCTTGGCGAGCCGGAACAGCGTCTCCCGCTCGCGCTGCTCGACTTCCTGGAGGCTGTTCAGCACCCGCTGCTCGAGCGAGCGGGCCCGTTCCTTGACCGATTCGCCCTGCTGGCGCATTTGCAACAAATTCTTGCAGCGCGAGCGCAATTCGCGGGGGCGGACCGGCTTGACCAGGAAATCGATGACCCCGGCCTCGAGGGCCGCCTGACGCACCGGCTCGTCGCCGACGACGCTGATCAGGACGATCGGAACGTCACGACGTGACAGCGAGCGTCTGAACCGGCGCGCGAACTCGAGCCCGTCCATCTCGGGCATGCGGTAGTCGAGGAGGAGAAGATCGGCGCCGTTGCCCTCCGACCAGCGCAGCGCCTCGACCGGGTTGCCGAAGTCGGAGACCCGGATTCCAGGCCCGATGCCTTCGACCACGTGCCGCAGCATCGTGCGCGCTGAAGGCTGATCGTCGACGATAAGTACGTTCACCAAGGCTCTCCGCGATGATGTTCCGGTCGCCCCCTGTCTGGCGCCGATGCTTCGTCCGCCCGACCGATACTTTGCGGATCCCGGTTCATCAATCTGCTGGGCACGGCGGCACCCCCTCTGGGCTGCTGCCGAGTCGTGGCGAAGCTAGGCTAGCACACTCATCGGGTCGAGGAGCATGGTCTTGCCGTGAAATCAGGGGCTTCGCTGGGGTTTTTGCCGTTCCTTCTCCCGCTTGCGGGAGACAAAAAGGCAGGACTGCCTTTTTGCACGGCGGAGCCGCCCGAAGGGTGAGCGCCATGGATGGCGCGAATGAACGTGCCGGAGGCGGATGAGGGAGCTTTTCGCAAGGCTGCCCTCACCCTGCCCTCTCCCGCGAGCGGGAGAGGGGAAAGCAGGTCAGGTCTCGGGACGAAGGTACGGAAACAGCAGCACGTCGCGGATCGACGGCACGTCGGCGAACAGCATGACCAAGCGATCGATACCGACGCCGAGTCCCCCAGCCGGCGGCATGCCGTACTCGAGCGCACGCACGTAGTCGGCGTCGTAGTGCATCGCCTCATCGTCGCCGGCGTCCTTCGCCCTCGCCTGCGCGAGGAAGCGCTCGGCCTGGTCCTCGGGGTCGTTGAGCTCGGAGAACCCGTTCGCCATCTCCTTGGCGCCGATGAAGAGCTCGAAGCGGTCGGTGACCGTCGGATCGTCGTCGCTCGCGCGCGCGAGCGGCGAGACCTCGGTCGGGTACTGCGTGATGAAGGTCGGCTGGATCAGCGTCGCCTCGACGGTCGCCTCGAAGATCTCCGTCAGCAGCTTTCCGGTCCCGTACCCGGCCTTGACGTGCAGCCCGAGCCGCTCGCAATGCCGCGCCAGCGCCGCGCGATCGCGAAGTTCGCGCTCGCCGATCTGCGGGTTGTGATGGAGCACTGCCTCGCTCATCGCCCAGCGCTTGAACGGCGGACCGACGTCGATCGCGTTGCCTTCCCATGCCAGTGCGGTCTTGCCGAGCGTCGCTTTCGCGGTCTCGCGGATCATCGACTCCGTGAGGTCCATGATCTCGGTGTACGTCGCGTACGCCTGATACAGCTCGAGCATCGTGAACTCGGGGTTGTGCCGCGTCGACACGCCCTCGTTGCGGAAATTCCGGTTGATCTCGTAGACGCGCTCGAAGCCGCCGACGACGAGGCGCTTCAGGTACAGCTCCGGCGCGACGCGCAGATACATGTCGAGATCGAGCGCGTTGTGATGCGTCACGAACGGACGCGCGGTCGCGCCGCCCGGGATCGGATGCATCATCGGCGTCTCGACTTCCATGAAGCGCCGCGGCTCGGCTTCGAGCCATTGCCGCATGAAGCGGATCATGCGCGAGCGCAGCTCGAACACGCGCCGCGATTCCGGCGTCACGATCAGATCGACGTAGCGCTGGCGATAGCGTTGCTCGACGTCCGCGAGCCCGTGCCACTTGTCGGGCAGCGGGCGCAGCGACTTCGTCACGAGCCGCATCGCATCGGCCTTGACCGACAGCTCGCCGGTCTTCGTGCGCATCAGCGCGCCTTCGACGCCGACGATGTCGCCGCGATCCCAGCCCTTGATCGCCTCGTAGGCGTCGCCGAGCGCATTCGCCTGCGCGAAAACCTGGATCGCGCCGCTCACGTCCTGGATCTGGATGAAGCTGACCTTGCCCTGCCCGCGCCGCGCCATGATGCGGCCGGCGACGCGCACGCGACGTTCGAGTGCGGTCAGCGCCTCGGCGGTCCAGCGCTCGGCGTCGACGTACTCGCGCTGCAGGTCGCCCGCGAACGCATCGGGCTTGAAATCGTTCGGGAACGCGTTGCCTTTGGCGCGGAGCGCGCGCAGCTTCTCGCGGCGCTCGGCGATGAGCTTGTTCTCGTCCTGCGGGACTTCCGCGGCGCTTTCGTTTTTTCCGGTCTGCTGGTCGCTCATTCTCGGTCAGGCGTCCGCTCGTTTTGCACCGGCTTCGAGGCCGGCCTTCAGGCTCGACTCGACGAACTCATCGAGATCGCCGTCCAGCACCTTCTGCGTG
>Ga0081540_1002110_pt1 | contig 16560 bp, 16 predicted proteins | sample TabmetS2T1R1_FD_71024 | JGI IMG/M metagenome (GOLD analysis project Ga0081540, IMG submission 71024) | Tabebuia heterophylla rhizosphere microbial communities from the University of Puerto Rico - S2T1R1 | ecosystem: Host-associated > Plants > Roots > Rhizosphere ... | reverse complement strand
TCGGCGAGTTGCCGCAGGTCGAGGTCGCCGACGCCAGCGGGCTGTTCAACCTGATGCGCAATCTCGGCGGCGCCATCGGCATCGCGCTGATCGACACGATCCTCTATGGCCGCGTTGGGCTCTATGCCGAGGATTTTCGGGTTCGGCTGCTGGCCGGAGATCTCGCGGCAGCCAGAGCGATCGGGCTCGATCCGTCATTGCTTCTCAACCGGCCGCCGGGGCCGCCGGACGAGGCTGCCATCGCCTATGTGCGTCCGATGGTCGAGAAGGCGTCGCTGGCGCTCTGCGTCAACGAGGCGTGGGCCATGCTCGCATGCGTCGCGTTCGCGGGATTGCTGCTGGTGCCGTTCGCGCGGGACAAGAATCCGCCGACCCTAGCGCATGATCCACAATAAGCGGCGAGCAGTTTTACGAAGAAATCGTGCTGAAACAGGGACGGCTAAACCGTCGGCACGCTCGTCTTCCGCGCAGTCTCGATCAACTCCGGCCGCGGGCCCGATAGCCGCTTGTGCATGTGGACCATGAAGGCCATGCCGAACAGCGGCGTCGCCAGGTTGACGATCGGGATCGAGACGAACGCCGCGATGAAGAGACCTGCAGTGAAAACCGTCGCAGCATGATACTTGCGCATTGCCTTGGCTTCGGCCGGCGAGCGAAAGCGCATCGCGGCAAGCTCGAAATATTCGCGGCCGAGCAGCCAGGCCGTGGCAATGAAGAAGATCAAAAAGCCCGCGCCTGCGAACAGCACAAAGGGAAGCGCAATCAGGTAGACCAGCACGGCGAGCAGCGCCGTCTTGATGCCTTCGGGGATAGCGACGCCGAGCGGCAGCGCCACGCCGGGCTGGTCGGCCGGATAGTGCTCGCGCTCGACATGGTCGGCGATCTCGTCAACGAACAGGCTTGCCACCAGCGAGGTGATCGCCGGCATCAGGAAGATACCGCCGAGCACGATGCCGAGCCCAGCAGCAATCGAGACGATCCAGGCCAGGATGTTGATCGAGGTGTGGAAGCCCGGGCCGAGCAGTGCCTCGAGCCAGGCTTCACCATTGGTCGCAAACCAGCTCAAGAGCCGCTGCAGGCCGACGGCGAGCACGGTGATCAGCACCAGCGCGAGGGCGATCGAGCGCCACAGGATCGAGCGCATCGGCGGCGACAGGATTTGCGATAGCGCCTTGACGGCGGCGTCCAACATGGCAGTCCAACCTCTCCCGGCAGAAAACACCCGCGAGAAGTAGAGATGCCGAACCGCTTCGGCAAGGGCCGGCAAGCTCAGGCGTCGAGCGGCTTGCCGTGCCGCCGGCCCTTGCACCGCGATCGACCCCATAAGCGAAACTAGCGGGAATCCAGGGCCAGCCATGCGTTCCAGGGAGACGAATGGACTGTTCAATAGATTATAATTTTTCAGATGGCCCGCGGAAGCCTAGACTGCCGCGTTAAACAAGCTGGGCTGCACCAGGGAGAAGCCGATGGCCGGGACGGAATTGCCGCTTGCGGGCGTGAGGGTCATCGAGATGACCCACATGGTGATGGGTCCGACCTGCGGCATGATCCTGGCGCAACTCGGCGCCGAAGTGATCAAGGTTGAGCCGCCGGCCGGCGACAAGACCCGCAGCCTTGGCGGCATGGGAACCTCATTCTTCCCGCTGTTCAACCGTGGCAAGCGCAGCGTGGTGCTCGACTTCGCAAAGAGCGAGGACCGCGACACCATGCACCGGCTGCTCGCCAGCGCCGACGTGTTTGTCGAGAATTTTCGCGACGGGCAGCTCGAGAAGCAGGGCCTCGGCCCGGACGAGTTGCGCAAACAGCACCCGCATCTGATCGTCTGCGGCCACAAGGGATTCTTGTCCGGCCCCTACGAGCATCGACCTGCGCTCGATGAGGTCGTCCAGATGATGTCGGGGCTCGCCACCATGACCGGCACCCGCGACAAGCCGCAGCGCGTCGGCTCGTCCGCCAACGACATCATGGGCGGCATGTTCGGCGCGATCTCGATCCTTGCCGCGCTCTATCAGAAGCGCGGCGGAGCCAAGGATGGCGCCGACATCCGCATCGGCCTGTTCGAGAACTGCCTGTTCCTGGTTGCCCAGCACATGGTCGAATACGAGATGACCGGCAACAAGCCGCGCTCCATGCCGGAGCGCGAGCATGCCTGGCCGATCTACGACATTTTCGATACCGCTGGCGAAGAGCGCATCTTCATCGGTGTGGTCACTGAAGGCCACTGGCAGGCGTTCTGCAACGAGTTCGGCCTGCAAGAATTTCTCGACGATCCTGCGCTCGCCACCACCACCGACCGCATTCTCGCGCGCTCGCGGATCATTCCGCGCGTGGCCGAGGAGATCAAACGATGGAACGTGGCCGAGCTTTCCGAGCGGCTCGATCTCCTCAACATCTGCTTCTCGCCGATCAACCGGCCGGAAGATTTGCTGAGCGATCCGCATGTGCTGCGGCCCGGTGGGCTGGTCCAGAACATCAACGCCGACGGAAAACCGTTCCGCGTTCCTGCGCTACCGGTCGAATGGAACGGCAGCAATATCGGCGAGGGGTTGAAGGTGCCGGTGCTCGGCGCCGATACCACGTCCATTCGCGCCGAACTGAACAAACAAGAATCGACAGACAACGCCGCGTGAGGTTTTCATGACCCGCTATCAGGACATCTACCCGAGCAACCGCGTCTCCTTGCGCGAAGTAGGCCTGCGCGACGGCCTGCAACTGGTGAAGAAGTTTCCTTCTACAGCCGCGAAACAGCAATGGATCCGCGACGAATACGCCGCCGGTGTCCGCCATTTCGAGGTCGGCTCGTTCCTGCCTGCAAAAACCTTTCCGCAATTCGTCGATGTCCGCGACGTCGTGGCGACGGTAGCTTCGCTGCCGGGCGCGCATGGCGTTGCGCTGGCGCTGAACGAGCGCGGCGTCAACGAGGCGCTGGAGAGCGGAGTCGCTGAAATCGCCTCGGTGGTCTCGGCAACCGAAGAGCACAGCCAGGCCAATGCCAACCGTCCCCGCGAATCGGCGATCGCCAACATCAAGCGAATGGTCGAGCTGCGCAACGCCAGCACGCACAAGCCGGTCATTAATGCCGCGATCTCGATGGCGCTGGGTTGCTCCATTACGGGCGACGTCGATCCGAACGAGGTGATCCGGATCGCGGAAAGGCTCTACGAAGTCGGTGTCGACATGGTCGCGGTCGCCGATACCGTCGGCTATGCTGGGCCGAAGCACGTCGGCGATCTCACCAGCGCCGTGGTGAAGATTGCCGGCAACAAGCCGGTCTGTGTGCATCTGCATGACACCCGCGGCATGGGCATTGCGAATGCTTCCGCCGCGCTCGATGCGGGCGCGCGCGTGCTCGACGGCTCGCTCGGTGGCCTCGGCGGCTGTCCGTTCGCACCGGGCGCGACCGGCAATGTCGTGTTCGAGGACCTCGTGTTCCTCTGCGAGAGCAAGGGATTTCCGACCGGCATTGATCTCGGAAAACTGATCGCGGTACGCGCGATCCTGCGCGCGGAAATGCCGAACGAGCCGCTTTATGGCGGGCTCGCGCGTGCCGGCCTTCCCTGCGGCACCGCGGCGAAGGCGGCCTGACGCGCCGCCGCTGCCCGATTAATCACAGCCGCGTCACGCGCAGCCGCAGCGCATTGCCGACCACGCTGACCGACGACAGCGCCATCGCGGCTGCCGCGATGATCGGCGACAGCAGCAAGCCGAACGCCGGATAGAGGATGCCCGCCGCAATCGGGATGCCGGCCGCGTTGTAGATGAAAGCCAAGAACAGGTTTTGCCGGATATTGCTCATGGTCGCCTGCGACAATTTGCGTGCGCGCACGATGCCGCCGAGATCGCCCTTCAGCAGCGTGACGCCCGCGCTCTCCATCGCGACATCCGTGCCGGTGCCCATGGCGATGCCGACTTCGGCCGCCGCCAGTGCCGGCGCGTCGTTGACGCCGTCGCCGGCCATGGCGACGATGCGGCCTGCCTTCTGCAATCCGGTGACAACAGCGCTCTTCTGATCCGGCAGCACCTCGGCTTCGACGTCGGCAATGCCGAGTTTTCGCGCGACAGCCGTTGCTGTGGTGCGGTTGTCGCCGGTCAGCATGATCACCTTGATGCCGTCGGCGGCCAGCGCCTTCAGTGCATCCGGTGTCGAAGCCTTCACTGGATCGGCGATGGCGAACACGCCGGCGAGCTTGCCATCGATGGCAACGTTGATCACGGTTGCGCCTTCGCCGCGCAGCCGCTCGCTCTCGGCATCGAGCGCAGCGGTCTCAGCGCCAATTGACGCCAGGTAGGTTGCGTTGCCCAGCACAACGCGCTTGCCATCGACCTTGCCGATCGCGCCCTTGCCGGTCGGCGAGTCGAAATCTTCCACCTTGCTTAAGCCAAGCGAGCGCTCCTTCGCCGCGCGGAGGATCGCATCCGCCAGCGGATGCTCGCTCGCCTGCTCGACACTCGCGGCGAGCCGCAGAACCTCACCTTCCTCAAACCCCGTCGCCGGCACGATGGCGACCAGCTTCGGCTTGCCTTCGGTCAACGTGCCCGTCTTATCGACCACCAGCGTGTCGATCTTCTCCATGCGCTCCAGCGCTTCGGCGTTCTTGATCAGGACGCCCGCCTGCGCGCCGCGGCCGACGCCGACCATGATCGACATCGGGGTCGCCAGTCCCAGTGCGCAGGGGCAGGCGATGATCAGCACGCTCACGGCCGCAACGAGACCAAACGCCATCCGCGGCTCCGGCCCGAACCATGCCCAGGCAACGAAGGCGGCAATGGCTACAAAAATCACGAGCGGCACGAACCAGCTCGAGACCTGATCGGCCAGCCGCTGGATCGGCGCCCGCGAGCGCTGTGCGTCGGCCACCATCTGCACGATCTGCGACAGCAGCGTGTCGCGCCCGACCTTTTCGGCACGCATCACAAAGCCGCCGGATTGGTTGAGCGTGCCCGCGATCACCTGTGCGCCCGCTTCCTTGGTCACCGGCATGGATTCGCCCGTCACCAGCGATTCGTCGAGCGAGGAGCGGCCTTCCAGGATAACGCCATCGACAGGCACTTTCTCGCCCGGGCGAACGCGCAATTTGTCGCCGACGGCAAGGCTCTCGATCTCGACCTCATGCTCGTGGCCGTCATCGCCGATCCGCCGCGCCGTCTTCGGGGCGAGCTGCAGCAGCGCCTTGATCGCGCCCGACGTGGCCTCGCGCGCCCGCAGCTCCAGCACCTGGCCGAGCAGCACCAGCACGGTGATGACGGCAGCCGCTTCGAAATACACCGCCACCGCGCCGCCATGGTCGCGGAAAGTTGCCGGGAAAATTTGCGGCGTCAGCGTGCCGATCACGCTGTAGAGGTAGGCAACGCCGGTGCCTATCGCGATCAGCGTGAACATGTTGAGATTGCGCGTCACAAGCGATTGCCAGCCGCGCACGAAGAACGGCCAGCCCGCCCACAGCACCACTGGCGTGGCGAACACCAACTGGATCCAGTTCGACAAGGTCTGGTCCACCCAACCATGCGAGCCCGCCAGATGCCCGCCCATCTCCAGCGCCACCGGCGGTATCGAAAGCACCGCGCCTATCCAGAACCGCCGCGTCATGTCGGCAAGTTCGGGATTGGGCCCAGCCTCAAGGCTCGCCACCTCCGGCTCCAGCGCCATGCCGCAGATCGGGCAGGTGCCGGGGCCGACCTGACGGATCTCGGGATGCATCGGGCAGGTGTAGATGGTGCCTTCGGGAACGTCGGCCGTAGGCGCTGTGGCCTTGTTCAGATACTTTGCGGGATCGGCGGCGAATTTGGTGCGACAGCCGGCCGAGCAGAAGGGATAGGTCGTGCCCTCATGATCAAAGCGATGCTTTGACGTCGCGGGATCGACCGTCATGCCGCAGACGGGATCGCGCGCGCCTGCCTTTAGGGCAGCGTGATGGTGGTGATGGCCGTGCGCCTTGTGGTCGCCATGCCTGCCGCAGCATTCCGTCTTCATTTCTGCCGCCATATCCGGAACTCCGGCCCTTGAAACCTATACCCTGTAGGGGTATATAGGCGGCATGCGAAAAGACATCAAGGCATCCTGTCAAAAGCGGCTGAGCCGGATCGAAGGCCAGGTTCGCGGCCTGTCAAAAATGGTCGACGAGGACCGCTACTGCATCGACATCGTCACGCAGATCTCGGCGGTGCGCGCTGCGCTGCGGCGGGTCGAGGAGGAGGTGCTGAAGGACCACGTCGCCCATTGCGTAGAGCATGCGATCGCGAGCGGCAACAAGGCCGATCAGCGCCAGAAGATCACAGAATTGATGGATGTCATCGGCCGCTCGGACCGGTAGGCTCGCCAATGCGAGCTGCAGCGCGAAAATCTGCCTAGACGATCGGCCCGGCCTTGGCCGGACGCGGCTGCGAGCGGCGGTCCGGTGCGCGCACCGGAATATGTTCGACCGCGAGAAAGTGTTCGGTGACCCGGACGCACTCGACTGTAGTCTCTTCGATCGCAACCACGGTCACTTCTTCAACCGCAGCCGAAACTTGCGTTTCTTCGTCAATCTCTTCAGGAACAAGCGGCGGCGAGTCTTCCTGAAACACACCGAATTCGCCCGCCACCTCCTCGAGCGGCTTCTGCTTGTCGGCCCAGTGCAAGGCCGTGTAGTCGAAACCGTGCACGATGGTGGGTTTGACGATTTCGAAATAGGGCGAGATGTCGAAATCGCGCGGCATGTAGAGCGAGGAGTCGCGGATGTGCAGGATTTCCCGGCGGGCGCGCCGCGAACCTGCCTGCGTGATCTTCGGCAGGATCGGATAGCGCACGGCGTCGAAGGCCTGCGCGATCAGTGCCGAGCAGATGATTTTGGTCGGATCGCCCGAACCGAACGCGATCATGCGCCGCCGCCAGCGCTGCGGCACCGGCAGCGGGATCAGGAAGCGCATCAGATCGACGATGTTCTTGGTGTCGTAGCCGAAGCCGATGCGGTTGATGGCGTAGCGGCACACCGTGGTGCGGTCCTCATAGGACAGGCCGACGGGCCGGCACACCCGGGTATGATACGAGAAATACTTCGACAGCGGTGCGGAGGTGACGCCTTCGCCGATATTGGCCTCGATCAGCACATGCGTCTCGCCGTCGGGCTCGGACGCGCCATGGACGGGGCCGACATAGAGCGCGGCATGCGACCAGGTCGACTGCGTCAGATATTTGATGATGCCGGAAATCCGGTTGTTGCCTTCCACCAGCAGCACGTCGCCCGGCTGGATGACGCCGCGAAGATGCTCCGGATCGCTGGGCGTGAACGGCTCGTAGCCCGGAACTTCCTTCTGCAGGTAGCCCGCGATCCACTTGCCGACAGTATCGAGCATTACGCCCATAAACTTCCCCCAGCGGTTTTGGAACCGCTTTTTTCTCTCCTTATCATGGCCGAAAGCTGTTGCAATTCAGTTCATCGCCGGGGGCGATCAATCATGATTGATTCACCATGAGTGTTGCTGCATCCGTATGAATGCGGCAAAGTTCGCAACATGTTCTCTGCCGTATCAAGCCGCCGGAAACCATGACATGACAATGACGCGCCGCAAATTCCTGTCGGCGTCCGCGGCCCTTGCAGCGGCACCGGTGCTCGGCCGGTCCGCCCGCGGCGCGCCCCTGCCGCGCGAAGCCGACATTGTGGTGATCGGCGCAGGCGCAGCCGGCGTCGCGGCCGCGCGGCGGATCGCGGCCGCCGCCCGCAAGGTGATCGTGGTGGAGGCGGCAAGCCAGGTCGGCGGGCGCTGCATCACGGATGACTCGACCTTCGATGTGCCGTTCGACCGCGGCGCCCGCTGGATCCACAATCCCGAGACCAATCCCATGATCCGGCTCGGCCGCTCCGCCGGGCTCGAGATCATGCCGGCGCCGTCGGGGCAGAGGATCCGCATCGGCCGCCGCTATGCGCGGCCGAGCGAGACCGAAGATTTTCTCGCCGCACTGGTCAAGGCCAACCGCGCCATCGATGAAGCTTCGCGCAGGTTCGACGTCTCCTGCGCTTCCGTGATGCCAAAAGAGCTTGGTGATTGGGCAGGCACGGCCGAATTCGTGCTGGGCGCCAATTTTGCCGGCAAGGATCTCAAGGACATTTCCGTGGTCGACAAGGTCCGCGCCCAAGACCGCAACTCCGCGATCGCCTGCCGGCAAGGATTGGGCACGCTTATCACAAAACTCTCCGAGCAGCTGCCGTTGTCGCTGTCGACGCCCGCCAGCCGCATCGAATGGGGCGGTCGCGAGGCGCTCGTGCAAACGCCGGCAGGCAAGATTGTCGCGCGCGCCGTCATCATCACGGTGTCGAGCAATGTGCTTGCCGCGGGCAATATCAAATTCGCGCCCGAGCTCCCGAAGCGCACGCTCGATGCGGCGGCGAAACTTGGGCTCGGCAGCTACGATCACATCGCGTTGCAGATGCCCGGCAATCCGCTCGGGCTTGCACGCGACGATATTCTGATCGAGCAGAGCAATTCGATGCGCACGGCGCTGCTCTATGCCAATATGGGCTCGTCCTCACTATGCTCGATCGATGTCGGCGGCTCGTTCGGCCGCGATCTCTCGGCGCAGGGCGAGGCGGCGATGGTCGCCTTCGCGATCGAGTGGCTGACAAAGATGTTCGGCAGCGAGTTCGCGAAAGCCGTCAAGAAATCCGCTGCCACCCGCTGGAACGCCTCGCCCTACGTGCAGGGCGCGATGTCGGTGGCGCCCCCCGGCGCGCAGCCGTCCCGGAAGATATTGAGCGAGCCGGTCAGCAACGTGTTCTTCGCGGGCGAGGCGACGCATGAAACATTGTGGGGCACGGTCGACGGCGCCTGGGAGAGCGGCGAGCGCGCCGCGGAGGCTGCGCTGCGCCGCATCGGCGCCCTGCGCGAAGAGCCTTCTGTGAGGCAGGCGCCGGCCGTGAAGCGGCGGCAGCCTGGCGGACCGCCGCGCGCAGGTCTGCCCGGAACGTCGGTCAACTGATGGCAAAGCCGAAGGCGCTGATCTCCTGGTCCAGTGGCAAGGACAGCGCGTTCTCGCTGTATGAGGTGCGCCGCGCCGGCGAATTCGATGTGGTCGGCGCGCTGACTACCGTGACCGAAACCTTCGAGCGCGTATCCATTCACGGCGTGCGCCAGGAAGTCCTGCGCGCGCAATGCGAGACTGCGGGCCTGCCGCAGCGGATCGTGCCGATCCCCTACCCTTGTCCGAACGAAATCTACGAGGCGCGGATGGGCGAGGCGGTCGCAAGCGCGGTGCGCGAGGGCATCACTCACATGATCTTCGGCGATCTGTTCCTGGCCGAAATCCGCGCCTACCGCGAACAAAAACTTGCCGGCTCTGGCATCACGCCAATCTTTCCGCTCTGGGAACGCCCGACGCCGGCGCTGGCGCAGGCGATGATTGCGAGCGGCCTGGAGGCGTATCTCGCCACCGTCGATCTGAAGAAGCTGTCCGCGGAGTTTGCCGGCCGCCGGTTTGACGCGCAATTGCTCGCCGACCTGCCTGAAGGCATCGACCCTTGCGGCGAGAACGGCGAATTCCATACCTGCGTGGTGGCGGGTCCGATGTTCCTGCGGCGGCTGCCGGTCGAAACCGGAGAGCGCGTGATCCGCGACGGCTATGCTTATTGCGACATCGTGCTCACGCCGGACGCAGCACGCCATCAAGCGCAGGCAGCCCAATGATGACGGCCGCCGCGATCAGCGCGTAGCAGATCGCGCGGAACACGGTCTCGCTGGCGCGGCCGAACAGCGAGGCACCGAACCAGACGCCGAGCGCATAGACCGGTCCAACCACGAACGCGAACTTGATCGCATCGGCATTGATGAGGCCGCTCACGGCGTAGGCGACGGCGGAGAAGAAGTCCGAGGCGCCGAAGAACAGGAGGATGTTGGCGCGGGCGATCACCGAAGGGATCGGCCGTCCCAGCCAATAGCCGACGATCGGTGGGCCGCCGGTTTGCGCCAGCCCACTGCAGAACCCGGCAAGGCCGCCGATGCCGACGGCGATCGAGGCATGCTCCTTGCCGCGGTAGCGCCAGCCGGACAGCAGCAGCGCGAGCAGCGCTGCAACAAAGCCGGAGATGATCCAGCGCGTGGTCACGGGGTCGAGGCGGGTCAGGAAATATGTGCCGACGGGCACCCCGACCAGCGCGCCGGCCACCATCACCGCGGTCGCCTTGCGGTCCGCCTGTTTCCACGCATTGGGCAGCAGCGGCGCCGCCGCGACGATATCGATGATCAGCAAGAGCGCCGCGACCAGCTTGGGGGCGGCCATGCTGCTCGCGAGCGGCATGAAGATCAGCGCCGAGCCGAAACCGGAAAATCCGCGCGCTGTGCCCGAAACAAAGGCGATCGCGCAGATCGCGATCGCCGCTGACATGGTGAGGTCGACCGGGATGAAGCCCGCAAAACTCATGCGCTATTTCTTGCGCATGATCTAACCGAAAACCGCTTCACATTTTTCGGGATCATGCGCGCAACGTGCCGCCAGTCTTCTTGGTGATCTCGGCCACGATCTTGGCGGCGACCGCATCGATTTCCTGATCGGTCATCGTTTTCTCGCGCGGCTGGATCGTGACGGCAATCGCAAGCGATTTTTTGTCGGGATCGATGCCCTTGCCCTCGTAGAGGTCGAACACGCTCACGCCCGTGATCAGCTTCTTGTCGACGCCTTGCGCGGCGCGCACGAGATCGCCGGCCTTCACCTTGCGGTCGACGATGAAGGCGAAGTCGCGCGACACCGGCTGGAACGCGGAGAGCTCCAGCACCGGCTTGGCGCGGGTAGCCCTCTGCTTGGCCTCGGGAATGCGGTCAAGGATCACCTCGAACGCCATCAAGGGACCATCGGCGCCGAGCGCTTCCAAGGCACGGGGATGCAGCTCGCCGAAATAGCCGAGCACGTTTTGCGGACCGATCTGGATCGTGCCAGAGCGGCCGGGATGCAGCCATTTTGGTCCGCCCGACACGATTTGCAGCGCCTGCATCGGCGCGCCTGCGGCCGCGAGCACCGCGAACGCATCGGCCTTGACGTCGAGCGCGTCGGCGGCGGCCGTGCCAGACCAATGCCGCCCGAGTCCCCTGGACGACGCAAAGCCGTGGCGCACGCCGGAGGCGGCCATGAACTGGTCCTCCGGCTTGTCGCCCCTGAAAATCTGGCCGACCTCGAACAGTGCGACGTCGGAGGAGCCGCGGTTGATATTGGCCTGCGAGGCCGCGATCAGACCAGGCAGCAGGCTCGGCCGCATGTCGGAGAGATCGGAGGCAATGGGATTGGCGAGCGCAAGCTCGGCCTGTCCGCCGCCGAACAATTCCGCCGCCGGTTTTGAGATGAACGACCAGGTCACGGCCTCGACCATGCCGCGCGCAGCCAGCGCGCGCTTGGCGCGGGCGGTGCGCAGCTGCATCGGCGTCAGCACGGATTTGCGTGGCTCCTCGCCGCGGCCGAACGGCGTCTCCGGCACCTTGTCGACGCCGTAGATGCGCACGACCTCCTCGACGATGTCGGCCTTGCCGTGCACGTCGGTGCGCCAGGAGGGGACGGCGACCTTCACCACCGGGCCGTTGCCGGCCACCATGAAGCCGAGACGGGTAAGGATGTGTTTCATCTCGACGAGGGACACCTCGAGGCCGGCAAGGCGCTTGACCTCATGAATCGGGAAATCGATCAGACGGTCTTCGCCGAAGCGATTGCCGACTACGAACGTTTCCGACGGCTTGCCGCCGCACATCTGCATTACCAGCTGCGTGGCAAGCTCCAGCCCGGGCACCATGAAGGCGGGATCGACGCCGCGCTCGAAGCGGTAGCGCGCATCCGAATTGATGCCGAGCTTGCGGCCGGTGTGCGCGATGTTGATCTCGTTCCACAACGCCGATTCGATCAGCACGTCGGTCGTGTTCTCGTCGCAGCCCGAGGTCTCGCCGCCCATGATGCCGGCGAGCGATTCGACGCCATGCTCGTCCGCGATGACGCAGATAGAGGGATCGAGATTGTAGGTGCGGCCGTCGAGCGCAAGCACGCTCTCGCCCTCGCGGGCGCGGCGCACGGTGAGATTGCCCGTCACCTTCTTCGCATCGAACACATGAAGCGGGCGCGCGCGGTCAAAGGTCATGAAGTTGGTGATATCGACCAGCGCGTTGATGGGCCGCAGCCCAATCGAGGTCAGGCGCTTCTGCAGCCATTCCGGCGAGGGGCCGTTCTTGACGCCGCGCACCAGCCGGAGCGCAAAGCCCGGACAGAGCGTTGCGTCCTCGACCTTCACCTGCACCGGGCAGGGGAATTCGCCCTTGACGGGCTTGATCGCCGGATCGATGAACTTGCCCATGTCGGCGGCGAACAGATCGCGCGCGATGCCGTGCACGCCGGTGCAATCCTGCCGGTTCGGCGTCAGGTTGATCTCGATCACGGGATCGCCGAGCCCGGCCCATTCGGCAAAACCCTTGCCAACCGGCGCATCCGCCGGCAAGTCCATGATGCCGTCATGATCCTCGGAGAGTTGCAGCTCGGCCGCCGAGCAGAGCATGCCGCGGCTCTCGACACCGCGGATCGTGCCGACGCCGAGCGTGATGTTCTTGCCGGGGATGTAGGTGCCGGGCGGCGAGAACACGCTGATCATGCCGGCACGCGCGTTCGGCGCGCCGCACACCACCTGCACCGGCGCGCCGCCGTCGCCGGTATCGACCATGCAGACGCGCAGACGATCGGCATTCGGGTGCTGCTCGGCCGAGATGACGCGCGCGATGGAAAACGGCGCCAGCGCCTTCGCCTTGTCCTCGATGCTCTCGACCTCGAGCCCGATCATGGTGAGCTTGTCGGCAAGCTTTTCCAGGGGCTCGTCGGTGTCGAGATGTTCCTTCAGCCAGGAGAGCGTGAACTTCATTTTGCCGTTCCTAGAAAACCTCGACCAGACGAAAGCGTTCGCACATCAGCATCATGTCTTCGCGAAACTTGCCTTGCCGGCCGAAATAATTGCGGTGCGCGTTGCGCCAGTAGTCGAGGCTGCGGTCGCCTTCGCCCTCCTCGTAAGCAAAGGTGGCGTCGACCTCGCCGAAGCGGCGATAGGTCACTTCAGTAGATTCGATGACACAGCGTGGCTTGCCGTTTCCATCGAGCACGATCCAGCGCTCGCCCGGCGTCGAGGTGTTGGGCTCGTCCTCGGTCGAGCAGGTCGCGGTCTTGACGCCCCGAATGACGAGATCGAGCAACTCGTCGGCAAGCGCCGGCCCGTCGCCGAACGCGAACGACCGTAAGCCCTGATATTTTTCCGGAACGGCGCTCAGGTTCACGAACTCAAACCTCCCGCGAGCGTCGGCACTTCGAGCGGCTTGAAGCCGTAATGCGACAGCCAGCGCACGTCGCTGTCGAACAGCTGGCGCAGATCCGACATGCCGTATTTCAGCATCGCGATGCGATCGATGCCCATGCCCCAGGCAAAGCCCTGGTAGACATCAGGGTCGATGCCGCAGGCGCGCAACACATTCGGATGCACCATGCCGCAGCCGAGAATCTCGAGCCAATCCTCGCCCTCACCGAAGCGGATTTCGCCCTTGTCGCGTCGGCACTGGATATCGACTTCCAGCGACGGCTCGGTGAAGGGGAAGAACGACGGGCGGAAGCGCATGTTGATGTGATCGACCTCGAAGAACGCCTTGCAGAACTCGTGCAGGATCCATTTGAGGTGGCCGAGATGCGATTCCTTGTCGATGACGAGGCCCTCGACCTGGTGGAATTGCGGCGTGTGGGTCGCATCCGAATCGATGCGGTAGGTGCGGCCCGGGCAGATTACGCGGATCGGCGGCTTCTGGGAGAGCATCGTGCGCACCTGCACCGGCGAGGTGTGGGTGCGCAGCAGCATGCGCGAACCGTCGTCCTTCGGATTGAAGAAGAAGGTGTCGTGCATCTCCCGCGCCGGATGGCCTTCCGGGAAATTCAGTTTGGTGAAGTTGTAGTCGTCGGTCTCGATGTCGGGGCCCTCGGCGACCGAAAATCCCATGTCGGCGAAGATGGTCGTCAATTCATCCCAGACCTGGCTGAGCGGATGGATGCGGCCGGTCTCGGCCGGCGCCTCGCGTAGCGGCAGCGTAACGTCGATGGTCTCCGACGCCAGCCGCGCATCCAGCGCCGCCGATTTGAGGAGATCGCGCCGCGCGGCGAGCGCCTCGGTCACCTTGTCCTTGGCGAGGTTGATCGCCGCGCCTTGCGTCTTGCGCTCGTCGGGCGACATCTTGCCGAGGGTGGCAAGCAGCGCGGAGATCGAGCCTTTCTTGCCGAGCGACGCGACGCGGACGGCTTCGAGAGCTGCTTCATCGCCAGCGGCGGCTATCTGCGCGAGGATGGATTTTTCAAGCGTTGCGAGGTCGGACACGGCTGCAGTCCTCAAAACTTCCAGAAGGCGGGCCGGTTGTGGCCAGCGAAGGGGGGCAACGTCAAGCCAAAAGGCCTTATTTTCAGGGCCCGGACGAGTGCTTTGAACCCTTTCGTCCGAGGGGGTACCAACACCAGTTCGATCAGAGGATAGCGATGACCCTCAAATCAGCTTTGGCCGCACTCGGCCTCGTCCTCAGCCTGCTTCTCTTTCTGGGCCCGGTCCGGGCCGCTCCCATGGAGTGCCCCGCCAAGTCCACCCAGATGGACGACATCATCGCGTCGTTGAAGGCGGCCAAGGGCTGCGACGCCGCGATGAAGGTGTTTGAAGCCTGCGAATACGGCGCCAGCGGCGACGTGCAGTTCGGCGAGGTGGTCGAGAAGAAGTGCGAGGCCGACTTCCTCGACAAGGCGAACGCGTCGAAGAAGCAGGCTTACAAGCGCGAGCTCGGCGTTTGCGACCGCAAGTACCGGAACCAGTCCGGCACCATGTACATCTCGTTCACCGCGTTCTGCCGGGCGGAGGTCGCCCAGCGTTATTCGCAAGCGGTGCGCAAGGCCGCAGGCGCCAGGTAGCGCGCGTCAGGCCGCAAGCGCGGCCTTCGCCTTCTCGGCAATCGCCTGGAACGCCGCGGGCTCGTTGATCGCGAGATCCGACAGCACCTTGCGATCCACCACGATGCCCGACTTCGACAGGCCGTCGATAAATCGGCTGTAGGTCATGCCGAACGGGCGCACCGCGGCATTGAGGCGCTGGATCCAGAGCGCGCGGAAGGTGCGCTTCTTGCGCTTGCGGTCGCGGAAGGCGTACTGGCCGGCTTTCTCCACTGCCTGCTTGGCGATGCGGATCGTGTTCTTGCGGCGGCCGTAATAGCCCTTGGCGGCCTTGTAGACTTTCTTGTGCTTGGCGTGAGAGGTCACACCGCGTTTGACGCGAGACATGACAAAAATCCTTGATCAGAGATGACGGTTGGCCGCGCGGACGCGGCCCGGCGAAAGCGGGAAGCGATCAGGCGTGCGGCAGGAAGTACTTCTTGACGTTGTCGCCGTCGGTCTTGAACAGCACGCGGGTGCCGCGCAGCTGACGGATCTGCTTCTTGGTCCGCTTGATCATGCCGTGGCGCTTGCCTTTCTGGGCGTGCATCACTTTGCCGGTGGCAGTCACCTTGAAGCGCTTTTTGGCGCCGGATTTGGTCTTCAGCTTGGGCATTTGGCTCTCCTATTGCGCCAGCACGAAACCGCCCGCGAGGGGCGTCCGGCCGGCTGAAATGCTCGTTAGAGCGTTGAAAGTGCTAAGGTTTTCCAAATCGGAAAGCCTGCACGAAAACATCGCCACGGCAGCCCTTGATCAGCCGGGCGATGAAGGTCGCGCTTATGGCAGAACACAGCAATTTTGGCAACGATGAACCGCGGGAGCCGATGCTATGACGAAAGGGCGTCATCATCAGATGGCAAATTCAAGGGCATGAAGAAAATGACCACATTTCCCATGATTTCCCGACATTTCACCGCGCTCCCGCGCATTCGAGCCAAATCCCTTCTCGCAGTGGCCGCTCTCGCGGCGTTCGCTCTGCCGGGCTCCGCCGACGCCCGGATTGGGCGCGCCTATGACGGCACTTGGACCACGGTTTTCGCCACCACCCGCGGCAATTGCTCGTCGGGCTATAGCGTGCCGTTCACCGTGACCGGCGGCCGCGTCTTGTCCGCCGGTGGCGGCCGGGTTTCCGGCTCGGTGAACCGCTCCGGCGGCGTCGCCGTGGCGGTCTCGGTCGGTGCCTCGCATGCCTCCGGCGGCGGACGGCTGGTCGGCAATTACGGCTCCGGCCGCTGGAGCGGCATCATCACCGGCGATCGCTGCAGCGGGACGTGGCAGGCGACGCGGGGCTGAAAGCCAAACTGGCCAGAGCTCGCCTCAGCAAAATCAAGCGGCCCGCCGGATGGCGGGCCGTTTGCGTTTCGAAGGCATCGTCGCGGGTCGCGAATCAGCGCGGCGCCAGCACCATCACCACCTGGCGGCCTTCGAACTTGGCGTCCTGTTCGACCTTGGCGAACTCGGCGACGTCGGCCTTCACCTTGTCGAGCAGCTTGGTGCCGATCTCCTGATGCGCCATTTCACGGCCACGGTAGCGCAAGGTGATCTTCACCTTGTCGCCTTCCTCGAAGAAGCGCTGCATCGCGCGCATCTTCACGTCATAGTCGTGATCGTCGATCATCGGCCGCAGCTT
>Ga0081540_1002109_pt1 | contig 16561 bp, 12 predicted proteins | sample TabmetS2T1R1_FD_71024 | JGI IMG/M metagenome (GOLD analysis project Ga0081540, IMG submission 71024) | Tabebuia heterophylla rhizosphere microbial communities from the University of Puerto Rico - S2T1R1 | ecosystem: Host-associated > Plants > Roots > Rhizosphere ... | reverse complement strand
TCTCGGCTCGGGTGTCGCGCTGGATGGAGGTGTCCTCACCGACGCGGCAGGTCAAACCAACGTGCCCGGAGTGTGGGCGGCCGGTGACGTCGCCCGCTCCGCTCACCCCATGTTCGGCGAGCCGTTGCGCATCGAGCACTGGACACACGCCGTCGAGAAGGGCAGGCACGTCGGGCTCAACATCGCCCGCGGCACCGAAGAGTCCTTCGGCGGCGTGCCCTACTTTTGGAGCGATCAGTTTGGACGTCGGTTCCATAGCTACGGCCGGCGGGCCCCCGGGGACGAGATCTTCGTCGCGGGGGGGTCGCTGAGCACAGATGAATTCCTGGTCCTGTTCGGGCGGGACGGGGAATTCCACGCCGTCTTTGCCAGCGGGCTGTCACGGTCGCTGCGCGGCTATCGCAAGCTTCTCGCTCGAGGCGGCACCTGGGACGAGGCTCTCGATCTCGCGCACGCGTCAAACCCCGATCTGGCACGGTCAGCCGCCCGTTGATCGGGGTCTGTAGCCCACGCGCACAACACATTTCAAGAAGGACTGCAAAGAATGCAACTGCTCGATGACCACGTCGTTCTCATCACCGGCTCCGGCTCCGGCCTCGGACTCGGCGTCGCCCGGCACTTCCGGGACGAGGGCGCGACGCTGGCGCTGTTCGAGTACGACGAAGCAAAGGTCTCGACGCTCCGGGACGAATTCGGCGACGACGTACTGGTGGTACACGGCGACGTCCGCAGCATTGCTGACCTGACACGTTGCCGCGACGCGGTTGTCGGGCGCTTCGGCCGGGTGACGGCCGTCGTCGGAGCCCAAGGCATCTGGGACGGCAACGTGCGGTTAGCCGACATCCCGGTGGAACGTGTCGACACCCTCCTGGACGAAGTCTTCGCCGTCAACGTCAAGGGCTACGCCCTCACCGCACGGATCTTCTTCGACCTGCTCGACGCCGAGGACGGTGCTGTCGTGCTGACATGTTCGCAGGCGGCATTCGCGGCTGACGGGGGAGGAGTGGCCTACACCGCCAGCAAGGGGGCCATCCGCGCCATGGTCAATCAGCTGTCCTTCGAATTCGCACCCAGGGTTCGCGTCAACGCGGTCGCGCCGACCGGCATCGCGAACAGCCAATTGCGGGGCCCTGCCGCCCTCGATCTGCAGGACTCCCGACAGTCCGACATCCCGGCGGACGCCTTCCGGCAGCAGTTCGAGTGGTTTGCCCCGCTTCAGCACATGCCCTCTCCCGAGGAGTACGGCCCGCTCTACGCATTCCTGGCGTCACGACACAACAGGGTCATGACAGGGCAGACGGTGCTGGCGGATTCGGGTGTTCTGAACCGCGCACTGATCAGCATCGGCGAACTGGTGGCCACGATGCCGGGCGCCTGAGCACCTCACCCACCACACCGAGATTGCAAGCAGCAGAAAGAGACTCATGTTCGAATACTTCCCGGCCAATTACGTCTGGAACCTGTCCGTGGTTGGCGCCTTGAACTCCAACGGCGAGATCGACGAAATCGACCGCGGCTGCCGCCCGCTGCTCGAAGCGGCGAAAGCCGGTAGCGATGCCGGCACGGACGAGTTCCTGCGTGTCTGGACCGACCTCACGGATGCGCTGGTCGAGGCGGCCCGGGTCGAAGAGAAAGCGGGCCACGACCGGACCGCCGGCGGGATGTACGCCCGTGCCGCGAATTATCTGTGCACCGCCGAACGGATGCTCTCGGCGGGTCACCCCGACCGCGTGCCCACCTACCGCCGGGTGCTCGAGCTGGCACAGAAGGCATTCGACCTCCGAGACCACAGCATCACCCGGGTCGCCATCCCATTCGAGGACACGACACTGCCCGCCTACTTCTCAGCGGCGCCGGCGACCTCGGAGGGGCCAGCCCCGGTCATCATGCTCCTCAACGGCCTGGACTCGACCAAGGAGCACATGTACGTCTCGGGATTCTGGGCAGAGCTGGCGGCTCGGGGCATCTCGTGTCTCATGCTCGACCAACCCGGCACCGGGGAAGCGCTTCGGCTACAAGGTCTGATAGCACGCCGCGAGTCCGAGACCTGGGCCAGCTGGGTCGTCGACTGGCTGGCGGCCAGAGATGATGTCGACACGGCCCGGATGGGGGTCGTGGGCTGGTCGTTGGGCGGCTACTACGCGCCACGGGTAGCGGCCTTCGAGAAGCGTTTCGCCCTCTGCGTCGCGTGGGGAGCCAACCACAACTGGGGTGCTGTGCAGCGGCGTCGGCTCGACCGCGAGGGCGAGAATCCGGTTCCGCACTACTGGGACCATGTCAAATGGGTCTGGGGCTATGACGATCTCGACGAGTTCATTGAGTTCGCCGACTCCATCCACCTCGATGGCGTCGTCGACAAGATCACGGTGCCATTCCTGATCGTGCACGGCGAGAACGATCGGCAGATTCCTTTGGAATATGCGTACCGGTCCTATGAGCAGGCGGTGAACGCACCCTCTCGCGACCTTCGCATCTTCACCCGCCAGGAGGGCGGTGCCGAACACATCGGCATCGATCACCTCCCCCACGTCGGCGCATTCATCGCTGACTGGGTCACCGACACCTTCGCGGCCATGGTGCCGCAACCGACGGGTTAGTACCCCAGCCAGCCGATCGCATCGTCCGCCCATCAATCCGGTGAGGATCCCACATGCCCGACACCACCGGCGTTGCCACAAACCGCAACGTCGACACGACCAGCCCGCTCTACAGCCCCGCCGCCGAGGACGCCATCGCCAAAGCTGCATCGCGCTGCTCGAACTGGGGACGATGGGGCGACGACGACGCGCTGGGCACCATGAACTTCCTCGATGACGCGAAGCGGGTCGAGGGCGCCTCTCGAATCCGGCGGGGAGCAGCCTTCTCACTCGCCCAAAGCTTCGACGGCAACGGCCCGCAGCGCGGCTGGCGACGGCGCAACAACCCGGTGCACACCATGCTGGTCAGCGGCCTCGATGCTGAGTTCGGTGCACCCGAGCTACCGCACGGCTTCGGCGGTGCCGATGACTACGTGGTGATGCCGCTACAAGCCTCCACCCAGTGGGACGGGCTGGGCCACATCTTCGACCACGGTGTCGCCTACAACGGACGGCCCGCGTCCACGGTCGTCACCAGCGAGGGCGACCTTCTGACGGGCATCGAGACCGTGGCCGACCGCATCGCAGGGCGCGGCGTGCTGCTCGACGTGGGTCGCGCGCTCAGGGAAGACGGGGAGCTGCCCGACGGCTACGCGATCACCGTCGAGGACCTGGAGGACACCATCTCCGCGCAGGGGGAATCGTCCTTCGTCGGGCGTGGCGACATCATGCTCGTCCGCACCGGGCAACTGTCCCGGGTGCGTCGCGACGGATGGGGCGGCTATGCCGGCGGTGACGCTCCTGGGTTGTCTTTCACGACCGCGGGTTGGCTCTACGACCGGGAGATCGCCGCGATCGCCACCGATACGTGGGGCTTCGAAGTCCGCCCCAACGAATTCGAGAACGCCTTCCAACCGCTACACCAAGTCGTGATCCCGCACATGGGGCTCTTTATCGGGGAGATGTGGGATCTCGACAAGCTCGCCGCGGACTGCGCGTCCGACGGGATCTTCGACTTCTTCTTGACTGCCGCGCCCATTCCGGTGACGGGCGCCGTCGGTGCGCCGGTCAACCCCGTGGCGATCAAGTGACTCGGCCGGCGTACCAACACGATAGGAGCTTCACCCATGCGTTTCGCCACGTGGGTTCAGGATGGTCAGGTCACGACCGGCGTCGCCAGCGACGACGGCCTGCACGCGTTCGACCGGCAGACCACGATCCTCGAACTCGTTCGCGCCGGACTCCCGGTCGCCTTCGACGCCGGGGCCGCTGCAGTGAACAGACGGCCCGTCGATCTCGCGGCTGTGCGGCTGCTTCCGCCGATAGAGCCGCCCACCGTCCGTGACTTCGCAGCTTTCGAAGAACACCTGGATGGGGTCACTCGATCGATGTCGGATGCGGCCGAGGTAGAGCCCGAGTGGTACAAACGGCCGGTCTTCTACTTCAGCAATCCGTACGCGATGATCGGCGCCCATGACGACGTGGCCGCGCCACCGGGATGCCAGGTGTTGGACTACGAACTCGAGGTCGCAGCCATCGTGTCGCGGGACGGAACGTCCGTCGCACCGGCGCAGGCTCGGGACTACATCTTCGGGTACACGATCTTCAACGACTGGTCGGCCCGAGACCTCCAAGCAGCGGAGATGAAGGCCGGCCTCGGTCCGGCCAAGGGCAAGGATTTCGCTACGACGCTTGGCCCGTTCCTCGTCACGGCTGACGAACTCGACCCCCTCCTGACCGCCGACGGGCTCTTGGACATCGACGGGACTGTTTCGGTGAACGGCACAGTCATCGGCCGGGACAACTTGCGCAACATGAGCTGGTCGTTCGACGAGCTTCTGGCCCAAGCGTCACGTGGGACGTGGGTCAAGGCCGGGGACGTCATCGGCTCCGGAACGATGGGCAATGGTGGATGTCTCGGGGAGTTGTGGGGTCGTTCCGGTGAGCGCACGCCGGCGCCGCTGCAGCCCGGGGACGTGGTCGAGATGACGGTCGCGACACTGGGCACGATCCGCAATGCTGTAGTCCCGGGCGCGAACGCGCCGGCGATCCGCGAAGCCCGTCGACACGACTGGAAAGCCCAGCGCCACAACAAAGTTAGTCCTCGGAGTTAGCGGTACAGCGCAGCCAATTCGGGATCGAGCGCAGCGGTAGCGATCGCAGACATCCGAATCTGACTGTTACACAACAAAATAAACCGCACCATCGCCGACGGCGGCTCGCTTGGGCTGTCCGCCCTCGGCGAGTTCCTCTGTGCCTTAAAGCAGGGGAGCCGCTTGCTACCACGAAAATCAGCACGAGGCCAGAGGAATGACATGAGGTTAACCACATGGAGTCGCCGAAATCGATTGATCAAGACTCCTATTGAGGACCGAGGCCCGTCGGACGGTTCATTCGACTGAACGTGGCCACGGAGGTCATGCGCGATTTTCGAAGGACATAGGCAATGGTGAACGCTTCTTGCAGGGAACAGCGAATATGGTCAGGTGTGGCGGTGTTGATGGCAATCTGTACTGTCGTGTCGGGCGCGCTCATCCTGCATTGGGGACATCGGGGGCCACGTAGTGACTGCGATGTTGTCGGCGATACGACGCTTCAGTGGAACACAGATGTGGCTCCGGAAAAGACGGCGCTACTGACTGACCCGTCGCAGCGCGAAGCCGTGCTTCTCGTTGCAGGAGCCGAAGAATCATTCAGTCACGTGCTGCGAGCGTCTACCCGAGACCTGTCTTCCCGATCAATCCAAAGTGCTTTGAACAGATGGGCTGACAGCCTTGCTAAGAGGGCCCAAAGTCGACGCGACGCCATGCGGCTGACTCCCACTAACGCCACGCCAAACTATGGGCCCGCTTTCGCGCAGGCGTCGAATGACATAAGCACGGCCGCGAGAGCATTATCGCAAGAATGCCCCGCTGCGGAACTCCCGCGCGCGCTGCCGAATTGAGGGCTGGGCGCCGCGACATTTCAGAACCCGTCCGATCGCTACACAAGTGTTCACGGTGACGCCAGTAGCACGGCGGGAGACTTCTTCGCGCGCCCTCTGCTGGACGGTTCGGTCAGCAATGCCGGGGAACCGGTCGCAGCGTGGGGTGTGAGCCCATCTGCCCCCTACGCAGCCCCGATATCACATGCCTGCACGCGTGTCGGAACCGTCTGCGGGACAGACAAATCCAGCGCCGACGTTCAACTGACCTCTCCGAAGGGCGTTGACGCGCAACAACAAAGTGGATATGGCGGTTCCCTCCGGCCGCCGTACATCAAGGATGTCGGGGAAGCCGCAGCCCGAGCGGGCCGCGCGATGACAAGGAGGCCAGTCGATGGGCAGGGTAGAGGGAAATGTCACGCTGATCACCGCTGCGGCGCCGGGCGGGGACGCGCGCACGCCGTGGGGCTGGCTGAGCAGGGTAGTCGGTGAGGCTGGACTCCGAACTCGTCGCACAATTCGCTGCTGGGCGCGAATTCTCGGGAACGTTCGACGGGGTTGCTGAAATGTACTGGGCCAGTCAGGATGCGTTGGCCGGCGCCGCCGGCAGCGTCGAGGCCAAGCCGCCTTCACCAAGCTAGCCCAGGACGAAGTGCGGTTCTGTGATCCCGCGCCGGCGGTTGAATTCCTCACCGAGCAAAACGTCGTAATCGGCGACTGCGAGGCGCCCTCCAGCGTCCGGGTCGCCGACCCAATACGTCGTCCGTGCATACCGGCACGGACGACGTCTTTCTGGGTACAGCATCGGTATTCGAATAGACCGAAAAAGACAGATATTCATGACATCGATAATCGGGTATCGAACATAATTATGTATGGCATCTAATTAGCCAGCAAGGCCCTGTTGGCCTGGGGCCATGCTGGCTTTGCGCTCTTCGTGAGCCCTCGTATATCCACACTCGTCGACTAATCGATTCTCGAATTCGCTCATTGACCTGCTCTGAAGTCCGCGCCACGCCCGTCTGCCGCAGTACCGCACACTCCGATTCGCCACCGCGACGCGAGGTATATCTCGCCAGAGTGGTCATGTTGCTGACCGATTCTGTAATCGGCACAACATATAGCCATTAATGTGACGCAACGCTAGCTTCATGTCGTGCAATTTCGCTTCGACTCTTCGCCGGCTGAGGTGCGGCCGGTGCGCGCATCGGCTGTGCGTGGGGGGCGGCCCCTGGCCTGGTACCGTCCGGCCGGACGCCGGCGATTCAGGTGCTGGCGCTGCGGTCGCGACCGCGGAGTGACCGGTGGCTGAACGTCATCAGACCTTCTTCTGGTCGAACCGAGCATTCAAACCGATGGGTGCCGTCGGCGCCTTCTTCGCGATGTCGCTGGACACTCTTGTAGCAATTCCGCGGCGGCCATTCGCGCTACGAGAATTCTTGGTGCAGTCGTGGTTTGTGGCGCGAGTATCGCTGTTGCCGACGCTGATGCTCGCGATCCCCTTCACAGTGCTGCTGGTCTTCACCTTCAACGTGTTGTTCTTGGAATTCGGTGCCGCCGACCTATCGGGGGCGGGGGCGGCGTTCGGCACGGTCACCCAGATCGGGCCGATCGTGACTGTCTTGGTCGTCGCAGGCGCCGGCGCCACCGCGATGTGCGCCGACCTGGGTGCTAGGACGATCCGCGAAGAGCTTGATGCGATGCGGGTGATGGGGATCAACCCCATTCAGGCGCTGGTGGTGCCACGGGTCTTGGCCGCGACACTTGTTGCCTCGTTGCTCTCGTCGGTTGTCGTCCTGGTGGGTCTGGTTGGCGCGTTTGGATTCTCGGTCTTCACACAGCATGTGACGCCTGGCGCATTTGCGGCCAGCCTGACGCTGGTGACCGGGTTGGCCGACGTGCTTCTCGGACTGCTGAAGTCAGCGCTCTTTGGGCTGTCGGCGGGGTTAATCGCCTGCTACAAGGGCACATCGGTGGGAGGAGGCCCAGCCGGCGTGGGCAACGCCGTCAACGAAACCGTCGTTTATTCGTTTGTCGCGCTGTTCTTCATCAACCTGATACTCAGCGCAATTGAAATCAAGGTCACCCTATGACCCACGTTCCCAGCAAGCTCCATCCGAGACTGCGCCGTATCGCGGCCGATCAGTACGCTGGCTGGAGTCGCCTTGGCATCCAGACCCAGTTCTACTTCACGACACTGCGCTCTACTCCCGACGTGGCGATCCGCTACAAGTCTGAGATGGTGCGGCTGATCGCCCAAATGAGTCTCGGCACAGGCGCTCTGGCCGTGATCGGAGGCACGGTCGTCATTGTGGGATTTCTGACGATGTCCGTTGGAGCCCTGATCGCAGTTCGCGGTTACAACCAATTCGCCGATATCGGAGTGGAAGCCCTGACCGGCTTCGCCTCCGCCTATTTCAACGTGCGTCTGATCGCACCACTGGTCGCGGGCATCGCGTTGGCCGCGACGATCGGAGCCGGCGCCACCGCGCAGCTTGGCGCGATGCGGATCAACGAGGAGATCGACGCGCTGGAAGTGATGGGCATCCGATCGGTGGCCTACTTGGCATCAACTCGTGTGATCGCGGGCGTGATCGTCGTCATACCCCTGTACTGCGTGGCGGTGCTGTCCTCGTTTGTGGCCGCCCGTGTAGGCACCACAGCGGTCTACGGCCAGTCCACCGGTGTTTATGACCACTACTTCAACACGTTCCTGCAGCCGGCCGACATCATCTGGTCCTTCGCGCTGGCGGTGGCGATGGCCGTAGTCATCATGCTTGTGCACACCTACTACGGTTTCACCGCTTCGGGCGGCCCGGCCGGGGTCGGCGAGGCGGTCGGCCGCGCGGTTCGCACCTCGTTGATCAGCGCGTCGTACGTGATCGTGTTCATGTCGCTGGCTATCTACGGCCAGACCGGCAACTTCCAGTTCGCCGGATAACCCAATGAAAGCCACCACACGCGAACACCGGATCGGCCCCGGCTGGTGGGCACTGGGTCTTGTCGCCGCAGTCACGGCATTCACGGTGGTGTGCTCGGGATTCTATGTAGGGGCGTTTCGGTCATATGACATCGTCACGCTCACCTCCGACCGGGCCGGGCTGGTCATGGAGAGCGGTTCTCGGGTGAAGATGCGTGGCGTCGAAGTCGGAAAGGTCGGAGCAGTCAACGGCGGCCACGGTCCGGTCAATCTTCAACTCGAACTCGTCCCCGACCAAATGAAGTACATCCCGGCCAACGTCGAGGCCGAGATCAGGGCCACGACAGCATTCGGAGCCAAGTTCGTCGAACTGATACCACCGGCGGACCCCAGCGCCAAACGCCTCGAGGCCGGCGCCGTGTTGCGATCACGCAACGTCGCCACAGAAGTCAACACGGTCTTCGAGAACCTTGTCGGCGTGCTCAAACAGATCGACGTAGCCAAGCTCAACGCAACACTTGCCGCGCTGGCCGAAGGGGTTCGGGGGCAAGGGGAACGCATGGGCCAGGCCATCACCGATTCAAACCAGGTTCTGCTGGCCGTCAATCCTCGGATGGACACCGTGGCGCAGGACTGGCGCTCATCGAAGGGGTTCTACGACACATACGGCGCTGCGGGACAGGACATCCTGGCCACCCTCAACGCGGCCAGCACCACGAGTACCACGATCACCGGCCATGCCCACGACCTAGATGCGTTGTTGCTCAACACCATTGGAATGTCAGACGCCGGCATCAAACTACTGGCTCCCAATATGGACAACCTCGCCCGCGCCATCAACACCGCGCAACCGACGACGGATCTGCTGCTGAAGTACAACCCGGAGTACACGTGCCTGCTGGTGGGCTCGAAGTGGTTCCTCGACAACGGAGGCTATGACGTGCTCGGCGGCAACGGTCGATCGTTAGTCGTCGATGCCGCCTTTCTCTTCGGAGACGACCCGTACCGGTACCCGGACAACTTGCCCGCCACCGCCGCCAAGGGTGGTCCCGGCGGCAAGCCGGGCTGCGGGTCGCTACCGGATGCCACCAAGAACTTCCCTGTTCGACAGCTGGTCACCAACACCGGCTGGGGTACCGGACTGGACTGGCGGCCGAATCCCGGAATCGGACACCCCTTCTGGGAGGACTTCTTCCCCGCCACACGCGCCGTCCCACAACCCCCGAGCATCCGCGGCCAGGGACCACCCGCGATCGGCCCCGTGCCGTACCCGGGGGCACCTCCATACGGGGCACCCCAGTACGGGCCGCAGGGCACACCGCTATATCCCGGCGTCCAGCCACCCGCGGCACCCGATGCACCGCCCGCCCCCTGACAGTCGACGAATGAGGAACGTGTTGTGAAGGACAACCTGCTCGGCGCCAGCTGGCGTCTGGCGATCTTTACCGTGGTGTGCCTCCTTACGCTCTTTGCGCTGTTGCTTGTCTTCGCGCAGTTGCGGTTTCAGCCCGAGAAGGTCTACCGCGCTGAATTCACCAACGGGTCGGGATTGAAAGAAGGCAATTTCGTCCGCATCGCCGGGGTAGAGGTCGGCAAGGTCAAGAAGATGTCGATCGAAGCGAATTCTCTTGTTCTCGTCGAATTTTCAGCTGACGATTCCGTTGTCCTCACCGAGGGGACACACGCTGTCATCCGCTGGGCGGATACCGTCGGCAATCGCTACCTCGCTCTTGAGGAAGGCGCGGGGGATTCGAAGCGACTCGGCCCTGGGGCGACCATTCCACCAAGCCGTACGCAGCCGGCGCTGGAACTAGACGCGCTGGTCGGCGGTTTCCGACCGTTGTTTCGTGCACTCGATCCCGATCAGGTCAACGCACTGTCCGGTCAACTCGTCGCCGCCCTGCAAGGGCAAGGCACCACGATAAGTTCGTTTCTGGCCCAAACATCGGTTGTGACAAACACGTTGGCAAACCGCGACGACCTCATCGGTGAGGTGATCACAAACCTCGGCACGGTGCTGCAGTCGTTGGGTGATCAAAGCCAACAGGTCGACAAGGCCGTCGTCGCGGTGTCCGAACTGATGAAGGGCCTGGCCGAGCGAAAGACAGACATTGCGAACGCGGTGGCATCCACCGACGCAGCAGCGACGTCGGTGACCGACCTTCTCACTCGTGCGCGCCCGCACGTGCAGAAGGTGGTTCATGAAACCGATCGCTCAGCAGGAATCGTGGTTGCCGACCACGAGTACTTCGACAATCTTCTGAACACCTTGCCCGAGGCGTATCAGGCTCTGGCCCGGCAAGGCCTATACGGCGATTATTTCAGCTTCTATCTCTGTGATGCGGTGCTCAAGCTCAACGGTAAGGGCGGTCAGCCAGTGTATGTGAAGGTCGCTGGACAGACCACTGGAAGGTGCGCACCGAAATGAAACCCTTCACTGAACGGAACCCGGTCGTCGTCGGCGCGGTCGGTGTAACCACCGCCGTGATCGTCAGCGTGCTTGCCCTTCAGTACGACAAACTTCCGTTCATCAACCAAAGTACCGAGTACTCAGCCTATTTCGCCGATGCAGGGGGTCTGCGAACCGGCGCAGCCGTGCAGGTCTCCGGGTTCCGGGTTGGCAAAGTCTCCGATATCCAGCTGGACGGCACCCATGTACTCGTGAAGTTTGACGTCGACAACGGCATCCGTCTCGGCGAGCGCACCGAGGCGGCGATCAAGACGAAAAGCGTTCTGGGCGCCAAGGTCCTCGATGTCAGCCCCCGTGGAGACGGCCAACTAGGCGACCCCATTCCGCAGGACCGCACGCAGTCGCCCTACCAGCTGCCCGATGCGCTCGGTGACTTGTCGACGACGATCAACGCGTTGAACACCGATGCGGTATCCCAGTCGCTGGCCACGCTGGCTCAGACTTTTCAAGACACACCACCGGATTTGAAGGTCGCAGTCGAAGGTGTGGCCCGATTCGCCCAGACCATCGATGAGCGCGACGCCCAGCTGCGCCGGCTGTTGGCCAATGCCAACAAGACGACCGCCGTGCTGGCCCAGCGCAGTGACCAGGTCGTCAGCCTAGTCACCGATACCAACGCACTGATGGCTGAGCTGCTGACGCAGAGCAACGCACTCGGTGAGATCTCAGCCCACCTGTCGGCGCTGTCCAAGCAGCTATCAGGTTTCATCGCCGACAATCGGGAATCATTGCGTCCATCGCTGGACAAGCTCAACGGTGTGCTGGCGATCATCGACAACCGGAAAGAACGCCTGCAGAAAGCACTCAAGCTGGCGCCGGTGGGAACCATGGCTCTTGGCGAATCGCTGGCCTCAGGGCCGTTCTTCAAAGCCTATGTCGCCAATCTGATCCCCGGCCAATTCCTCCAGCCTTTCATCGACGCGGCGTTCAGCGACCTCGGCCTCGACCCGAATGTGCGTGCGCCGTCACAGTTGAGCGACCCGCAGACGGGACAGCCGGGAACTCCGGCGCTGCCGGTGCCCTACCCGCGTACGGGTCAGGGCGGGGAGCCGCGTCTGAACCTGCCAGACGCCATCACCGGGAAGCCGGGCGATCAGGGATGCGGTCCGCCGGGCTTGCCGCTGCCGGGCCCTACGGGCTGCTACCCCTATCGCGAGCCGCTGCCAGCGCCGCCGCCGGGAGGTCCCCCACCGGGACCGCCAGCTGCGCCGCCGCCGTCCATGGCGTCGACGACAGAGCCCACCCCGTCTCCGGTGTACGTTCCCGCGCCGAACGAGGCCCCGCCCGCCGTCGGTGGTGGTACACCGTGACGACACGCACCGCGCGAATCGCGCTGGCAGTCAGTCTCACCATGATGCTGACCGCCGCGCTGGTGATTGTGGGTCAGTCAATGTGGAAGCAGGCCAACCGAATCCACGTCGTGGCCTATTTCGACAACAGCAACGGCCTTTTCGTCGGCGACGAGGTGCGCATTCTCGGCGTGCCGGTGGGGGCGGTCGACCGCATCGAACCGCAGCCGATGCGGTCCAAGATCTCGTTCTGGATCGACGGAAAATATAAGGTGCCCGCGGACGCCAAGGCCGCCATTTTGGCCCCGATGCTGGTGACTGCACGTGCCATACAACTCACGCCGGTGTACACCGCGGGGCCGGTCATGGCCGACGGTGCTGTGATCGCCGAAGATCGCACCGCGGTCCCAGTTGAGTGGGACGATCTGCGCAAGCAACTCGAGAAACTCACTGAGACGCTGCAGCCCACCGAGCCCGGCGGGGTCAGCACACTGGGTGCTTTCATCAACACCGCTGCAGGAAACCTCCGCGGAGAGGGCGCCAACATCCGGGACAGTCTGATCAAACTCTCTCAAGCTTTTTCAGTGCTCGGCGACCACAGCGGTGACATCTTCGGCACAGTCAGGAACCTCTCCGTGCTCACCTCGGCGCTGCACACCAGCGACGACCTGTTGCGACAACTCAACCGCAATTTGGCTGCGGTGACCGCGCTACTGGCCGACGACCCCCACGCAGTCGGCCGCGCAATCGACGACCTCAACACCACGCTCGGTGACGTGCGCGACTTCGTAGCCGACAATCGTGAATCGATCGGCACAACGTCGGACAAGGCCACCGCGGTGTCTCAAGCAATCGTCGACAGCATCGATGACATCAAACAGCTGCTTCATGTCGTGCCGACGGTGGCACAGAATTACTCCAACGTCTATCAGCCTGCGCAGGCTGCACTGTCGGGGGCGCTGGAGATAACCAACTTCGACAATCCAATCCAGTTCGTGTGCGGGGCAATTCAGGCAGCGTCGCGCCTCGGCGCCGAGCAGTCATCAAAGCTGTGCGTTCAATATCTCGCGCCCATCGTCAAGAATCGCCAATACAACTTCCTACCGTTCGGCCTCAACCCGATCGTCGGCGCGTCAGCCCGGCCGAATGAGCTCACCTACAGCGAGGACTGGATGCGTCCGGACTATGTGCCGCCACAGTCCACTCCACCAATGGCGGCATCCCCGACGCCGGATGTCGCACCGGGTCAGCCCTTACCAATAGGCCCGCCGCTTCCAGCAGAATCGGCCACATCGATCGATCCGGCATCGGGGCTGACCGGCTTGATGGTGCCTCCGGGAGTTGGGCGATGAAACGTATACCGCGACAACGGTATCTCTGCGCCATTGTTGGTGCGCTAACCGTGATCAGCATGTCTGGCTGCGGTTGGCAAGGACTGAACTCCCTGCCGATGCCCGGTACCGAGGGCCGCGGCCCTGGCGCGTTCGAGGTGCAGGCACAGCTGCCCGACGTCACGACGCTGGAACGAAATTCGCGCGTCCGCGTCGGCGACGTCAACGTCGGAACAGTCACCCGCATCGAACGCCAAGGTTGGCACGGCCTGATCACAATGACCCTCAACGGCGACGTCGACCTACCTGCAAATGCAACCGTAACCCTCGGCCAGACCAGCGTATTCGGCTCGCCCCACGTCGAATTGGCGGCCCCCGTAGGCGTCCCGCCACAGGGCAAGCTGCACAGCGGATCCTTGATTGCGTTGTCGTCGGCCTCGAACTACCCAACAACCGAGCAAACCTTGTCCGCGCTGTCTCTGCTGCTCAACGGTGGCGGCATCGGCCAAGTTCAAGAAATCACAAAGGAGTTCAGCACCGCGTTGGCAGGTCGCGAAGGTGACCTCAAGAACCTGATCCAGCAGATCGATCAGTTCATCGGAAAGGTCCAAGCCCAAACCGGGGACATCATCGACAGTATCGACAGCCTGAACCACCTGGCTGGACAATTCGCTGAGCAGAAGCCGACACTGGATACCGCGCTGAAAACCCTGCCCGATGCCCTGCAGGTGCTCAAAGATCAGCGCTCCAACCTTGCCGATGCCCTCGATAGGTTCGGCAAGCTCAGCGCGCTCACCGCCGACGCCGTCAATCAGACCAAGGACAACCTGATCCAAGAGCTGAAAGACCTTGGCCCCGTGCTCGAATCGCTGGCGAATGCCGGCCCGGCCCTGACGAGGTCGCTGAGCCTGCTATCCACATTCCCGTGGGCAAAAGAAACAATCACCAATGCGTTCCGCGGTGATTACGTGAACTTGACCATGGTCGTGGATCTGACCCTCAGCCGGATCGATAACGCACTGTTCACCGGAACACGGTGGGAAGGCAATCTCACCGAACTGGAGATGCAGTGGGGCCGCACCATCGGTCAAATTCCCAGCCCCTACACGGCGGGTAATCCGCTGATCATCCCGTATCGCCACGACCAGGGACCCTGACGTGCACCTAGACAGACGAATCAAGATCCAATTGGCGATCTGCGCGGTAATTGCGCTTGCCGCCGGGGCCATCATGACATTCGGCTACATCCGGCTGCCCGCAACACTGTTCGGGATCGGGCGCTACACCGTCACCGTCGAGCTTCCTACCACCGGTGGGCTCTATGCCGGCGGCAACGTCACCTACCGGGGCGCCGAAGTCGGCCTGGTCAAAGACGTCCACCTGACCGACACCGGTGTCGCAGCCACCCTCGCGCTGCGGTCAGGGGTGGCCATCCCTTCCGATCTAGACGCACAGGTGCACAGTGTTAGCTCGCTCGGTGAGCAGTACATCGCGTTGACGCCACGTAACGCCACGTCCGCGCCGCTGCGCAACGGTGATGTCATTCCCCTCAGCCGAGTCCAGGTGCCGCCCGACATCAACTCGCTCATTGCGGCCACCAACCGCGGGCTGCAGGCCATTCCGCGTGACAACCTCAAGACCGTCGTCGACGAGAGCTACACCGCGGTCGGCGGTCTGGGGCCGGAAATCGCGCGTCTCATCAAAGGTTCGACGACACTGGCCGTCGACGCGCGACAGAATCTCGACCCGCTCACTACGCTGATCGATCAGGCACAGCCGGTTCTGGATTCCCAGGCCGATACCAGCGACGCCGTCCGCGCGTGGGCAGCACATTTGGCCACCATCACCGACGAAATGAAGACGCACGACACTTCGGTGGCGGGGCTGCTCGAGCACGGTCCCCAGGCCGCCGAGCAGGCCAGGCAGCTTTTCGAACGGCTACAGCCGACGCTGCCGATTCTGATGGCGAACCTGGTCACTGTGGGTCAGACAGCAGTCGCCTACCAACCCAACATCGAACAGATCCTGGTCCTGGTCCCGCAAGTGACTCAAGAGCTGCAAGGAATCCTCGTTCCCAGCCACAACACCAAGCAGGATTACAAGGGCGCACAGCTGGACTTCAATCTCAACCTCAACGTGCCACCCCCATGCAAAACCGGGTTCTTGCCCCCACAGCAACAGCGTTCACCGGCTTTCGAGGATTACCCCGACCCGCCGACCGGGGCGCTTTATTGCCGTGTGCCGCAGGACTCACAGCTCACCGCGGTACGCGGCGCCCGCAACATTCCCTGCGCGACGGTGCCCGGCAAGCGCGCGCCGACGTTCCAAATGTGTGAAAGCGGCGAGGAATACGTGCCGCTCAACGACGGGACCAACTGGAAGGGTGACCCCAACGCCACCTTGTCAGGGCAGCCGGTGCCCCAACTGCCGCCGCCCATACCGTCGGTGCCAGAAACAACGGCCGCCCAAGCTGGGCGCGCGCCATCGCCCCCAGCCGCCGGTGCTCCGGCGACACCTCCCGCCGACAGTGCACCGACTCCCGCACCTCCACCCGTCGCGGTAGCGAAATACGATCCCGCCACGGGCGCCTACGTCGGACCGGATGGCAAGGTGTACACCCAGGCCAACCTATCCAAGACTGCAGAGCCACCCACGTGGCAATCGATGCTCTTGCCGCCCACTGGTTGAGGCGCGGTTCCAATGATATTGAAACCAAAGCCATTCCGGCGATCTCCGATCTCTGCGTCAACTCCAGAGAGGGCCGTGAAGTCGATGCGGTGGAAGCTCAAAGCATTCCCTCGAGAGGGGGCCCACCAAGCACGCAGGAATGCGACATCCGAGGAGGCCGCGGGACTGTCATTGCGGCCGCTGACGCGGTAGTGACGACGCTCAGTTTTGGCTGGCCGCGCCAGCCGCTCACATCAAGCCAGATCGCCGCGAGCGCAAGCGATTAGCAGAGAGGTCGATTCATTTTGAAAGTTCGTCTATACGAATTCAAGTACGGGGGACTGCCCCCCGCCAGTGACGGCTACAGGACCGCCGAAGAAGCACC
>Ga0081540_1002108_pt1 | contig 16567 bp, 14 predicted proteins | sample TabmetS2T1R1_FD_71024 | JGI IMG/M metagenome (GOLD analysis project Ga0081540, IMG submission 71024) | Tabebuia heterophylla rhizosphere microbial communities from the University of Puerto Rico - S2T1R1 | ecosystem: Host-associated > Plants > Roots > Rhizosphere ... | reverse complement strand
GCTTCGAGACCGACCGAACCGTCACGCCGTCCCCGGTGAACGTGCTGGGGGTCAAGGGTGCGGGAGAGGCGGGCACCATCGCCGCCACGCCTGCAGTCGCGAACGCCGTGATCGACGCGCTGTCGCCCTTCGGCATCACTCACCTGGACCTTCCGCTCAGCCCGCAGAGAGTCTGGAAGGCCGTGCGAGCGGCGCGCGCCGGGGAGAGGAGGTAGCCATGTATCCGGTTCCCTTCGAGTACCACCGGGCAGGCAGCGTCGAGGAGGCGGTGGCGCTGCTCGGGCGCTTCGGTGAATCGGCCAAGCTCATCGCCGGCGGACACTCGCTGCTTCCGCTGATGAAGCTTCGGCTCGCCGAGCCTCGCCACCTCGTCGACATCCGCCGAATCCCCGCGCTCTCCGGTGTGCGGGAAGAGGACGGGGCGCTGATCATCGGCGCGGCGACGCCGCACCAGGTTCTGGAACGCTCACCGATCGTCCAGAAGCGGCTCCCCATCGTCTCCGAGGCGGCGGCGCAGATCGGCGACGTCCAGGTCCGGAACATGGGGACCATCGGCGGAAGCCTCGCCCACGCCGACCCGGCCGCGGATCTCCCGGCGGTGATGCTCGCCCTCGGGGCCGAGCTCACTGCGGTGGGCCCGAAGGGGAAGCGAACCGTTCCGGTGGACGGCTTCTTCGTCAAGCTGTTCACCACGACGCTCGACCCGGGCGAGGTGCTGACCGAGGTGCGGATTCCGCTGCCGGAAGCCGGCTCGGGCGGGGCCTACGCCAAGTTTCCGCATCCGGCCTCGCGCTACGCCGTGGTGGGCGTGGCCGCCGTCGTCACCGTCTCCGGCGGGAAGATCTCCGCGGCGCGGGTGGCGATCACCGGCGTCGGAGCGAAGCCGGTCCGGGCCACCGGAGCGGAGGGAGCGCTGGTGGGCAAGGGAATCGACGCGAAGGTGGTCGGTGCCGCCGCCGACCGGGTAGTCGACGGGCTCACCGTCCGGTCCGACCCACGCATGGACCCCGACTACTGGAAGGCCTTGGCCGTCACCTACACCCGGCGCGCGGTGGCGACCGCGCTGAACCGGGCCGGGGGATGATCCGCCCCGTGCGTGAGGAGATCCAGGGCATCCAGCAGGCGATGGAGCGCGAGGGGTACGTGACCGACCGGGCGGTGGCAACCGCGGTCCACCTCTCGATGGCCCTCGGCAAGCCGCTCCTCGTCGAGGGACATCCGGGCGTGGGCAAGACGGAGATCGCCAAGGTCCTGGCGGTGATGCAGCAGGCCGATCTCATCCGGCTCCAGTGCTACGAGGGGCTCGACGCCACCACCGCGCTCTACGAGTGGAACTACCCCAAGCAGCTCCTGCACATCCGGCTGCAGCACGACGGCGAGCAATCGGTCGCCGCCCGCGAGGCGGACATCTTCAGCGAACGGTTCCTGCTCAAGCGTCCGCTCCTCGCCGCCATCACCCACCAGGGACGTCCGCCGGTGCTCCTGATCGACGAGGTTGACCGCGCCGACGAGGAGTTCGAGGCCTTCCTCCTCGAGGTGCTGTCCGACTTCCAGGTGACCATCCCCGAGGTCGGCACGGTGCGCGCCGCGTCCCGGCCGTCGGTGGTCCTCACCTCCAACCGGGCGCGTGATCTGTCCGACGCGCTCCGGCGTCGCTGCCTCTATCTGTGGATCGACTACCCCTCGCTGGAGAAGGAGCTGCGCATCGTCCGCGCCCGGATCCCCGGAGTCGACGAGCGGCTGGCGCGCGAGGTCACCGCCTTCATCCACTCGGTGCGCCGGATGAAGCTGGCGAAGGTGCCGGGCGTGGCCGAGTCGCTGGACTGGGCGCAGGCGCTGGTGGCGCTCCACGCCACGCATCTCGACGAGGAGCTGGTGCGGGAGACGCTGGGGTGCTTCCTCAAGGACGAGGAGGATCTCCGGACCGTGAACGCCCGCCTCGATGCGGGAGAGCTCGCCGCGCTCTCCTCGCCGGTGGCATGACCGCGCCCTCCACCGGGCTGCTCGAGCACACCGCGCGCTTCTGCCGCCGGCTCCGGAACGAGGGCCTTCCGGTCGGGCCCGGGGACACGCTCGACGCGACGCGGGCCATCGGCTCGGTGGACCTCATGGACCGGGAGGACGTGCGGCTCGCGCTGCGGACCTCTCTCCTGAAGCGGGTGGAGGACGGACCGCTCTTCGACTCGCTCTTCGACGCCTTCTGGAGCGGGTCCGCGCCCGCGCGCCGGAATCCTGCGGTCATCCCCCCGGACGCGGAGGAAGACACCGAGCGCCGCGGAGCCGCGTCGTCACGCCGTCGCCCCGTCGAGTCCTGGCAGGAGCTGGAGGAGCTCGCGGTGCCGGCTCCGAGCTCGCGCGAGGCGCTGGGCCGGCAGGATTTCGCGACCTTCGGCGAGGACGAGCTTCGCGCCGTCACCACCCTGGCCCGGCGCATCGCTCGCCGGCTGAGCGCGCGCCCCGGCCGGCGGTGGAAGCTCGCCTCGCGCGGGGAGCAGATCTCCCTCCGGCGCACCCTGCGCGAGGCGCTGAAGACCGGCGGCGAGCTCGCGACGCTCACCTACCGCCGCCGGAAGCTGCGGCGGACCCGCCTGGTGGTGCTGGCCGACGTCTCGGGCTCGATGGACCTCTACGCGCGGCTGCTGCTCCAGTTCCTCTACGCGCTCCAGAACGCCTTCTCGCGAGTGGAGACCTTCGTCTTCGCCACCCGACTGAGCCGGGTCACGGACGAGCTCCGGGCGCCGGGGTATCGCGATGCGCTCGGGAACCTCTCCGAGCGAGTGCAGGACTGGAGCGGCGGCACGCGGATCGGCGAGTCGCTGTCCGCCTTCCTCTCCGGCTGGCCGCGGCTGGTGGACAGGCGGACGGTCGTCGTCGTCCTCAGCGATGGCTGGGAGACGGGAGATCCGAACGTCCTCGACGCGGCCCTCGCTCTCTTGCACCGGCGCGCCGGTCGGCTGGTGTGGCTCAACCCGCTGCTGGGCAGCCCCGGATACGAGCCGCTGACCCGGGGCATGCAGGCGGCGCTCCCGCACCTCGACGTCTTCGCGCCCGCCAACGACCTCGCGAGCCTCGAGCAGCTCGCCCGGCACCTCAGCCTCTGAGGCGAGACCCGCGGTCAGTCGTAGAGGTCGGCGGCCTGCATTGGCCATCCACCCGAGCCGTCCGCTCCGCCGAGCAGTAGCACCTGGCACGAGGGCAGCAGCGACGCCGTGTGCCCGACCCGCGCCACCGGAAGGTGTGGCCGCTCGGTCCACGCGGCGTTCTATCCGGGTGGGCTGAACGCAACTCAAGTGCAACTGATGTGCTTCATCCGCTCCGGTGCCCCGGCCTCCTGGGAGTCGCCAGCAGGGAAGGTGTCCAGGGAAGGTGTCTGTCCAGGGAAGGTGTCAAACACCTTCGGTGCCCGCCGAACGTGGTTCCTGCGAGGGAGGTGTCTGCGAGGGAGGTGTCTGCGAGGGAGGTGTCTGCGAGGGAGGTGTCTGCGAGGGAGGTGTCAAACACCTTCGACGATTCGAGGACGGCGCAAAGAGTCGCAAGTGTCCGAGACGCCGAGGGTTTTCCGGCGAAGGTGTCAAACACCTTCGTCAGCCGACCGGCAATCTTCTCCAGCCTCGAGCGGCCTCAGCGGTCGGAGGTGTCAAACACCTTCGGGGGGAGTGGCTGGCCCGCGGAGGCCACCTTCCGGACCGAGCTCCCCTCGACCAGGGCGAGCCCATCGCCCCGGGGCTCCGTTCCCTCCAAGGCGACCACGTCCCCCCGCCGGAGCGAGAAGAAGACCTCGTTGGCCGGCGTCCGGTGCTTTTCCTGAAGCGCCAGCCCCACGCGCCCCTCCGGCCCGCAGCCCATGTACCGCTGCCGACCCTTCCCCTCGAGCGGCTCGGAGACGATCCGGAACAACCTCCCCGGCGGCGGCTCCGCCCACGCCTCTCCACGCGGGGCCAGCACCAGGTAGCTCATCTTGAGCGCCTCCTTGTGCAGCCCGGCCTCGCGCGCCAGCGCGTCGAGCAGCGGCGGCGGCGACCAGCTCCGCTCCGCGTGGCACCAGTCCGTCGGCTTCACCAGCGCCGGGCACCCCCCGCGCCACAGGCACGGCGCCCGAACCGCGAACCCCCGCTCCACCAGCACATCCCGGACCTGAAGGAGCTCGCGTGAGGTGTCCCGCAGCGCCGGCTCCAGCACCACCAGCGATCCGCCCGGCCGGAGCTGCCCCGCCGCTCGCTCCAGCAACGCCGCCCGCTCGTCGATCGCCGACGGCCCGCGCCCGAGCTCGTTCAGCACGTGCCCCAGGGTGATCGCGTCGAACTGTCCCTCCGGAAGACCCGCACCGCCGGTCCACGCGCGCGTCGCGAGCGGCTCCTCCGCCTCGGCTGCCAGCGCCCGCGCAAGGGTCAGCGCCGGCGCGCTCCGGTCCGCCGCCGTCACCTCGGAGGCGCCCGCATCCAGCGCCGCGAACGCGACCGGCCCCGGTCCGCTCCCGAGGTCCAGCACCGAGCGCGGCCGCCGTGCCAGCTCCCCGAGCACCGCCCGCGCCTGCGCGTAGCTCACAGGCCAGTAGAACAGCAGATACGCCCCGAGCAGCCGCGGGTCGTCGAGGTACCGCCCACCGACCAGCGCCCGGTCCCGGGTCAGCCCCGCGGACAGCGTCCGGATGCCCTGCGCGACCTCCTTCAGCTCGCGGCCCACCAGCGTCGGCGGCCCCGCGGGAAGCTTGCGGTGACGCCGCCACACGGCCACCAGCCGGGGCATCCAGCGAGCAAGCGCGCGATCGACGTCGAGGGTGGCCACGGCTCCCTTCACTAGCACCGGAGCCGCAACGGCGCGTCGCTCAGACGGCCTGCGACAGACCGAGCGCAGCGTCTCCGACGAACTCGCGGATCTCGTCGAATCGTGCCCGCGTGTCGTCGTACCCCAGCGTGACCAGCCGCTCGATGTACTGCTGCTCGAACGCCAGGTAGCTCAGGAGGTCAGCGCCGCCCTTCTGGCTCACGCCCAGCCCCTTGAGCAGGAACCGGAGCGTCCGCGGGAACCGCATCGCCTGGTCCGCCGCGAGCATCGCCAGGTCCTGGCTCGGCTGGAGCAAGAGAATTCGCACCGACCGCAGATGCGAGTCCGGCGGCCGCTGGATCGTCTCCAGCATCTCCGTCACCCGCTCCACCCGCTCGATGTCCGGCTCCAGCGAGTCCAGGAACACCGCGTTCATCAGCACGCCGAGGATCTCCGACAGCGGCAGATCGTCCCGTGCCGCCACCTCGTTCAGCTCGACCGTCTCCGCCGCCGTCCTCGGATGCCGGATGCCGATGGTCAGGATCCGGTCCGCCCCCATGTGGAGCGCCGGACTCATCGGGGCGGCCAGCCGCACGCCGCCGTCCCCGTACCAGGAGCGCCCCACCTGCACCGGCGGGAAGAAGATCGGGATGGCCGCCGACGCCATCACCTGGTCGAGCGTGATCGACGTCTTCACTCCCATCCGGCGGCTGCGTGCCCACGGCTGGATCTCGGGCACGCCGTCGAAGAAGGTGACCGAGGTCCCGGTCTCGTAGTTGGTCGCCGAGATGCCGATTCCCCGGAGCAGCCCGGCCTCGATGTTCTCGTGGATCCGGTCGAAGCGGATCTCCCGCCCCAGCAGCTCGCGCAGCGGGCCAGTGTCCAGCAGGTGGTTGTAGCGCCGGGGCGCCTGCGTTCCCCCGGAGGTCAGGCCGCGGAACCAGCCCGATCCGATCGAGACCAGGCTCAGCGCATCGGTCCGGTAGACGTGGTCCGGCGTCAGCGACAGCCAGGTGTCACCCAGATGCTTCACCGCACGCTGGAAATCGTCCGCCTCCGCTGCGAGCGAGGAGCCGTTGATCGCCCCGGCCGACACGCCGGCGACCACCTGGAAGGGGAGGGGTCCGTTGCGGAACAGCTCCGCCAGCGCCCTGAGAGCGCCGACCTGATACGCGGCGCGCGCTCCGCCGCCTGTGAGCACGAGGCCGAGGTTCACCGCTGCGATCGAGAGCGTAGCACGCTAGGAGAGGGACCTTGATGGTGCCTCAGACCATGGTGTCGGTGCAGGCGCTGCGGAAGCACTACACCGTCCACAAGCGTCCACCGGGACTCAAGGCAGCCCTGGGCTCGCTCTTCCGCCGCATTCCCACCGTGGTGAAGGCGGTGGACGGCATCACCTTCGAGATCGCCCGCGGCGAGCGGGTCGGCTTCCTCGGCCCCAACGGCGCGGGGAAGACCACCACCCTCAAGGTCCTGGCCGGCCTCCTCCATCCCTCCTCCGGTGAGGTCCGCGTCGACGGCCACGTCCCCCAGCGCCGCGAGGACGCGTTCCTCAAGAAGATCACCCTGGTGATGGGCCAGAAGCAGCAGCTGCTCTGGGACCTCCCTCCCTCGGAGACCTTCGCACTCAACCGCGCGATCTACGAGGTCCCCGAGCCCCAGTTCCGCAACACCCTGGCCGAGCTCACCGAGCTCCTCGAGCTGGGCGACCTGGTCAACAAGCCGACCCGTACCCTCTCCCTCGGCGAGCGGATGAAGTGCGAGCTCGCCGCGTCGCTCATCCACCGCCCCCAGGTCCTCTTCCTCGACGAGCCGACCATCGGCCTCGACGTCTCGATGCAGGTGGTCATCCGCGACTTCATCAAGGCCTACAACGAGCGCACCGGAGCGACGCTCATCCTCACCAGCCACTACATGGACGACGTCGCCGCCCTCTGCCCGCGGGTCGTCGTCATCGACAAGGGCCAGCTCAGCTACGACGGTGCGCTCGACGAGCTGGTGCGCCGCATCCGCCCCGAGAAGCGGCTCGTGCTCCGGCTCGACGGTCCGGTGGATCGCGCCGCCCTCGAGGCCGTGGGCCGGGTCGTCTCCACCGACGCGGCAGGCGTCGTCCTCCAGGTCGCCCAGGACGCCGTGAACGCCGCGGTCTCCCGCGCCCTCGCCACGCTCCCGGTGCACGACCTCACCGTCGAGAACGCCCCGCTCGAGGAGGTCATGAGCGAGCTCTTCGCCCAGAGCCGCGCCGCCCGTGGCGAGGTCGAGGACGCCGCATGAGCCTCCGGAGCACCGTCCGCGCGCTGCCCACGCTCTTCCGGGTCGGCTTCGCCGAGATGGTGGCCTACCGGGCCGAGATGCTGGTCTGGGTGCTCGCCACCACCATGCCGCTGATCATGCTCGCGCTGTGGTCCGCGGTGGCGCACGACGCTCCGGTGGGCGCCTTCGACCAGCAGGACTTCGTCGCCTACTTCCTCGCGACGTTCGTCGTCCGCCAGCTCACCGGCGCCTGGGTCGCGTGGCAGCTCAGCTTCGAGGTCCGCACCGGAACCCTGGCCATGCGCCTGCTCCGGCCGGTCCACCCCATGGTCTCCTACGCGGTGGAGAACCTCGCGGCGATCCCCCTCCGGCTGGTGGTGGCCCTCCCGGTCGCGATCATCGCCCTGGTCCTGACCGGGGGCAGCCGCCTGCCGCGCGATCCACTCCTCTGGGTCATCTTCTTCCTCTCGCTGATCGGCGGCTGGCTCATCACCTTCCTCGCCAACGCGGCCATCGGCACGCTCGCGCTGTGGACCGGGAGCAGCGTGAAGCTCATGGACGTGTGGCTCGCGATGTTCATGGTCTTCAGCGGCTACCTCATCCCGGTGGAGCTCTTCCCGCCGCTCATCCGCGGCGCCGTCGAGGTGCTCCCCTTCCGCTACCAGATCGGCTTCCCGGTCGAGCTGCTCACCCGCGGTCTGGACCGCGGCGCGGCGCTGCGCCTGCTGCTCGGGCAGTGGATCTGGGTCGGCCTCTTCCTGTTCGGCGTCCGTGCGCTGTGGCGCAAGGGGCTCCAGCGCTTCGCGGCCTACGGCGGATGACGGCGGTCGCGCGCTACTGGCGGCTGTTCCGAGTTCAAGTCAGGAGCTCCGTCCTGCTCGGCCTTCAGTACCGCGCGGACTTCGTGCTCGACGGGGTGGTCTCGCTCTTCTGGACCCTCACCGCGCTGGTCCCGCTCTTCACCGTCTTCCACCTCCGCCAGACCGTCGCCGGCTGGACCTTCGAGGAGGCCCTCCTGGTCACCGGGTGGTTCACCCTGCTGGAGGCGATCCTCGAGGGCGCCATCAACCCCAGCCTCACCGCGGTGGTGGAGCACATCCGCAAGGGCACGCTGGACTTCGTGCTCCTCAAGCCCGCCGACGCGCAGTTCCTGGTCTCCACCGCCCGCTTCGAGCCGTGGCGGAGCACCAACGTCATCACTGCCCTCGTGCTCTGGACGGTCTCCTTCGTCCGGATGGGGCGGCTCCCGTCCCTTCCCGGGTCTCTGGCCGCGGCGCTGCTGCTCGTCGTGGCCACCTCGGTGCTCTACTCGCTGTGGATCCTCACGGTGAGCGCGGCCTTCTACGTGGTGAAGATCGACAACCTCACCAACCTCTTCAACTCGATCTTCGACGCCGCCCGCTGGCCGGTGGAGGTCTTCCGAGGCGTCATCCGCTGGGTCTTCACCTTCATCATTCCGCTGGCGCTGATGACCACCTTCCCCGCGCAGGCGATGCTGGGTCGGCTTTCACTCCCCGCCCTCGCCTGGTCCGTGGTGGGAGCCGGTGTGTTCGCCTGGCTCGCCCGTCGGGTCTGGCTCTCGAGCATCGCCCGGTACACCTCGGCAAGCAGCTGAGAACAGGGCCCGCAACTCACCCCCTCCACCTCGTGTTCGAGCTGCCACGGACGGGCACCCGAGGCCGTGCGGTGCCCGGCTCGTCACTCGAAGCAGATCGCGAAAGAGGGAGTCATGAGGCTCGCAAGACAGTCGTTCCTGGTGGCCGGACTGTTCCTGGCCGCCGGCTGTGGCAGCACCAGCAACGGTCCTGATGAGTACCAGGCCGCCGTTCCCACCTTCTCCGGCGTGTCCGCGGAGGTCTCGGGGGCCAGCTCGGAGGAGTCTGCGCTCACCACGAGCCCCGAGGCGGCGCTGATCGCCCCTGCGGCAGGGGCCGAGCTCCAGGCGACGACCTCGCCGGACTGGCTGCCGAAGATCCGCGATGCGATCCGGAGCCTCAACGAGGGTCTGAAAGACGCCTTCGCTCCGGTGGAGAGGCTGGTCCTCACCAACGGTCCGTCGCAGGTGCGAGGGCAGGTCTACATCTACGGGCCGTTCGACCAGAACGGGTACAGCTACCTCCTGTCCGTGATCCGCGTCGCCGGGAACCACTACGCCTGGCGGCTGGACGTGAAGAAGACCGGTGACGCCGATACCGCCTTCACCAAGTTCGCCGCAGGCACCACCTTCAAGGTGCCCAGCGACCAGGTGCACCGCGGACGGGGCACCATCGGCATCGACCTCGACGCCTACAAGTCCGTGGTCACCACCTTCCCCGGCCAGGGCAAGCTGTTCGTCGCCTTCAGCCACCACGGGTTCGGACCCGCCGCGGCCGACGCCGGCGTGACCGGGCAGAGCAAGACCCTGGTCTACGCCCTGAAGAACTTCTCCGCCGACACGAGCAAGTGGCAGCCGGTGGACGCCATCTTCTACGCGCACAAGAACGGGCTCAGCGGCGTCACCAGCGTCCGCGTCGCCGCGTACGCCGACATCCCGGAGGTTCCGAACGACACTCCGGCCAAGGAGCTCCTGCTCGGCCGCGCCCGGTACAACTCCGGCGTCGGTGGACGCGCCGAGGTGGCGGTCCTGGGCGGCGACCTCGGTGACAAGATCTTCTTCGGCCGCGAGTGCTGGGACCGCGCCGAGGCCCTGGTCTTCAAGGCCACCGCGCTCTGCACCCTCGGCGAGGTCCCCGGCACCGGCGCGTGCGTCTGGAGCGTCACCGGGAACGAGGCCGCCTGCGACGTGGTGCTCGCCACCGGTGAGCGGGACCACGTGGATCCGTCCGACATCGACGACGTCACCCCGGACTCCGACGCCCCGGCGACCGACGTCCCTGGCCTGCCGTCCGTGATGCCCACGGGCAACGACTGAGAAGCCAGGCAGCTGCCCCGGGGATGGGAGTCTTCCCGGGGACCTCCGAGGCCCCGACCGCGCCCCCCGGCGGTCGGGGTCTTGGTCTTTGCGGGGCTCGCCTGTTACACGGACCGGCCCGCCATGACGTCCGAGCTCGAACGGGAGGTCGCCCGCCGGCGCACCTTCGCCATCATCAGTCACCCCGACGCGGGGAAGACCACGCTCACCGAGAAGCTGCTGCTCTACGGCGGCGCCATCCACCTCGCCGGAAGCGTGAAGGCCCGTCGCGCCCGGCGCCACGCCACCTCGGACTGGATGGAGCTGGAGAAGGAGCGCGGCATCTCGGTGACCTCGTCCGTCCTCCAGTTCGACTACCGGGGGCACGCGGTCAACCTGCTCGACACCCCCGGCCACCAGGACTTCTCCGAGGACACCTACCGGACGCTCTCCGCCGCGGACAGCGCGGTGATGCTCATCGACGCGGCCAAGGGCGTCGAGCCGCAGACCAAGAAGCTCTTCCAGGTCTGCCGGATGCGGGCCATCCCCATCTTCACCTTCGTCAACAAGCTGGACCGCTACGGACGCGCTCCGCTGGATCTGATGGACGAGCTGGAGCAGGTGCTCGGCATCCGCGCCTACCCGATGAACTGGCCCATCGGCATGGGCCCCGAGTTTCGCGGCGTCTTCGACCGCGCGAGCCGCGTGGTGCACGTCTTCTCCTCCGAGGGCACCCACGGCGAGGCGGAGGTCGGAGAGCGCACCGTCCCGCTGGATGCGCCGGAGATCGCCGAGGTGCTGACCCCCTCCGAGCTGGCCCAGCTCCGCGAGGACGTCGAGCTCCTCGACGTGGGCGGCGACGCCTTCAACCGCGAGAAGAGCGACCAGGGGCAGATCACCCCGATGTTCTTCGGCTCGGCGATGACCAACTTCGGCGTCCGGCCCTTCCTCGACGCCTTCCTCGACCTCGCGCCGCTGCCTGCGCCGCGGAGCACCGACAAGGGACCGCAGCCGCCGACCGCCGGTCGCTTCAGCGGGTTCGTCTTCAAGATCCAGGCGAACATGGACCCCGCGCACCGGGACCGGATCGCCTTCGTCCGGGTGGTATCGGGTCGCTACGTGAAGGGGATGAACGCCCATCACGTGCGGCTGGGCAAGACCGTGCGGCTCGCCAACCCGAGCCAGTTCATGGCCGCCGAGCGCACGGCGATCGAGGAGGCCTGGCCCGGCGACGTCATCGGCCTCTTCGACCCCGGGCTCTACCGGATCGGCGACACCCTGGTGGAGGGAGAGCCGTTCCGCTTCGACGGCGTCCCCCGCTTCTCACCCGAGCACTTCGCCGTGGTGCGGAGCAAGGACCCGCTCCGGCGGAAGCAGGTGGAGAAGGGCCTCGAGCAGCTCAGCGAGGAAGGGACCATCCAGATCTTCCAGCAGCTGCAGATGGGCATGCGCGATCCCATCGTCGGCGTGGTCGGCGCGCTGCAGTTCGAGGTGCTCCAGTACCGGATCGAGCACGAGTACGGCGCGGCCATTGCCCTGGACCGCCTGCCCTACGCCCACGCCCGCTGGGTGGTGGGGGAGAAGTTCGAGGCGAAGACCTTCGACTGGGAAGGGAATCGCCAGACCGTCCAGGACCGCGACGGGCTGCCGCTGGTGCTCTTCCGTGACGACTGGGCGCTCGAGCACGCGCAGGAGAAGCACCCCGAGCTGCAGTTCCTCGCCGAGGCGCCGCAGCTCCACGAGGGAAAGCCCTCGGGCGACCGCGCGGCCGGCGCATCGGTGTGACGCCAGGCTGTCCGGTCGGCCTTCTCTACTTCCACCCGTGCAACCGCCGCGCGTTGTCACGCAGGACGCCGCGTCCCATCTCGAGCGCCCGGGCCTCGTCGATGACCCCGTCCCGGATCAACCCGGAGAGCGCGACGTACAGAGCGTCACGGGTCGCGCGCGAGAGCATCAGGTGCTGGGCGTCGGCGCCGCCGGGGACGCTCGGGTAGCTGGCGGCGTCCGTGCCGTAGAGCACCTTCCCCGGTGAGCCGAGCAGCATCGCGCGAAGCAATGCAGCGAAGTCCGGGACCGGGTACAGGAACGCCATCGAGGAGATGTCGACCCAGACATTGGGCTTCGCGGTCAGATAGCTCGCGATGCCGTACCACGGCCCGCCGCTGTGAATGAGGACGACGGTCGTCCCGAAGAACCGTGGATCGGCGAGCACATCCTCGAGGTTCCTAACGTCCGATTCTAGTGCCCGGAGGAACGGCGGTTCCCCGAGCGAGGAATGGATGTGCACCGGCAGCTTCAGCGTGCCGGCCTCCAGCAAGATGTGCCGCCACAGGAAGTCCTGAACGGCCAGGTACTCGTCGCGGGAGAGTGGGGCGTCGCGCCCCTTCGCGTACAGCGAGGCCGCCCGTTGCTCATCGACATCGGCGATCCGGAGGGTCCGAAGGTAAGCCTCGGTGAACTTGACCGCGACGGCGCCCTCGGTCTGCCACCGCCGGAGCACCCCGTCGATGAACCGCACGTAGCCCGCCAGATCGCGTGGAGTTTCCCGGAGGCCGTCGTCCTTGAGGAGCCCATTCAGCTCCCCTTGCGCCTCGGCGATGTCGCCCCTGTGCGCCGGGCTCCGTTCCATCAGGTGCTCGGCGTGCAGTGGATAGAGGAGCGTGCTGGCGAAGGGCACCCAGCGCAACCGCTTCCCATCGGTGCCGTCGGGGGCGCTCTGGTTGACGAAGGCGATCTCGGTGAGGGTGTAGTCGAGATGGTCCATCCAGTACTGGTGCGTTCCGAGTCGCTCGGTCATCCTCGCGCGCGCGGCCAGGATGGCGGCATTGGCCTCCGGCAGTCGGTCAGGCTGAATCGAGACACCGAAGCGGGCGCGGACGGACGCGACGAACCACGGCTGCGTCGCGCGGAGCATCACCGGCCCGGCGTTCGCGAGGTTCGGATCGAAGGCGCCGCGGCCTAGCAAGTGGGTGTGCATGTCGATCGCCGGGATCTTGTCGAGCTTCGCGGCGAGCCGCTGGAAGGACGGATCCTTTCGCCACGGCTCCAGTGGGCCCTTGCCGCTTGCACGCGGTGCGAGCAGAAAGCAACACACCATCGTGGCGCGCATTGCGCTGGCGATCATGGCTGGTGCCTCCCGTCGTTGGTCCTCGGGACGCTATCACCGTGACGGGCAGGAGGAGCCCGGGCGGCGTTCAGGGCCCCACGGCCGGCGCGATGCGGCGTTCCGCCACTGCGGAACCGATGCGCCACACCAGTGCCGCGCTCAGAGCGACCAGCACGACCGCCGACGGGGGAACGTGGGAGCGCGCGTGGCCGACGCGAGCGCGAGCACCGCCCAGGCAACGTAGAAGACGATCGCGTTGGCCCGTCTTCCCGTCGGGGAGGTCGCCCTCGCGGTCGCGGCGAGCAGCGCGAGCAGGAGGAAGCCCAGGAAGACGACGAGCTCGACCTCGATCGAGAAGCTCCGGAGCTTGTTCGCGGGCTCGACCAGCGCTCGCAGGGTGACGGTCGCGAGGTGGACGCCGTGGGCCGCCACGAACGCGAGCGTCAGCTCGGTCCTGCGCATCGACCACGCGACCGGGCGGGGAGCGCGAGCGACCACGGCCGCGGCCATGACCAGGCCCGAGAACCGCGCGGAGTACCGTGTCGCCGCGACCGCCCCGGCGAGAACGTCCTCCGAGGTGGCGAAGCACACCGCCACGACCACGAGGGCCAGGCCCGTCGTGACCCAGATGAACGCTCGGCGGCTGCGCCTCGAGGACCCTTCGAGCATGGATCACCCGAGCCTAGATCCCACGCCCGTCGGGGCTTGCGCTCCGGAGTCGTCATCCCGCCTGGCTCTCCGGACCGCCCGGCGAGGTGCGCCGTTCCGAGAGACCTGCCGAAGGTGTTTGACACCTTCTCAGGGGAGCATCAGTCAGGGGCGCAAGCGGCGCTCAGACCAGGCTCTGCTCCCGCGCAGCGACCAGCGGCGCGGGCACCATCACCGGAACCCGGCGAGGGCCCCAGGCGCGAGCCGGATCCGCCCAGAGCCACCGGGGGCCGATGTTCATCAGCCCGGCCTCGTGGGTGAAGACCCGGACTCGCCCGAGCTCCGTCGAGGACCCGGCGTTGTACAGCGCGAGGGGCCGGCGGCTGTCGGTGAAGAGGTGAATCTCCCGCGGCACGTGGCGGTGCCCGTGCAGCACCAGGTCGCAGCGGCCCTTCACCCGGTCGAGCAGCTCGCGCCCGAGCTGGAGCTCGTTCGAGTAGGGCAGCCGGAGCCGCTCGCTCATCCGCTCCAGCCAGCTCTCCACCGGAAGCTCGACCAGGTGGTGGTGCATCAGCACGGCCACCAGCGATCGCTCGGGCGCCGCGTCGAGGGCCGCGTCCACCTCGTCCAGCATCCGGCGGGTGAGCTCGCCGTGGCAGGCCCAGTAGCTGCGGTTGTGCTCCGCGGTCGAGTCCACCAGGACGAGGTACAGGCCCGGGTGCTCCTCCACCGCCACCCGGCGGCCCTTCATCAGCGATCGGCCCGAGTCCTCGCCGATCCGGTCGTGGTTCCCCGGGACGACCGTGAGCCGTCCCTGGCGGAGCAGCGGGTCGAAGACGTCCAGGAACATCGCCATCTCGAGGTCCCGGCCCCGGTGAGTGATGTCACCCGTGACCACCACGTGGTCCAGCGCCGAGGCCATCACCGCCTGGCAGAGGGCCCGCGCCGTCGCCTCGCGCGCTGGCCCCTGCCCGAAGTGCAGGTCCGACAGATGCGCCAGCGTCCGCAAGGTCATGCCCCAAGATCTGACAGCACGGCCGCGGCGGGGCCATGGAGTGAGGGCAACTTCTCGGAAAAACCGGTGACGAGGGGATCTCCGGAAGGCGACGGATCCGCGATCGGCACCAGCCGGCTCCCGGCGTGCACCCGCAGCCGGTTCCCTCGCCACTCCACCGTCCGGGCGAACAGGCCGTGGAACCACGTCACGAACAACAGGACATCCTTGACCCAGACCGCCCCGAACGCCCGCCAGCTGAACATCTCGCGCCGGAGCCGGCTGAAGGCCACCGCGTCCAGCGTCGGCTTGAGCACCGCGCACACCGCCAGCGTCGCCGCCGCGCCCGGGGTCGGCCGGAGCGCGTAACCGATGACCGCGAGAGGGATCGGGTTCAGCAGCGACTCCCCGAGGTAGGCCGGGAAGCTGATCGCCGTGCGGTGAATCACGCTCCAGCGCAGGTAGCGGCGGAAGAAGTGCCCCACGCTCTTCTCCACCGCGATGTTCCACACCGGCAGGTTGGACACCGCAACCCCCGCGCGCAGCTCGCGCCGGATCCGGTTCCCGAGGACGTGATCCTCGGCGAGCACGTTGGCCACCGACTCGAAGCCCCCCAGCAGCTCGAGGTCCTGCCGCCACAGCGCCATCGACTTGCCGACCACCAGCGGCCTGCGAGCCACCCGATCCGACGCCACCATCCCGGTCGCCACCGTCGCGGCGAGGTGGACGTTGTCCAGGAGCGCGCCGAGGCTGCGCTGGCCTGCGCCCCCGATGGGATGCGTCACGCAGCGCACTCCCGGGCGCGCCAGGTGCGCGGCGATGTCCGAGAGGTACCCGTCCGGGACCCGGATGTTCGAGTCGCTCACCACCAGGAGGTCGTGCCTCGCCGCGCGGGCCATTCCGACCAGCTGGTTCACCTTGGGGTTCAGCCCCACCTCGCGGTCCTGCCGCACCAGCCGCATCCGGTGGGGCCAGCGCCGCACGGCTTCCTCCGCCACGGGCCAGGCCGGGTCCTCCGGCGAGCGAACCCCGAGCACGACCTCGTACTCGCCGCCGTACGGGAGCTCGGCGAACGAGGCGAGGTTGGCGGCGAGGTCGTCGTCCGCGCCGCAGAGGGGCTTCAGCACCGAGATGCCCGGCCACGTCTCGGGGACCAGCCCCGGGCGCCGCACGTGCCAGACGGTGAGGCCGAGCATGAACGCGACGACCGCGACTCCCACCACCGCGGCGGCGAGCAGCACGAGTCCGAGCGTTGCCATGACGGCGATCCGATCTCCTGATGGGCGTCACGGAGGCCGCCGGTCATCCCGGCCGGACCCCGCGAGAGCACGCCCTGCTCCGAGGTCGGGAGAACAGTGTGAAGGAGCTCTGGATCGGATCCGAGGCGGCCCGGCAACGTCTTTGTGAGGGGGGTGGCTGGACGGCGACCTTCGAAGTGATCTGAAATCGACACTGCCTCGCTGGTCGAAAGGACGTCTCCCCGGTGCTTCTCGCTGCCACGTCGACCCTTCCGGTGTCTCCGTCGGACCTCCTCGCCCCGCTCGCCGCCATCGCGGCGCTGCTGCTGCTGAAGCTGGTGGGTCGTCCGGCGCCGGTGTGGGTGCGGCGCCGCAACAACCGTCGTCGCTGAGCCTCATCGAGCGGCGGTCGCCGCCAGCTCAGCGTCCCCCTGGTCCGGGGGGCTGAACCCCCGGTTCAGCGGAACGGTCGCAGCACCTCGCCGCGGTGACCGGCCGCGCGGAGCACCAGGCCCTCGCGGGCCCGCCTTGCAGCCGAGGGACCGATGAGCCAGCCCACCGGCTCACTCCTCCGGCAGGTCTTCTTCAGCCAGCCCTCGAGGTCCCCGAACCGCTGGCGGAACCGGTCCGGCGCCGCGGTCCGCCGCCCCGCCGTCCGCGTGCCGGCCCGCCCC
>Ga0081540_1002107_pt1 | contig 16570 bp, 13 predicted proteins | sample TabmetS2T1R1_FD_71024 | JGI IMG/M metagenome (GOLD analysis project Ga0081540, IMG submission 71024) | Tabebuia heterophylla rhizosphere microbial communities from the University of Puerto Rico - S2T1R1 | ecosystem: Host-associated > Plants > Roots > Rhizosphere ... | reverse complement strand
CGTGATTTCCGCACTGGTGCTATTTTCGCAGCCCGCATTGCGGTGGACTTTCGTACTTGCTGGTCTCTGTATAGAGGCTGGAGGCTTAGCACTCATCTTTCGTGGTACCCGGCCTTTGAAGGAGCTGGTTGAGTGATATCAGGGACACCTCTGATGGGTGCAGACGCTTCCACATTCCCCATTTGCGGCATCCTGACTGCTCTGGTTCCACTGACGCCCGCGGGTCTTGCGCTGATGAATTGCGGCTTTGGACGCGCCCGCAGTGCCGCACACAGCATGCTGTCTTCTTTAGCCGCCATGGCCATCGCCGCCATAGTCTACTGCCTTCTCGGATTCTCGTGGGAAGGCATCGCTGGAGGACCGGCACGGGTGTTTCTCCTGGGCGGAAAGCCATGGGATTGGATCGCGAGTGATGGATTTGGTATGCGAGGGCTCGCGTTCGACGGCTCACCGGCAACTCTCAGGACGTTTCTACAGGTCTTTACTGTTGGGATCGCCGCGCTGATCCCTGTCAGCACCGGCGCTGGTCGCTGGCGCCTGCGGTCGATCTGGATCTCCACTGGGCTGCTTGCAGGGTGGAGCTATCCGTTGTTCGCGCATTGGGTGTGGGGTGGTGGATGGCTGGCCCAGCTTGGCGCCAATTTCAATCTCGGGCATGGATTTCTGGACGCCGGAGGCGCAGGAACAGTGCACGTGATGGGCGGCCTCTCCGCCCTGGCGATTGCCTGGACTCTCGGACCGCGCCGCGGGAAATATCTCTCCGAAGAAGGCTCCGCGGCGATTCCCGGACATAACGTGGTGTATGTGCTGTTCGGGTGCGCCATCATTATCCCGGGTTGGATCGCGCTTAACTCAGCGGGCGCAATTCTCTTTGCCGGCGCGGCATCTTGGCAAATCCCGCTGATCGCGGTCAACACTATGCTATCGTCTTCTGCATCCTGCCTGGTCGCAGTTATAGGTACCCGAATCCGTTTCGGAAAGCCGGACGCCTCCCTGTGCGCCAACGGATGGATGGCAGGACTAGTCTCGAGCAGCGCCGTCTGTTGCTTTGTAACGCCGATGGTTGCAATTTTGATCGGTTTGGTTGCGGGAATGCTGGTGGGCATATCCGTTGAAGCGCTCGAAGTATTTCTTACGGTGGACGATCCCGGTGGCGCGATTTCTGTTCACACTGTCGCGGGTATCTGGGGGTTGCTGGCCTTAGGCATTTTTCCGCGCATCCCGGATGCAAGTGGTTTAATTCATCCCGGCGTTCAGAACAATTCTGGACAACTGCTCGCACAGGTTGTGGGCATCGCGACTCTGCTTGGACTCATGCTGCCTATGATCTATGGCCTGAACGTGCTTCTCAATCAAATCGATCCGCAGCGCGTGGACCTTCGCGGCGAGCGGCTTGGAATGGATCTAGAAGAGCTTGGAGGAGGTGCCTATCCGGAGTTTGTTATTCACAATGATGACTAACTGGCATCCCTTAGGTTGAAGGGCGTCGGCATCTCATGCGTCCCCGACTAGCCAGGACCTTCACATGAAAGAATGCAACTGGGAGAAGTCCGGCTATACTCCGGTCATGTTCTATCGTGGTTAAAACCGACTTGAGTGCCCCTCCAGGATTGAGACGAAGAACGGAGAATTTAGCTCGATGAAGCCTCTTGCGGAGATCGAAGCCGGTCAGGAACTGGACCACTACAGAATCGAAGCTGCCATCGCCGAGAGCGGAATGGCTTCTATTTTCCGCGCCACAGATATGCGGAACGGCAGAAAGGTAGCCATCAAAATCCCTAATGCTTCTCTGCAACAAGATCCTGTCCGCTTTGATCGATTCAAGCGTGAAGAGGAGATTGGCAGCGCGCTTGATCACCCTAACGTCATGCGGGTTTTCCCTGATGCTCAGCGATCGCACCTCTACATGGTGATGGAGTGGTGCGAAGGCCGGCTCCTGCGCGACATCCTGTCCGAGAAAGGTAAGCTGCCCCCTGAGCGCGCCATAAAGATCACATTGGGAATACTAAAGGCACTGGATTATATCCATAATCATGGCGTCATCCACCGCGATCTTAAGCCGGAAAATATCATGGTCGATGATCAAGACAATATCAAGCTCATTGATTTCGGCATTGCTTTAAGGGAAGGCGCAAAGCGATTAACCTTCGTCGGTTTTACGCAGGCACTAGGCACGCCTGAGTACATATCTCCGGAGCAGGTAAAAGGGAAGCGTGGCGATGCGCGCTCGGACCTCTATTCATTAGGGATCATGTTTTATGAAATGCTATCCGGCAAGACTCCTTTTTCCGGTCCGTCACCGTTGGTCGTGATGAATGATCGCCTGGTAAATCACCCTATTCCACCCCGTGTCGCTGCGCCGAATATCAGTCTTGAGCTTCAGGAAGTCCTGTACCGCGCTATTGAACGAGATCCGAAGAACCGCTATCCTTCTGCACGTGACTTTGCCCGAGATCTGGAGCATCTGGACCAAGTGGGCATTGCCGACCGTACCGAGCTTAGGCATTGGCGGAAGCGGCGTGAGATGGGGCCACGCAAGATTCTCCTTTATTCAGCGCTAGCTTTGATTCCAATTCTCGTGTTTCTAGCGATGCTGATCCTGGCGCGTTATCACCACTAATCTCCTCCGAGATGCCCGATGAGGGGCACCCAAGCAGTCCCAGTAAGTATTACTACTGCTCTTGGTTACGGAGAGTTTGTGTCGGAAATCTCCTCTGAAGCCGTTGCTGGGCGATTGCAAAGATCTTCGGATATTGGGTTCTCTGCAAACCGATAACCTACATAGGGATCAGTCAACAAATACTTCGGGTTGGATGGATCGTCCTCGATCTTCTTGCGCAGTTGCCGAATGAAGGTTCGCAGATAGTCGAACTCAGTCCGATACTCCACACCCCAAACCGAGCCGAGGAGTTTGCCATAGGTGACTGCGCGACCGGCATGGATCATCAGATAGTAAAGAATGTCGTACTCCTTCCTCGTGAGATGGATGGATCTGCCCGATTTGCTAACGAGCCGCCGCATCGGCAGGATCTGAATCTCCCCAATCTGGACAGGGGCATCCTCCGGGCGCTCAGGGGTCTGCGCCCGGCGCACAGCGGAACGGATACGGGCAATGCATTCGCGGATGCTGAACGGCTTGGTGATATAGTCGTCCGCTCCGCACTCCAGAGCCTCGACCTTTTGCTCTTCGGAATCCTGGACAGTGAGGATCAGAATGGGCAAGCGCGGGGCGAGGGCACGCAGGCGAACAAGTGTTTTCATGCCGCCAATGCCCGGCATCTGGATATCCAAGAGAACAACATCGAAAGACTCGGTACGAAACAGATGCAAAGCTTCTTCGCCGCGTGATGCTTCCACCGTCTGAAAACCGAGTTCGTTCAATGGAGTCCGCAACGCTCGTCGGATTGCAACCTCGTCGTCAACCAGCAATACCCGAATGGAAGAACTCATTAGCCAGGTCCTCCCTCAGGGGGAACAAGCAGCGAGGCAAAAAATGTGGTGCCACGTTCGCAGTCGCTGGTTAACCAGACGTTGCCTCCATGAGCCTGCGCGGCACGCTTGGCCACAGAAAGGCCAATCCCGGTTCCCGGTATCTTGCCGGCAGAAACCGCGCACCGGAAATAGCGATCAAAAATCCGTGCATGATCCGCCAATGGAATCACAGGTCCAAGATTGTGGACAGAGAAGATGATTTCTCCTGGATGCTCCGTCGCCTGAACGGTAACGGTTGATCCCGGAGTGGAGTATTTTCCTGCATTGTCGACATACTGCGTCAGCAGAGCGACCAACAGATCACGGTCACAGCGGATAGTGAGGTCTTCCCGAGATACTACGGTCCTAACCGAAGTGTTATTGAGCCGTTCGCGAAAACTGGCTACTACGTCGTCGATGAGAGGCGCGACAGCCACCTTTTCAGGGCGTAGCGTCAGATCCTGGGCCTGAAGCCGGGCAGTTTTGAGAAGCCGAGTTGTCAGTTCCGCTAGAACACCTGCCTGCTCGTCGATGAGAGCGACCAGTTCGAACTGGGCCGGGGCCAGGCAGCCCATCTCGCTTAGCCCTGTACTTGCGGCGCGTATCGCCGTCAAGGGTGTCTTGTAGGCGTGAGCCAGGCTGTCAAGAACTGCGGTTCGCAACTGCTCAGCTTGCCGCGCGTTTTCGGTACGGCTGACATTGGCGTGAGAGTGGTATCGGTCAAACGTAATGGCCACCACACTCGCGATTGCGTCGCTCGTGAAAGCGCTGATCTCACCGCGCAGGAGGAGAGCTCCGATCGGCAGGTTGCCTATTCGCAAGACACGGCGGGGAAGACCAACTTCGGGATCCTGAGTCACACTTTCGAAGAGGGAGATGTTCTGAACCACATTCTCAAGGTCGGAAAGCCATTCTCCGGCTTGATAAACCTTATGTAGATCGGCGTCGAAGATGGCGACCGCTTCAATCGCAAAGATCTGCTGGATCATCCGGGCCAATTGCGGACCTGGCTCGCGGCGCAAATCCAGATGTGTGGTATCTAGGATAAACTCCCCGAGATCTTCCGCCGAACTGCGCTCTCGTCGCGTGTGCTGAGCCTGGAGCGCATGAAAGGAGATGCGTCTGACTGACACGGCAGCCAGTGCCAGGGTTAGCAGAATCATCAGGCATGTCGGAACGATAACCAGCCAGCCACCACTCTGGGCCAGGGCCGCTCCAGCATTTAACGCGAGGAACATCACCACTCCGTGCAATACTCCCGTGCGGTCGAGGACAGCCGGACCCGCGGCAAAAGCAAATCACCGGCAATCGAATTAAGACCGGATTTGCAGCGAAGCCGAAGCGAACTCCGTTTGCAATTTCCAGATTCCGATTTCAGCGCGCGAGATGGCAGGTACGGGTTCTCAACGAGAACCCTCGGCCAATTGAGCGTTAGGTTCAGTGCCAGGGCATCCTTGGGTTGCACGTGGCAGTTTTTCTCAATCATTCAGACTTGTTTATCCGCAGTCCTTGAAGAAATTCCAACCGATCTTAGAGGGGAACCGCCGACCTGGAATCTTGCCGAAGGAAGGAACTAGCGACACGAGTCGCAACGATCGAACTCGCTCGTGAAAAATTCGGCACTATACCAGACTTTGACTAAAGATCGCATAACGTCGTCGTGAATTTCAAGTTTTTTCCTGAACCCCCAACTGAACCTAGCCCCGGCAGCGAAAAAAAATTTACCTGCGCGAAATATCTTCATGAATTCCTCATGTGGAATTTGCGTTCCTAGAACTCACACCCGGACACGAGGTTCACCTTAAGAGTTCAAGGCGTACCCCGTGAGCAGGAATTGGCTGAAGCGCGAGTCAACCGGAAGCTCTAGGGGCTGGGTTCATTTTTATTGGCACGACATTTCACGGAGGATCGCACTTTGAAACCCACCAATGTGCTACACGGTGCAACGGTAGTTCTTCTCGTATGCGCTTTGTCCGTAGGAGCTCAAACGCAAAACACGCCTCCCGCCGCGACACCGACTGCATCGCCGGCCCCGGCGCCGGCTGATCAATCCCCCGCGCCTGCCGCCGCTGCGTCGCCCACGTGGAGCGTGGGAGGAATCGACCTCAGCGGGTATCTTGATGGGTATTACAGCTACAACGTCAACCGTCCAAGCGCCACTGCGGATGGCCAGGCAAATGACCTGTACAACTTCAACGACAAAAGTGATCAGTTCAACCTCAGCGCTGCCAAGATCACCCTGAATCACGACGCCGATCCGGTGGGGGTTCATGTAGATATCATTTTTGGCCGCACGAATGCCATCATCCACGCCGCCTCGGAGACTTCGACTGTCAATTACCTCGAACAGGCATTCATCAGTTTCAAGCCTCCAAAAGCTCACGGCGCGGAACTCGATTTCGGCCAATTTGTAACTTCAGCCGGCGCTGAGGTCATCGAGGCCAAGGACGACTGGAATTATTCACGATCGCTGCTCTTCTCATGGGCAATTCCGTATTATCACTTCGGCCTGCGCACCTCCTTGCCGGTTACCAAGTCATGGACTGCCGGCTTGCAGGTGGTAAATGGCTGGAACAACGTGAATGCCTCGAACGGTGGCGTGACCATCGGTCTAACGAGTGCACTGGTCAAGCCTAAATTCACCTGGAACGTCAACTACTACACGGGGCCGCAGAACTTCAACACACAAAGTGGATACAGGAATCTAATCGACACCACCATACTGTTGACCCCGACTTCCAAGTTCAGCGCATATATCAATTACGACTACGGACAAAACCATACCGATGCCATGAATGAAACCCCTGCAATGTCCGACCATTGGCAGGGCGTAGCTGTAGCCGCAGTTGCAAATATTATCGGCAAGTCTTCAATCACAGGCCGTTATGAATACTTCAGCGATCCGGAGGGTTTTGAGACTGGAACCGCGCAGAATGTTCAGGAGTTTACCGGGACGTATCAGTACAAATGGCTGGAGGGTCTGCTCACCCGGTTTGAAGTTCGCCACGATTGGTCGGATCAATATTTCTTCCACAAAGGTGACAGCGAGTTAGTGCAAGGCCAGACCACGGTGACCCTTGCGTTCATCGCTTTCTTCGGTCCGAAGCGTTAGTAGTTCTTCTGGCGGCTGTTGAAACCGCCCCGGCATTACTTGAAGGTTGGACGGGCATGCTTATGGAAATTCAGAACGTAGCTTTCCACTTTCAGGCAACAACTCATATGTCTTGTTCCGCGACAATAATCACCTCTCCAAGGAGGAAATAATGAGCACCAACGCGCTTCTTATCGAGCTGCTTCTCTCAGGCTTCTTTGCGATCGCTTGTTTCAAAGCGCGTGCCGGCGACTTTGGCGACGTTGCTCTCAGACCCCGAGACTTCCTGCGCCTCACCGACCGGCTGGAGCGGCTTCGCCGCACTCGATGGCAGTGGTTTGCCATGGTTCTCGTGATTGTCGCTGTCCGCCTGCAGAGCGGTGTGCCGCTGATCATCGAGCTGACTGCCGCGTTACAGTTCATCATTTTCCTGTCTCTTCCCACGCAGACGCAAACCAAGGGGCGAGAAGCGTTGAGCAGGGTGCGCCAGGAATCGTTGCCGCAACTACCTTCCAGGCGGGTAAGCAGAGGAAAAGCATGAGGCCCGGAGAGATGTGCCCACATTCGGATGGATTCGCGAAGAGCAAGCAAGTGATCACGACTTCCATTCTTAACCCACCACAGAGGGCATGAGCATTTCGTCTGACGTGTCGGATATGAACAACTACTGAACCTATTCAAGGAGGTAACTAACATGGCAGCAAACAAACAACAGGGCTTTTCGTTTGGCCTGTTTCTCCTCGGGCTGACGGCGGCGTGCGCTGGCGTCTCATGCTTCTCCATTGGTATCGGAAAAGTGATCCTGCTGCTGGGCATCGTGGTGCTGCTGGCATCCCTGTGGCAATTTTTCAAGATTAAGCCGCTGGAAGGGAAGATTGCGCTCGGTTCCCAGCCTGCGGGCATGAAACTGGTAGGCGTTGTAGTAACTCTTCTGGGCTGGGTGGTGGTTCTATTCGGCCTGCATCTTACCCCAAACGTGGGAGGCAGGATGGTCGCGGCGATCGTCGGTCTGATTGTCTCTCTCGTCGGTGTGCTGGTTATCTTACCCTCCGCATGCAACAAAAACGCTATCTGGAAGGCCTGACTCATCCTCGACATGGAGCTGATCAATGAAGATATTTCGAAGTAAGTTTCTCCTGTACCTCGTTCTGGTCCTGTCGATCGGGACTCTGGCTCATGCTGACTCGACAGCCGACCTGAAGGCCACGGCAGCTAAGGCGCCCACAACAGCGGATCTGCAACAGGGAGACCCAGGCGGAACGCTCACTGGCACAATCAACGACGTGCCCGTCTCCGATCCAAAGGCTGGCCTGACCCTTGGTGACGTCGCTAATCAGGTGGGACAAAACAAGATTGGTATTAACTTCACCTGGACTCTCGTCTGCGGCTTTCTGGTCATGTTCATGCAGGCTGGCTTTGCCATGGTGGAGGCCGGACTATGCCGCGTGAAAAACGCGAACCACACCTACATGATGAACTTCTCCGTGTATGCGTGCGGTCTCTTTGCATACTGGATCATCGGTTTCGCCATACAAATGGGAGGCTCGGCAGGCAACGGAAATCTTGGTGGCCTTCAGCCATTGTCGGGTGAACACGCGCTTAGCATCTTCGGTAAGACCTGGGGTATCTTCGGTGAGAAAGGTCTCTTCCTTTCCGGCCACACGTATGACGTAGGCGTGATGGTCATCTTCCTTTTCCAGATGGTCTTCATGGACACCGCGCTGACAATTGTCACCGGTGCCTGCGCCGAACGCTGGAAGTTCCTGACCTTTTGTGTCTCTTCCGTCCTTATGGGCGCATTCACCTATCCAATCTTTGCGAACTGGGCCTGGGGCGGCGGCTGGCTGGCGCAACTCGGTAACAACGTAGGACTCGGCAAGGGTTACAGTGACTTTGCCGGATCAGGCGTTGTGCACGCAGTCGGCGGTCTCACAGCATTGGCGGTGGCTCTTATCATCGGGCCGCGCATTGGCAAATTCAATCGCGACGGGTCGAGCAATCCGATCATCGGGCACGACATCTCTGCGGTGCTGATCGGCTGCTTCATTCTCGCCTTCGGCTGGTTCGGGTTCAACCCCGGCAGCACCTTAGGCGCTTCTGCGGCAGGCTGTCTGCGGATTGGGTCGGTCGCGGTAAACACGATGCTTGCAGGATGCACGGGAACCTTCGGCGCCATGATTTACATGTGGGCACTCAAGGGTAAGCCTGATGCTTCCATGTCGGGCAACGGCCTGCTGGCCGGACTGGTTGCAATCACTGCTCCAAGCGGCTTCGTGAACACAGTAGGTGCGGCTATCATCGGTGCAATCGCCGGCGTTCTGGTTTGCCTGAGTGTCTCCTTTGTCGAAAACAGGCTCAAGGTGGACGATCCGGTGGGAGCGATCTCAGTACATGGCGCCTGCGGACTATGGGGAGTACTTTCCGTTGGCCTCTTCGCAGATGGCAAGAGCAACTACGGTGGAAGCTGGAATGGTGTGACCGGCTCTGTCACGGGACTCTTCTACGGCGATGCGAGCCAGTTGGTTGCTCAGCTGATCGGAATCGCAACCTTGGTCGGCTTCGTCTTCACTTTCAGCTTTGTCTTGAACTGGGTGCTGGACATCATCCTCGGTCACCGGGTTTCCGCGGAGTCTGAGGTTGCTGGTCTCGACCTGCCGGAGATGGGACAGCTTGGTTATCCGGAGTTCGTCTTCACGCCGGAGCCAGCGTATCTCGGCGCAGCGGAACGCGCAGCAGCTGTTGCCTGATCGTTGTTCGTAGCTTTGCCAATGCAGCAAGGCGTGCTGTCTGGGCGCGCCTTGCCGCTCTTTCCCTTGAACCGATGATCATTCTTTGAATGGAGCACCGAAGCATGAAAACGCAGTCCCTCACGATTCCCGCTTTCGAAAATGAGATCGCACCGACTTCTGATTCGGCCCCCATCTCAATTGCCTCCGTGGTTCCCGAAGCCGCGAGCACACATCTGGTGCGCATGTTTCGCGATCCTTACGCTTTGGAGAAGGGTGAACGTCTCGAGCTCGTCCAGACGCTCAGAGAGGCGGTCGCTCTGGAGCCAGATGTTCCGGAACTGCGCGTACTTCTGGGGATGGCGCTCTGTGTGAATCTCGATGCGCAGGCCGCCCTTGAAGAAATGCGCGAGTCGGTAAAACTCGCCCCTGACAGCTTCATCGCGCGGCTCAAATTTGGTGAACTCCTCATGCGCCTCCGCATCTGCTCCCAGGCCGCCGAAGAAACTCGGATTGCAGCCAGACTTGCCTCGAATCCGATTCAATCCGAGCTGGCGCGCAGGCAGGCCGCGGTTATCCGAACCATGCAGCGCGAGGGTATTGAGCGCGGTAACTATGGCAAACTCTTATCGGTGCTCAATCGCGTGGGTAGTTTGTTCACGCGCGCAGAACAAAGGCGGGCAACTGTCGCACTGAATTCCCGGTGATTCATGCCTGAGCTACTGCAACTCGCGCTACTGATCGCGACTCTGTTGCCCGCTGGAAAGCTCGTAGCCTCTTTTTGCACGCGGTTCGGAATCCCCCCGATTATCGGTGAGCTGATGGTAGGGATTGTCGCGGGGCCCGGGGCATTGAATATCTTTCATCTTGACCTCTTTCGCAGTGGTTACGCGACCAGCGCCTTCATGCTGATGGCGCAGGTGGGCGGGCTCGTGCTCATGTTTATCGCCGGCCTCGAAACCGACATCGACCGCATGCGGGAAGCTGGCGTCACCGCATTTCTGGTCGCGCTTTCTGGTGTGATCTGGCCCTTTGTACTAGGAGCGGGAGCCGGCCATCTCCTCGGTATGTCATGGAGCACTTCACTGTTCCTGGGAGGAGCCCTCACCGCAACCAGCGTGTCCATTTCCGCCCGGACGCTAATGGACGGGGGACACATGTCTTCGCCGGAAGCATCCGTCATTCTGGGAGCCGCGGTCATTGACGATGTGATGGGCCTGTTTGTGCTGGCGTTTCTGACCGCATCGGTGAGCGCTACCGGCGAAACGTTCGGTTTCGCGCCTCAGGCGTCGGCCTACGTTCAGAAGCACTCTACTCTTGCCGCGCATCATCCTCTGGTGCTTCAGATGTTCCTTATCAGTGTCAGCGTCACCCTATTCTTTGTGGTTGGATTTGGAGCAGCCAAGCGCTGGCTCGATCCGCTGATTCTTCAGATGAGAAGACTCTCCGCAAATGAAGCGGTGAGCAGCTGCGTATTGGCCTTGGTTTTGGTTTACGCAATTTGCGCGGAGTGGCTCGGCAGTGTCGCCGGCATCACAGGCGCTTATCTCCTCGGCTATGTATTTGCCGGTTCGAAGTTCAAGGCCGATGTTGAGAGAACCTTTAGTGCACTGGGTCATGGACTGCTGATCCCGTTGTTCTTCGTCTCAATTGGGTTGACTAGTAACTTTCGCGCTCTTGGCGGCCATTGGGTTCTTCTCGGAGTCATATTTTTTATCGCTGTTATTAGTAAGTTGATCGGCTGCGGCCTCGCCGCGATGGCGCGGGGAATGGGATCTGTGCGCAGCCTCCGTATCGGGTGCGGTATGGTCTCTCGCGGCGAAGTCGGCCTGATCGTGGTTGCGATTGCCGTCAAGGCGAACGTGTTCAAACAACCAGAGGTGGCGATGATGGTCTCAGTTGTGGTCCTCACAACGCTGGTCACTCCGCTGGCCTTGCGAGGCGCTTTTCAGCTCAAGAGTCATGAAGACGACACAGATATTTCAGGCGGAATGGACGAATTTTCCGACCAGTTGCGCGAGTCCTCCCTCGAAGGCAGTCATCAGGAGAGCGGGCAATCGATGTCCTTTGCTCGTCGTACTGCAGCGCTTTACGATCCAACCATATTCTCGAAAAGGCCGCCTTTGTCGAATCCATTTCCCTAGAAGATCTCTTGCTTCTAGCTTTTTCTTGGTTTGCAGCATTTGGGCAATTTGCAGCAGCTGAAGTCGCCGGCTGAGTCAACGAATGATTGCATGTTTTCCGGAAGCGTGAAAAATTGGCTCTTCCCGGTCCAGACAGTGATCGTTTTGTTTGCGATGTCGACCACTCCGGCTGAACGACTCCGTCGGGCGGAGAACTCTCATGTTGGACATAGCCTTCGGGCAGGCAAGCGATCCTGGCAAGCTTCGCTCAAACAATGAAGACGCCATGGGCGTTTTCGTTCCCAGGTCTCGGCAGGAGGCGCGGTCGCATGGCTGGATGTTCGTAGTGGCGGATGGGGTTGGTGGCCTCGACCTAGGTGACGTCGCATCGGCGAAAGCAGTCGCTGTGATGGCCGACGGATTCGCCCAAGCTCCGCCCGGTACTTCCCTTGTCAGCCTACTGCAGCGGCTGATTCAACACGCCAATGCCGCTGTACGTGACGAAGGGCTCCAGTTGGAGCGGCGGGGAAAGCGCATGGCCACAACGGTCGTCGCCTGCGCCCTGCGTTATGATCAGGCCATCATCTCCCATGTGGGAGATTCTCGCTGCTATCACATTCACAATGGCAGGGTGACCGCAGTCACGCGCGACCACACTCTGGTGAATGAGCAGCGCAGACTCGGGCTGATATCCGAAGCGGACGCCGCAAGTTCAGAAAACCGTCATGTCCTCATGCGCTCTCTGGGGCCCGAACAGTTCATCACCGCCGAAAGCAAAGCGCTATCTCTGAGGGAAGGAGACATGCTCGTCCTCTGCTCCGATGGCCTCTACAGCGGCATATATGAGGAAGATATCGCTCGCATCGCTTCACAGAAGAAGGATTTGCAGACCATTGCCGAGGACCTGGTGAATTATGCGGTCGAGGTCGATGGTTCGGACAATGCTACTGCCCAAGTAATTTCTATTCGTTCCGTTGAATCGATGGCTATGTATCGAGGCCGACCCTACCGCATTCCAGGCATCTGACCCTGGAAACTTCCCTGATTCGCTAAATATATGAATCAGTTTGCCTTATCGCCGGTCATTCAGCATAAGACACCGTCCACCAAATTGGCTCTAATCGAATCCTTAATAAATGACTTACGCAACTTTTATCGCCCGGCTCAGATAATAAATCTGTAGGCAAATGGGTCCTATTAAATGAAACGGTCTAAGTTTGCAGTATCGCTAATCACAATTGGGATGGCAACAGCATCTCTCGCGCAAAGTGCCATTGCACCTGCTTCTACGGATAACAAAGACTACAGCCGCTCAGAACTCCGCCAACTTGTGCGCGAGGCTCACACTCGGGAGCAGTACCATGTGCTGGCGGACTACTATGCACACCAACACGCCTCGTATCAGCAACAGGCCGCGGAAGAGAAACAGGAATGGGAGCGGCGAAGCATGAATGTCTCCGGACCTGCTGCGAAGCCGCCTCGCCCGGTCGACTCTGCAAAGAACCTGTATGAGTACTACGTTTGGGAAGCGGATCGTGCCAGTTCGTTCGCCAGCCATTATCGACAGCTGGAGCTTTCTTCCGGGCCTGCCGCCCGTCCATAAGTCTGGACGCAGGCCTACGCGCCTTTGCGTTTCTGTGAATTGTTCCAGGAGCGCTCTGAGAGCAACCCGTCGAGCGCCAGCCGGGCACACTGTCAGCTTGTCCGCGTGCACCATCACCATGCGCATCAGGTCCAAATGCTCCGCGCTCGTGATGTAGTGTTGCCCCGGATTTTGTGGAGGGAGGCCCTCACCCATGCTTGTTCTTTGCTGATCAGCAATCGTTCCGTTCGCGGAACGACGTCAGTTAGGTCCGCGTCGAGTTGTGCGATCTGGATGTCCGCATAGCCCCAGATCTAGTACACCTTGCCGTCATCGTTGAAGAACTCAGAAAGGTCATGAAGGCGCGTTTCCTCGCCGTCCGGGTCCACGGTCCCCTGCGGGCTCTTTGCTTGAAACATCTGCAGTTTGTCTCCTCGGCGTGCGGGCAGGTCAACCCCCCGGCTACATTATGCGTATCCTCCGGCCAAGCAGGTAGATTTTGATCAGTCCTAATGTGCCGAGACGCGCAGCAACAGAATTCCGTGTGCAGGCACCGTTGATGAATATTCTCCGTTCGCGAACTTGACATCCTTGTGCGCCCAGAGATCGCGCGCCGACCGCACTGAACCCTTGAGCCCGAGATCGCTTGCATTCAATGTGGCGTTGCCCGGCGCAGTGTCGAGATTGACGACTCCCACGGCGACGCTGCCGTCCTTCAGCGGCTTGATCCACATCTCAAACTTTCCATTTTTGGACGGAGAGGCTTGCTTGCCCAGCGGATCCTGGTCGATAGCAACCACTTCCTTGTTGAGCAGAGTGGAACGGGTAGCATCAGACATTTTGCGGATGTCGTTGCCGGCCAGCAGTGGCGCGGCAGTCAGGGCCCATAGGCTCATGTGGGTCCGATACTCGTCATCGGTCATGTGGCCGTTGCCCACTTCCAACATGTCCGGATCATTCCAGTGCCCTGGGCCAGCGTAGGGAGCGGTGGGCACCTGTTTCTCGATGTTGTCCATCATGCTGTCCCAGTCGTCGCGGATGTCCCCGGTGGTGCGCCACAGATTGCCGCCCACCTCAGGTCCCCATTTCTCCACGCTCCCTAGTCCGTATTCGCACAGGCTGAAGACGATCGGGCGCCCGGTGGCCTGCAAGGCGTCGCCCATGCGCTGATAGACCGGCTGCAGCTGCTCATTCTTGTATATGGTGCTGGCGCTGCACCAATCATATTTGAGGTAATCGATGCCCCAGGCGGCGAACATTTTTGCGTCCTGCTCTTCATGGCCGTAGCTGGCGGGATAGCCGCCGCATGTGCGCGGACCTGGCGAGGAGTAAATGCCGATTTTCAAGCCCTTTGAGTGCACATAGTCGGCAAGTGCCTTCATATCGGGGAACTTCTTGTTGGTCGACAGGACGCCATTGCTATCACGCGTGCCTTCCCACGTGTCATCGATGTTGACGTAAATGTAGCCTGCGTCTTTCATGCCGCTCGAGACCATGGCGTCGGCCATAGTACGCACTGTCTGGTCGTCCACTTTCTCCGCAAACAGGTTCCAACTGTTCCATCCCATCGGCGGTGTTTTGGCCAGCCCGTTATAGGCAATCTTTTTGAGCGGCGGGGGATCGATATAGGGCAATTTAGGAAAGTCGTCTGCAGGCGTAGCGGCCCGGGCCGTAAACCGGTCGCCCCACACGGTTCCGCTAATGTTTCCGTTGTCGAGGTCGCCGACCACGAAGGGCTTCTTGTCATTCCAGCCGACGCCAAAGAGCTCGAAGTGGCCGCCCTTGACCGTGCCCTGCACGTCATTTTCAAAGCCCAGCGAACGCATTCTGCCAGTGACCTGATTGCCTTCCTGCTTGAGATCGAGGATTGCCCTCTGCTGCTCTCCGTTTTCGAGTGTTTTCCCGGTTGCGGCCCATCTCCCCGTTAAATTCGGAGTGGACTCGCAAGCCGTAAGAGAAATCGCCACCAGGACTCCCGCGGCGCAGGCGGTGAACCAAGTCGTCTTACTTGCTTTAGTAGCAGTATTGATTGTCATTCATTGTCTCCTCTTGCAATAAGAAAATCGCATGAAGCCGGGATGATTGCGAATTACAGTGGTCCACTCGACGGTCGTGATGATGACAGACAAATCTAATTCATCAACCTTACTTGTGAGTCCAGGGGATGTCTTTTGCTCTGTTCCAATCAGGGCTACTTTCAGCGCTTTGTGGTTCGATTCGCGCTGGTCGAGTGATTGGCATTCAGCGCATTGTTGATGAGAAGTCAGGCAGAGCGGGATGGTTCGGGGATGGCAGATGTGGGTATCTCTCTGTCTTCCATTAAATATGTTGACAATGATTCGTTGTCCAAGGGTAAAATCCACATTTCAAAAAAAAGACGTTGTAGGCGGGGCGCCGACTTAAATGTTTGCATGGTTTCTTCGGCGCTCCTAATGGCGCCCTAAGTTTGTTTAGGTTACCGGATGTTTGCTGTCCTCTCTCTTTAGCTCTCTGTTAGCAGTCACCTTTTGCTCGGGCCAGTTTATAACCATCGTCGGGCTGGTTGCCCGGCATTGCAAGTTGGTAAAAAGAAGCTTCCTGCCACAGAGAAGGCTTCATGGAATCCCATTTCAATCGATTTCAGGAGACGCTATGGCGCACAAGGGATTAACCTACACACGCTTCTTGTTGCTGGCGCTGCTGGGTATTTTTCTGTTGACCGCTAACCATCGAGGATTTGGTCAGGACACCAACGCCTCCCTGGGTGGAACGGTCCAGGATCCAAACGGTGCAGCGATCCCGAACGCAAAACTCACGTTAACCAACGAGGCGACCGGATTTCAGTCGACCTTCGTATCCGACGAGACAGGCTCTTACACCTTCCACAACCTGACGCCTGGCAACTATAAAATCACTGTCACTGCGACAGGTTTCAAGTCAACAAACCAAACCGGGATCCAATTGTCGCCCAACCAGGCGGCCCGGTTAGACGTTCCCCTGAACGTTGGCCAGACGGACGAAACTGTCACCGTCACCGCCGACACGTTGCTCATCAACTTCGACAGCCAGTCTCTGGAAGGCGGTGTAAGTCCGGAAGTGCTGCAGAGCTTCCCGCTGACGGTTTCCGGCGCGCCACGGTCGTCTGTGGCGGTGGCCATCATGATGCCCGGCGTGACGTCGGCTGGTGGGGGCAATGCTTTCAACGCGCGCATCAACGGCGGCATCATTACCGGCGATGAAGCCTTGGTCGACGGGGCCACGACGATCGAAGGTTTCATGAACCAGAGCGGCATGGTTGCCCTGCAAACCGACTTTGGCATGTCGCCCGACATCACCAGCGAAGTCAAGGTGCTGACCGCAAACTACGATGCGCAGTACGGAGACACGACCTCCGGTCAGCTCATCATTACCACCAAGAGCGGCGGGGAGAACTTCCACGGCGCAGCTTACGAATATTTTCGCAACGATGCATTGAACGCCTTCCAATTTGGCGCTCCGGCAGGCCAGAGGAAGCCGCCGGACAAGGAAAATGACTTCGGTGCGAACATCGGCGGTCCGATTTATCTTCCCAAGTTGCATGGGCCGAACTCCTTCTTCA
>Ga0081540_1002106_pt1 | contig 16574 bp, 15 predicted proteins | sample TabmetS2T1R1_FD_71024 | JGI IMG/M metagenome (GOLD analysis project Ga0081540, IMG submission 71024) | Tabebuia heterophylla rhizosphere microbial communities from the University of Puerto Rico - S2T1R1 | ecosystem: Host-associated > Plants > Roots > Rhizosphere ... | reverse complement strand
CCTGGAGCTGTGTCGTGTGGCGACGGAAGGCCTCGAAAGCCTCGCGAACCTTGTCGCGGTCGTAGCCGTCGGCCGCGCTCGGCAGGTCCTCGACCCGCGGCAGCGGCGTCAACGACGGTGCTTCGGACGCTCTCTCTGGACCTTCGCTCGCCATGCTCTCGCTTGCCTCCTGGCTCGACCTCGCTCGACCGAAAGTATGACGGCTCTGCCGGGCGCCGTCAGGTCGTTTCCGGCAGCACCTGAATTCCGAGCTCGGCCAGGATCTCCTGCGCAATCGGAGTCGGCGCGCCGCTCAGCGGCTCCGACCCGCTCGCGGTCTTCGGGAAGGCGACCACCTCGCGGATGTTCTGCTCGCCGGCGAGCAAAGCCACGAAGCGCTCGAGCCCCATCGCGAACCCACCGTGCGGCGGCGCGCCCATGCGCAGCACCTCGAGCAGGAAGCCGAACCGCTCCTCGGCCTCGTCCTTGCTGATGCCCATCGCGGCGAAGACGCGCTGCTGTAGCGCCGGGTCGTGGATCCGGATCGAGCCCGAGCCGAGCTCCCAGCCGTTCCAGACGAGGTCGTACGCCTGGCTCAACGCGAGCCCGGGGTCCGACTCGATCAGGTCCTCGTCACCCGGCCGCACACCCGTGAAGGGGTGGTGGCTGAACGTCCAGCGCTTGCCGTCCTCGTCCCACTCGAAGAGCGGGAAGTCGGTGACCCAGAGGAACTCGTCGCGGCTCTCGATCAGGCCGAGCTCGCGGCCGAGGTGGTTGCGGACCGCCGAGAGCACGCGGGCCACGGCGAGCGGCTCGTCGGCGCCGAAGAGCACCGTCGCCGCCGGCTGCTCGGGCCGCACGGCCTCGATCAGCTCGGCGGAGAGGAACTTCGCGATCGGCGAGCGCACCTCGCCCTCCTCGTCGAACACGAGGTACGCGAGGCCCTTGCCGCCCCACTCCTTCGCCAGCTCCTCGAGCGAGGCGAGCTCGGCGCGCGAGAGCTGCTGCGGCACGGTCAGGTACTGGACGCTCGGGGCCTGCGCGAAGACCTTGAACTCCGAGTCGCGCGTCGCCTCGGTCAGGTCGTGGAGCTCGAGGCCGAAGCGGAGGTCCGGCTTGTCGGAGCCGTAGCGCGCCATTGCCTCGTGCCACGTCAGCCGCTGGAACGGCCGCTCGGGCGGGGTGCGCCCGAGCGCCTCGAACGACGCGCACACGGCGCCCTCGAGCGTCTCCCAGACGTCCTCGCGCGTCGGGAACGAGAGCTCGAGATCGAGCTGGCGGAACTCGAACTGCCGGTCGGCGCGGAGATCCTCGTCCCGGAAGCAGGTGGCGATCTGGTAGTAGCGGCCCATCCCGGCGACCATCAGGATCTGCTTGAAGATCTGCGGCGACTGGGGCAGCGCGAAGAAGCGCCCTGGCTGGAGCCGCACCGGCACGAGGAAGTCGCGGGCGCCCTCGGGCGTGGCCTTCGTCAGGTTCGGCGTCCAGACGTCGACGAAGCCGTGCTCGTCCATGTAGTGCCGGATCGCGGCGACGACCGTTGCAGAGAGCCGCAGGTTGCGCTGCATGTGCTCGCGGCGGAGGTCGAGGTACCGGTAGCGCAGACGCGTGGACTCCTCGACGTTCTCCTCGTCGACCTGGAACGGCAGCGGCTCCGAGCGCGAGACGATCTCCAGCTCGTCCACCTGCAGCTCGACCTCGCCGGTCGGCAGGCTCGGGTTGACGGCCTCCGGCGCGCGGGCCGCCACCTCGCCCTCGGCGCGGATCACGAACTCGTTGCGAACGCCGTGCGCGACCTCCGCGGCCTGCGGCGCGCGCTCGGGGTTGATCACGAGCTGGGCGAGCCCGCCCTCGTCGCGCAGGTCGATGAAGACGAGGCCGCCGTGGTCGCGCCGCCGTGCGGCCCAGCCGGCGAGCGCCAGGCGCTGGCCCACGTGCTCCTTGCGCAGCTCGCCGGCCTTGAGGTCGCGCCACCTCATCTGCGCAGCCTCTCGGCGAGCTCGGCGGTCGGGACTTCCTCGTCCAGCTCCCCACGGCGCCGGAGGGTCGAGCGTTCCGCGCCCCACTCGACAATCGCCCTGGCGCCGAGGCGGTTCGCCTGGGTCAGCTGGCCCTTGAGCGAGCGCCCTCCGTAGTCGACGTCGGTGCGCAGGCCATGGCGCCGCAGCTCCTGGACGAGCGGGAGGACGCGTGGCTTGTCGCCGGCGTCGTGCAGCGCGACGAAGACGTCGATCTCGTCGGGCTCGGGCTCCGTGCCGGCGCCTTCGAGCGACAGCAGTAGCCGCTCGATCCCGGCGCCGAAGCCGATGCCCGGCGTCGGCTTCCCGCCGAGCTCCTCGATCAGACCGTCGTAGCGGCCGCCGCCGCAGATCGAGCTCTGCGCGCCGATCGCCTCGTCCACGAACTCGAACGTGGTGCGCGTGTAGTAATCGAGGCCGCGCACGAGCGTCGGAGCGAGGGTGAACTCGACGCCGTAGTTCTCGAGATGCGCCTGCACGGAGTCGAAGTGCGCGCGGCACTCGTCGCAGAGCGAGTCGCCGATCTTCGGTGCGTCTTCGAGCGCCTCCTGGACTCGCTCGCTCTTCACGTCGAAGACGCGCAGCGGGCTCGTGGCGCGCTTCTGGCGCGCCTCCTCGTCGAGGGCGTCCTCGTGCCCGTCGAGCCACGATGTGAGCCGCTCGAGGTACTGCGGGCGGCAGTTCTCGTCGCCGATCGAGTTCAGCAGCAGCTCGTAACGGGTGATCCCGAGGCGTGCAAGCAGCTCGTCGTAGAGCTGGATGAGCTCCGCGTCGATCGCGGGGTCATCGGACCCGATCGCCTCGGCCGAGAGCTGCCAGTGCTCCCGGTAGCGGCCCCGCTGCGGCGCCGCGTAGCGGTACATCGTCGCGATCGTGTAGAGCTTGACCGGCTGCGCCTCGCGATGGAGGCCGTGCTCGAGGTATGCGCGCGCGATGGGCGCCGTGCCTTCCGGGCGAAGCGTGAGGGAGCGGCCGCCGCGGTCCTCGAAGGTGTACATCTCCTTCTGGACGACGTCAGAGCCCGCGCCCGACGTGCGCTGGAAGACGGCCGTGTCCTCGAAACCGGGCGTCTGGATCGGCCGGTAGCCGTAGAGCGAGCAGAGCCGCTCGGCCTCGCCGGTGACGAGCCGCCAGCGCAGCTGCTCGGCGGGGAGGATGTCGTGGGTGCCCCGCGGCGCCTCGAAGGTCGTCACGAGGCGCGCAGCGGAGCGAGGAACGGGTTGCGCTCGAGCTCGACGCCGAGCGTGGTCGGCGGGCCGTGGCCCGGACAGACGGTCGTCTCGGGCGGGAAGCGTTCGCCGAGCATGCGGATCGACTCGACGAGCGTCTCCCAGTCCGCGCCCGGAAGATCGGTGCGGCCGACCGAGCCGGCGAAGAGGACGTCGCCCGAGAACAGGCATTCGTCGGCGTGGAAGGCGAGGTGCGCCGGCGAGTGGCCCGGGACCTGGAGCGTCTCGAACGTGATGCCCGCGAGCTCGAGCGTCTCGTCGCCCCGGAGAAACGTGTCCGGCGTGTAACCCCGGGCGACCACGCCCGCCGGCACGAGGTCGGGGAGGTTCTCGAGCAACGCGCGCTCGCCCTCCGCCATGTAGACGCGGGCGCCGGTTCCCTCCGCGAGGTCGGCAACACCGCCGAGGTGATCCCAGTGGCCGTGGGTGATCAGAATCGCTGCACAGCGAGCGCCGGCACGCGCGAGCTCGAGCCGGAGCTCGGCTGCGTCGCCGCCGGGGTCGACGACCACGGCTTCCGTGGCGTCGTGCGAGGCGCGAACCACGTAGCAGTTCGTGCCGATCGGGCCGAGCTCGTGGCGGTCAACGACGATGCCGGTGCGCGTGCTCACGGGAGCGCTGAGTCTAACGGGGCGTTCTCGGCTTCTCGGCGCGCCTCACCGCGGTGCTGTGGACCCCCCGGTCTCTGTGCGGCGCGCTCTGCTTAAGGCGCGCCCGGCCTCCTCCCCGCTGCGAGCCTAGCGGCGGCGGGCGCACGTGTCTGTGCCGAGAGCGTGACGGGAGTGCGCCGTGTACAGGCGGGGCGACGCGATAGGGTGCAGCTCCGCGATGCAGCGCTGGAACCTGCGCGAGATCGAGACTCCCGGCGGCAGCCGCTCGCCCGTCGTGCTCGACTCCGACGAGTTGGGACGCGCCGTCCTGCTCGCGCTCGATCCCGGCCAGGAGCTCGGCGATCACCAGGTCAAGGAGCACGCGTTCCTGCTCGTGGTGGACGGGTCGGCGCGAGTCGACGTCGGCGACGAGGCAATCGACGCTCCGGCCGGGGTGCTCATCCGGTTCGAGCCCGACGAGCGGCACGCCGTCTCGACCGAGGAGGGCGCGCGGCTCTTGCTCTTCCTCGCGCCGTGGCCGGGCCCTGGCCACTACCGCGGCGGCGACGAGCAGGTCGTGCGGACCGCCGGCTAGCGGGCCTCCGGCTTCCGCTTCTTCGGCGAGCTGCGTGTGGGCGCCTGGCCGCTGCGCCTCAAGTAGGCGCGGTACATCGCGCGATCCATGATGTACATGAAGGGGACGAAGAACGCGGTGTAGACGACGGCCACCGCGAGGCGCGACAGGATCGGCTGGCCGCTGTTGATCAGCGAGAACGCGATGAAGATCAGCGGCCCGAAGATCAGCGCGCGCTTGGTCACGCGGTTCCACGAAGGCGGCTGCACTTCCTTGATCGGACGCCCGCCGCGACCCTTCTGAGCGGGACGCTTGTCGTCGCGCTTCCCGTTCCGGCGATCATCGCGAGCCTTCGCCTGCTCCGGCTCGACCTCGACCTCGCGCCCCTCCTCGTCGAGGTAGACGATCTCGTACTCGTGCCGCTTTTCCTTCTGGCGTCGCCGGCGCTGCTTCCTCGTGGGCATCAGCGCAAGCGTAGCCTCAGCGCGTCCACGCGACGCGGCCGCCCTGGATCACTGTCACGACGAGTTCGCCGCCGAGGTGGTAGGCGAGGTGCCGCCAGTCGGGCGCGCCCAGCAGGACCAGATCGGCGTCGAAACCAGCCGCGATCCGCCCACACCGGTCGGCGCGGCCGAGCACGTGTGCGGCGTTGACGGTGCAGGCGCTCAAGGCTTCCGAGGGAGAGAGCTGGAGCTGCGTCGCGGCGAGGCTGCAGACGAGCGGCAGGCTCTCGCAAAACGCGCTCCCCGGATTGAAGTCGGTCGCGAGCGCGACGGTGCCGCCGGCGTCGACAAGCGCGCGCGCCGGAGGCATCGGACGGTCGAGGAAGAGGGCGCTCGCCGGCAGCAGGACGCCGACCACGTCGCTCTCCGCGAGCGTGCGCACGCCGACCTCGCCCGTCGCCTCGAGGTGGTCGATCGACCGGGCGCCCAGCTCGACCGCGAGCTCGACCGCCCCGAGCTCCTTGAACTGATCCCCGTGCAGCCGCAGGACGAGACCTGCGTCACGACAGGCCGAGAGGAAGCGGCGCGCCTGCTCGACCGTGAACGCGCCCTCCTCGACGAACACGTCGGCCGCTTCCGCGAGCGACGCGGCCTCGGGCAGGACCTCCATCAGCACGAACTCGAGGTATCCGTTTGCATCCTCGAACTCCGGCGGCACGGCGTGCGCGCCGAGCCACGTCGGCACGCCGCCGGCGGCCGAAACCGCGCGCAGCGAGGCGAGCTCGGTCTCCCGGTCGAGCCCGTACCCCGACTTGCCCTCGAAAGTCGTCGTTCCGGCGCGCAGCATCCAGCCGCGGTGCTTCTCGACCGCAGCGCGCAGCGCGCTCTCGTCCCCGGCGCGCGTCGCGCGCACGGTCGAGAGAATCCCCCCACCGGCCGCGTGCAACTCCTCGTAGCTCGCACCGCCCGCGCGCAGCGCGAACTCCTCGACGCGGTCGCCCAGAAAGCACGGGTGCGTGTGGCAGTCGACGAGACCCGGGATCGCACAGAGTCCGGATCCGTCGACCTCCTCGACCTCGCCCTCGACCGCGCCGAGCTCCGACATCGCGCCGCTCGCGACGATTCGGCCGTCCTCGCACAGGACGAAGGCTTGCTCGACGACCTCGACTTCGCCCAGCTCCCTTCCGCGGGCCGGCGCCTCCGCTGCCGAGGGTGTCGCCAGCTGCGCGAGGTCGCGGACGAGCAGCGTCCCCGCCGCGTCACGTTCGGTCATGCGTCTGAAGAGGGCGGCAGCGGCAGCTGGAGACCGTGGTCGTCGGCAGCCGCAATCGCCTCCGAATAGCCGGCATCGGCGTGGCGAAGGACCCCCGTGCCGGGATCGGAAGTGAGCACCCGCTCGAGGCGCTCGGCCATCTCATCGCTGCCGTCGGCGACGACCACCATGCCGGCGTGGATCGAGTTGCCGATCCCGACGCCGCCGCCATGGTGGACGCTGACCCAGGTCGCACCGGCGGCGACGTTCAGCAGCGCGTTTAGGATCGGCCAGTCCGCGATCGCGTCGGAGCCGTCCAGCATCGCCTCGGTCTCGCGATAGGGCGACGCCACCGAGCCGGAGTCGAGGTGATCCCGCCCGATCACCACCGGCGCCTTCACCTCGCCCTCGCGAACGAGGTCGTTGATCGCCAACCCGGCGCGGGCGCGGTCGCCGTAGCCGAGCCAGCAGATCCGAGCGGGCAATCCCTGGAAGGCGATGCGGTCGGGCGCCATTGTCAGCCATCGCTGGAGAGCGCCGTCCTCCGGGAAGAGCTCCAGGAGCCGACGGTCAATGGCGGCGATGTCGCCCGGATCGCCAGACAGGGCGGCCCAACGGAACGGCCCGATCCCGCGGCAGAACAGCGGCCGGATATAGGCCGGGACGAAGCCCGGGTATGTGAATGCTTCCTCTACCCCGGCCTCTAGTGCCTCCCCTCGTAGGTTGTTGCCATAATCGAAAACATAGCTGCCCGCTCGGACATACTCGAGCAGCGCCTCGACGTGGCGCGCGATCGACTCGCGGGCGCGGCGCAGGTACGCGTCGGGGTCGCGCTCGCGCAGCGCGGCCGCCTCGGTGACGTCCAGGCCGACCGGCACGTAACCGTTCAGCGGATCGTGCGCGGCGGTCTGGTCGGTGACGAGATCGAACCGTTCCCCGCGCCGAGCCAACTCCGGCACGACTTCTGCCGCGTTCCCGAGCAGCCCGACCGACAACGCACGCCCTTCACCTGCCGCTGCGCGCATCCGCCCGAGAGCATCGTCGATGGACTCCACTGCCTCGTCCAGGTAGCGCGTCTCGAGTCGGCGCTCGATCCGCACCGGGTCGACCTCGACGCACAGGATCGCCGCACCGGCAAGCGTCGCCGCCAGCGGCTGCGCACCTCCCATCCCGCCGAGCCCGGCGGTGAGGATCGTGCGCCCGGAGAGATCGGCCGCGCCGAAGTGCTTCTCGGCAGCCGACACGAAGGTCTGGTACGTGCCCTGCAGGATCCCCTGGCTGCCGATGTAGATCCAGCTGCCGGCCGTCATCTGGCCGAACATCGTCAGGCCAAGCGCCTCGAGCCGCCGGAACTCGTCCCACGTCGCCCAGCGCGGGACGAGCAGCGAGTTCGCGATCAGCACGCGTGGCGACGACGGAGTCGTGCGGAAGGCGCCGACGGGCTTCCCGCTCTGGACGAGCAGTGTCTCGTCCTCGCCGAGCGTGAGCAGCGATCGCACGAGCGCGCGCAGCGCCTCCGGGCTCCTCGCTGCTTTCCCGGAGCCGCCGTAGACGATGAGCTCCTCCGGCCGCTCGGCGACCTCGGGATCCAGGTTGTTCAGCAACATCCGCAGGGGCGCTTCGGTCGACCAGGAGCGCGCGTTCAGCTGCGTCCCGCGCGGCGCGCGGATCGCCGAGAGATCGCTGCAGAGGGCCTCGACCGTCGCGTCGACGGAACTCGTCGCAGTCATGGCTCTTGCTGCTCCGCTTCCCGTTGACGCGACCGGATTCGCCACCATGTGTATGCCGTCGCGAGCACGAACGCCGCCACGCCGCCGGAGAGCGAACGCACGAGGCTGCTGCCCGACGCGTAAGCGATCACGGCGACAAGCGTGCCAAGGCCGGCGTAGGCGAGCGCACTGTCGCGGTACGGCCGCTTGGACTTGTGGCGGGCCGGGTTCGTGCCGTTGCCGCTCGTCACCGCAGCTCCCCCGCCTCAGCCTCGACCGCCTCCACCAGCGATCCGTCGCGAACGGCGTCGGCGACGGCTTCGATGTCGGGAGCCAGCGGGCGGTCGTCCCGCAGCCGCGGCGACAGCGACCGTACGAACTCCCGCGCTGCCCGCACACCGACCCCGGGTTGCAGCGGGGCGAGGAACTCGACGCCCTGCGCGCCGGCGAGCAGCTCGATCGCCAGCACGCCCTCCGCGTTTGCGAGCACCTGCCAGGCCTTCAGCCCGGAGGCGTTTCCCATCGAGACGTGATCCTCCTGCCCGGCGCTCGTCGGGATCGAGTCCACCGCGGCCGGGTGCGCGAGAACCTTGTTCTCGCTCACCAGCGATGCCGCGACGTACTGCGGGATCATGAAGCCCGAGTTGAGCCCGCCGTCGCCGGTGAGGAAGGCCGGCAGGCCGCCGGAGAGGCTCGGGTTCACGAGCCGCTCCACTCGCCGTTCGGCGATGTCGGCGTACTCCGAGACCGCCATCGCCAGGGCATCGAGGGCGAACGCGAGCGGCTGCCCGTGGAAGTTTCCGTTCGAGACGAGCATGCGATCGTCGACGAGCACGAGCGGGTTGTCCGTCGCGGCGTTCAGCTCGGTCGAGATCGTCCTCGCCGCATAATCCAGCAGGTCGCGAGAGGCACCGTGCACCTGGGGCGCGCAGCGGAGCGAGTACGCGTCCTGAACCTTGTCGCACCAGCGGTGGGACTCGTTGATCGCGGAGTCCTCGAGCAGCTGGAGCACGTTCGCCGCCGAGTCGGCCTGGCCCTGGAGCGGGCGGAGGGCGTGAACTTGCGGCAGGAAGCTCGTGCGGGAGCCCTGGAGCGCTTCGAGCGACTGGGCGCAGGCGATGTCGGCCACCTTCGCGAGTCGGCCGGCTCGTACGATGCCCAGGGCGCCGAACGCGGCCATGAACTGCGTGCCATTGACGAGGGAAAGCCCCTCCTTCGCCTGCAGCCGGACGGGCTCGAGGCCGACTTGCGCCAGTGCCTCCGCTCCAGACAGGCGACGGCCCTCGACCGTCGCCTCGCCCTCCCCGATCAGTGGCAGCGCGAGGTGTGCGAGCGGTGCGAGATCGCCGCTGGCGCCAACCGAGCCGCGGCTCGGCACGCGGGGGAGAACGCCGCGGTTGAGGCACTCGACGAGCAGCTCGACAGTCACGATCCGCGCCCCCGAATAGCCCTTCGCCAGTGCGTTCGCGCGCAGCAGCATCGCCGCGCGGACGATCTCGTCCGGGTACGGCTCGCCGACCCCGCACGCGTGGCTTCGCAGCAGCCGCAGCTGCAGCTCTTCCGTCAGCTCCTCGGGGATCGAGCGCGAGACGAAGCGCCCGAAGCCGGTGTTGACGCCGTACGTGTGCTCTTCGCGGCCGTGCGCGGCGTGCTCGACGATCTCGCGCGCCGCGGCCATTCGTTCCCGGGCCGAGTCGGCGAGGCTGACCGTCCGGCCGCCGAGCGCGACCTCCCAGACGTCGTCCAGAACGAGATCGTCGCCCGTCAGCGCCTTGCTCTCGATCACGCGGCGAGTGTATCCCGCACTTGCGGTGCTTCCCGGCGGCGCGAGCGCCCCTCAGTACGGTTCGCCCGGCCTCCTCCCCGAGGTGAGCGTATCGATGAAGTCCGCGCGTGTCTGTGCCGGATTCATGACGAAATCGTGACGTCCGCCCGTCGTTCGCCGACGGTCAGTCCAGGAGCCGCAACTCGAGCACGCGCGAAGCGTCGAACCCGTCGATGCGCAGCGCCGCACCTGCCGCCGCGGCGGCGGCGCCCGCCGGCATCAGTCCGACGAGCTCCGACCCGACCACCTGCGCCCCGCGTGCCGCAGCTTCCGTCTCGACCCGCGCGACGATGTCGTGCAGCGCCGCGGCCTCCCAGTCCTCGACGTTCATGCTCACCTGCACGAGCCCGGCCGACGGGAGGTCGAGCCCGAGCGCCCGCACGCCCGGAAAGCCGCCGCCGCGCTCCCGCACCAGAGCCGCGATCTCCCGCGCCGCTTCGAGCGAGCCGCGCAGGTTCACGTTGAACGCAATCAGCGGCCGGCGCACCCCGACCAGCACGCCGCCCGCGGACTCGGACAGCCGCCCGGGCCCGAACTCAGGCACAAGCTCTTCGGCGTCGACGCGCCGCTGCAGCTCCTCCGGCCCGCCACTACGGAAGAACGCCGGCCCGCGGCCGTCGCCGAGGTCGCCGTACAGGAACACGGGCAATGAGAGCTCCTCGCCTACCCGCCGCGCCAACGCAAGCGCCGCCCCTCGCGCCGCCTTCGCGTCCCCGGGGTCGAGCGGCACGACAGGCACCACGTCCGCCGCGCCGGTGCGCGGGTGCGCCCCCTCGTGCCGCCGCAGGTCGATGCGCTCGACGGCGCAGGCGATCCCCGCGAGCAGCGCCTCGACGAGCTCCTCGGCCGACCCGACGAGCGTGAAGACCGAGCGGTTGTGATCCGTGTCGGCGTGGACGTCGAGCAGCCGGGCACGCGACCCGAGCGCATCTGCGAGCGCGTCGATGGTCGCGCGGTCTCGCCCCTCGGAGAAGTTCGGGACGGACTCGAGCGGCCGCACCACGCGCGTAGTCTAGGAACGGTGAAGGCGTACTACGACCGCCGTGCGCCGGAGTACGACGATTGGTGGCGTGGCTCCGGTCTCTTCGCCGACCGCGACCGTCCTGCCTGGAACGAGGAAGTCGAGGCGCTCTGCAGCGCGATCGCCTCACTCGAGCCCGCACGCACGCTCGACGTCGCGTGCGGAACCGGGTTCCTCACGCGCCACCTGCGCGGCGACGTCGTCGGCCTCGACCAAAGCGAGAGCATGCTCGAGGAGGCGCGCCGGCAGGCACCGAACGCCACGTTCGTCCGCGGCGACGCGCTGTCACTTCCCTTCGAAGACGGAGCCTTCGAGCGCGTCTTCACCGGCCACTTCTACGGTCACCTCGATCCGGAGCAGCGCGTGCGCTTCGTCGCCGAGGCGCGCCGCCTGGCGCCCGAGCTGGTCGTCGTCGACTCTGCCCTGCGCGAGGACGTCGAGCCAGAGGAGCAGCAGGAGCGCGTCCTCAACGACGGCTCGCGCTGGGAGGTTTACAAGCGCTACTTCGAGCCGGATGCGCTCGCCCGCGAGCTCGGCTCCGGCCAGCCGCTGTTCGCGGGCCGCTGGTTCGTCGCCGTCCGCTCTTGACGCGGCGGCGCTCGCGCTACCGGTCGATCGCCTCGCTCCAGCGCGACCAGCGCGTCTGCCGCGCATGCGCCGACGCCGGCTATCCGCTCGAGTCGCTCTCGATCGTCCAGCAGTACGAAGGCCAGCTCGCCTACATGTTCGGCCAGGCGCCGGGCGCCGTCGAGGGCGAGCAACGCCGCCCGTGGCGCGGCCGAGCCGGCCGAACGCTGCGGCGCTGGCTCGAGCTCGACGAGGACGACTTCTACGCGACCTTCTACTGCGCCTCGGTGACGCGCTGTTATCCGGGCAAGGCGCCGAGCGGTCGCGGCGACCGCACCCCGACGCCGCGCGAGCAGGAGCTCTGCGCGTTCTGGCGCACGTGGGAGCTCGAGCTGATCCGGCCGCGCCTGATCGTCCCCGTCGGCGGGCTGGCTGTCCGGCGACTGCTCGGACTGAAGAGCGTGACCGAGTGCGTCGGTCAGCGCTTCGAGCACGACGGTGTGACGGCGATCCCGCTCCCCCACCCGTCCGGTGCAAGCAGCTGGCTCAACGACCCCGCCAACCGCGCCAGGGTCGCCGAGGCCGCCGGGCTGATCCGAGCGGAGCTTCACAGACTCGACGTCGAGCCTGTCGGTAAGACAAACGCCCGGCGCTAGATTTCGAGGGTGCAGGAGACACCCCGCTATCGCAACACGTTCGCGCGGTTGCTGGGGTTCCTCCGGCCCTACAAGGTCTCGCTGATCGTCTCGATCGTGCTGGCCGCGGGGTCGCAGGGTGCCGCAATCGCGCTCATCTGGCTGACGAAGAACGTCATCGACGACGCGCTCGCCCAGCGCGACCACGAGAAGCTCTGGCTCTACGTCGGCGCGGTCGTCGCGTGCGGGATCCTGCGTGCCTCACTGATGGCGGCGCGCCGCCTGATCTCCGGCCGCCAGGCTCTCGCGGTCGAGATGGACATGCGCCAGGGGCTTTTCGCGCACCTCGTCCGGCTGTCGTTCGGCTTCTACGACCGCCACCAGACCGGACAGCTGATGTCGCGCGCAACCGTCGACCTCCAGGGCGTCCGGTTCTTCCTCGGCTACGGCCTGATCTTCTTCTTCCAGAACGTCATCACCGTCGTGTCGGTGACGGTGGTGCTGCTCGTGTTCGAGTGGAAGCTCGCACTGATCGCGCTGGCGATCACGCCGGTGCTCGTCGTTCTGGCCTACCGCTACAGCCACATCGCCCACCCGACCTTGCGCGAGGTGCAGCAGAAGCTCGCCGACGTCGCGACGGTGGCGGAGGAGAACATCGTCGGCGTCCATGTCGTGAAGGCGTTCGCGCAGGAGCCGCAGGAGTCGGCGAAGTTCCATGCGCGGTCGGAGGCGGTCTTCCAGCAGACGGTGAAGGCGAACCGGCAGCGCGCGACGTACGTGCCGTTCATCTCCTGGGTGCCCCTGCTGGCACAGGCCGCCGTCTTGCTCGTCGGCGCCCGGATGGTGACGAGCGGCGAGCTCACGGTGGGCGGCTTCGTGGCCTTCAACCTCTACCTCGGCATGCTCGTGATGCCGCTTCGCTCGCTCGGAATGTGGATCGGTCAGGCCCAGCGCGCGACCGCCTCGGGCGAACGGATCTTCCAGATCATGGACGAGCCGCCAGAGATCGCCGAGCAACCAGGCGCGGAGGCGCTGCCGGACGGCCCGGGCGAGCTGCGCTTCGAGAACGTGCGCTTCGAGTACCTCGAGGGGCGGCCGGTGCTCGAGGACGTCGACCTCGAGATCGCGCCGGGCCGCACGATCGCGCTGATCGGCCAGACCGGTTCCGGCAAGACGACCCTCACGTCGCTCGTGCCGCGCTTCTACGACGTGACCGGCGGGCGCGTCCTGCTCGACGGCGTCGACGTGCGCGAGCTCACGCTGCGCTCGCTGCGGCATGCGGTCGGGGTGATCCCGCAGGACCCGTTCCTGTTCTCGGCGAGCGTGCGGGAGAACATCACCTTCGGCGCCCCCTATTTGGGCGACGAGGACGTCGAGTACATCGCGCGGATCGCACAGGCGCACGAGTTCGTCGCCGAGCTGCCGGACGGTTACGACACGGTGATCGGGGAGCGCGGGATCACGCTGTCCGGAGGCCAGCGGCAGCGGCTCGCGATCGCGCGGGCGCTCGCGGTCGACCCGCGAGTCCTGATTCTCGACGACGCGACCGCTTCCGTGGACGCGACCACCGAGGCGAAGATCCGAGTCGGACTACGCGAGGCGATGCGCGGCCGGACGACGCTGATCATCGCCCACCGGCTCTCGACCATCGCCCTCGCCGACGAGATCGTCGTGCTCGACGAGGGCCGCATCTGCGCCCGCGGCACGCACGACGAGCTCCTCGGGACGAGCGCCGTATACCGCGACATCTACGAGCACGGCCTGCTCGAGCGCCAGTTCGCTGACGCTGTCGAGGCCCGGGTCGGCGAAGAGGAGCTGGGCGAGGAAGCGCTGGAGGCGGCCTCGTGAGCCGCGGCCTTGCCCTGTGGGCAAATCGGCGCGGTGTCGGCGCACGCGCGTCACAGACCCGTGCGCCGAGCCGGGGTATCGTCGCCGGCGAGGGCGGCGGGTTCAACCCCACCCTTTCAATGGGTGGGGGTGCGGGGATGCCGCCTCACGGCGGGCGCGACCGGAGGCCGGCGTGAGGGTCTGGCAGCCCGGCGGGCATCTCATGCGCGACCGCGGGGCGCAGGTCGAGGACTGGTCCTGGCAGCGCACGCGGCGGCGCCTCGGAATGCTCCTCCGGCTCACGCGCCCGTACAGGACGCGCACCATCCTCTCGGGCGTGGCGCTCCTGGTCGCGACCGCGACGGCGCTCGCGCCGCCGTACCTCTCCAAGTACGCGGTCGACGAAGGGATCGCGCAGCACGACCTCGCGAAGCTTTGGTGGATCGTCGGCGCGTTCCTCGTCGCCGGCCTTCTCAACTGGGGCATGAGCTACGCCCAGACGTATCTCACCGGCTGGGTCGGCGAGCGGATCCTGGCCGACCTGCGGAACCGCCTCTTCGACCACCTCCAGCGGCTCTCCCTCGGGTTCTTCGAGCGCAACCGCGCAGGCGTGATCATCAGCCGCCTCACGAACGACGTCGAGGCGATCGACCAGCTCGTCACCGACGGCGTCACGAGCCTCGTCCAGAACACGCTCACGCTGATCGGAACCGCGATCCTGCTCTTCATCCTCGACTGGCGGCTCGCGCTCGCGACGCTGGTCGTGATCCCGTTCATGAGCGTCGCGACGGCGATCTTCCGCACCCGGTCGGCGCGCGCGTACTCGCAGGTTCGCGAGCGGCTCGGCCTCGTCACCGCGACCCTCGCCGAGGACATCGCGGGCATGCGGCAGATCCAGGCGTTCACGCGCGAGGAGGCCAACCTCCGCAACTTCGGCGCCGTCACCGAGCGCTACCGCGAGTCGAACATGCAGACGGTCCTCCTGAACGGCATCTACTTCCCCTTCGTCGACCTGCTCTCGACGTTCGCGCTGTCCGTCGTCCTCGGCTTCGGTGGCTACCTCTACTTCCACGACGAGATCACGCTCGGGACGCTCTTCGCCTTCATGCTCTACGTGCAGAACTTCTTCGACCCGGTCCAGCAGCTCTCGCAGCTCTACGGGACGTTCCTGTCGGCCACCGCGGCGCTGGACAAGATCGTCGACGTGCTCGACAAGAAGCCGGAGGTGGTCGACAAGCCGGACGCCGCCGCGCTGCCGCACGTCGAGGGCCGCGTCCGCTTCGACGAGGTGCGCTTCGGCTATGGCGACGGGCCCGAGGTGTTACATGGGCTCGACCTCGACGTGCCCGCGGGCACCACCGTCGCGCTCGTCGGGCACACGGGTGCGGGCAAGTCGACGATCGCCAAGCTGCTGGCGCGCTTCTACGACCCGCGCGACGGGGGGATCACGATCGACGGGCACGACCTGCGCGACGTGACGCAGGCGTCGCTGCGTCGCCAGCTCGGGATCGTTCCCCAGGAAGGCTTCCTGTTCGCCGGCACCGTCAGCCAGAACATCGCCTTCGGCCGCCCCGACGCGCCGCAGGAGGAGATCGTGCGCGCCGCGCAGACGATCGGTGCCCACGACTTCATCGTCCGGCTCGAGGACGGCTACGAGACGCAGCTCCAGGAGCGCGGCAGCCGCCTCTCGCTCGGCCAGCGCCAGCTCGTCGCGCTCGCGCGGGCGCTGCTCGCCGACCCGCGCATCCTGATCCTCGACGAGGCCACCTCGTCGGTCGACATCGGCACCGAGCGCAAGATCGAACGGGCACTGCGCACGCTCCTCGCCGGCCGCACCGCCTTCGTGATCGCCCACCGCCTCTCCACGATCCGCGACGCCGACCTGATCGTCGTGCTGGAGCACGGCCAGGTCGTCGAGCAGGGCAGCCACGACGAGCTGATGCGGGAACGCGGCCTCTACACGTCGCTGTACGGCGACTGGGCCGCAGACGTCGCGTAGCGCCTCCCTGAGACGAGGGATCGGCGCGCGCTCGGGGCGACCCGATCCTCGGGCTGATGACCGGCGCTCGCATCGGCCTGCTTGCGGGGGTTTTCGCCCTTGCCGCCGCGACCCTCGCAGCCGCTGCGGCCGCCTGCCCAAAGGGCTACTCCTACGCAGGGCTCTACAGCGACTCGAGGGCCTCGGGCATCGCCGCCACGATCAGCATGTTCGACACGCCCGCCGTCACCGGCGACACGAGCCACGTCGCCGGCTGGGTCGGAGTGGGCGGCCCCGGCCTCGGCCCGAACGGCGAGGACGAGTGGCTGCAGGTCGGCCTCGCGACCTTCGGCGACTCGAGCGAAGGCCACCTGTACTACGAGCTCGCACGTCCGGGCTCCGCGCCGCGCTACACCGAGCTTGCCTCCGGCATCCGTCCGGGGCAGAAGCTGCGGGTCGCCGTCCTCGAGCTCCCCTTCGCCCGCGACTCCTGGCTCGTGATCTCGCCCGCCGGGATCGCCGGCCCGTTCTACCTCCCGCGCAGCCATCGCGCCTGGCGGCCGATCGCGACGGCGGAGAGCTACGCGGAGACGACGCGCTGCAACCGCTACGCCTACCGCTTCGGAGGGCTGGAGCTCGCACATGCCGACGGGAGCTGGCGCAGGATGCGAAGCGCGTCCACGCTGCAGGATCCCGGCTTGCGCCTGCGCCGCCACGGCGCCTCGGCGTTCAGCGCCACCGCCGCCTGAACGGGGCTACACTTCTCGGGGCCGCAACGCCTCGTTGCGGGGTCGTCTAACGGTAGGACGCTCGGCTCTGGACCGAGTAGTCTAGGTTCGAATCCTAGCCCCGCAGCCTCTCGAACCCCCTGCAAAACGGCGGGTTCTTTCATTCTCGCCGACAGCGCCGGAATGGGGCTACACTTGA
>Ga0081540_1002105_pt1 | contig 16574 bp, 13 predicted proteins | sample TabmetS2T1R1_FD_71024 | JGI IMG/M metagenome (GOLD analysis project Ga0081540, IMG submission 71024) | Tabebuia heterophylla rhizosphere microbial communities from the University of Puerto Rico - S2T1R1 | ecosystem: Host-associated > Plants > Roots > Rhizosphere ... | reverse complement strand
GCGTTTGCTGGCGGCAGGTTGGGTGGGGCTGCAGGCCATCGTGTACAAGCCGATGCGCTTGAAATCGAAGCCGCCGCAGTTTCGCCTTTTAGAGCCGAAACCATTCAGCAAACCAGCGCTTCGCTTTGATGTGCTGGTTCAGAATGTCTAACCCGGCCTGTTCGAAATCAGAAAATGTGCGCTGGCCCGCCTTCGCCGACGCGAGCATTGCGCCCGCAATCCGCTTTCGCAGTTCGCCGGAGTCCGCTTCCGGTGGGATTTTTTTGCAGACATCTTCAAGCGCAAAGTTCAAATAGATGAGTGTGGTTTGATCTAATTCGAGAAGCATGGGCTTAACGTATCGACGGGTTTCTCATCTCTGGATCAGTACTGAGCGGTCCGAACGGGATTGCCGCGAAGGCAACGTCGAGCCGATTCGATTTCAGCATCGGTTGCGCCCTTACTCCGGGCCCAGGACTCTGCGGCGGCCTCGCTGTACCTAGCCACGTAGTAGCGAACGACGCTGCAGGAGGCGCGGCGAAAGACTCCGGGTCGTTCACCAGCGATGGCCTCGGGCGCAAACGCCAGACAGACAGCCAGTACACAAAACAAACGTAACCCCACTCGAGGGCTCCTTCTTCGCAAGGCGGTTGGCAAGAACGCTTCAGGATTCGCGCGCTGTTGCACAGCTACTTGCTATCGAAGTCGGCTTGATTCGGCTGTGATTCAAATGGCACACCGGCCGATGTAAAGCGAACGAAAGTCCCGCTTCCGAGGCGCAAGCAGGGTTGGGGATATTGTGAATTGCTCCTGGTTCTAACTTGATCCGTCGCACCCACACGCCAGGTCTGAAATCCCCGTGGCCAACGGATTAAGTGCGAAACAAATTCCATTGGGACTCGGTTTCGCGAAATGCGAACCACGACGCGCTTGTGGCTTGGCCGGCCGGGCGCCCCAATGGAGACCTCACCTTTGACCCACCCGCCCGCCTATCTCAGCAGAGCCACACTGGCACGCGACCTGGACATGTACGAGCACTTTCCTCAATGGTTCGCTGCCGCCTGGGTCTGCGCCAGAACACCGATCAGTTTCCTACTGATTGCATAGTGCCAATAAGGGCCCGGATGCGGGTCGAAACCCACGACGTCATCGCTGATGAAATAGTCAAAATCACTCACCAGCGCGGAAATGCGCACTATTCTGCTGTCTAACAAATCAAAAACTGGATTACGAGGATCGCCTTGAATCCCCAATCTATCATAATGCAACACGAACACTCGGGCGTCGGTATTGGCTGCTATATAGTTTATTAGCGCGGCCGATATTTTTGTCATTTCCGATTTAGGAGGATCGCTTCGCTGGCAGTACGATTTGTTAAGAGAACAACGATATTGAACTGGTGAAATTTCGATGCGGCCTTCAGCGTTTACAGTTGCCGTCGGCAGTAGCAGGTCGTCCGCTGATTGAGCTCCTTGCCGCAGATATGATGGCGCCATTACATGGCGGACGTCGAGGTAGTCGGCATATCCAATTACGATAACGTCTTCGGGACGAATTTCAGATTTAAGCTTATTGAAATTTACGTAACTTTGAACCAGCCCCCATCCCCCGAGCGCAAACAATCTAATACGGAGATCTCGTCGTGATTGTTGAAGCAGGGCTGAAAATGTTTGTTCGTCATTCACACCGTCGCCATGAGCAAAACTATCGCCGAAAATATACACGGACGACTGGTAATTGGGATAGAATTCTCCAGTCCACCGCGTGCCATCTTTGTTTGTGGTCTGTTGAATTCGTAGATGCTCCCACGGATGCTTAGCAAACTTGCGCGAATAAGTTACAGTGTATTTGCCGGGCAATTCCCTATAACCTAGTTCGGGATCGACAGCGCGATGAGGTTGAGGTTCGAATGTTTGCCGAAGTTGAAGTCGATTATCCGAAAATATCCCGACTTTGAATCCAATCGTGTCGATGATATTGAGCGCCGAAGAGTAACTAAATTCACGTAGTGAAAAATTCTCATAACTAGTAAGACGCAAGCGAAGGAGTAATGCTTCAGACGCAATCAACTCAGTAAATAGCAACACAAACAAAAATAGTATGGCGGAAAAGAGCAGTTTTTTGCCACGAGAACTTTCGTTCATGGGACCGCCTCCTCGACAAGAAAAAAGCAGCGACCTTGATACTGACAGCCGATAAACATCCAACGAGGCCACTAACTGTTGCCCCCCAGAAGAATTCGATTGTTTTTTCTGTTGACTTGTTGCCAGCCATGCGATGGCCCTCTCAGAATCTTGCGCCTGCTGATAGTCGAGAGTTCGCTCCAGGCAGGCCATATGGCGCAGGCCAGCGCTCGCTCTGAACGATGTCGGAGCTTGGGTTATTGGATCGAGCAAAAATGACTTGCTGCAACGCCATTCCCTCCGCAAACGCGGAGCAGGTGCAGTTCACTTTCAAAATTCGTTCACCAGCATGGCGCCAGCGTTGGCTCAACGTCTGGCAGTTTGCCGAGTATGATTCATTTTCTGATTATAATTTGCGGCCTAGCGTACGAACCTTCCAAAGCCCTGCCCTTACCGCGAAATCAAGTCCAGCAGATAAATGGAACCTTGGCAACAGTCGGCTGATCCCTGTTCGCCGAGCTGACACGAATTTTTTGCAGCGCAATCGGTGGCGAATTTCCAATCTGCCATCAAGATCGCGATCAGCTTGGCGCCCAGGCGCCAGAGAGTTGGCCTCCGATCGATTGATCGACTTTCACCTTCCCGAGCATGGCCCCGTATTTCTACGGAAGTCGCCAGAACTGGCGCGGCAAGCGTCGGGCGCTATCAGCAAGGCATCGTTTCCGGCCACCTGAAGGCCGCGGCTGCGCTGTAATTTTCCAGGAGAAAATCTCCGGCGCTAGGTCCGATCGCAAGCTGCTGGCTTGGAAAAAGTGCGGAACCCGCACACGCGCTGCGACGTGCCACGTCCAGAATGGCGGCCGCCAGCTACGGGCTCTCCTTCCTCGTTCGGGAAATCCAACGCCGAAGCGCTAATGCTTCGGTCGTGTACCATCCGTGCTTGAGCGCATTCTTATTCCCTCTCGGGGCGCCGGGAGATGGGCCCCCATGCATTCGGCAACGTCCGTTCGGCGTCGCTGGCGATTGGCAGGGGCTCTTGAACGGGGCCGGCTGGCAGGATCCACTGATGGGTGTCAGCGAAAAAATGCCCCCGACGAGGAAACGCTCGAAAGATCACAGTTCCCCGTCAACACCAAGGAGCACAGCCTCGCCATCGAGAACGAACTACTTCGTTCAGATGCGCCGGGCTGCCTCGACGATCAGCGGATCGCGACGGGTCCAGTCGTAGCCGTTGCGGGTGAACAGCCGGACTCCACCGCCATCGCGTGAGACGATGAGCCGGAAGCCGTCTTGCTTGACCTCGTGGATCCAGTCCGAGTTCGAGGGCACTTTTGTCCCGCGTATCGGGGATGCAAGGTGCGTGGGGTGATTTAGACATCTCTAGATTAAGCGCAGCGCGAGCTGACGGCGATCTGGTTCAAATCGAGTGACGAAATCCTGCAGGCTTGTATCGCCTGGGCTCGCGAGACCTACGCGGCAATGCAGCCTTTTGTCGCCTCAGCGTGAACTGGCTGGGTGTGCGTGGGCAGAGGTGTTCGCCTTGGCCCAGGCGAGCCCGTTATCGTCACAGCCACCTCGGTAACCAACGTTTAGCTCGGCGGTAGACACCCCAATATATTTTTCTCAGCATAGGCCGGGCAATGGTAGGGACGAATGGCCGCGACCAGTTCTGCAGTCGCGGCGGCACGCGCTCGAGCCATGCGCCGCGCTTGTTCATGTTTTGATATCTCACACACTGCGTGCACGGTATATCCTCACGCGGCGGCTCACGACCAAGCAGCATCGCTCGCGCATACTGGATTTTCTCGGTGTTGACGCTTGCCGTTAATCCGTCGCGGAAGGCATTGCCACCGAAGTCGCCCCAGAAATTGATACAGCAACCGAGCACCTTGCCGTCCCAATTGATCTGCGGCGCGTCCCAGAGCTGGTGGCAGTACTCGCCCTCGCCGTGAAGCACCGCGTATTCATCCAATGTGACAGCGTCATTAGTCGCCGCACGGACAGCTTCAGGGTCCCGCAGAGGCGAGTAATTGGGGTCCCAATTCACCATTGTGACAAACTCCATGCCAAGCTCACGCGCCATCTCGCGCGCCACTGGCAGTTCGTGCTCGTTGTGACCGAATACGACAAATTTCCAGCGCAGCTTAGGAAATGGTGAATTATAGCGCCGTTTCAGCTCGTTGATCTTGCGGATATTATCGATAACGTTGTCAAATTTACCGCGCACACGATAGATCGAATAGGTTTCTTGGCTGGCACCGTCAATGGAGCACACCAAGCTGCGGAACTGGTATCTAACGAGCCCCTCCAGCACCTCCGGCCGTATCTTATTCAGATTGACACCGTTGTTAGCAACAAGTTCTACGCCTCGTTCGTACGCCAATTCGAGCACGCTCAGTAGCGCCGGGTTAAGAAAGATCTCGCCCCAATTCGACAGTTCGACGAGTTTGAGCCTCGGATTGTCGTCAAGCAGTTTTCGGAAATCCTCGAACCGAAGGAAGCCGGCACCAACGGCTTGACGGTGGATCTCGCCCGTCGTTGTCGGACACAGCGGGCAGCGCAGGTTACAAAAAGACGACCCTTCAAGCCGGATTTGCACCGGTGGTTCGATCGTCGTTTGCATGGCGTTCACCTATCGCGAGCTATAAAGTTAAAGAAGTCAGCAGGACGGCGCGCACCTAGTAGCCCACTCGCTGGATTGAGCATAGGCGCGCGCCGCTCAGAAGGCAGGGAGACTTCACGGTCAGCTATTATCATCGGTTGTCTATCGTTCTATCCCATCCCCGTGCACCTGAAAGACCGACTTCATATGGAGGAGCTGGACTTATCGGGCGGCGAAAAAAGGAAAGCCAGCGCTTTCCTTGGCCGTAAAAACCTCACTTCCGCATAGGCAATAACTGGTCGCAAATGGCTCCGAATTACAGGCTCTGCTTTCCAGCAGAATAGCCAACTGAAAGCTATTAGTCCACTTAGGACAAGGCAGTTAGATAGCCAGGCGTTCGTACCGGCTTCGATTAAGAGGCGGCTAGTGCCGACACCCACAGTATTGTGGATCAAGTACAATGGGTACGAGGTTAAACCGAGATACGTCAATGCTGTCCGTATCGGACCCGGGGGCGAGTAGCCGTTGCCGGTCCCTTGGCTTGAGCCGGCCACTATCAGAATGCCGACTAGTAATATCAATACTGGAATTAAAGCTGATTGCCCGCTTGCCGCTGGGCAAACGGCTAGAGTTTCTAGTGTCCGAATATATGCACCAATTACGCTCCCAACCAGCGCAAGCAGTAGACCGGTTCGACTGGTCACCGTTAGCCGCTCATTTGCTGCGAGCCACAGCCATATGCCCAAAGCAAAAAGAGAGCCATACCGTGGCAGCAGCGCGGGTAGTGCGTATTGATGCGTTCTCCAAAACAGAACAACATCAGTCTGTGTGACTAACTGCAATTCAACGGCCAAATAGAACGCATAAAAAACTGCGCTGGAAATGGTCAAAAGCCAAGCTAGGCCGTGAATCTTTGAAGCGCGCTTTAGAGCCAAGACTAAGAAGATTAATGCATAAAACGTGATTTCCACCGCTAACGACCAGTAGGCTCCGTCGAGCCAATAAAGAGTCGGGCGTGGCACCAACAGCATCGATTTAACATATCGACCGAGCAAGTCCGGAAGGGAAATGCCTCCAATGAAATATTGGGCAACGAGGCTCAAGGTCGCGCACACCCAAACAGCTGGATAAAGTCTGAGTACTCGAGCAGCCCAAAATTGCATGGGGGATGCCCTGACCGCCGAATTGGTTATGACAAAGCCTGATATTACAAAAAAGATTTGGACGCCGATCCAACCAAACCAGCTCCACCAAACAGCTGATGGGAATTGAGCAACCCCAGCAAAAATCTGCCCTGCGTCTCCGATGGTCGTGTATGGACTAGCCCAGGACCAAAAGAAGAGATGATGGAAGGCAACCATCAGAGCGCACAGAAACCGCAATCCATCTATGGCGAAATAATGTGGTCGTCCTTCTGATTGGTCGGAGGGCTCAAGCTTCATGAAACCTTACTCGTCATAACCAAGCTGGATCGCTTATCGAGTTCGTACCAGCGACCGTGGTTCCTGAACCATTTCTCGTCCCGCTGGCCAAGCCAGCGAAGCTGGATTCGTAGCGGAGATCTTGGTTGCCCGACATCGGCTTTCGCTCTTCAGCGCTTGCGCACAGCTCTGGCTGGTCGTCCTTCGGCAATAATATCTGCCGGCAAATCACGAACGACGAGGCTGCCGGCGCCGACCACAGTGTTCTTTCCACGCGAAAATAGCCGACGTTGGCCCTTCAAACTAGGTCTTGACGATGAACAAAAAGACCGCCCGAAGGCGGCGCGGTGTGGCGCGAGGCAGGGGACTGTATCGGCATTCGCATCGAAATTGCGTGGATTCGTAATGCACCCGCGGGATTCCGGGCTGAACGGCCTCAATGAATCCGCGGCCAGTAAAAACGTATCGTCCCTTTGAGTGTACCTTGGTTGCAAGATACTTGCGCTTCAGCGTACGCAGTTAACGACAAGCCTACGCTGAGGTTAAGCAGAATCGACGCAACCGAGCGGCGCATAGTCACCCCCTCTTTCGAGAGGTCCTTGTGTTCAAGCGCCGCTGCGCTCACAGCGGTGATCATGGGGGCCTCCTGAACATCGATTGGCGTCGTCTCTATGTTGAACTAGCCGCAACCCCCAGCAGCCTCAGCATCAGCGCTTTCTGTACGTGTAGCCGGTTTTCCGCCTCGTCGATCGCCACGCAACTCGGAGCGTCCAGGACCGCATCGGTCGCCTCAACATTGCGGCGCACCGGCAGGCAATGGCTGAAGATCGCCTTGTTGGTCATGGCCATCTTTCCCTCGTCGACGATGAAGCGCACGTAAGCCCTCGACAGGCTCCATTCGCTCTCCGGGTCCCCGTAGTATGGCAGCGCTCCCCAGCTGTTCGCGTAGACCACGTCCGCGCCCTCGTAGCCGTCGCGGATCTCGTGAGTCACAGAAAGGCGGCCGCCGCTCGCCGCGGCGTTCTCCAGCGCCGCCTTCATGAAGCGCTCGTCGAGCACGTACTCGGGACTTGGACAAAGCAGGCTGACGTTCATCCCGTACTTCGTGGCGATCATCACCACCGAGTTGGCCACCGCTGTGCTGAGAGGCTGCGGGTTCCATGTCCAGGTGAGGCACAGCTTCTTTCCCTTCAGCTGGCCCATCCTCTCCTGGAGCGTCATCGCCAGCGCCAGCTCCTGGCAGGGGTGAATGATCGTCTCCATGTTGATGACCGGAACTTTCGCATGCCGGGCGAGCGCCTTGATCAGCGGGTCTTCACGGTCGTACTGCCAGTTCTTGAAGCCGGGGAATGCGCGCATCGCGATGAGGTCGCAGTAGCGCGACAGCACTTCGGCGACCTCGACGATATGCTCCTCGGCCTTGCCGTCCATTATCTTTCCGGAATCGAACTCGATCCCCCACACGCCGTTGCCCGGCTCCAGGACGATCGCCGTGGCGCCCAGCTGGGCGGCGCCGATCTGGAACGAGGCGCGCGTGCGCAGCGAGGGGTTCAGGAACAGCAGTGCGAGGGTCCTGCCCTGCAGCAGCGGCCGCACGGGATTGGACCTGAGGCCCGCCGCCTGATCGAGAAGCGCCTGCAATTCCCCGACGGTCCAGTCTTGAGTGCTGGTGAAGTGTCGCATGGCCCCTTCTGCATCTAAGTTTTTTCGTAGTGTATTACGCGCCCTAGCGGCCGTCGCGTCGTGCCCGAGGAGCCCGAGCCTCAGGACACCCGATGTTAGCAATCCGCGCTCGTGCTCGGGAAGTGCCGATGTTAAAGCCGGCTGATGTCCGCTTTGGGTCCAGGCCGTGTGGAAACGTTTTTCGTACCCCAATAACTGCAGGCAACCGGGCGTGATGGACCTCGACGCGACCGGCTAGCTTATTTTTACTGTATCGATTCTGGAGTCAATCCGGGCGCAACCTCGGGCCATGCTGAGCGACCTTAACGGTCTCTCACGGCGCGCACCATGACACGCTCCTCAAGCCCGGATCGCCGCGAGGAACGGTTTGATACCGACGATGTTCATCACGCGCGTGAGGTTGTAGGCGAGCACGTGCAACGCCATCTCCGTCGCCACTTTGGGCAGCGTCTTCATCAGAAAGTGCGTCGCCCCCATCCGCATCTTCAGCGTGCCAAACGGATGCTCGACCGTCTCGCGCCGAGTACGCATTGCATCCGGATTTCTGTCCAGGCGCGCCTGAACAGCATCGACAACATACTCGTCCTCCCACCGCTTGATGCGACGTTGCGGTCCCTTCGTGCACTGAGCCTTCAGCGCGCAGCTGCGGCACGCGTTGGTCCAGTAGTGGTGCAGGACCAGTCCATTTTCCTCGTTCGTGAAGTGGTGAGTTAGCTTCTCACCGGTAGGGCAAATGTAGATGTCCTCCTCAGCCACGTAGCGGAAATCCTGCTTGCCGAAGCGGCCTTCCGACTTCGCCTCCGATGTCTGGGGTTTTGGCAGCGTGACCGTGATGGCGGCCTCATCGCAAGCGAGGATCTCCTCGCCTTTGAAGTAGCCGCGATCGGCGAAGGCTTCGAGGTTTTCTGCCTCCAATGCCGCCTTCGCTTGGTTGGCCATGTTCGCAAGATGCGACTTGTCGGTGCCGACGTTGGTTACCTCATGCGCGACGATCAGATGGTTCGTCGTATCGACGGCCGCTTGCACATTATAGCCGACCATCCCAGAGCCGCGCCCGCTAGTCGCCATCGAGCGGGAATCAGGATCAGTGAAGGAGATCTGCTGATCGGGCGCAGCAAGCATCACTTTCTCAATCGCTTTAAGGCGCTTCACCTCGTCTTCGAGCTTGATCAGCTTCTCCTTGAGCCGCGCGGTCCTGGCCACAAGCTCTTCCGACGGCACCTCACCGGAAGCTGTCTGGCGATCGGCGGTGTCAAGTTGGCTCAGATAGCGCGCAACGCTCTCCTCGATCTGCGCCAGGCGCCGCTCCATCTTCCCCTTCGTGAAGTTGTTGTCGCGCGAATTGACCGCCTTGAACTTGCTGCCGTCGATCGCAACGCTCGCTTTCGCCAGCAGACCCATCTTGCGGCACAAAGCAACGAATTGCACGCAGACCTTCTTGATGGCGGGGCCGTTGTCTTTGCGGAAATCGGCGATGGTTTTGTGATCCGGAACGAGCCGTCCCGTCAGCCACATCACTTCCAGATTGCGGCCAGCCTCGCGCTCCAGCCGCCGGCTCGATTGGACCCGGTTGAGATAGCCATAGATATAAAGCTTGAGCATCGGCGACGGATGATATCCAGGCCGGCCGGTCGCTGCCGCGGTGACGCCATCGAAGCCCAGCTCGCGCAGTTCCAGCGCATCGACGAACACATCGACCGCGCGAACAGGATTGCTCTCGTCCACCCAATCATCAAGGCATTCCGGCAACAGTGTCGTTTGCTGGCGATCCGCCTCTCGAACGAAACCCTTCATCATCCCCCCGCGATTCAGCAAGGGAATCATAGCATCCGTCAGGTTTTCACACAGTCTGGACCCAAAGCGGACATCCCGACAGCGTTGTCCCAGTGTCGCCTTTTTCACTTTTCACAGAAATCGTGGTCATAGTGCCGCTTCCGTAGCGGCCATTGAGCGGGTTGAGAACCGGCGCCGATAGTCGCGTGGCGATATCGCTAAGTGGCGCTGAAACGTGGTGCGCATCCGTTCTTCATCGCCAAAACCGCAACTGCGGGCGATACGGTCGACGCCCTGCTCCGTATCTTCCAGCAGGCGCCGGGCGGCCTCCAGCCGGAACACTTCGACTGCTTTCGCCGGAGTGCGGCCGGTCTTTGCCTTGTAGCATCGAGCGAAATTTCGCGAACTCATGCCCACGTGCTCGGCGAGTAGATCGACATTCAGCCGTTCGTCGCCGAGGTTTTTCGAGATCCAGATATGAAGGTCCTCGAAAGCCGTCGAAGTCAAAGTCTGGGATTGCAGGAGTTCGCTGAACTGCGACTGACCGCCCGGCCGCTTCATGTAGATCACCAACTGACGGGCGACCTGCATGGCGATATCGCGACCGCAATCCGCCTGGACAAGAGCCAGGGAGAGGTCGATGCCGGCGCTGACCCCCGCCGACGTCCAGATCGGACCGTCCTGAACGAAAATAGCGTCCGGCTCGACGGTCAGGTTCTCGTAGCGCTGATCCAGCAGCTCGCATGAGGTCCAATGGGTTACGGCACGACGGCCGTCGAGCAGACCAGCCTCGGCCAATAGGAAGGCTCCGCCACAGACCGACGCGGTTCGCCGTGCCTTGGACGCATGGGCTGCCAGCCAGCGCACCAGGCGACCATCAGCAAGCGTGGGCTCCATGTCCAACGCACCTGGAACCACGATCGTGTCGATCTCCACACTTTCGAACTGCGATATAGGCGCCGTCTCGATCGTCACGCCCTCGGCTGTGAGGATTGGTCCACCGTCGAGGCTGACGGTGTGACGGACATAGCCGTGCCGGCCCTGCTGCTCCATGAACTTCGACGCCGACCAGAACACCGTGAGAGGGCCGGTGAGGTCGAGCAGCCCCATCCCTTCGAAAGCTACGAAAAGCGCACAGCGGGCGAGCGGATCGTCGTTGGTCATCTTTGGCAGAAATTCAGGGGTATATGTCATTTCAGCCAAGTTATCTCACGCCTAGCGTCGGCTTGTCAATCACATGGGCCGGGCATGAGCCGCGACCCTCAAAGGAAGGAGATTTCTCATGAGAAACTATGACCGGATCAACGCGGCGGCTCCGAAGAACATCGACAAAAAGCGCGCCCATATTATCGGCGGCGGCATCGCCGGCCTTTCAGCGGCTATCGCGCTGGTTACCGATGCTCACATGCCGGCAGGCAACGTGACAATCTACGAATCCTTGCCGGACGTCGGCGGCTCGATGGATGGCGCCGGAGATTCCGAGCGGGGGTACACGTGTCGCGGCGAGCGCGAACTCGAAGCGCGCATGGAGTGCCTCTGGTACATCTGCAGCAAAGTTCCTTCCCTGCAAACACCGGGCATGACCGTGCTCGATGAAACCTATTACGCCAATGCCAGAGAGCGGATCCACTCGAAGTTCCGGTTGATGCATAAAACCGGGGAGCGGTACGACGTGTCGGGTCCGCTAATGTCGGTTCATGACGCAGAGAGAATGGCTGAACTTCTGCTCACTCCTGAAGAAGAGCTCGAGGGCCTCACCGTTGCGGACTGGTTCAGCCCCGATTTCCCGAAATCGATCTTCTGGTTGTGCTGGAGCGCGATGCTATCGTTTCATACATATCATTCCCTGATCGAAGTGAAGCGCTATCTTACACGCTTCAGTATGTACTCCAGCACCGTCACCTACCTCGGCGGCATCTTGCATACCGAATACAACGAGTATGATTCCATCATCAAACCAATGCTGGTTTGGCTCAAATCGCTCGGCGTGAATTTTCGGACCGGCGTCACCATTACAGACATCGAGCTCGACAACGGCGCGAAGGAGACCGTGGTGACGGCTCTTGCCCTGAAGGAAGCGGGCGTAGCGAGCCGGCTGGCGCTGTCGCGCAACGACCTTGTGTTCTTTACCAACGGGTCGCTGACTCAGAAGAGCAAAATGGGCGACACGAACACGGTTGCCGCCCTGGATCGTGACACAGCGGATCGCGGCTCCTTCACCGTATGGGAAAAGCTCGCGGCCATCGATCCGAAGTTTGGAAATCCCTCGGCATTCCTGTCGGACATCGACAAGTCGAATTGGGTTTCCTTCTTTCCGACCATCAGAGGGGACGCGACCTTTTACGACTACATGGAGCGGAAGACCGGAAACAAAGCGGGAACCGGCGGAATCGTCACTATTGTCGACTCGAGCTGGCGAATATCCTTCATGCTGTACGGGAAATATTTTCCGAACCAGCCGGACGATGTGAACGCATTCTGGGCCTACGGCCTAAACAGTGACGTTCCCGGAGATTTCATCAAGAAGTCAATGCGCGAATGCACGGGCGCGGAGATGTTTGCCGAGTTGCTCTATCATTGCGGGCTCGAAAAGGACCAGATCGACGGCATACTCGCTCATTCGTACGTGTCGACCGCGATGATGCCCTACATCACGTCGCAGTTCATGCCGCGCAAGATCAGCGATCGCCCGAAGGTGATCCCACAAGGTTGCGTCAATCTCGCTTTTATGGGCCAGTTCGTCGAATTGCCGCTCGAAGTCGTATTTACCGTCGAAGCCTCAGTGCGCACGGCGCTGATGGGTGTGTGGGGCTTGACTGCTCTGCAGAAGCCGATGATTCCGGCCTACGAGCCGAACTACGATGTGCGGGTGCTGGTCGCAAATCTCAAGGCTGCCCTTGGCATCGATAAGATTTCACTGGCGACGCTGCCTGAGGTGCTAGCTTCCTCGCCGTCGTTGTCGCTGGTCGCCCGCCAACTGAAAGATATGCCAGCGCCGGTGATATGATCTGGCTAAACTGCGGATCTGCGTCCCGCGTTGCCACCTTGCCGGCACTCAAACGCGACCCCGCTGCTCAGCCCCTCCGCTGCTCGGTACGCTCGCAGCTGCGGGCCTGAGCAGCGGGAAGGCTCACGCACTGGAGGGGGCAAAATTGCTCGCCGATACAGGGTCAAACTTGAGCGCCGATTGACAATCAGGGGCGGCAATGTCTCCTAGTGGCCCGTAGCCGACATTCGGTGTCGTGGTTGCAATGTCCGCCTTCAGGGGGTGAAGCAGACATGCCGTCTTGAGCTGGGCATGTCTGCAAATGACCCTAAGCAGTCATCGATCAGTAATTCGGTGATTGCGATTGATGGAAGAATATCTGTTTGGGGTTGATGTCAGGTCATTCCGGCTTGAGGCCCGTGAACTTGACGACCTTTTCCCACTTCTCGGTTTCGTCGGCGATCAGCTTCCCGAAGTCGGCAGTCGAGAGCGCAAGTACCGTGACGCCCACGTCCGCAAGCCGCGCCTTGACCTTGGGATCAGCGAGGCCAGCGTTGATCTCGCTGTGGAGCTTCTCAACAATTGCGATTGGCGTGTTCCTGGGCGCGACAATGCCAGACCAGCCGCTCGCCTCGAAGCCCACCACATTTTCTCCGATCGCAGGAACATCAGGAAGCTCTGCCAAACGCGCCGCACTCGCCACTCCTAGCCCGCGCAGCTTGCCGGCCCTGATATGTTCAATGGAGGACGACAAACCGTCGAACGCGGCCTGCACCTGACCGCCGAGGAGGTCGGTCACCATGGGGCCGCTGCCGCGATATGGCACGAGTACCACGTCGATGCCGGCCATCATTTTCAGCAGTGCGGCGGCCATGTAAGGCGCTGTGCCTTTCGGGGGTGTCGCTAAATTTACCTTGCCCGGGTTGGCCGTGGCGTAAGCGATCAAGTCGGGTACGGTCCTGGCTGCAAATGAGGGATGCACTTCCAGGATGAGCGGAACGCGATTGATGCTGGCGACCGGCGTGGTATCGCGAATGAATTTGAATTTGAGATTATCGTACAAGGTTGCGTTGATCGCGTTCGTTGCGCTGGCCAGGAGCAGCGTGTGGCCGTCCATTGGCGCGCTTACGACCGCCTCGGTGCCGATGTTGCCGCCCGCTCCCGGGCGGTTGTCGACGATGAACTGCTGGCCTAGCCGCTCGGACAGCCACTGGCCAATGATGCGCCCGACGATGTCCATTTGGCCGCCGGGCGGAAACGGAACGACCAGCCGCACGAATCTGCTTGGATAAGTCTGCGCGCACGCTATCGATGAGACGGCCGCCAGCGCGGCAGCGAAAGCGGCCAGATGGAGAAATTCTCGGCGAGGAGGTTTCATGGGGTCCCTCCAGAAGTGCAATGGGTGCAACTTGATAGGTCGGATTACGCTCGCGCCGTGACGATCCAAATGGCGCCCTGAAGGACGATGCCCTGCGGCCCCTCGTGGTTCTGGAAAAATGCTTCAAGCGCTGCCCGCACCTCTTTTCGCTGTTCCTCCGAAGCGTCGCTCGTGGCCCTCACCACCGGGCCTACACGAAGCATGAAGCTCGCCGCTTCTGCCGCTCCTCCACGTCCAGCAAGCGGCATAGCCGGGTCGTGTGAGGTCAAGGAAACGTCTTGAAAACCCGCAGCTTCCAAAATGCGGCGCACGCGTGCCGGGTCACCCCAAGAGAACTGGCCCGGCTCCTCCGGCCCCGGCGGCGTGATGGGCGGCAACAGGTGGCGGACCGCTGCTAGGATTGCTGTTGCCCACTTGTTTTCTTGCAGTGTGCGAAAAACCGCCAAAGCCAGCCGACCATCAAGCTTCATCGCCTTGCGTATGTTGGCGAAGGCCGCAACGGGGTCTGCAAAGAACATGACCCCGAAACGTGAGAAGACCAAATCGGAGCCGTTCGCCGGGAACTCGTGAGTGGAAGCATCACAAAGCACTACTTCTGCTTGATGAATGCCGGCAGCGGTAATGCGCTCCCGAGCTTTCTCAACAGACGGCTTCGACACATCAGCTCCCAATACATAACCGCTTGGCCCGACACGGGCTGCGAGTTCGAGTACGGTCGTGCCACTCCCGCAGCCGATATCGATAACTCGTTCTCCGGGTTTAGGCGCGGCGAGATCCAACGCCACCCGCGTTAGACCGGCGAAGAGCTCATCAATGACTTCGTATTCGTCAGCCCACGCCCGTGTATGGGCGCTGTTCCAGTACTGCACCTCGCGGGCATTCGGCGTGCCAGACTGCTGATCTGCCATGACTGCACCTCCCCGGCTCTGGAATTTTCGCCTGTGCCGAACTGCAATCTTGAAGGTGGTTCTGCAGTGAAACTGTAGCGCAGGTGCAACGAGGCTGAAAGCCGTCCACTTGGGCCCCTAGCAGACTTAGATGACGAAGGCGCAGATGTCCGCTCTCAGGTGCTGAGCGGCCCTGGGGCACGGTTGGGCACAATGTCGCCTTCTGACCCGAACCGGACTCTAGCGTCGACCACTGCCTGGTCTTAAGTGCGCTCGCGTGCCCACTGACAGTTTCGCAGCAATCGGGTATCCTCTCCGAGCGCCCGGGCCGGAGGGTCGAATGCATTTCCGTCAATGGAAACGGCGCGAATTCATCAAGATACTTGGTGGCGTTGCCGCGTGGCCAGGTGCCGCGCTGGCTCAGCAGCCGGAGCGCTCGAGGCGCATTGGCGTACTGATTGTGCTCGCGGAAAACGACCCCCAATCGCATGCCCGCGTTTCCGCGATGCAGCAGGGCCTTGAAAAACTTGGGTGGACAGTCGGTGTCAATCTCGCGATAGACTATCGCTGGGGTATTTCTGATGTCGAACAAGCACGGGCCGCCGCGTCGGAATTACTAAGCCTCGCCCCAGACTTGATCGTGGCCAATGCCGTTTCGGCTGCGCGCGGGGCGAAGTTGGCGACGCGTACCGTTCCGATCGTGTTCGCAGGTGTCAGTGAGCCGGTTACCCAAGGCTTCGTCGCGAGCCTAGCGCGTCCGGGCGGCAACATCACCGGCTTCACCAATTTCGAGCCAGGCATAGGCGGCAAGTGGGTGGAACTGCTCAACGAGATCGCGCCGGTCACGCGCATTGTGATGATATTCAACCCGGCTTCGACGTCCGCTGCCGCGCAATTCATTCGTTCGATCGAGGTGGCGGCTGCAAAGTTTCGCTTGGAAATGGCAGAAGCTCGCGTCCACGATGCTGCGGAGATAGAGCCGGTCTTGACGAAGCTTGGCTCCGAGCCGGGCTTTGGCTTACTCTTTCTGCCAGATAGTTTCATAGGATTTCATCACAAGTTGATCATCGAGCTGGCAAACCGCTTCCGGCTGCCCGCAATCTATCCATTCCGGTACTTCGCCGATGCAGGAGGCCTGATCTCCTACGGCCCCGATGTCACCGATCAATTTCGAAGGGTGGCGGGCTATGTCGATCGCATCTTCCGAGGCGAAGCACCCGGCGATTTGCCGGTTCAGCAGCCAACCAAGTTCGAGATGGTGGTCAACCTCAAGACCGCGAAGGCGCTCGGCCTCACCGTGCCAGAAAAGCTGCTTGTGGGAGCTGACCAGCTAATCGAATAAGACGCGACTCCAATGACCGCTATTGGCCGATAGTGTTGAAAAAGTCCCTTTTGGGTGACGAACGAAATTTTATAGGACCGCTGATGCGTTTCGCTTGTGGCGACGTAGGGGACCACGTCGTGTCACACGAAATCGACCACTGACCTTCGTATCGGCGCTACGTAGCTTTGCAGCGGCAGCGACGTCTAAAAATCAACTTTCGCGGGATTTTCGGTGTCGTTTGATTTTCGACTTTTTCAACACTATCGACCCGAAGCTGACATAGCGCTTCGAGCCAAGGATGTCGGCTTTCGGGGGGATTGTGTTGCAAAACTCGAAAATACCGTCTCACCAAAATTCTCGCGAAAGTGAGCTCTTCGCTAGTTTCGGCTACAGACATCTTCTTAAACTGAATAGGGGG
>Ga0081540_1002104_pt1 | contig 16576 bp, 17 predicted proteins | sample TabmetS2T1R1_FD_71024 | JGI IMG/M metagenome (GOLD analysis project Ga0081540, IMG submission 71024) | Tabebuia heterophylla rhizosphere microbial communities from the University of Puerto Rico - S2T1R1 | ecosystem: Host-associated > Plants > Roots > Rhizosphere ... | reverse complement strand
TGGATGCGCTGTCGCAGATTCTTCCGGACAACACCTATGTGACCGAGCTGCGGATCGAAAAGGACAAGCTGCAGATCACCGGCATCACCCAGGATGCGCCGTCTCTGGTCAAACTGATCGAGCAGTCGCCGCACTTCACGCACGCCACCTTCTTCGCTCCGACCACCCGCTCGGCCGACGACCCCGGCGAACGGTTTCACATCGAAGCCGGCATCAAACCCTATTTTGGACTGGGCACATGAATTCCACAAAACTCGTCACGGGGAGCAGCGCCCCGCCCTCGATCGCAGCCCTGGTCTATGGCGGCCTGCTGCTCGTGCTGATCGCCGCGACCGCGCTGCCGCTGAAAGGCCTGCTCGATCAGCGCATGGCGGTGGAGCAGCTCAGCGAAACGCTCCGTCAACTGGACGCGCGCGGGCCGGCGGCCGCGCATCCGGAAGCCGCCGCGGACGCCGCCATGGCCGGATCGGCCTTTCTCGAAGGATCGACGCTGACGATCGCCAGCGCCGCCTTGCTGCAGCGCGTGGTCGGCGTGGTCAATCGTCACGGTGGAAGCGTGTCGTCGTCGCAGCCCGATCTGCAGGGCACCCAGGCCAAGGACGGCTTTGTCGGTCTCACGGTGAGCTGCGAGATGGAGCAGCCGGCGCTGCAAAAGCTGCTCTACGACCTCGAGGCCGGCATGCCCTTCCTGTTCGTCGACCAGCTCGACGTGCAGGTGCCGCAGATGACGGCCGCGAGTGAAAGCGGCACCGGCAGGATCAGGGTCGTGCTCGGCGTGTCCGGAAGGTGGCAGGGCAGCAAGTAGGGCACGGTGCGGATGCCATCACGCCTAGGCCGTCTATCCATAAGCGCGTTGGCGTGACGCGACGAGGCTAGGTCCGCTTTGCTCCTTAGCGACCAGGTTAGCGCGGCGGCGCAATATGTCACGAAGGCGAAATCCGGAAGTCGCCACGACGCGACCTCCGGGTTCAAATTGGTCGGGCGCTCGGTCTTACTTGTGTAATGGCGACGCCGGAGATCGCGAGCAGCCCACCGACAATCAACTTTGGGGTCATGCGGTCGCCAAGGAACAACACGCTCGAAATCAAGGCGAACACCGGAAGCAGCAGACCGAAGGGTGCGACGCGGCCCATGGAGCAACGGGCGATCAGCCAGAACCAAAGGCCAAAGCCAACAATTCCTCCGATGAAAATTGTGTAGGCGAGTGCCAGCCAACCACGTTCATCCGCCGTGACAAGGCTCGCCAGTTGTCCATATTCAAGGAGCAACGACATCAACATGACCTGCGGGACCGTGAGCAGCGACGACCACCCCATCAACATCAAAGGGTCAAAAGGGCCGTAGCGTTTCGTCAAGACGTTGGACACCGCGAATGCGAAGGCTGCCCCGACCACAAGCAGCAGCGGAAGCGCGTTTGCCGACAGGCCAGGCTCCGCGGCCAACACGACCACGCCGACGAATGCAAGCACCACTCCGGCGGACGTGGTGAGAGACGGCCTCTCCGCGAGCAGCGGCCAGGCCAACAGGACGGTGAAGGGCGTGGCGAGTTGATATGCGACGGCCGACATGCTTCCCGAGCCGAGCTTGAGGCCAACATAGAAGAGCCCGAAGTTCAGTCCGCCAAAGAAAACCGAAATTGCTGCGATAGGGCCGAACTGTTGACGTGTCGGCCTTTTGACGAGCGGAACAAGCAACAGCGCGATGGCCAGGAAGCGCAATGAGAGGAAGAAGAGAGGCGGAAACTCCGTAACGCCCACTTTGATGGCCACGAACTGATAACCCCAGAGCAAGGGAACGGCCACGGCGCAGACGATCTGGATCGCAGACATGGCATCCTTTCCTTCAAGACCGATCAGTCCAAATATAAGCGCGCCAATAGTGGAGGCGTCCATGGGTTGTCTACCGAATGAAGCGGCCGAGAAGAGCGTCAGCGATGGCTTGCGACGTGTTCCGTGTCGGTGCCGTTTTGCCGACCACGCGCAGCCCCTCGACAAAACAGACGAGAATTCGGGCGGCAGTGGAAGGCTCAACACCGTCGGCCAGCCTGCCCGCCGCCTTCGCGCGGGAAAGTGCATCAGCCACCCTGGCCGCCATGGCTTTGAAAAAACTCGCGATGCGACGATCAACTTCAGCATCATGGCCAGCCAGTTCCATGGCTGTGGCCACCAGCAGGCATCCGCGCCGACCATTAGCACCGCTCGTTCGGTCAACGTAGCCGGCAAGGTAGGCCAGCAAGCCGTCGACCGGCTCTCTGCGGGGATCGAGTTCGATATCCATCCGCGTCAGGGCATCGGCAATGTAGCGATCAAGCGCACGCAAGAAGAGCGAGTGCTTGTCACCGAAAGCGGCGTAAAGGCTGCCACGCGAGAGCTTCGTCGCACGAAGAAGGTCCGGGAGCGCCGTGGCGTGATAGCCGCGCGACCAGAACACACCCATTGCGCGTTCCACAGCGGCTTCCACGTCGAAACTTCGGGGGCGGCCACGGGGCAACTGCACCGGGGATTGGTGGCTCATTGCCAATATATAGACCAATTGGTCTTTAAATCAAGTGACCGCTTAGGGTCCAATAACGAAAGACTCGCGGAGGTTGTCGGCGCTCACGAGGTCACTGCAAGAGCGATCACGGCGACAAAGACACTGAGTGGAACAAGGTGCGAATAGTCGCGGTAACGTAGAACGGTCAAAAGCGCCGCCGCAATGATGACCGCCCCAAGCGTCAGGCCAACCATGCGACTGACCGGAAGTGCAATCAGAACCGCGTTCACAATCTCCAGTCCGCCAGTAAAAATGTTCCACCAGCGCGGGTAACCCCACCGAGCGTAATCTCTTTGCGTCCCCGGCGCGCCGATCGCGTTGAAGACGCCTGCGCCAAGGAAGCCGGCAACGAGGAGCCAGATTGAAAGAGCGTGCGCCATCTCAGGACGCTCCAATCATCAGAGGCAAAGCTGCCAAGATCATAAGTACCGCCGTGACGCCGTGCATGCCGAAGGCGCTTTTGGTGGAGCCTTTCGCTGCAAGAATGAGCAGCATGTCGCCCACTGGGATGATGGCTTCCACAAGCAGGATGAGGCCGACCGCGCCGGGCGTGCCCCACATCATCAGCGCCAGTACGGCCAATCCCGCTGCAATGTCGCGCACCCCCTTGAGGCGAAGCCACCAAGCGATGTGGGTGCCGCTTTCGGGAAGCGGCAGGCCGAAACTGCGTGTCATGGTCGTCGGGCTCGCAACATATCCGATGCCGATCGCGATAATTGCGAGAGCTACGAGCAACGCCATTCCGAGGGCTAGCCAGTGCATCACACTGAGCGCGAGCATCGCATTGTCGCGAAAGCGCGCGTGATCGCAGAGCGCGAAGGATGGGATGCCGTCACAATCCGCCGCCTGGCCGAAGAAATCGAATTTAGTCAGCCCGTCATCTATTCGCATTTCGAGAACAAGGATGCGATTGTCGCAGCAGTTGCGGTCGAGGGCTTCAAGGAACTCACAGTAACTCTTCGGGAAGCGGCAGGCGGATCGACCGGACGACGAAACGCCCTAAAGAATGTCGCCATGGCGTATCTCGCCTTTGCGCGAAGTCGTCCTGCCCTCTACGAGGCCATGTTTGTCCTTCCGACGGATTTGCGGTTCGCAGAAACTGAAACCAGACCGGAACTACATGTCGCTTTCGAAGCAATTGCGGCAGTCGTAGCGCCGTTTTGGTCTGATGTAGAGGACGTGACCGAGACTTTTTGGGCAGCCCTTCATGGGCTCGCTGCACTCGACCGTTCAGGACGAATCAGGCCCAGCGCGCGCGGCAAACGCATCGCGCTTGTTGTTCGGGCGATCGCAGGTTCTGGAAACAGCTCGCCTGCTCGTGGCTGATGCCATTCAGTTGAATGACTGCTTTGGCGCATCACAGACGGACGCTTAGGAACTGAACCGGGCGCGGTAGTCGTTCGGTGTCGCTGAAAGCATGCGCAGGAGGCTCCGGCGCATGGTTTCTTCCGAGCCGAAGCCGCAACGCTGGGAGATGCGGTTCACCGGCAAGCGTGACTCCGACAACAGCCGCCGGGCCGCCTCCACCCTCAGACGTTCGATGGCGCGCGCTGGCGTCACTCCCGTGGCCTCTGCATAGTGCCGGCTGAAGCTGCGTGCCAGGCTTGTCGGTTCGAGCAGAATTTTCCGACAATGGCTCGGCCCGGTGCAATTTTGCCGAAGCCCAACTGAACGTGAGTGCTCGCGCCAAAAGTGTCATTCGGCCTGCAAAGTCCTTGAATGTCGCCGTGAATGTTCAACGCGGCATCGGTATCGGTCGCGATCTCTCGCTCCTGGGAGAATTCGTCGTCAAGAACCTCGATCCCATTTGATGCGGGCGAATTTCGCGGAGCGTGAATTCCGTAATCCGCACTTCCAGCGCTCATCGCACGGTTGAACGTTGTTCCGGCACGGTGTCGCTCCTCCGACATCCATCGTCATGCATCAACGACGAACTGCTGAAACAGTTCGATCTGTCCCCTTGTGTGTTGCCGGGTCCGTCTCGAGCGCCTGCTTCCCGTTTGCGGCCCATAGCGCCCGTGCCCGTTCGCCTTGATCGCTCTTGAGCTTGTCGGCCATCCAAAGCAGCGCGCCGAAGATCGTCGCGCGGTCGTCGCGGGTCACACCCACGATACCGGCCTTGACGACGAGGACGCTGAGTTCGATGAGGTGCCGCGTGCGCTTGCGGCGCTCGACCTGCCATGTGCGCATGTCATGTCGTGCCCTTGCGGCTTGATGCCGGTTGCGCGCCGCCCGATTGCGCCGGAGCGCCGTCCGTGTCGCGATCAGCCGCCGTTGCATTTCGCCGCGACCGTCCTTGAAAGAACGCGGCCCCGCGCCTGGCCCATGCCTCCCTCTTTCCGGCCTCTTTTGTCTCGGCCAGCACGATCAGGGCACCCGCGGGTTCATTGCTGTTGAGTGTGTCAGCCCCGGTGGCGATGACCAGTTCGCCGAGTTGCCGCACCTTGCGGCTCTTGAGGCCGCGCGCTTTGTCTTCGAGCGCTTTCAGTTCCGCGTCAAAGTCCCGTGGCTTGCGCATCGTATTCTCCGTAAGCTGTCATGGAGCGATGATAGTTGAGGGACTGGCAGAACGCTGTAACGTCGTCAGGACGTCCTGGGACGCGGTAGTTCCGCCCGAGAATTTTTCGAGGGAGGGCGCGCTTATACGTCGTTCCGACGTGCGCTCTGCCGTGCCACTGATCGGATCGCGATGGCGATCTATCATCTTCACGTCAAGGTCATTGGCCGCAAGGCTGGCTCAAGTGCGGTGGCGTCAGCCGCCTACCGGTCGGGTTCGCGGCTGCGCGACGAGCGGCTTGATCGCAGCCACGATTTCTCCGCCAAGCTCGGCGTCGTCCATTCCCAGATCATGCTGCCGGAGAATGCGCCACAGGCATGGAGCGATCGCGAACGGCTCTGGAACGATGTCGAGGCGTTCGAAGTCCGAAAAGATGCCCAGCTTGCTCGCGAGGTCGAGTTCGCCATTCCGCGCGAACTGACGCAGGCTCAAGGCATCGAACTGGCCCGCGACTTCGTGCAGGCAGAATTCGTGGACCGGGGCATGATCGCCGATCTCAATGTGCATCGGGATGTGGGCGAAGACGGCATGCTCAAACCCCATGCGCATGTCATGCTCACCATGCGGTCGGTGGACACGAACGGCTTTGGTCCAAAAGTGCGGGCCTGGAACCGCACCGAGATGGTCAAGCGTTGGCGGGAATGCTGGGCCGCGGTTGCCAACGAACGGCTGGCCGAGCTCGACATCGACGCACGCATCGACCATCGCAGTCTGGAAGCGCAGGGCATCACACTGGAGCCGCAAAGCCAGATCGGCGCGCCGGCACAGCGTGTCGAGAGCAAAGGGACCGAGGCCGACCGCGCCCAACTGCATCGCGAGATCGTGCGCAACAACGGCGCACGGATCATCGCCGATCCTAGCCTTGGGCTAGACGCGATCACGCAGCAGCAATCGACCTTCACGCGGCGCGATATGGCTGTCTTGGCGCACCGGCACAGCAATGGCATCGACCAGTTCAACGAAGTCATGGGGGCGATGCGCAGCTCGCCCGATCTGGTCGGACTCGGCAAGGACGCTCGCGGCGAGGACCGCTTCACCACCCGCACTATGATCGAGGCAGAACAGCGCCTGCACCGCGCCGCCGAACTCATGGCAGAACGGGAACGCCATGAGCTAGACGACGACGCCAGGCAAGCGGCTCTTGCGCGTGCAGAAGCGCGCGGCCTTGTCCTTTCCGTCGAGCAGTCCGACGCGCTTGCGCATGTCACGGACGGGCGCGATCTCGGGATCGTGGTCGGCCATGCCGGGACGGGAAAGAGCGCGGTGCTGGGCGTGGCACGGGAGGCCTGGGAGAAGCGGCAGGCTACGGAGTCCGGGGCGCGACGCTGTCCGGCATTGCCGCGGAAAACCTCGAAAGCGGATCGGGCATTGCGTCGCGCACCATTGCCAGCCTAGAGCATGGTTGGCAACAAGGGCGTGACCTGCTCACGACCCGCGATGTGCTTGTCATCGACGAGGCGGGCATGGTCGGCACACGGCAGTTGGAACGCGTGCTGTCCCGTGTTGCCGACGCGGGCGCCAAGGTCGTCCTGGTCGGCGATCCAAAACAGCTGCAAGCAATAGAAGCGGGTGCGGCGTTCCGGTCAATCCACGAGCGCCACGGCGGCGTCGAGATCGGCGTGGTGCGCCGTCAGCGACAGGACTGGCAGCGCGACGCCACACGTGATCTCGCCAATGGCAAAACCGGCCATGCGCTGGAAGCCTATCGCTCCCACGGCATGGTGCATGAGGTCCGAACGCGCGGGCAGGCGCGCGGCGATCTGATCGATCGCTGGGACCGCGACCGGCAGGCATCACCGGATCGGAGCCGGATCATCCTGACCCATACCAACGACGAGGTGCGCGCCCTCAACGAGGGGGCGCGCGAGCGCATGCGTGAGGCGGGAGATCTTGGCGAGGATGTGCGTGTCACGGTCGAGCGCGGCGCAAGAAGCTTCGCCAGCGGAGATCGCGTCATGTTCCTGCAAAACGAACGTGGCCTTGGCGTGAAGAACGGCACCCTCGGCGCCATCGAACAGGTCAGTGCGCAATCCATGACCGTGCGCACCGGCGACGGCCGATCCGTGGCCTTCGACCTCAGGGATTACAACCGCATCGACCACGGCTATGCCGCGACGATCCACAAGGCGCAGGGCATGACCGTGGATCGGACCTATGTGCTGGCGACCCCGGGTATGGATGCCCATGCCAGCTATGTCGCGCTGTCGCGACACCGCGACGGCATGGACCTGCATTACGGCCGCGATGACTTCGCCGGTCAGGATCGGTTGGTGCGCACCTTGTCGCGCGACCGGGCCAAGGACATGGCCTCGGATTACGAGCAGAGCGAGCCGGCGCAGAGCTATGCCGAGCGGCGCGGCATCACCTTCCGCGCGCGTGTCGCCGAGATCGTGCGCAAGGTCGTGCCGGAGAAGGTGCGCAACATGTTCGACGGGCTGCGGCCGTCTGCAGACGCCTTGCCTGGTCCCGGCGACGCGCGGAGGCCGGAACGCGAAGCGCCGGAAAGGAAGGCGGCGGAAGACCCGGAAGCGGCGTTGCGCAAGGCCCGCACGAAGGCGCTGGTCCGCCATGCCCGTGCCGTGGCTGCGATCTTCGATGTGCAGGAGCAGGGCGGCAATGCCAGTCCGGAGCAGGTGAAGGAACTGCAGGGGGCCCGCAAGTTCTTCGAGGAGGCGCGGCCCTATGGCTCGCACGACGCCGAGGCCGCCTACAAGAAGAACCCGGGACTCGCCCTGGAAGCCGCATCGGGCAATCCCGCCCGCGCCATCCGCGCGCTTCAGCTCGAAACCGAAATCCGTATCGATCCAAACCGGCGCGCCGACCGCTTCGTGGAGCGCTGGCAGAAGCTCAACCAGGCCAGCCTGCGCCAGTATCAGTCGGGCGACATCTCCGGCTATAAGGCGACGCGCTCGGCGATGGGCGACATGGCCAGAAGTCTTGAACGCGATCCGCAACTGGAATCGATCCTCGCCAACCGCAAGATCGAACTCGGCATCGCGTTCGAATCAGGCCGCCGGCTCGGCCTCGAACTCGCCTTCAGCCACGGCATCGACAGAGGCCGGGGCATCGGAATTTGATCCATCCTATTTTCCGCCGGCTCTACGCCACATTACGACGGTCGAACAACCCACTTGCTCGCCTGCACCTGCTTGTCCTGTCTGGGCTCAGAAGCCGTCAAGAATAGCCAGCAGGAGGCAACGTGGGTATACGCGAACCAGAACGTATCGTCCGCCTCAGAACCGTTCTTTCCCGGACTGGGCTGTCCCGGTCCACCATCTACCGCAAGATCGCCGAGGGTACGTTCCCGCCGCAGGTCAGGATCAGCGTCAACGGGAGCGGCTGGCATGAGTCCGACATCAACCGCTGGATTGCTGATCCCGTCGCATGGCGACCGAAGCGCGAGTTCGATGCGGTTCGATAAGGCAGGCGGTCGCTTGCTGCCGACGACAGTGAACCGGACCAGCGTCAGGAGTCCGACATCAACCGCTGGATTGCTGATCCCGTCGCATGGCGACCGAAGCGCGAGTTCGATGCGGTTCGATAAGGCAGGCGGTCGCTTGCTGCCGACGACAGTGAACCGGACCAGCGTCAGGCCGTAAAGGCTTGCGCTATCGCGCCCCCGCTTCGCGGCTTCGGCCTTGACAGCCTGACGCCGCCCCGGCTTGGGCGCTCCACGCAGACGAAGGCGGATTGGGAGCGGTCACGCTTCCAATCGGGAATGGAAAGCAGCGGCGCTTGCAGGCTAAAAAGTTCCCCCCAGACTAAACCCCAGTCTCAACGCAAATTTGGTCTGGTGGCGTCTTAGACCGTTCTGAAGATTGATGACGTGTGAAGATAGATGGCGCGCCCGGAACGATTCGAAGGTCCGACCCTCAGATTCGTAGGCCAGCGCAGCAAAGATCGTGGAACGGTTACGGACGTGATTGATCATCTCGATGGTATGTAGCGCGGCAGCGCCGAACCGCTTCTGCCGCCAATCGGCGTTCGATGTAGTCGTTGATCGATCTTATCGTGATACGTCGCGATTTGCCTTCGGTATAACTCTCCAACTCGCCCGTGTTGATAAGTTCGTACAGCTTTTTGCGTGAGACCTGGATCGCCCTCATCGCCTGCTTCGGCGAAGCTACGAGCGGGGCGTCAAACGTATTAGCCACGGCGCTAGACATATGAAGCGTCCTGTTGTTCCCGGATATTTCTGAGCATGCCAGACTGCATTTTCGGCGCAAAGTACTCAGGGGACCGTGCGCGTTTTTCGGATGCCAGGTCGCACGAGTTCGCGCTCTTTTCGGCCCACAGCCTCGATTTCTTTTTGATGGAGTACCGCGCCTGCTCAGGTAGATGATCGACTACCTCGAATATCGCCTCGAGCGCGAGACCGTCGACAAACCATTGGGCAGCCCTGTGGATCGGTCGTGGGCTGAACGAACGTTGAATTGTCCAAGATAGACTAACCAGTTTTGTCGAAGCGGATGACATTTGATCCCACGAGGAATTGCGCCCAATCTTTCATGAGGACGCGTCGCTTCTCGAGCTTTTGCCCGCGCTGATAGGCTGCCGTGGTCTCTGATTTGTACTTGTGCGCGAGCGCTGCCTCGCGGACGCCATCAGGATAGTCTGTGCATTCTTCGGCCCAGGTCGCGAAGGTCGAGCGGAAGCCATGCACGGTAACGTGACCGTAGCCTAGGCGATCCAGCACGGCGAGCATGGCATTCTCTGAAAACGCTCCATCGTCGGGGCTAGGGAAGATCAATTCGCCCTCGGAGTTATCGCGCATCTTATCGAGGATCGCGAGTGCAGGTTCGGAAAGCGGCACGACATGGTCCTGCTGCATCTTCATGCGTTCGCCGGGGATCTTCCACGTCGATGAGGGCCGATCAATCTCGGACCAGCGGGCGTCTACCACTTCGTTGGTGCGGCATGCCGTGAAGATCAGGAAGCGGAGCATCGAAGCCGCAGCGCCGCCTGCTGAGAAGAGGCCAGCCATGAACTGCGGTGCCTCGGCGTAAGGTAGCGCCGGATGATGCCGCACGACACGTTTGGGCCGCCTTGGAAGCTTCTCGCGCAGCTGTTTGGTGAGCTCGGCAGGATTTCGAAAATCGGCGTCGTCAACATCGACGTTCTTCGCGATAATCGTTTCGATCCGTCCGCGGACTCGATTAGCTGTCTCTCGCTTCTCGACCCAGATTGGCCGGAGCAATTCATAGATGTGGCTGGGCTTGATCTCCGGGATGGTGAGCTTGCCAATCGTCGGGTAGGCGTACCGTTTGAGCGAGGACGGCCATTGATTACGATGCTTCTTGCTCCAGGTCGACCAGCGCTCGCGAATGTAGACTTCGGCGCACTGCGCGAAGGTGGGCAAAGTGACCTTGATCTCTACGGCTTTCGCTTCGTCACGCGCCGCACGCTTTTCTTGCACGATGTCGACACCAGGCGTGCTATGATTCCCTTTTACTCGGAGCCGTGCTGCATCACGAGCTAGGCGCGCCTCCTTTAGCGACACTTCCTTGAGGGAGCCTAGGCCGAGCCAACGCTGCTTGCCGTTTTTCCAGTACCGGTAGCTCCAGTTCTTTGATGTGGCGCTCGCGACGACGAGGTAAAGACCGTCGCCGTCAGGGTATTTGCCGGGGCGAGTTTCGCGTTCGACGTCGAGCGGCTTGAGCTTGCCGGCCATGCGTTCTCCATCGCGGAATCCGTCCTCCGAACCCACAGTCAAAAGCTACGGTTTGCGCGGTGACTACCGGTACCATTGCGAAACCAGCCGCAACAGCGCTTGTCGCGCTACTCGTTGTTTTTGCTGTCGATTCGGACAATCGGATACAGAGGAGAACATTGTAGTGGCGGAGAGAGTGGGATTCGAACCCACGGTACGGTTTCCCGCACACACGCTTTCCAAGCGTGCGCCTTAAGCCACTCGGCCATCTCTCCGGAGGCCCTCTCTTGAAGGGGCAGGACCGATTTTGCAAGGGAGGCTGGCCGCGGCCGATAAAATTTCCCCAATTCATTGAATTTATTCGAAAATTTTGGTCAATCCGACAGCCAATATGGCGCTCTGCCGGGCCTTGAACCGAAATCCGGCCACGATCGACGATGATAAGTGGCGACCCTATCGGTGGAGGACGGCATGATGATCACGCGGACGCTTCAATTCTCCGTCCTGCTATCGGCTCTCGCGATCGGCGCCGCCGGCCCGGCGATGGCGCAGGCCTGCACCCGCCAGGGGTCGGACGTGACCTGCGACGACGGCCGGCGCGGCATCTTCTCGGGCGACGCCATCGTCTGGGCCGACGGCTCGAAATCGAGGCTGGCCTCGCCGCATCCGAGCGTCATCATCGGCAACAAGTCGTCGGTCGTGATCGGCCCCGGCGTGTTCGCCGGTAACGGCAAGGGCGGCTACGTGCCGATGGAAAATCCGAGCGCGCCGACCAAGGCGCGCTGCCCGGTGCTCGATGGGGTGTCGTACTGCTATTAGGGGCGATCGCTTAAGCTGGGCGGCACCACTATCCCAAACCTCATGGTGAGGAGCGCCAACGGGTCCGCGCATAGCGCGGCCCGATGACAGGCTCCACGCGTCTCCGGACGATGCTTCGCATCGACGGGGCGAACCATGGGGCCCGGCTGGTGGCCTCATCCTTCGAGCCGCCGCTTGCGCGGCTTCTCGGAATGAGGTTCGAACTGCTGCTCCCGGACTAATGATACCGCGCGCCGCCGCCATTGCTGGCGGAGCGAAGCGGCCATAGCGCGGGCTCGGGCATGACCGGCGCCAACTCGTTTCGGTCGAGCTGGCATTCGCGCAGCGCTTCGGTGAAGTCGGCGAACCATTGCTGGATCGTATGGCCGCGCAGCTTCGCCATCATCGCTTCCCAGCGCATCCGCCGTTCGGTGAGCGGCATCGACAATGCGATCGCGATGGTGCGCGCCATGCCGTCGATATCGTGCGGATTGACCAGCAGCGCGGTGTCGAGCTCGTTGGCGGCGCCGGCGAATTTCGACAGCACGAGCACGCCGGGATCGACCGGGTTTTGTGCCGCGACATATTCCTTGGCGACGAGATTCATGCCGTCCTGCAGAGGCGTCACCACTCCGACCTGCGCGGTGCGATAGAGGCCCGCGAGCACGGCCTGGCCGTATCCCTTGTTGAGATAGCGGATCGGCGTCCAGTCGACCTCGCCATGAAGGCCGTTGACGTCGCTGACGAGCCTGGCGACCTCGTTCTGCAGATTGCCGTAGGCCTCGATCGCGCCGCGCGACGGTGTTGCGATTTGCAGCAACGACACCGTGCGCGAAAGCTGCGGATGCAGGGTCCACATCTGGTCGAAAGCCTTGATGCGGTTGATCAGGCCCTTGGAATAATCCAGCCGGTCGACGCCGATCGCGAGCTTCTCGCCATGCAGGCTGCGCCGCAGCCGCGAGACATCCGGATGGGTCGACGCCTTCGCCGCCAACCGCGCGAATTGCTGCGGATCGATGCCGATCGGAAACACCGCGGCGCGCGTGCGGCCGTGGCGCGAAATGATGACGCCGTCATGCACGGCGAGGCCAAGATCGGACTGCGCATAAGACAGGAAGTTCTCGCAGTCTTCCTCGGTCTGGAAGCCGATCAGGTCGTAGGCCAGCATCGCCTCGATCAGCTCGCGATGATGCGGCACGCCTGATATCACCGAACGCGCCGGCCACGGCGTATGCAGGAAGAAACCGATCGGATCCGTGACGCCGAGATCGCGCAGTTCGGCGCCGAGCGCGAGGAAATGATAGTCCTGAATCCAGAACGCCGAATCCGATTTTCGGAATCGCAGCAGCGCGCGCGCCATGAAGGCGTTCACTTCGCGATAGCTGAGATAATCTTCTTGCGACGCGCGGATCAGATCGGCGCGCGAATGCAACGCCGGCCACAACGCGGAATTCGCAAAGCCTTCGTAATAGCCGCCGTAATGCGCGGCCGGCAGGTCCAGCATCGCCAGCGCGCCGGTGCCGAGGGCCTCGATTTCGGCGAATGGTTCCTTCTGGTTCCCGTCGCGGACCCGCCCCGAGGAACCGACCCAGATAGCGCCCGACTTCTCGACGATCGGCAATAACGCCGCCGCGAGTCCCCCCGTCATGGGTTCGTTGGGTTTTCCGCGTGAAACGCGGTTAGAAACGACGACGAGGTTCAAAGGTCCCCTCCCGTTGATGGCGCTCGCGGTTAACAACCGTTCATCAATATGGTTCCTGATCACCCTTTCAACGAATTGAAACCAAATTCGGGCTACGGCGCGGAGGAACTCACCGGAACTCACGAAAAATAAATTTTGTCGTGAACCTCGGCATCAAGCGCGAGAATCTGTGTTCGAAAGCCGTCGAGACGAAAAACATTATGGCAGCGGTGCGTCCGTTTCATCATCAAGCAGGTGCGCGAGGAACTCACGCACGTCGCTCGGCGCATCGAAGTGTCCGGCCACGCCCTTGGCGCGGCGTCCGACGGAGAAGGCAAGGCCATCGAGATCAGGCATGATCGCAAACACGGTCTCGTCGGTGACGTCGTCGCCGATGAAGAACGGCCGGCGGCCCTTGAACGGTTCGCGTTTCATCAACTCGTGCACGCCGCTCGCCTTGGTGAATCCGGAATGCTTGATCTCGCAGACGCATTTGCCGGGCAGCACCTCGATCGGCGCGTTGGGAAGATCGGCCCTGATCAGCGACACCGCAGCATAGATCGCCTTCTCCGCATGCGGCGCGAGGCGATAGTGCAGCGCCAGCGAGTAGCCCTTGTCTTCCAGCAATATTCCCGGGCTCAGCTTTGCGATCGCCGCCAGCCGGCGCTTCAATTCCTTGTCCAGTGGCGGCGCATGAGCGTCCACTGACTCGCTGTCCGGCTCGATCCGCATCTCGGCGCCGTGGCCGCCGACGGCCGGAAATTGATCAGGCGCGAAAATCAAATCGATATCGTTGAGCGAGCGGCCGCTGACCAGCGCCAGCGCGCCGTTGGTTCGCACCAGCAGGCGATTCAAGGTCTTCACCAGGCCCGGCGGCACCCAGACTTCGCGCGGCGTCGGCATCAGATCGAGCAGCGTGCCGTCGATGTCGAGCAGGATCGCAGTCTCGCTCAGATGCGGCACCAGCGAGCGCGGCACCGGAACGGTTTCCGGCGCAGCGTCCTCTTCACGGACGATTTCTTCTTCCAATGGCATTTCCAGCAGATCCTCGTTCATCTCATCCTACTCCACAAATGCGAGCGGCCGTGCGACAGATTCGAGCGACTTGCGCTCGGCCGCGATGGCGTATTTCCAGGCCACGATGGCCGCTACGATCATCAATGCCGACCCGAACAGGTAACCCAGGAAAACGCTGTTGCGCGATCCTGTATCGATCAGCGCGCCGAACAGCGCCGGTCCGGCCACGCCACCAATGCCCGTTCCGATCGCGTAGAACAGCGCAATCGCAAGCGCCCGCACCTCCAGTGGAAACGTCTCGCTGACGGTGAGATAGGCCGCGCTCGCCGCCGGCGAGGCAAAGAAGAAGATCACCATCCAGGCGATGGTCTGGGTCTGCGCGGTCAAAACGCCGATCGAGAACAGATAGCCCGACAGCGCGAGCAGCAGCCCCGACACGCCATAGGTGGTGGCGATCATCGTGCGCCGGCCAAGGGTATCGAACAGCCGTCCGAGCAGCAGTGGCCCCAGGAAATTTCCCGCTGCGAACGGCAGGATGTACCAGCCAACATCATTTGCCGGGATGCCGAAGAAATCCGTCAGCACCAGCGCGAAGGTAAAGAAGATCGCGTTGTAGAAGAACGCCTGCGCACCCATCAGCACCAGCCCGACCAGCGAGCGCTGCCGGTAGGTCGTGAACAGCGTATGCGCCACCTCGCCAAGCGGCGTGTGGCTGCGCATCCGCAAGCGGATCTTCGGGAGCACCTCGTCGGCAGGATGATCCGGATGTCGCGTCGACGCCTCCTCGATGTCGTCGACGATCGCGTGCGCCTCGTCGGGGCGGCCATGAATCATCAGCCAACGCGGGCTCTCCGGAATCCACATCCGCATCACGAACACGATCAGGCCGAGGCCGGCACCGATGAAATAGGCGAGCCGCCAGCCGATGTCGGGGGGCAACACCTTGGGATCGAGCAGCACGATGGCGGCGATCGCGCCGATCGCGGCGCCAATCCAGAAGCTGCCGTTGATCACGAGGTCGGTCCAGCCGCGATAGCGCGCCGGCACCAGTTCCTGGATCGTGGAATTGATCGCGGTGTATTCGCCGCCGATCCCGGCCCCGGTCAGGAAGCGAAACAGCGCGTAGCTCGTCACGTTCCACGACAGCGCGGTGGCCGCGGTCGCGGTGAGATAGAGCGCGAGCGTGATGAAGAACAATTTCTTTCGCCCGATGCGGTCCGTGAGCCAGCCGAAACCGAGGGCGCCGAGCACGGCGCCGGCGAGATAGGCGCTGTTGGCCAGCCCAACATCGAAATTGGAAAACTGCAGCGTCGGGCTTTCCTTCAGCGCACCCGACAAGGCGCCTGCCAGCGTGACTTCCAGCCCGTCCAGAATCCAGGTGATGCCGAGCGCGGCCACGACGCGGGTGTGAAAACCGCCCCAGCGCAGGCAATCGAGCCGCGCCGGGATGCTGGTCTCGACGACGCCTTCGTTGTCCTGCCTGGCGGCTGCGGAAATGGAGGCGCTCTCATCCACCGCCGCACCGTGCCGTATCGCCTTCACATCCATCGGATTGGACCAATGAAAAAACACCCCGGAACGCCCCAGCCCCAGGGTTTTCACGTCAAATTGCGGCAAACATGATGCCCGACCCCGAGATAACGCCCCCGGTGGATGGCAGTTCCGGGGATGTTGGGCCGCGAAATTGCATAGCTCTTTGTCCTACGCATGCGGGATGTTCGATCCGCGGCGGTCCACCCACGTCATTGCGAGTGCAGCGAAGCAATCCATCTTTCCGTGCGAGAGGTGACAATGGATTGCTTCGCTGCGCTCGCAATGACGGTCGAGCCGATTTCATAGGATGGGTAGAGCGAAGCGAAACCCATCAAGGCCAGTGTTCGTGAGCGATGGGTTTCGCTTCGCTCTACCCATCCTACGCAAATATGACTTCGCGATCTCGCGGCGCACTTCGCCCGAGGCCAAGGAACCGAACGATCGGGCGGCTGTTCTCGGCAAAACAGCAATGGAGCCGAGCATGGCCGAACGTCGGAAGACCACACGCCCGCGAAAGACCGCAGCCCGCAAAACCAGCCGCAGGACGACCGCGAAGAAATCATCACCGAAGCGATGGTCGCAGCGCGTGACGCGCGAAAGCGACGCGCTCGATCTGAAGCGCGGCGTCTTCAAGCAGACCAGCGCGAAGAAGATCGCGGCTTCGCTGAAGCGATCCGCCGAGCATAGCTCGCGCCGCAAGGCGGGCGCCTATCGTTCCGCGCTGTCGATGCTGACCTTCTACATCAACCGCGCCCGCAAGAGTTTGCCGAAAACGCAGCGCGCGCGGCTGGAGCGTGCGAAGGTC
>Ga0081540_1002103_pt1 | contig 16583 bp, 15 predicted proteins | sample TabmetS2T1R1_FD_71024 | JGI IMG/M metagenome (GOLD analysis project Ga0081540, IMG submission 71024) | Tabebuia heterophylla rhizosphere microbial communities from the University of Puerto Rico - S2T1R1 | ecosystem: Host-associated > Plants > Roots > Rhizosphere ... | reverse complement strand
CGAATCAGGCGAGCGGGTGACGCAGCTGGCGCGCTCCCCCGGCCCCGGCGACGGACCCCGCCTCGCCTCGCGCTCGCAGTTCGTGAAGGCGCCGGGCTAGGAGAGGCCGACCGCGGCGCGGACGCGGGGCTTGATGATGAGCCAGGCGCGGCCGATGTAGACGCAGAGGGCGACGAGGGCGAGGTTGGCCGTCCAGTAGAGCGTCCAGGAGTGGAACTGGATCCCCAGCGTGCGGTGGATCAGCGTCTCCTCGATGAGCTGATGGATGAAGTAGAGCGGCAAGGCGGTCTGCCCCAGGGTCACCAGCCACGGAACGCTCCACCCCCGCGCCTGCATCAGCCAGTAGCACAGCGCGAGCATGATGGCGACGCCGCCCATGACCAGGAACGTGCTCACCCCCCGCGGCGTCCAGTAGTGATTCAGCCCGAGGTCCCGCCCGAAGCCGAAGCGCGGCGTGGTCGGGATCCACCATTCCCAGGCCGCATAGGCGAGGAGCAGAACGCACCCCGCCGCGGCCACGCGCGTGAAGAACCGCGCCTCGTCCGCGGCGCCACGCGCTCTCGCCTCGAGCCAGGACCAGCTCGCCACCAGCCCGATGAGGGCGACGGCGATCCATGGCCAGGGTGGGAAGTCACCGAAGAGCGACACGCCGAGCCGCGGATGCGCGGCGCACCAGCGCACGAGCCCGTCGTGCAGCCAGGAGAACGAGAGATAGACGAGGATGGCCAGAAGCAGGAAGGCGCCGCGGATCCCGCGGCGTGGCAGCTTGGGCACGAGGGGCCCCAGCACGATGATGCTGAGCCCGATGGTCTGGAGCACGCCACCGTGCCACACGCGCTCCTCGGGCGGCACCGGCCCCCGTGGCAGCATGATCACGTTGAGGAGATAGCCCGCGGCGATGATGCCGATGCCCCGTCGAGCGTACTTGGCGAGCTCGCCGAGAAAATCCTCGGCGCGGCCGTGTGCATGGTACGAGATGGGAAGGCAGAAGCCCACGAGGAAGAGGAACATGGCGGCGGGCAGGAGCAGGCTGCCGTAAATCAGATGGTAGCGCGCCCAGCCCATGCTCACGCCGATCCAGTCGCGCGATGTATGGTTGATCACCATCAGGATGAGGGCGACCCCGCGCATGCCGTCGATGAAGTGGAGGCGTCCCGCGACCGGCGCCGCCGGGGGGAGCGCGCTCGCCATCGCTACTGGACGATTCCCCGCTCCTCGATGAAGCTGTACGACCATACCGTCACCTTGTAGTGATCGGCGGCGGCCATGCGGACGAACTCGAAGTAGGTCGTGGTGAAGCCCGGCACGCCGCCCGGCACGCGCTGCACGCGCTGATCCACGAGCTTGTCGGCGCTATCGAGGGCCTGGCCGAGGAGCGTGAAGGGCTCCGCGTACTGTCCCCAGCGACTGATGACGCGGCCGTAGACGAGCCGCGAGCCGTCCGCCACCGACTGCACGTTCCACTCGACCGAGAACTTGGACTCCCAGCCCGGCATGAGCGTGGTGAAGGCAGTGTTGGGCGCGACCTGGTCCGCGCCCGCGCACGCGGCGACCAACACCGCGACGACTCCGAGGCGACCCAGGGTGCGGAGGAGTCCGGCCGCGTGCATGCCTTCCATCGCCTACTGGGAGCGCCCGCGGCCCGCGATGTCCCAGACGGCTTCCACCTGCTGTCCGCGCATCACGTAGATGCGGTCGTAGAGGTTGATGGTGGGATCGCAGTGCGGCGGGATGAACTCGATGAGCTGGCCGAGCGCAGGGAGCCGTCCCGCCTCCGACACGGTGAGGCGCCCGTGCTCGTCGCCCGCCCAGGAGTACGAAACACCGGGGCACTCGACCGGCTCGGGCACGAATGGCTTGTCCGTGGAGAAGGCCTTGAGGCCGCCATCGACCATGGCCATCTCCTTGCTCGGCACGCTGATGACGGTGGTGAGCACGGTGAGGGCCATCTCGAAGTCGTCGTAGTCGCCGCCGCCCTTGCCCCCGATGCGGCGGTAGTCGAGGTCCATCACGCAGTACGAGCCGCTCTGCAGCTCGGTCAGGCCCTTGAGCTCGGAGTCGATGTTGAAGGTGCCGGAGGAGCCGCCGCTCACGATCTCGACAGGGAGGCTGTTCTTCTCGAAGAGGTCCCGCGTCTTCATGAGGCGGTTCATCCACCGGTTCGACGTGCGGCGACGGTTGGCGTAGCCCGGCACGTGCGCGCAGTGTCCCGCGTAGCCCTGCAGGCCGCGCAGGTTGAGCGCGCGCTCGAGCATGACCATGCGAGCGAGGTGTACGGCGGGCTCGCCGGGCTGGGTCCCCGTGCGGCGGCCGCCCACGTCCACGTCGACGAGCACGTTGAGCACCTTGCCCGCGGCGGCCATGGCCTGCGCCAGCTCGCGGACGTTGTCCACGTTGTCCACCACCGCGATGGTCTCGGGAGCCTGCTCGAGCACGCCGAGGAGGCGGCCGATCTTCTCGGGGCCGACCACCTCCGTGGTGATGAGGATGTTGCGGATGCCCGCCGCCGCCATCACCTCCGCCTCCCCCACCTTGGCGCAGCAGATGCCCACCGCGCCCGCGGCGATCTGGCGCCGGGCGATCTCCGGACACTTGTGCGTCTTGGAATGGGGACGGAGCTTCTTGCCCGCGGCCTTCACGTGCGCGGCCATCTTGGCGATATTGCGCTCGAAGCGCTCGATGTCGAGCAGCAGCGCGGGAGTGGGGATCTCGTTGCGGGTCATGGCGTGGCGAGCATACCACGGCTCGTTGTATGATCGCCGCCATGACCGCCCCCGCCCTCGTGCATCCCGGAGAAGTCGATTGGTCCGGGGAAAATCCCGGCATGTATCTCAAGGAGAAGACGGACGCGCCCTTCGTCACTCTCGTGTCCTTCTTCCGCGTGGTCGCCTCGCCCTATGGGCGTGGTCATGCTCTCGTGCTCCTCGAGGCGCCCCTCCTCCATCGCAGCCTGCCCGAGGCGCTGAACGTCTGCGTCACCGACAACGACCCCCTCGCCCGCTATCTCGTGAGCAATTTCGTGACCTACTTCGGCGCCTTCAAGAATACCGAGGCCCTGCCGTACATGGACTACGTTCCGCTCGATGGCGTGGCCGCCTCCGGGGATCCGCGCGCCAGCTACATGGAGTGGGTCAAGGGACCCGGGGTGGAGGTGTCGCTGTCCTGGGAAGATCTCGGCGAGCCCTTCATGGTGAACATCCCCAAGGAGCAGTCGGCCACGGGCAAGCACGCGCTCCACAGCCTCTTCGTGGACGCTCGCCACGTGACTGCGACCGTGAACGGCCGCCCCCTCAAGGGCCAGCCGGTACCGCGCGAGTTCGCAGGACGGCAGAGCAGCACCGCCTTCCTTGCCTACTCGGAGACGTGGATCAAGATGTAGCGGCGCGTTCCTTGATGGAGACCCGCCAGTGGACGCGGTCTTCCTCGGGCGGGTAGTCGCCCGCCGCCTTGTGGTAGGAGCAGCGGTTGTCCCAGATCACGATGTCGCCGCGGCGCCAGTGATGCCGGTACTCGCCCTCGGGCTGGATCATCCGCGCCGTCAGCTCCTCGATCAGGTCGTCGCTCTCCTGCGCCCCCAGTCCCTCGATGCGGAGGATCTTGCCCGGGTCGAAGTAGAGGCCCTTGCGTCCTGTCTCCGGGTGCACGCGAATGATGGGATGGAAAACGGGCGTCCAGTCGCGGTCGGCCTCGTCGAGGAGCGCGGTGGCCTTGCGGCGGCCGCCGTACGTGAAGGCGCCCAGGCGCCCCTCGAGACGCGCGCGTAGCGGCGCGGGTAGGGCCTCGTACGCCGCGTACATGCTCGCGAAGAAGGTGTCGCCGCCGCGGCTCGGCACGGCCAGCGCGTAGAGCTGGGTCGCCTTGAACGGCTCGGCATCGTAGGCGCCGTCGGTGTGCCACCCCTCCGCTCCGCGCCGGTAGATCGCCATGTCCAGCTGACCGTCCGGCCCGAACTTGTTCACGCCGAGGAACGTGATCTCGGGATACTCCGGATGCCGCGTGGACTTGGAGGGATGCGGGACGACCACTCCGAAGCGGCGGCTGTAGCGGAGGAAGTCCTCGATCTCGAGCTGCTGCTCGGGCACCACGACCACGTTGTGGGCGAGCCAGGCGCGGTAGATCTCCGCGAACCCCGCGTCGTCGAGGGTCTTCACGTCGACCCCGCGGATCTCCGCGCCGATCTGCGGCCCGAGCCGTCGCACCTCGATCGTGGTCGGCACGGGCACATCCTAGCCCCGGCTCCCCGCGAGGTAAAGGGCCGTTCAGCGCGGGGCGCCGAAACGGTCGATCACGTTGCGGAGGATGCGCGAGACGTTGTTGTCGTAGCGGTTGTGGGAGAGGCTGCCGCAGAAGGTGATGGACCCGACCGCGAAGACTGCCCCACCGTTCGGCAGCTCTGCGTAGGTCATGTCCGCGCGTATCATGCGCGAGGGCCGATCACCGGTGGCCGACGCGAGGTGGCTCAGGAGCTCCTCGAAGACCACCACGAAACTCGGGCCATGCCCTTCCGAGCTGGCGATGACGATGGCGCCGGCCGGCGTTCCCAGGGCGGCGTCGGCGCGGTCGAGCTCAAAGCCGGCCGCCCCGCCGCCGGAGAGGCCGAAGTCGCCGATCACCTCGTCCTTCACGCCTTCGAGAATCCAGGCGGCGCGCGGGTCGGCGGCCCCGGGCCGTCGCCGATAATACGAGCCCTCGAAGAGGCCCTGCGCGGAGAAGCCCACGCTCACGAGCTGCTGAGGTGGGCGGCCGTTGCGCCGCCAGAGCCCCCCGTAGGCTCCATCGAGCGCGTGATAGTACTCGCCGACACGCGCCTCCCACGCCCGGATGCCCGTCTCTGCACGTCGCACCTCGAGCACGCCGGGCAGCGCAGGACTCGTCGCGATGCGCCAGTAGAAACCGTTGCCGCCTAGATAGACGAGGCGCCCGCCGCCCTCGAGGTACGCAGCGTACGCGTCGTGGGTGCGGATGGTGTGGTACTCGGGATGCGACCCGGTGAGCACGGTCGTGTACGGCGCGAGGAGCGCCGCCCCCTCGGCGTCCACGTCCTCGTCGGTGACCATGTCGAACGCGATCCCCTGCTGGGTGAGCCAGTCGATGAGATGCGTGTCCGCCGAGTAGTGGCGGAGGCCCGACCCGCGCTCGTCGAGAAAGGTGAGATAGCGCGGCCGCAAGGTGAGCACGGGGCGAAGGCGCGAGGAGTAGCAGATGCCGCTGCCGTCGCGATGGCGGTTGTAGGTGGAGCGCCCGTACTCGGGATGGTCATCCGGGTTGTGCGGATACGCGCCCCACGCCGCCACCCGCTCGCGGAAGCGCGCGTCGGTGTTGCCGCGGGCGTGGTTCGCGTACGCCTGGTACGTGTAAGTGGAGGCGATCAGGAGCACGTCGGCGCCGCGCCGTCCGCGCGGCGGCCGCACGTAGAACGGCAGCTCATCCATGTGCCCGTCGGCGGCGAGGCGCATCAGGTAGGCGCCGCTCGGCAGATCCGCGGGCACCGTGAACTCGAAGTCCGTCTCCCAGCCCGCGTCGTGGATGTCGTCCTCGTGGAAGTGGATGGCCGCGTACTCTCGGGGGGCGTGCCGCCAGCACATCTCGTTCCCCGACCAGCGGGCCCCGGTGACGGCGCGCGTGGGCAGGTTCACGAGGCGGCCGCCGAGTCGGTGCGGGCCAGCGTCGATCACGTCGAGCCCGTCGATGCCTTGCGAGAAGTCCCACGCCGCGACGAGTCCGGCCGGCGGGAGGAGCGGATCCAGGGTGAGCGTCTCCGGGGCGCGCGCGGCGACCCCGAGGAGGAGCGGATCCTCGATCTTGCCGTTCCAGTGCTCGCGCGGCTCGGGGGCGGCTCGGGCGCCGATCAAGATGGGCTCGGCGGCGTGCAAGCGCGCCCCGGCCGGCAGCGGGCCGGAGACCTCATGACGCTCGCCGCCCGCGCGGCCGTCGAGCGCGACGTGACCCGCGCGAAGGACGCCGGCGGCCGTGTCCGCCGTCAGCCAGATGCGGTACCACCGGCGCAGCTCGAGGGGCCGGCCCGCGCCAAGCACGATGGCCTCCCCTGTCGGCCCACCGACGCGCGCGGTAACACCGTCGCGGCCCGCGGACAACGCCCAGCCCACTCCGTCCTCGTGTCGCCACCTCGAGATCACGCATTGCTCCCCGTCGGCGGCGAGCGTGGGCCACACGAGGGCAGACGCGGTGAGCGGACCCGCGAGCGACAGCGGGGCTGCAGCGTCGACACGCGCGTACGAGCCCAGCGCGATGGGCTGCACGCGCGACGGCCGCTCGATCGAGAAGCGGTGCCCGAGGTCCTCGATCTTGACGCCCGGCCCGGCAGGGTTGGGGTCGGCGTGGATCACGCGCGCGAGGCTCGCGCGATAGGCACCGCGCGCCTCGCTCGAGACCTTGAAGGCGATACGCTCGCCGGGAGCGGCGGAGAGTCGGTCCGTGTAGCCGGTGAGCGGGATCACACCAGGGCGCCGCTCCGGAAGGGACGGCGCCGCGGCGTGCTGCTCATTCGAGCCCTCACCGGCCGACGCTCACGTCATCGGGCAGCTCGTTCACGTCGTCGGGCCGTCGCGGAAAATGCCGGCCGAGGGTCTCCCCGACGTGCTCGACGGCGTGGATCAGCCCCTCCCGCGAGCGCTGCTGACGCAGGTGATCGCGGACCGAGTCGACGAGCTCTCGCCAGTAGACCTCGCCCACGCGCTCGTGGATGCCCGCGTCTCCGATCACCGCCAGCTTGTGATCCGCCACCGAGACGTAGATGAGAACGCCGTGACGCTCGGCCGTGCGGTGCATGCCGAGCCGCTCGAACACCTTGACCGCCCGCCGGAGCGCGTCCTCCTCGCAGGTGTGGTCGAGGTGCACGCGCACCTCGGCCGAGGTGCGCGCCTCTGCTCGCCTCACCGCGCGCGCGACGGTGGCAAGATCCTCCTCGGAGAGAAACGCCGTGACCCACCCGGGATGCCGTCCCATCACCAGTCTCCGCTCGCGCCGCCGCCTCCGAAACTGCCTCCGCCTCCGCCGAAGTCACCGCCGCCGCCGCCCCCGCCCCCGCCGAAGCCGCCGCCGCCTCCGAAGCCGCCCGGGAAGATGATAGGACCGCCCCAGCCACGCGAGCCACCCGTCCAGCCCTGCCGCCTCACGTGCGACTGGTGGAGCGCGGGAATGATGATGGAGAAGAGTCCCGCTACGACGATGAAGAGCAGGATACCCGCCATGAGGCCGCGGCCGTCGGAGCCGCGGGAGGGCGGCGGCGCGGGCTGGGCGTGATAGGTGCCCGCGATCACCTGCTCGATAGCGTCGAGGCCGGCGGCGATCCCATCGGCGATCTTGCCCTCGCGGAAGCGTGGGGCGACCACCTGTCGAAGGATCTGGCTCGACAGTGCATCGGTGAGCTTGGGCTCGAGGCCGTAGCCGACCTCGAGACGCATCTTCCGGTCGTCCACGAAGACGAGGAAGATGACGCCGTTGTCGAGCCCCTTCTGCCCGATGCGCCACGCCTGGGCGAGACGGATGGAATAGTCCTCGAGATTCTCCCCCTGCAGCGATCGGAAGATGGCGACGACGATCTGGTTGCTGCTCTCGCGCTCGCGCGATCGGAGCTTGTCCTCCAGCCGGTCGCGGTCGGCGGCCGAGAGCACTCCCGCGTAGTCGTTGATCCGGTGGTCCGGCGCGGGCGGGATGGGCAGGGCCGCCGCGGCCGGGCACGCGAGGGCGGCCGAGCCCGCGAGGGCGACGAGGACGAGCAGCGCCGCGAACCAGCGGTGACGCGGGCGCATGACGCCAGGCCTCGTCGCCTCGCGGTGCTCCTAGAACTTCACCTTCGGCGCGGTCTCGCTGCCCGGAGTCGACTCGAAGAAGGGCTTCTCCTTGAAGCCGCGCAGGGAGGCGATGAGGCTCGCGGGGAAGACGCGCACGCGGAGGTTGTAGTCGCGCACCGCCTCGTTGAAGCGCTGGCGCTCCACCGTGATGCGGTTCTCCGTGCCTTCGAGCTGGCTTTGGAGGGCGAGGAAGTTCTGGTTGCTCTTGAGCTCGGGATAACGCTCCACGGTAACGAGGAGGCGCGAGAGCGCGCCGCCCAGCTGATTCTGCGCGTCCTGGAACTTCTTGAAGGCGGCAGGATCGTTGAGGAGCTCGGGGGTGGCCTTGATGCTGCCCGCGCTCGCCCGGGCCCGCGTCACCTCCTCGAGCACGGTGCGCTCCTGGGTCGCGAAGCCCTTGACCGTCTCCACGAGATTGGGAATGAGATCGGCGCGACGCTGATACACGTTCTGCACCTGGGCCCACTTCTCGTTGACGGCCACGTCGGCGCCGATGAGCTGGTTGTTGACGCCGATGCCCCACATGAAGGCGATCACCACGATGACGACGAGCACGCCCACCACGATCAGCCCGGTTTTCATGAGTGCACGCTGCCTCCCTCGTCTTGAGCTGGTTGGCACAGCGGAAGGGGTGGAAACATGTCGAAGCGCTCGGGGAGCGCACCGAGGATACGCGCGGCCATCACCTATCTACTATACGGCGAGGTCACCGGGGGCGCGACCTCCGCGGGCGCGGGCCATCGTAGCCGAGCTGGCGATCGCGGAGGCGAAGGGCGCGCTCACGGGCGCGGGTGGGGCCGTAGCCGCCGCCGCCCGGCGTGCTCACGAGGACGCGATCGCCGCGCTCCAGCACGTGCTGGCGGCGATGATCGACCTTCTTGCCGTTGATGCGCACGTCCCCCAAGCCGCCCGCGGTGCCCCCCGCGAAGCCGGGGGCGGCGAAGCGCGTCCGCTCCGCCATGAAGCTCACCACGATGGGGCGCACGGAGCCGCTCTCGAAGAGCACGTCCTGGCCGAGACCGCCGCGCCGATGCCCGTCGCCGCCCGAGCCCGGGCGCAGCCGCTTGTGGTGGAAGAAGAGCGGGCTGTTGCGCTCGGCCACTTCCACGGGCGTGCTGGAGATGTTGCTGGGCCAGGACAGCACGTGCTCGCCGTCCTTGGCGGAAGTGGCACCCATGCCGCCGTTGAAAAAGAGCACGTTGGTGTAGGGGCGCCCGTCGTCGCGCGTCCCCGTCTGGGCTATTGCCCACAGGGGCGAGCCCGCCCCCGCCATCACCTTGTCGGGGATGACCTGATGCAGCGCTCCCAGAATGAGGAGCGGCACGTAGTGGCCCGTCTGGGCCCGGCTCACCACCGCCGCGGGAAACTTCGGATTGAGGAGACACCCTTCGGGCGCCTCCACCTTGACCGGCCGATACATGCCCTCGTTGTTGGGCAGCCCGGGCAGGAGCGCGCAGCGCACGGCGTACGCCGTCATGGCGTAGGTGTAGGCGAGGACACAATTGATCGCGCGGGGCTGGGCGGGCGAGGAGCCGGTGAAGTCCGCGGTGATCTCGTCGCCCTCCACGCGCAGGGCGACCTTGAAGGTGTACGGCCGCTCGAAGCCGTCGGTGTCGAAGCCGTAGCGATAGACGCCGTCGGGCACCGCGCGGATGGCCTCGCGCATGGCCCGTTCGGAGCGCGCGAAGAGCTCGTCGGCCAGGCCCTCGAGCGAGTCGAGGCGATACTCCTCCATGAGCCGCCGCACGCGGTTCTCCATCAGCTCGTTGGCGCTCACCTGCGCCCAGATGTCGCCCATGGTCTGGTCGGGGGTGCGCACGTTGGCCCGGATGAGGCCGATGAGCGTCTGGTCGCGCTGCCCGTCGCGGATGATGCGGCTCAACGGGATGTGGATGCCTTCCTCGAAGAGCTCGCGCGCCTCGATGGCGCGCACACGCCCGCCGATGTCGGGCATGTGCGACGTGGTGGCGGAGAAGGCGACCAAGCGCCCGCCGTGAAAGATCGGCTTCGCCAGGCACACGTCGCTCATGTGCCCCGTGCCTTGCCAGGGATCGTTGGTGATGAGCACGTCGCCCGAACGCAGGTCGCCGGCGAATTCGCGCAGGAAGTGCCGCACGGTGGCGGGCAGGGTGCCGATGAAGGAGGGAATGCTCCCGGAGTTCTGGGCCAGCGCGAAGCCGCGCGCGTCGGTGAGGACGCACGCAAAGTCGTTGGCCTCGTTCGAGAGCGTGGAGAAAGAGGTGCGCACGATGGCCTTGGCCGCCTCGTCGACCACGGAGATGATGCGCGTCCACAGCACCTCGAGCGTGATGGGATCGAAGGTCGCGCTCACGGCCGCGGCTTCTTCCGCATGGTGGGCGGCGTCACGCCGTCCCCAGCGTCAGCACGAGATTGCCGCTGGAGGCGACGCGGGCGCGGCCGCCGGGACCGATGACCAGCGTGGAGCCTTCTTCCTCCACCACCGCGGGGCCGTCGAGCTCGTCGCCCACGCCCAGCCGCTGGCGATCGTAGACCGCGGTGGAAACGAAGCCCTCCATCTCCGCGAAGTACGCGGGCCGCGTGCCTTTCAGGGCGCTCGCCGCCCCCGCGCCGCGCCGTCCCTGCAGGACCACGTCGCTTCCGGAGACGGGCGCACGCACCGCCACGCGGATGTTCAGGAACTCCACGGGCACGCCAGGCGGGGTGAGGGCGAACTTGTCGCGATAGGCCGTCTCGAAGGCCGCAGTGAGCCGGCGGCGGCTCGCCTCGCTCTCGTCGTAGGGGCCGTCAGGAAGCGAGACGACCAGATCGAAGCCTTGCCCCAGGAAGCGCCCATCGGCGAGCCGGCGCACGCTGGCATTCTCGAGCTTCAACCCAGTGTCGGCCATGACCGCGCGCGCCTCGTCCTCCAAGCGCCGGAAAGCCGCTTCCAGCTCCACCACGCTGCCCTGGTCGAGGCGAATGCCCACCGTGGCGACGCGATCCACGCGCGCCGGCGCTACGAGGAGGCCGAGGGCGGAGGCGACGCCGGCCGAGGGCGGGCACACGATGCGAGAGACGCCGAGCTTCCTGGCGACCGACCACGCATGGACCGGTCCCGCTCCGCCCGTGCAGAGCAGCGCGTAGTCGCGCGGATCGCGCCCGCGCTCGGCGATGTGCACGCGGGCGGCGCTCGCCATGTTCTCGTTCACGATGTCGTGGATACCCCAGGCGACCTTGACCGGCTCGAGGCCGAGCCGTCCGGCAAGCCGCTCCACGGCGGCGCGGGCCGCCTCCAGGTCGACGCGCACCTCGCCGCCCGCGAAGTACGCCGGGTTGAGATAGCCGAGGAGGAAGTCGGCGTCGGTGACGGTGGGCTCCGCGCCGCCGAGCCCGTACGAGGCGGGTCCCGGGTGGGATCCGGCGCTGCGCGGGCCAACCTTGAGCAGCCCGATCTCGTCCACGTCCGCGATGCTCCCGCCTCCCGCGCCGATCTCGATCAGCTCGATCGTCGAGATGCGGATGGGCAGGCCGCTGCCCTCGATGAAGCGCCGCTGGCGCGCCGCCTCGAAGCTGTACGCGGTGAGCGGCTCGCCGTCGTCGACGAGGGAAAGCTTGGCGGTGGTCCCCCCCATGTCGAAAGCGAGGATGCCCGGCGCTGCGCCACCGCTCTCGTCGCGGCCGAAGAAGGCGGCGGCGATGGCGCCCGCGGCCGGCCCCGACTCGAGCATCTGCACGGGCGAGCGTTGCGCCTCCGCCACGTGGGTGAGGCCGCCGCTCGAGAGCATGAGGAGGAGGGGGGCAGGAATTCCCCGCTCCGCTACGCGCTCGGCCATCAGCTCGAGATAGCGATGGGCGAGGGGCTTGATGTAGGCATTGGCCACCGCGGTGGAGGCGCGCTCGTACTCGCGCACCTCGGGCGCCACCTCGTGCGAGGTGGTGACGGCGACGCCGCGGTGATGCCGCGCGATCAGTCTCGCCGCCTGGTCTTCATGACGTGGATTGGCATAGGAATGGAGGAACACCACGGCGATGGAAGTCACGCCTGCCCTGACGAGGGCGCGCGCCTTCGCCTCCACCGCCCGCGTGTCGAGACGGCGGCGCACGCGGCCGTCAGCCTGCATGCGCTCGGGCACCTCGAGACGCAGGTGGCGCGGCACGAGAGGCTCGGGCTTGGTGATGGCGAGGTCGTACAGCTCGTACTTCCGCTCGCGTCCGATCTCGAGGGTGTCCGCGAAGCCCTCGGTGGTGATGAGGCCGGTGACCGCGCCCTTGCGCTCGATGAGCGCGTTGGTGAACAGCGTCGTCGCGTGCACCACGCGGCTGAACTCGCCCGGTTCGAAGCGCCCCTCGCGCAGCAGCGCGTCCACTCCGGCGGCCACCGCGCGGGCGGGATCGTCGTGCGTGGTGAGGACCTTGCGATTCACCTGGCGGCCGGTGTCGTGATCGTAGATCACGAGATCCGTGAAAGTGCCGCCGATGTCGATGCCGAGCGAGTAGTGGGCCATGCGCCTACTTGAGCCGCAGGTCTTTCAAGGGCGCAATGTGACGGACCAGCGAGCGGGCCATGGTCATGGCGGACACCCTAGGGCCGCGGATGGGAAAGGTCAAGAGCGCTAGGCAAGCTGCTCGGTGCGTACGACGTCGAGGGCATGATCGAGGAGCGGCGGCAATCGCTCGATGAAGCGGACGGTGTGGGGCAGGCCCGCGTGCGTCTCGAACGCCGCCTCGTCCTTCCAGCGCGAGTGGACGTAGAAGAGCCGTGGATCGCGCGTCGAGCGAAAGGCGTGAATGCCGAGGCATCCCGGCTCGACGCGCGACGGCGGTACCACGTCGCGGAGGGCGTCGGCCACTGCCCCTTCCTGACCGGGGCGCGCGTGAAGTCTCGCGAAAATGAACAGCTCCATGCCTCCTCTCCTCTCGCTGCATCGTGTCAGGTTGACCCGCTCCGGGGCCCGTGCTAGAACCGGGATCATTCGAGCGCAATCGCACGTCGGCGACGCGCAGCTCGGCGTCGAGCCAATTCTGGCACAGGAGCCCAGCTCATGGACCTCAACTACACGCCCGAAGATCTCGCCTTCCGCAAGCAGGTGCGCACGTGGCTCGAGCAGAACCTGCCCAAGGACGTCAGCACTCTCGAGGAGCGCCGCGCATGGCATCGCAAGCTCTACGACGCGGGCTATCTCGGCATGGGCTGGCCCAAGGAGTACGGTGGCGGGGGCGCGCGGCCCATGGAGCAGGCTATCGTGGCCGACGAGATGGCGAGGGCCAACGCGCCCGCGCCCACCAACGGCCTCGGGCTCGGCATCGTGGGCCCCACCATCGTGGTGCACGGCACGGACGCGCAGAAGACGCGGTACCTCAGAAAGATCCTCACCGCAGAGGAGCTCTGGTGCCAGCTCTACTCCGAGCCCAACGCCGGCTCCGATCTCGCCGCGCTCAAGACTTCCGCGGTGGACGCGGGCGATCACTTCGTGGTCAATGGGCAGAAGATCTGGACGAGCGGCGGGGCCATCGCCGACTGGGGGCTGCTCCTCGCGCGCACCGACACCAAGGTGCCCAAGCACAAGGGCATCTCCTGCTTCCTCATGAACATGCGCCAGCCCGGGGTGGATGTGCGTCCCCTCAAGCAGATCACGGGGTCCTCCGAGTTCTGCGAGGTCTTCATGACCAACGCGCGCGTGGAGAAGAGCGATCAGATCGGCAAGCTCGGGGAGGGCTGGGCCATTGCCCAGACCACGCTGGGCTACGAGCGCGGCGGCCGCGCGCTGGCGCGCGTCACCACCTACTCCTCGCAGTTCAACCGCCTGATGGAGGCGGCCCGGCGCCTGCGCCGCCATGGCAAGCCCCTCCTCGAGAATCCCGTGGTGCGCCAGAAGCTCGGGCGCATCTGGTCGGAGATCGAGGTGGAACGCTACCAGGCGCTGCGCACCCTGACTCAGCTCGAACGCGGCGAGCACCCGGGCGCGGGCGGCTCCATCACCAAGCTCTCGTACTCCGAGTTCGAGAAGCGCTTCATGGAGCTGGCCCTGGAGATCCTCGGGCCCTACGGCCAGCTGACCAAGGGCGCGCCGCAGGACTTCGCCCTCGACATCGACACGGCCATCGGCGAGCGCGGGAGCTGGGCCTACGCCTATCTGTGGTCGCGCGCCGGCACCATCTACGCCGGCTCTTCGGAGATCCAGAAGAACGTGATCGGCGAGCGCATCCTCGGCCTGCCGAAGGAGACCCGTGCGGACCGGGTGGGAGGCAAGGCGTGAACTTCTCCTTCAGCGACGACCAGGTCCTCCTGAGGAATTCCGTGCGCTCGGCCCTCGACGAGCAGTGCAAGCCCGAGCACGTGCGCGCCATGTTCGACGATCCGCGCGGCTACGGCGAGGCGCTGTGGGGCGAGATGGCCAAGCTCGGCTGGCTCGGCCTCCCCTTCACCGAGGAGCAGGGCGGGGCGGGCCTGGGCCTCGTCGAGCTCGCCATCGTGCTCGAGGAGATGGGCCGCGCCGCTTATCCCGGGCCCTTCTTCGCTACCGTGGTGCTGGGCGGCCTCGGCATCCAGCTCGCGGGCAGCGCGGCGCAGAAGGACCGGTGGCTCTCCGCCATCTCCGCGGGGAAGGCGCGCGCGACGGCGGCGCTCCTCGAGGAGCATCTCGACTGGGATCCGGCCTCGACCACCGCCACCGCCGCGCCCGACGGCGCCGGCTGGAAGCTCTCCGGCGTCAAGCGCTTCGTGCCGTGGGCGCACGTCGCCGACGTGGTCCTCGTGCCCGCGCGCGCGCCGGAGGGCCTTTCGCTCTTCCTCGTAGACCCGAAATCTCCCGGCGTCACGGTTTCGCCCATGGTCGGCATCGATCTCGCGAACCGCTGGGCGGAGATGCGCCTCGACAAGGCCGCCGTGGGCAGCGACGCCATGCTCGGCGCGCCGGGAGCAGGGGGACCGGTCCTCGATTCGCTCCTCCGTCGCGGCGCCGTCATGGCCTCCGCGGAGATGCTGGGAGCGGCGCGCCGCTGCCTCGACATGAGCGTGTCGTACGTGAAGGTGCGCGAGCAGTTCGGCCAGCCCGTGGGCTCCTTCCAGGCCATTCGCCACCGGTGCTCCGAGATGCTGCTGGAGGCCGAGAACGCGCATGCCGCCGTGTACTATGCGGCGTGGGCGCTGGCCGCCGGCGCGGAGGACGCGGCCGTCGCCGCTTCCATCTGCAAGGCCTACGTGAGCGACGCCGCGCGCAAGGTGTGCGGCGACAGTATCCAGGTGCACGGTGGCATCGGCTTTACCTGGGAGTACGACCTGCATCTCTACATGAAGCGCGCCAAGGCGCTCGAGCCGCTCTTCGGCGACGCCGAATTCCATCGCGAGCTGATCGTTCGCCACCTGACGTCCGCCCGCTGATGCCCGACCTGCGCGGCGCACTCGACGGCATCACGGTGCTGGACTGCACCTCGTACCTCGCCGGCCCCTACGGCGCCATGATGCTCGCCGACATGGGGGCGAGCGTGCTCAAGGTCGAGTCGCTCGAGGGTGATTCCTTCCGCGAGCTGCCCGGCTTCTACGGGTGGAATCGCGGCAAGCGCTCCATCGCCGTGAACCTGAAGAACCGTGCGGGACAGGAGGTCCTCCACCGCCTCGTGAAGGCGGCGGACGTGCTGATGCAGAACATGCGGCCCGGCGTGGACGAGCGGCTCGGCATGGACGCGGCCACCCTGTGCCGGCTGAACCCACGCCTCATCTACTGCGCCATGACGGCCTTCGGGCCCGACGGGCCCTATCGCGATCGCCCCGGCTACGATCCCGTGTTCCAGGCGCTCGGCGGCGTCCAGCATCTCCAGGGCTTCGGCGGGCCGCCTCAGTTCGTGCGCGTGGCCATTACCGACTACTACACGGCGGCCCTGGGTGCTCAGGCCGTGCTCGCCGCCCTCTTCGTGCGTGAGCGCACGGGACGGGGCCAGGTCGTGGAGACCTCGCTCCTCCAGGGCGTGCTCGCGCTCCAGTCCGGGAGCGTGGTCGACTATCCCAACAAGCCCACCTTCCTGCGCGAGACGCCGACCTATCGGCTCTACCAGGCGGGCGACGGCGAATGGTTCTTCCTCGCCTGCGGCAACCAGTCTTTCTGGGCCAAGCTCTGCAAGGCCATCGGGCGGCCCGAGATGATCGACGACCCGCGCTTCGGCTCCTGGCTCCTCCGCGGCGACAATCGCGACACGCTCATGCCGATCCTCGAGGAGACCTTCAAGACAAAAGCGCGCGAGGAGTGGCTCGAGATCCTGGGCGCCCACGACATCCCCTGCGCGCCCGTGCAGTCCCTCCAGGAGTTCATGCGCGATCCCGGCGTGCAGCACATGAAGATGACCGTTGAGTACGAGCATCCCGAGCTGGGTCGCCTCACCCTCATGGGCCAGCCCATCCGCTTCTCCGACACCCCGGCGCCCGACGCGGGGCCCCCACCCCTCCTCGGCCAGCACACGCGCGCCATCCTGCGGGAGGCGGGCTACGACGACGACGAGATCGCCGATCTCCACCGCCGCGGCGTCATCGCGGGGAAGGATCTCTAATCATGGTAGACGAGCCCGTTCTCTCGGAATCGAAGGACGGAATCCTTACCCTCACCCTCGACCGTCCCGACGTGCTCAACGCCATGAACAACGCCATGCGCGCCCAGCTCCTCGACATCTTCACGCGCCTCCGCACGGACGACACGGTCAAGGTCGTGGTCATCGCGGGGGCGGGGGAGCGGGCTTTCTGCGCGGGCGCGGACATCCGCGAGTTCCTCGAGCCGCCCACCCCGACGCACTTCCGCGAGTCGCGCAAGCGGCTCGACT
>Ga0081540_1002102_pt1 | contig 16586 bp, 17 predicted proteins | sample TabmetS2T1R1_FD_71024 | JGI IMG/M metagenome (GOLD analysis project Ga0081540, IMG submission 71024) | Tabebuia heterophylla rhizosphere microbial communities from the University of Puerto Rico - S2T1R1 | ecosystem: Host-associated > Plants > Roots > Rhizosphere ... | reverse complement strand
CCTCGGCAAAAATACTACCAAAAAAACTATCCGAATGCATCAGTGTTATTTATGTATTAAGAAATTGTAAACTGATTTGGCGGAATCCACCCTAACGCTTATTTCGAGTACGTTTGCGTAAATTTTTTGACTAAATGGAATCTAAAGGCAAAAAGATCCTGATAGCCGACGATGAACCTGATATCCTGGAAATCATACAATACAATCTCACCAAGGAAGGATACGAGGTGATCACGGCCAGGGATGGGGATGAAGCCATCGGGAAGGCCAAGATCGTCCGCCCGGATCTCATCATCCTGGACATCATGATGCCGAAGAAGAATGGCGTGGAGGTGTGCGAGATCCTCCGTTCCCAGCCTTCTTTCAAAGAGACCCTCATCTTGTTCCTGACTGCGCTCAGCGACGAAGGGTCGCATGTCCGGGGCCTTGAGACAGGGGCCGATGACTATGTGACCAAGCCGATAAGCCCCAAGGTATTGATCAGCCGGGTGAATGCCCTGTTCCGCCGGGTCAATAAAGAGCCGGAGGACAAAGTCCTGAAGATCGAGAATTTGTCCATCGATCCGGCCAAATTCGAGGTAATGGTAGAGGGCAAAGATGTGACCTTGGCAAAGAAAGAATTCGAGCTGTTATACTTACTGGCTTCGCGCCCCGGCCGGGTATTCCTCCGCAACGAGATCCTCAACCAGGTGTGGGGCAACGAGGTGATCGTGGGCGACCGCACGATCGACGTGCATATCCGGAAGATCCGACAGAAGCTTGGTTTGGACTGTATTACAACCGTAAAAGGCGTGGGGTATAAATTCAATCTGTAACTTTGTGGATCCATGCCTTCCACTAAAAATCTATCGCCCCGGCAACTATCCGCACTAACCGCCGGTCTCCTGGCCCTCCCGATCTCGATCGGTGTCTATGTTCTTACCGGTAACGCCATTGTAGGCGGAGCTTCGCTGCTGCTGATCTTCGGTGGCAGTTACGGGTTGATCCTTTTCACCCTCGAAAAGTTCATCTACCGGAAGATCAAATTGATCTATAAACTCATCCACCAGACAAAGGCCACCAAGAAAGAGGAAGTCTATTTTAAGTATATATTGCCCCAAAAGAGTATCGACGAGGTGCGGGAGGACGTTGAAAAATGGGGGGAGAAACGCAATGAGGAGATCGAGCTGCTCAAGAAGAACGAAGCCTACCGGAAAGAGTTCCTGCAAAACCTGGCGCATGAGTTCAAGACGCCCATTTTTGCGATCCAGGGATATGTCGACACCTTGCTGAACGGGGCCATGGAGGACATGGCCATCCGCAAGAAATTCCTGGAGAACGCGGCCAAGAACGTCGACCGGCTGGTCAACCTGATGAACGACCTGGACGAGATATCGACCCTCGAGCGGGGTGAGCAGTTATTGTACAAGCAGAACTTCGTCATCCAGGACCTGATCCGGGAGATCTTCGAATCCCTGTCGATCAAAACCCATAATAAGAATATCCGCACGTCCATCAAGAAAGGCTGTGAGTCGCCTATCACGGTGTTCGCGGACAAGGAGAAGATCCGGATGGTGCTGATCAACCTCGTTGAGAATGCCACCAAGTATGGGAAGCCAAACGGCAGCATCGTCGCTAGCGTCTACAGAATAGATGAAAAGAACGTGCTCATCGAGATCAGCGACGACGGCATCGGCATCGAGGAAGAGCACCTGATGCGCATTTTCGAACGGTTCTACCGGACGGATGCGGCGCGAAGCCGGGACAAGGGGGGAACGGGTCTGGGTCTTGCCATCTGCAAGCATATTGTTGAGGCTCACGGACAATCGATTCATGTGCGGAGTACGCCGGATGTGGGTACGACGATCGGGTTTACGCTGGAATCGAGGAGGGATTGACCTGTCCGCCTCCGGCAGGAATGCATCCGCCTCCGGCGGATTTAGGCCAAATATGGTATCTTTGCGGCAAAATCCAAATAGTGAGCTCCACCACCGCAACTCAGATTTTCGACTACAATAAATGGACGGCCCAGCTGCCCGAATTGAGCAAAAAGTATCAGTCGGCGAAGCCTTACCCGCATATCGTGCTGGAAAACTTCCTCAATCCGGCCGTACTCGGCGAATGTATAAAAGAGTTCAACCGGCTGAATGAGACCGACGGCTGGATCAACTATAAGCATTATAACGAAGACAAGCGTGGGCTGAACAAGATCGACCTCCTTCCGGAAACCATCAAGGGAACGATCAACGAACTGAACTCGCCGGAATTCCTGAACTGGCTTGGCCAGATCACGGGGATACCCGGTTTGCAAAAGGACGACGGGCTCGAAGGCGGGGGTATCCACCAGTCGACCCGGGGCGGGTTCCTGAATATCCATGCGGATTTTACCGTTCATCCCCATCACCGCAACTGGCAGCGCCGGGTGAACGTGCTCGTCTATCTCAACCCTGAATGGAAAGAGGATTGGGGGGGCAAACTGGAGCTCTGGGATAAAAAGATGAAGGCCTGTGAAGAGAGTGTCCTCCCGGTTTTCAACCGTTGCGTCATCTTCAACACCGATGCCGATTCCTACCATGGGCATCCCCTGCCGATGGAGTGTCCGGAAGGCACCTTCCGCCGGAGCATTGCCTTATATTATTATACAGTTGAGGAGAATCCCTATCGCCGGGCAACGTACTACCAGGCGAGGCCGGGCGATGGCAGCAATAAGCTGCTTGTAAAGCTGGACAACGCACTGGTGTCGGCTTACACCGCGGTGAAGGGGAAACTCGGCGCCAACGATAAGTTAGTGAGCAGCATCCTGCGATTCTTTTCAGGCGGCAAGAAAAAGTAGCCAGGCTCGCCCCGACGCAGCCGATCGTAGTGGAATTATTACACATTTAACATTCCGCTTACGGCGGGTTCATATCGATTCGATAAAATAGTCGTATGAAAAAACATCGGATCGTCCTGATCGACGATGATCGGGATATACTCGACATGGTCACTTACAATCTGCTGACGGAGGGTTACGAGGTAAAGGCCTTTTTCAATGCGGTGGACGCTTCAAAATATGTCACTGCTGAAAATACCGACCTGGTGATCACCGATTGGATGCTTCCCGAGATGGACGGCCTCGATCTGTGCCGGAACCTGAAGCACAATACGGCCACGCAGGACATCCCGGTCATCATGCTGAGCGGAAGGACGGAGGAGATCGATATCGTCACCGCCCTCGAGGTGGGTGCGGAGGAATATATCGTCAAGCCCATTCGCATCCGGGAAATGCTGACGCGGCTGAAGAAGATCCTCCGGCGGCGGGAAGGTCAACAGGCGGCGATTGCCGGTGTGGCGGGCAACGAGTCCATCGTCCGCGGCCGGTTACAGCTGGATCTTTCCACTTATACCGTACGCATTGCCGAGGAACTGCTGGATCTGACGATCGTCGAGTTCCGGTTGCTGGAACTGCTGGCGCGGCAGCCTGGTAAGGTCTTTAGCCGGAGCCAGATCATCGAGCGAATAAACGGCGCGGATTATTTTGCCGCCGAGCGGAGTGTGGACGTACAGGTGGCCGGATTGCGAAAAAAGCTCGGAGCCTATAAAGAAAGCATCGAAACCGTCCGGTCAGTCGGTTACCGGTTCAATGTGAAAGCGCTATAATACTCCTAACACTTCCCACATATTTGCCTGCTACCTTTGACCAAAACCAGCCGAAATGCAACAGGCCGATCATATCCTTTGCGAGTGCGGGCTATCCCCTTTAGAAGCCTTTGTCAGAGAGCTCGAATCCCAATGCAGCGTACAGGTGATCCGTCATCCCGCCATCGCCTCGATGATGGTGCGGGCGGAGGATTCGGTGGAAGGCCAGCCTTTCTACCTGGGAGAGGCCTTGATCACCGAATGCGAGGTGAATGTCGACGGCCAGGCGGGCTTTGGGATCTGCCTGGGTGATGAGCCGGTACGGTGCTACTGTATAGCTTTTGTGGATGCCTTATTAACCCTTTCCGACGACCGGCTGCCAAGAGTAGAGGCCTTTCTCGCGGCGCAGGAATCTCTGGTCGAGGTCCGGCTGCGGAACGAGCAGGCCCATATTCAACGCACCAGGGTAGATTTCAAACTCATGGAGGAGGAATAGCGGAGGGTGACAAAATATGCAAAGAGAGACCGTATACGATCCCGTTTTTGATGCACAGCAACATTACCGCGTATTGCTGGATGCCATGGCGCGCCCGGGAAAGATCAACATCCTGCCCGGGATGCCGCTTACGCCGCCGCCGGGACTTTCCGGTGCAGCGGCGCTGGTTGGCTTTGCCCTGCTTGATGGGGATGTTTCGTTCTGTGTGGAAGGCGGTGATGCGGCCATCGCCCGTTACCTGGCGGTTAATACCGCGTCCCGGCAGGAAGATCTTGCCAATGCCGATTTTGTTTTTGCCGTCGGGCTTGCCTTGCCGGCGGTGGTTGAGCGGATGAAGAAAGGCAGTCTCTCTTACCCCGATGAGGGTGCGACGCTGGTGCTGGATGTGGATGGGCTGGGCGTTGGGCAATTGTCGCTTACCCTAACCGGGCCGGGGGTGAAGGGCCGGAAGACGATATCCGTGAGCGGATTGAGCCTCTCTTTGGTGGAGGCGTTGCAGGAGTGCAATGCAGAATTTCCGCTTGGTGTGGACCTGGTAATGACCGATGCCTCGTTCCGGGTAGCTTGTATTCCCCGCAGCAGCCGGGTGCAAATAAATTAAGAATCATGGGATATGTAGCCGTCAAGGGAGGCGCCGACGCCATTGCGCATGCCCGTGAACTGGTAGAGTTCTACCGGCTTCGGGAGCAGACGCCGCCTGTCACTGTCCGACAGATCAGCAGCCAGATGCGATTGGCGGTGGACAAGGTGATGGGGGAAGGCGGGCTCTATGCGCCAGAATATGCGGCCATAGCGCTGAAGCAATCGGAAGGGGAAGTGTTCGAAGCGGCATTCATCCTTCGGGCATTTATCACGACGCTGCAGCGCCGGTATTATTCGGAGACCATCGATACGCGGGAGATGTTCATCCGCAGGAAGATCTCCGCTTCCTTCCGGGAGATCCCCGGGGGGCAGGTGCTTGGACCGACGCGGGATTATACCCAACGGCTGCTGGATACTTCGCTGGCAGAAGAGACCGCGGAAACAGTGAGTCAGTTTCTGACGAAGTTCGGGGACCGGGCGGAAAAGCCGGTGGAGGCCGGCCCCTATGATAAAGTGGTCGATCTTTTGCGCCGCGAAGGGCTGTTGAAGCCCGTCAATGCCGATGAGGATCGTGCGCTAAAGGATATCACCCGTGAGGCGATACGTTTTCCTGCGCCCCGTTCGGCCCGTTTGCAGATGATGGCGCGGGCGGAAACGGGTGGACTGATGGCGCTGGGCTACAGCAGTCTGCGGGGATTCGGGAACACCCATCCGATAGTGGGTGAATTGCGTTATGGTTCGGTTCCGGTGCGGGTGAAGGACCCCACGGGTCGTGTCCGCTATATCGGCCGGATCGAGGTCACCGAGGCCGAGATGGTCACCGAAATGCCCAGCGGCAAGAAGAATGAGGTCCCGCATTTCACAATGGGTTATGGACTTTGTTTTGGCCAGAACGATACAAAAGCGATAAACATGGGCATTCTCGACAGGAACATGCGAAGTCCCGACGGCCGGTCGCCCGCTACCGACCAGGAATTCGTCCTATACCATACCGAAGGCGTGGAGGGCATGGGTTTTACGAATCACCTGAAGCTGCCGCATTATGTCAGCTTCCAGGCGAGCCTCAGCAATGTCCGCGCGGCGATGAGAAGGGCTGACGCGGCGAATGTGGCGCCGGAAGTGTCTGCTGCCAATGGGAGAGAGAATGCAAAAGAACCCGCATGATCGAAAATACCAAATACAAGAACCGGTGGAATTTTGCTTTCATCGACGAGTCGACAAAGAAGGAGATCCGGCGTAAGCTGTTGAAGGCCGTTGCCATCCCCGGTTACCAATGTCCTTATTCCTCGCCTGAAATGCCGATCTCCCGGGGATGGGGAACCGGCGGACTTCACGTGACCCTGGCCATCATCGGCCGGGAGGATATCTTCAAGATCATCGACCAGGGCAGCGACGCCAGCGTCAACGCATGTAATCTCCGCGACTTCGTGCATGCGATGACCGGCTGCGGGACGACCTTCGATACCCGGAAAGCTACATTGATACAAACGAGGCACCGGATCACAGAGGAAGCGCTTACGGACAAACAAATCTACGTATTGCAGGTGCCGCAGCCCGAGCCGCTGCGGTCCGTGGAGCGATATGAATACCGGACCCGGCAGATGCATGGCGAAGCCGATTATGCGAAGATGTGGGTCTCCTTATACGAGTCATATGTCCGGCATGGCGATATCCTGCTGGGTGCGGGCTACCCGGTCAGGGTCAATGGGCGGTATATAATGGCCACAACGCCGATTCCCCGGTGGGACATCCCCAATCTTCATCAGGCCGAAACGCCGTATCTCTTTGGCGCAGGCCGGGAGAAACGGCTTTACGCCATCCCGCCGCATACGACGGTCGAGCCGCTGGAATTCGAGGACGTCCGTTTTCATATCGAGGACTTCAGTGGAGCACTGTGTTACCAAACCGGCTATGGAAAGGCTTTTCTGGATGAGATCTATGGTGACGATGGGTCCAGGCAATGGGTGGTCAACGACAGTAATTTCCTGGACAAGCTGAAGAATGGAGAGACGATCGTTCCGTTTATGAATCCTTACCTCGAAAAATTACCGTCATGAACGGGACAAACGATCAATGGCTGCTGCGTGTCAGCAACCTTACGAAGATATATGGAGAGCCGGATGAGCGGACCCTGGAGCATACCGGGCCGGAATGGAATACAAACATCTGTCCTTTTACCGACAGCATTGTCGCCTGTGCGGGTGTCAGCTTTGATCTGTACCCGGGTGAGGTACTGGGCATTGTCGGCGAGAGCGGATCGGGGAAGAGTACCGTGGTAAAGCTGTTGTATTTCGACCTGGAAAAGACCGCGGGCGAAGCCCGGCTCTCCCCCTATGATGATGGACGCAGCGATATGCTGGCGGCGTCCGGCCAGCAGAAACGCCGGATCAGGAACCACCTGATGGGAATGGTCTATCAGAATCCGCGGGACGGACTCAATTTCCGGTTCTCTTCGGGTGGCAACATTGCGGAGAAGCTGATCATGGCAGGGCAGATGCATGTCGGGGGCATTCGCCAACGGGCGGCCTTCCTGCTTGAAAAGACCGAGATCCCGGTTCGGCGGATGGATGATACGCCAGCCAATTTTAGCGGCGGGATGCAACAACGCGTACAAATAGCCAAGGCGATCGCCAATAATCCACCCCTTCTGTTCCTCGATGAGGTGACCACCGGGCTCGATGTCTCCGTGCAGGCAAGGGTGCTCGATCTCATCCGGGAATTGCAGCAGGAACTGGGGATCGCGATGATCGTCGTGAGTCACGACCTGTCGGTGATCAGGATGCTCACCGACCGGACGCTGGTGATGAAGAACGGCCGGATCGTCGAAGGCGGCCTCACCGACCAGATCCTGCAGGATCCGCAGCATGCCTACACCCAGTTGCTTGTCAGTTCACTACTATGAGCCGCTGGAAGCGGCTCGACCGAAGGTCAGACATTAGCCTTTTGCGCGAATAGGGCTAATTTTTTAGGCGGCCCTATTCGCGCACAAAAATTGATATGAATATTGTAGAGATCCATCAACTCAGTAAATTATTCGAGCTCTTTATCCTCCGGGACAAGCGGATCATGGCCTTGCAGGAGATAGACATGGTCATCGCTGAGGGAGAGATCATCGGCCTTACCGGCAAGTCCGGCTCGGGGAAATCCAGCCTGATGAAATGTTTATATCGCACCTACCTGGCCAGCAGCGGAGAGATCCTGTATTCCGCGCGTTCGGGGCGGGTCGATCTCGTAAAGGCCAGCGATCATGCCGTCATCGCCCTGCGCCGGAGCGAGATCCGGTATTGCTCTCAATTTCTGAGCGTCATTCCCCGTGTAGCGGCGGTGGATGTCGTGGCCGAGCCGCTATTCCGGACGGAAAAGAATAAGGAGCAGGCGCGGGACCGGGCCAGGGGATTGTTGGAGATGCTGGGTCTGCCGGCCGGGCTGTGGGACGCCTATCCTGTCACCTTCAGCGGCGGCGAGCAGCAGCGGGTGAACGTAGCGAGGGCCATTATTGCGAGACCGCGGCTCCTGCTGATCGATGAGCCGACCGCTTCGCTGGATGCGCGTACCAAGGATGTGGTGATCGATCTTATCCGGGAACTTAAACAGCATGGAACCTCCGTATTGTGCATCTCACATGACGAATATACGCTTGGGCGCCTGGCCGACCGCCGGGTGCATCTCGAGTCGGGGCGTCTGAAGATCAACAATAATTGAAAATTATATGAGCACCTTACTGATCAGCAACGCACAGGTGGTCACTCCGCATGGTCTTTCCGCCGGCGGTTCGGTATGGATCGAGGATGGGCATATCCGGCAGGCGGGTGTGGTCACCGATCCGGCGGCGTGGGCAGACAAGAACCTCGATGCGGGTGGGGCCTATGTCCTGCCGGGCATCATCGATATACATACCGATGCCATGGATGCCGAGATCGTCCCGCGGCCCGGCGCCGATATCCCGGCCGAGGGGGCATTCCGGGAATTGGAGCGGAAGATGGGCAGCTGCGGGATCACCACCGTCTTTCATTCGCTGCATCTCGGCTATGATGCAGCCGAGAGCCTTTCACGGAGCCGGTATACCCGCGAAGAGATATTCCGCAGGGTGCATGGATTGGCCGGCAAGCCCACCCTGATCCGCAACCGCATCCATCTCCGCTTCGAGCTGAGCGGCGTCCGGGCTTTTGAGCAATGTCTCGACCTGATCAGGGAAGGATATGTGGACCTTCTTTCCGTAATGGACCATACGCCGGGACAGGGGCAATTCAACCAGGACAAGTTCCGGGAGTACATGCTTTCGATCGGCAAGAGCGAGGCACAATACCAGGATGAGCTGCAGTTACGCACCGGAAGGCCGCGGGTGGAAGGCGAACAGCTGGAGGCGCTTGTGCGGGCGGCGATGGATCGCAGGCTCCCGGTTGCATCGCATGACGACGACAGCATCGAAAAGGTGGATGCCATGCTGGCCATGGGCGTCAACATCTGCGAGTTCCCCGTAAATATGGAGACCGCGCGGTACGCTTCGGGATTGGGGATGCATGTGGCAGGCGGCGCCAGCAATATCCTCAGGGGCGGATCGCTTTCGGGCAACCTGGACATGACCGAAGCGGTCCTCGAAGGCGCTGTCGATATCCTTTGCTCCGACTATTATCCGGCGGCGATATTACATTCGGTGTTCAAGCTTCACCAGGAGAAAGGCATGTTGCTGCATGATGCCGTAAACCTCGCCACCCTTCGGCCTGCCGAATCGGTGGGGTTGGATCACCGGTTGGGCAGTATCGAAGCAGGGAAGATAGCCGATCTGCTGATCGTTCGTATCCAGGATGGTCTGCCGATGGTGACGCATAGCATGATAGGCGGGCGATTCGCACTACAAACGACCATGACCACTAAATAGACCTTTATGCAACCGATCGACGATCTCTCATTCGAAGAGTACAAGGAGCATCAGTTTGCCGAGTTGTCACAGCAGCGGCTGTTGGAAAGTGCGATGGCCCTGCAGCCGTCTACAAGCTACCGGCGCAACGGCAAGGGATGGGTGCCGCAATCCTATCCCGGATTTGCAGTGATCTCCATGGTTTCGGAAAACCCCGGCAACGAGAATCTGCCCGGCATCCTGAAGGCCATCCAGGCGCATCTGTTGGAGCAATGTCCCTGGGAGGACCTGATCTACCTGCTGCCGGCCGACAGTTTTCATCAAACCGTCGCCAATACCCTTTCCGAAGAGCGTTTCATGCAGCATATCCTGCGACCAGGGCTCGAGCCGGTGTACCCCTCGTTGGTGGCGGAGGCTTTTTCGCGCATGCCCGAGCGGGGGACAAAGACCCTGACGATGCGGCTTATCGGTCTGAGCATCTTCGGCACCGCCGTGGGATTGCTCGGAATATTCGATGATGAACCGGCTTACCGGTGCATTGTCGATTTCCGCAGTACTTTCTATGACGATCCGATGCTTGCCGCATTGAATGTATGCAGAACGAGACCCTTTATCGGCCATATAACGCTGGCCTACCTCGGCGGTGAGCTGACGGAAGGTCAGCGGGAGGATCTGGCGGCGGCGGTGCATGCCATCAACCGGCATCTCGAGACCGCACCACCGAGGTTCAGGCTTTCGCTCACCGGGCTGAGACGCTTTCACCATCTGTCCGCTTTTTTCAGGGAAGAAGATTATCCCCGATATCATTTCTAAAACCCGAACGATGAAGATTGGGATCATTGCAGACATTCACGAGGATATTATCGCGCTGAAGGCCACGCTTACGATGCTGGAGCAGGCCGGATGCACGGAGGTTATTTGCCTGGGGGATATCACAGGTTTCAAGGTCAATACCTATCATTATCTCGACACCCGCAATGCGCACGAGTGCATAGCGCTTGTCCGCGCCAATTGCAGCGCTACCGTCATTGGGAATAACGATCTCTACCAGGCGAGGCGGGTCCCGACGTATGGGGCCGGCTTTGAATTCCCGGCCAACTGGTATGACCTCGATTTCTACGAGCGGAAAGCCTTCGCCGGGAACCAGATCTTCCTGTACGAGGACGTGCAGCTGAATGCGCTGCTGACAAAGGCCGACAAGGAATGGCTTGAGGCGCTGCCCGATATCCATGTGGGAGAGTACGACGGATTGCGCATCCTCTTTTCCCATTTTGCCTACCCAGACCTGAATGGCATCCGCACTTATTTTCCCAAGCGGGCGGAGGAGTTCCTGGAACATCTTGGTTTTATCGAAAAGCACGGCTGTACCCTGGGGATCTCGGGGCATATGCATTTCGAGGGGCTCAGCCGGATAAGCGAGACGGATCTCCGGCGCCAGGGCTTTGGCAGGTATGTTTTTACGCGGGATCTGCAGTACTGGTACGGTCCCTGTGTGGCGCGGGGCCAGTTCAACAATGGGTTCCTGGTGATCGATACCGATACATCCACGGCGGAAGCCGTAGCCCTCAGCGATTAGGCGGCGTTGACGGGGGCGCGGATGCGGGCGGCGCGGTTGCGGACGGTGGCGGCACCTCCCTTTTCAGGAACACGAATCCATTTTTCCGGTAGAGCTCCGTCAACTCCGGGTACTGGCCATTCTCCCAGTGCTGGACCCGGTCGATCTTTGTAACAAAATAGACGGGTTTGTCGATCGGCCCGGTGAGCAGCCAGTTCTGGTCGTAGGAATTGAGATTGGCGGGTTTTTCCTTCATCGTATAAAAGAGGTCGCCATAGCTCTTGAAGCCCAGGGTATGAACGTAGCAGTCCTCGCCCTGGCGGGCGATGAAGAAATCGATGTCCGCCCCCTGGCTGTATCGTTCCACCTTGGGGACGATCACCGCCGAGGCAAAGAAGATCACGATCGCGGTGCCGCCGAACAGGGAGAGCGTCGCACGGTTGTAACGCCGGTGTGACAGGTAGCGGATGCCGGCGATCAGCGCTGCTATCATCAGCAGACCGATGGCGCCTTCCAAGCCTGACCAGTGCACGTCGGCCTCCATATTGGCGCGGGCGAAGGTATCCTCAACATAAGGAGCCAACAGGTGGATCTTCCAACCTATAACGGCTACTCCAAGTATTGCCAGGGAGATGATCCCGCCGAGTATGCCCAGGAGGATCCCCACATATTTTTTATAGGCCAGCTCTTTGCGTTCCCATTTATAAAGCGAATAAGCGGCGAGGAACGTCACCGGGAACCAGGCCAGCGAAGAATAATGGATGATGCGGGACTGGACGATCGTGAAAAGGACGGTCACCACCCAAAAAAGGATCTGCATCCACTTTTTGAAGTCACGATCCCAGCGGCCGCTGTATTTCGAGCGGAAGAAGGAGGGGATCGCGAGGATCGAGGCGGGGAAGCAGCCGATCAGCAGCACGATATAGTGATACCCGAAGAAGCCGGCCTGGTCCGCGTCATGGGTAGTGAACAGCCTCCATTGGTATTTGAGGAATTCCCTGATGAACCAGGGGCCCCGGATGTAGGTTTCATAGCCATACCAGGTGGCCGTAACCAGGGTAGCGACGACCACGAAAAGCAGGGCATGCCATCCGTTGAAGAAAAAGCGGAAGCGGTTGTAAATAAAATAGACCCCGAGGACAAGCAGAAAGACCATCAGCGCCACCTGTCCCTTGGTCAGCACGGCCAGCCCCATGAAGATACCGGACCAGATGACGTAGAATAGCTGGCTTTTTTGAACGCCGGGTTTGTCGAAGCCATTCCTTTTCCAGTGATAGAGGATAAAATTATACAGCGCGAGAAAGGTAAAAAGGTTGAACCAGGGGTCGATGATCCCCGATTTGAAATACATATTCGGGAAGAGGGAGCCGCCATAGGCCAGTGCCCAGAGAATGCCGAATTTCCGGTCGTAGATGCGGCTGCCGCATAGATAGACGACGATCAGGGTGACGATACCGCAGATGGCATTGGGAAACCGGGCCGAAAATTCGTTCACGCCAAAAAGGTGCATTGCCGTGCTTTGCATCCAGAAGAACATGGGCGGCTTCTCCCAGAAGGGTTTGTAGTCGACATACACCCGGGTATAATCATGCAGTTTCATCATTTCCCGGGAGCATTCGGCAAAGTTGATCTCATCCCAGTCGAAGAGATGGACGCGGCCCAGGAACGGAAGGAAGAGCAGGGCGGCGAATACGGCGATCAACAGGATAGCGGTGGTTTTGCTGAAACGCATTCGGAAAAGATTGGTTAATATATTAGATTACGTCCGTGGTTGATACATTGCTTTCTTCATCAGGCCCCACTTACAAAGGCGGTGCACGACAGAGACCCGCAGAACGCCAAGGCCGTAGGTCACGCTGCGGCTGAAGTTGATGCTGGAGGCCTCTTCGAAATATTTTGTGGGGCAGGTGATCTCGGCGATCTCATACCCGAGAAAAATGATCTGGGAGAGCATTTCGTTATCGAAGACGAAATCCTCGGAGTTGATCTCATAGTCGATCCGCTGGAGGATCTCGCGGGAGAAGGCGCGGTAGCCGGTGTGGTATTCGGCCAGCTTTTGCCGGAGCATGACGTTCTCGAAGAAGGTAAGGCCGCGGTTGAAGATATACTTATACAGGGGCATGCCGCCGCGAAGCGCCCCCTTTCCAAGCGTGCGGGCGCCAAGAACTACCTGATAGACATCATTTGCGATGAGCCAGGCCATCGATGGGATCAGTTTCGGCGTATATTGATAATCGGGATGGAGCATGATCACGATGTCGGCGCCCAGCTGCAAGGCCATGTTATAGCAGCTTTTCTGGTTCCCACCGTAGCCGCGATTTTTGTCGTGTTTGATGATGTGTTTGATACCCAGTTCATTGCCGACAGCGACGGTCCGGTCGCTGCTGTTGTCGTCCACGAGCACCACGTCGTCTACGATATCAAATGGGATCTCCGCGTAAGTCTTGCGAAGGGTCAGTTCCGCGTTGTAGGCGGGGAGGACGATCACCAGTTTTTTGCCAAGGATCATGAATATCAGCTGCTTTTTGAAAAAATCAGGGGCAAACCTACGGAAAATTGGCGGCTCGGCGGCTAATCCTTTGCAAAAACGGGGAGGGATTGAAGTTTTTCTAAAAAGAGCCAGTGGACCAGCACTGCTACGACGGTCCCGATAATGGAACCGGCGAGAACGTCTTCCAGGAAATGATTTCCCAGGTAAATGCGCGAATAGCCGACCACTACGGCGGCAAGCAGGTAGGCCACTTTATGTTGTTGGTTGGATGAGAAAAGGGCCAACATGGTGGTCAATGCGAAGATGGTCGTGGTGTGGCCCGACGGAAAGCTGGCGAACCCGTGACGGGTGACCTTTTCGATAAAATAAGGATAGACGCCGGGTGCAAAGAATTCTTTGGGCCTGGGCATCGAAAAGGCTCTTTTTAGCAGTTGAGCCAGAAGCCCCGAGAGCAGGAAGGCGGCCAGCACCTGGGTGGCTTTGGCCCAGCGGCGCCTGAGAAGGAACAAAACGATGACGATGACGGAGAAGACGCCGTCCCCCAAAAAGGTGATCCATTGAAAAATGGCGTCGAGCGTCGTGCGATGATAGGGATTCAGGTCGACGAAGGATGCTGCTTTTCCTGCGAAAAAAAGCAGTAGCAGGCCAATAATAAAAAACAACCCCCAGAAAGCAAAAAAGAGGCGATTGGCGGCGAGGATCGCCCTGAGCGTCTTCATCCGGCGAAAATACAGAATTCTCCGGCATGTACCGGGACGGGCATCGCCGGGCTCAAAGCCCGGCTACGAGCTCTTCGGCCAGGCCAAAGGAAAGGGTCATTCCTGCTCCGCCCAGACCATTGATGACATAGACATAGGGTTCGGGTGAAAAGAAGAGATCGGCTTCGCCGTCCGTGAGTTTCGCATAGACGCCGTTCCAGGTCTCGGTGACCGACCAGTCGCGGAAGCAGGCAAACTGTCGCAGGTAGTCCAGGATCATCCGGTTGATAAAATCCTTATCGAAGGGATCATGGGTGAGTCCATATTCATGGCTATCGCCGATGGTGAGTTCGCCGCGGCCATTTTGCGAGACCATGACATGGATGCCCCATTGCAGATAGTCGGCCATTTCATCGGAATAGCGTTGCTTCAGGCCGGTGAGGGAGGGGGCGGCTTTGAAGCTGTTGTAGTGAATGAGTGAGAGACCGCCGCAGAGTGCGGGTCCGATGCGCCAGTCACCGGGTTGGGATGCCAGCCGCATCATCTGCAGTTTGCATTTGGTGACGGGTTGTTCGGCGAACTGTTCGGGATAGAGCGTCTCGAAATCCGCGCCGCTGCAGATAAAGACCAGGTCGGCCTCGTATTCTTCGTCGTTGCCGATGTAGACGATCTGGTCGGAGATATAGGAGACGCACTTACCCCAAAAGAACTCCACTTTATATTGTTCGGCGAGCCAGCCGGGAAGGCTGCCGATCGCTTCGCGGGGGTCGACGATCACCTCGTCGGAGCTGTGCAGGCCGCCGAGCAGGCCGTCCGTTTTCACCGCCGGCGAAGAAGCAGCGATCGCGGCCTTATCCATCAGGCGTACCGGGCGACCCTCCTGTTTAAATGCTTCGGATAGTTCCTGCAGCACCTGCCATTCATCGGGATGATAGGCCAGGTGCAGGCTGCCGGCGCATTCATGCCAGAAGTCGGCGCGTGGCGAGATCTCTTTCCAGATGTTGCGGCTGCGTACTGCGCGGTCGTACATCCTGCCGGCGGGCTGGCCGATGGGCCACACCATGCCGAAATTACGGATGGAGGCGCCGATGGCGCGATCCGTGCGTTCAAAGACCTTTACTGAAAAACCTTGTAATGCCAGTGCCCTTGCCGTAGCCAGTCCAACAATGCCGGCGCCAATAACGATAGCTGATCTCGATGCCATACCTTCTTTTGTTAGTTGTTTTGCCTGTAAATTTTTGAAAATAGGACGGATGCCAGCAGGACGAGCAGGATGCCCGCGAAAGCGGAGATATAGAACATTCCCGTGAAGAAGTCGACCCAGGAATAGCGGATATGCACGAATTCCTTGACGAGGAGTACGACTACCGTACCCAGGTAACCGAAGGCGTCGGCAATATAAATAAGAAAGCCCACATTTCCCGGTATCCGGTAAGCGGCGATCATCCGTTCGAAGTAGAAGCAGTTGTAAGGGACATAGCCCAGGTAGAGACCTGCAGAGGCGGCGACGATCCAGATCACCGGGGAGATGAGGTGGAAATGATACGCAACCGTTGCACCGGCGGCCAGCAGGAATCCCCCAATGATGACGACATTGTTGAGCTGGAAAGCGCGGTAGTTGTTGCGGATCATGAAAAAACCGCCGATGACCGCCAGGACGATGAGTCCTACGATGCTGCTGGTATTGGCGAACACTTTTGCGTCGTTGCCGAAGCCTGTCTCGGTCCAAAGTTCCGGGGCGAAGTCCTCCGTGAAATCCCGCAGCACCGTCAGCATCACATAGGCGATGACGATGGGCACCAGGGCCACGCCGAAAATGCGCAGGAAATCGCGGCGTTGATCGCGGCTCATCGGGAGACGAATCGTCCGCTGGGCGATGTCTTCGGCCGTGGGGGGCGGGGTCTGGTTGAGCAGCCAGGTGCTGAGCAGCAGGGGCAGGATAAAAACGCCGCCCGCGACAAAGGGCATCCACGTTTCGCTGATCCCGTAGCCGACGATCATGCTCTTTCCAACGGTCTTGGCGATGCCGGAGGCGAAGATGAAACTTGTGGACAGTACGGCGCCCATGAGTTCCGTCACCCGGCGGCCTTCCAGGAAGCCGAACACCAGGCCCCAGACCATACCGAGGGGCAGGCCGTTGATGAACATAAAAATGAAATTATAGGGGGCCGGCACAATGGCGAACAATAGCAACGAAACCCATGCCGTCAGGATCAGCCTGACGATAAAACCCGCCCTCCGAGACGGCTCCATCCCCGCAATTATACGAATGCCGTAAAACTTGCTCAGCATATACCCCATCACCTGTG
>Ga0081540_1002101_pt1 | contig 16587 bp, 13 predicted proteins | sample TabmetS2T1R1_FD_71024 | JGI IMG/M metagenome (GOLD analysis project Ga0081540, IMG submission 71024) | Tabebuia heterophylla rhizosphere microbial communities from the University of Puerto Rico - S2T1R1 | ecosystem: Host-associated > Plants > Roots > Rhizosphere ... | reverse complement strand
GGAGGCCGGCGATCCCCTGCAGAAGGCGGCAACGCACGTCTACGCCTCGACCGCCTTCCCCATGCTGACGGGCACGCTGGTCACCGTCGCCGGCTTCATCCCGATCGGCCTTAACACCAGCAACGCCGGCGAATTCACCTACACCTTGTTCGTGGTCATAGCGGTCTCGCTGCTGGTCTCGTGGATCGTCGCGGTGCTGTTCACGCCCCTGCTCGGCGTCACGATCCTGCCGGCCAAAATGAAAGGCCATCATGAGTCCAAGGGTCGGCTCGGCGAGGCGTTCTCGCGCATGCTACTCGTGTGCATGCGTCATCGCTGGATTACGGTTGGGGTGACGGTCGCGGCCTTCGCGCTTGCCCTGTTCGGAATGAAGTTCGTGCAGCAGCAGTTCTTTCCGTCATCGGACCGGGCCGAACTGGTCATCGACTGGAACTTGCCCCAGAACGCCTCGATCGCCGAGACCAATGATCAAATCGCTCGCTTCGAACACGAACAACTGCGGGACAATCCCGCCGTCGATCACTGGTCGACCTATGTGGGAACCGGCGCGCCGCGGTTTGTGCTGTCTTTCGACTTGCAGACGGCGAATACCTGGTTCGGCCAGATGGTCGTTGTCACAAAAGGTGGAATTCTCGCGCGCGATCGCGTCAAGGCGCAGTTCGAAACCTACCTGAGAAAGACTTTTCCCGGCACGGATACGTTCGTCAAACTGCTCGAGGTCGGCCCGCCGGTCGGGCGTCCCGTGCAGTATCGGCTGAGCGGTCCCGACATCGCCAAGGTGAGGGAACTCTCCCAAAAGCTCGCCGGCATCGTGCGTGCCAATCCGCATCTCGATCATGTCGTGTTCGACTGGATGGAACCTGCGCGCGTCGTCAAGGTCGATGTGCTGCAGGACAAGGCGCGCCAGCTGGGCGTGAGCTCGGAAGACATCGCGACGACGTTGAACAGTGTGCTCGCCGGCTCTTCGGTCACCCAGCTGCGCGACAGCATCTATCTGGTGAACGTGACGGGCCGCGCGACTGCGCCCGAGCGCGCGTCGATCGGTACGCTGCGCGACCTGCAATTGACTGGCCTCGGCGGGCAATCAATCCCGCTCGGCGCAGTGGCTACCCTGCGCTACGAAATCGAGCAGCCGACGATCTGGCGGCGGTCGCGGATTCCCACGATCACGCTCAAGGCAAGCGTGCTCGACAGCGTGCAGCCGAAGACGATCGTGGATCAGCTTGCGCCGAAGGTCGAGGAGTTCACGAAAGCGCTGCCGGCGGGCTATTCCGTTGCGATCGGAGGTTCGGTCGAGGAAAGCGCAAAAAGCCAGGCGCCGATCGCGGCGGTCGTTCCGCTCATGCTTTTCATCATGGCGACGATCCTGATGATTCAGCTGCAGAGCTTTCAACGGCTGTTCCTGGTCTTTGCGGTCGCACCACTCGCCCTGATCGGCGTCGTCATGGCGCTGCTGCCGAGCGGAGCACCGCTCGGCTTCGTCGCCATCCTCGGCGTGCTGGCGCTGATCGGCATCCTGATCCGCAACTCGGTGATCCTGATCGTGCAGATCGAAGATTTGCGGAAAGAAGGCCGGCCCGCCTGGGAGGCGGTGGTCGAGGCAACCGAGCATCGCATGCGGCCGATCATGCTGACCGCGGCAGCCGCAAGCCTCGCCTTGATTCCGATCGCGCGCGAGATCTTCTGGGGTCCGATGGCCTACGCAATGATGGGCGGCATCATCGTCGGTACGGTGCTGACGTTGTTGTTCCTGCCGGCGCTCTATGTCGCCTGGTTCCGTATCAAGGAGCCTGAGCCCGCAATGGACAGCAATCCCGAAAATCCGCTTGCGGCGGAAATGCGGGTCACCCAGCCAACTGACACATCCGCTCAACGCGAACTGGAAATTGCATAGGAGCCAGTCATGAAAGAAGTTCTCAGCGTCTTCACTTTCGGAATCGGAACATTGCTGTTCGTGGCGTTCTTGGCCACCGTGAATCCGTCTGCCGTCACTGCGGCTCCTCGGCCGGGCGCTTCCCGCAATTGCGCCACCAACGCTTCAGCTACACTCGCCTGCTCGTCGAAGGATTTTGCGGTCGTTGCGTGGCGTCTCGTCGTGCATCAATAGAAATGACTGTGGTAGCTAGCCGTTTCCAGCGCTGATGTGCGCCAGGTCCGCTCACGACAACCACGAAATTCGGTTCTCACACTCACATTGGTTGTTGAGCTTGTTCAGCTGTACTTTCGTTCTAATCAATCAACGGGCAGCGGAATCCGCAATTTCCAAATGAAGCAACAAAGAAGCGATTTAGTTGAGTAATATCAATTGGCTGGGGCGGGAGGGATCGAACCTCCGAATGGCGGAATCAAAATCCGTTTGACAATTCAACGATTTCAAAGCGTATTTGGAAAAAAGGCTGAAAAGTCGCTCTAGCAATTCCAATAGGTTGGCAGCCGTGTCCAAATGAAAAAACAGCCCTCCACCGAGGATCAGTCGCGGCGAAATCTGGGAGCGAACTGCGCCGAGGCGTTCAAGAGCTTCGGGTCCAACCGTTGCTCCGAAGGCAGGTGTCAAGTCTGCGGGTGCGAAAAGTGGGGAAGAAAGAGTATTGAAGTGCAATGGCTTGCGAGGTAACGCGCTGGAGTTAACTCAGTCGCGAAATCTGCGTAAGCACCATGCACCCGTAGCTCAGCTGGATAGAGCGTCGCCCTCCGAAGGCGAAGGCCACACGTTCGAATCGTGTCGGGCGCTCCAAATTTCTAAGTCATGCCCAACTAGCGGTCTTACTATTAAGAATGTATCGATGCCCTAGGATAGCTAGCACCGCTTGCCATCCCCATAGCTCCAGTTATTCGATGTGGACGCTGAAGAAGATGCCGGAACTCCGCGACGCACTTCAGGATCTGCGCGAACACGCGCGTGTGGAAAATCATCGTCAGCATCGTTCCGCGCGCGCCGTCGTCAGCGAGTATGACTGTCTCCACGAATCTGTTTCCTGATGCGCCGCGGACGCTAAGCTAGCGGTTGCCTCCAGGCCGGTAGCCCTGTTTCCGGCCCAGTACAAAATTGACCGGGCCCGTTGGCGCAACCGCCTCGAGCGCTATGAAGCCGGCGCGGCGAAGTCGCTCATAGATCAGACCTTCAATCGAACAACCAGATCTACCGTCTTACAGCGTGCGCCTGCAAATACTCGTTGCTGATCAGGGTATGGTTCTCGCCGTTGGTCGAAAGATTGCTGTCTATCCAGAGCTGCTCCAAATCACGCAAGAGTGCGGCCTGTTTCGGGGCATCGAGGCGACAGAGCGCGAGTTGTAACTGGCCGGAATTTTTCGTGAAGAATTCGGCGGAGGCAGCGGCGCTTCTCTGCAACTCCCATTTAATGGCCACAACGCTAGTTTCGACAGCCTCGAAGCCTGGCTGCAACCTGTCGCGGACCGTAGCTTCCTCTCCCCAGAGGAAAGGAGATATCGCGCCTTGAGGAGGCGGCGGAAGGTGGCGGCCGACAACCGCGCTCATCTTCTCGCCAAAGCCAGATGATGTCGTCCAGTTGGCCAAAGCAAGGCGTCCGCCAGGCCTCAATACACGTGCCATCTCCGAAACAACGGTTGCGGGGAACGGTGAAAACATGATCCCGAACATCGAAACCAACACGTCGAAACTACCGTCCGGGTAGGGAAGCCTTTCGGCAAAGCCTTCGTCGAAGCGGATGCGAAGTCCTTCGCGATCCGCGCGCGCTCGGGCCTCCTCCAGCAGATGGGGCATCATATCCAAGCCGGTTACCCTGGCACCTCGGCGGGCTAGTGGGATGGTCGCGTTACCGGTACCGCAGGCGATATCCAGCACACGCGCGCCAGACTCGAGCGCCATTCGAGCGACGAATCTTTCTGCCTCGGGAACGCCGATCTCCCTGGCTATTGCGCCAAAATCACCGGTAATCCACGGCGCGCGCATGGACTCCTTCATTTGCTCGAAGTTCGGCTGGACGGCAAACCGATCGAGCTGGTGATCGAAGGTCACCCAGGGATGCCGCGTCGTCTCCCACACGGATACTGACGGCCAGGGCATCGACGGGTCGGCGAACATACCAAAGGCAATGCCCACCATGTCCGGGTAAAGCTCCGCATACCAGAACACCGTGCAGCCGCAGTCCGGGCAGAAATGATTTTCGATCTTTTGCCCCGCGTCGCTGCCGCGCACATGGAGCTTGCTCGGCCCCTCGATGCGCACCTGCGCTTTCGGGAATAAGGTGCCGACGCCAAAGGCCGAGCCGGTGCGCCGTTGGCACTCCGTGCAATGACACGCCCCCACATACACCGGCTCGCCAGTCACCTCAGCGCGCAGCGCGCCGCAAGAGCAATGTGCGATCCTGGTCATGGTCAAACCTCTGAAAGCGCGGTTAAGTTTTGCATTTGGCCGCCGGCCACGTAACGGGACTGATTCATCCCTCCGGCAGCGGAATCGCGGATGTGAAGACCCGATCGGGATCGAAGCGACGCTTGAGGGCGCGGAGCCGGACTGAGTTGTCGCCATAAGCCGCCGCCGCCTGTTCGCGGTGATCCGGCCCCAGCAGATTGGCGTAGCCGCCCGGCAGAGCGAACGGGGCGAGGCTTTTCCAGAGGTCGTGCGCCCATTGCCTGTGCGCCGCGCCGTTGCTGGCGTCACGCTCCCAACCGGCGATGATCTCCACCATGATGTGTTCCTGGCGCAAGCCGAAGGCGATCGCCTCTGCGGGAATGCGCGTGGCCGCGCCGTGGAAATGGTGAAAGGCAACCGCAGAGCGGGGCGACGTCTTGCGGGCGACCGCCCTGATGATCGCATCGATCGCGCCGGGCATGAGCACGGGCAGCGAGCGCGTCCGGATCTCCCAGTGGCAACCAGTCGCTTCCGCCACCCAGGCGTCAAACGGGGCGAGCATTTCAGTGTAGGTCATCGGCCCAAGCTGGGCGAACTGCGGCGTTCCGAGGGACTGCAAGTCGCCGATCATGCGCTCGCCTTGGTCTCGATCGCCGTTCCACAGCGGCGACAGCATGAGCGCGGGCTGGCCATCCGGACCGGATGTCATGATCATCGACACACCGAGTTCGTCAGGCATGGTTTCGGCAAACGCCGCGTAGCGGCGCAGCACTGGCTCGGCCTCGGTCCAGGGATACACGATCGACCCCGCGAGCATGCCGCGCGCTTCATGCAACTGGACCCGCATGGAGGTGACGACGCCGAAGTTGCCGCCGCCGCCTCGTAGCGCCCAGAACAGCTCGGGCTCCTGTCCGGGGCCGGTCGTCACGCGCCGCCCGTCCGCGAGCACAACCTCGGCGCCCAGCAAATTGTCCGCCGCCAGGCCGTACCGACCATTCAGAGGGCCGTAGCCGCCGCCCAAGGTGAGACCAGCCATGCCGACCTCGCCGCAGTTGCCCAATGCCGCAACCAGACCGTGGAAGCCGGCGGCGGCAGCCACGTCCTTGATCGTTGCTCCACCGGAGACGGTTGCGACCCGTGCGTGCGGATCGACGCTGACTTGCCGCATCCCGCTGAGGTCGATGACCAGTCCGTTCGGGCACAAGGCGCGACCCGCCCAGTCATGACCGCCGCCGCGCACCGCCAGCGAGAGGCCGTTGCGGCGTGCGCTCCATACCGCCGCCTGCACGTCTGTGGTCGTCTCGCACACTGCAAACAGCGCAGGCTGGTGCTCGACGGCTCCGTTCCATACCCGCCGCGTGCGGGCATAGTCATCGTCGCCCCATGACACGACTCGTCCCTGCATCTGTGCGCGCAGTTCACGCGTAGCGGCTAACTCCGAAGTGGTCGATTTCTTCATTACGTTCATCAATTCCTCCACTCGTGGTTCCGAAAGCATGAGGACTATGCAACCGCCATCATGGACCTGACGCGGCCCGCAAGCTCCGGCTCGCGCAGCGCGCTCTGCGGCTTGAGGAGCGCTCGTACTTCGAAGACGATCCTGCCCGCCTCGTCGTCCTCAGCCGCGAGCCGCATGAGCGCGCGCGCATATTGCATCCGCGCCTCAAAGTCCGGCGGCCGCACGCCGCGCGTCTGTGGATAGACGAGATCATCCATCGCGACGCTCCATGGGGTTTCGAGGAGCGGCTCGATGTCACGGAAGAACGTTTCCGCGAGTCCATCGAGCGGATCGATGCATCGGCGGCGCGACTCGAGGAGGCTCGCAAGAACGCAGCCCTGCTGCGCAGCGACGGACATCCCCTGCCCCTGGACCGGAGGAAAGCGGCACACCGAGTCCCCGAGTGGGATCAACCCGCGCGGGAAGCGGTCGAGCTTGTTGAAAGCGCGCCGCACGCTGCAAGGCATTGCGAACCTCGCGATGCCAGCGACCTGCTTCGCGCTGCGGATTGCATTGTGGATCGTGGGCGCGCGGAGCGATTTGGCGAAAGCCATGAACCCGTCAATGTGGCTGGGCGGCGCTTCGCCGTGGTTTACGCAGAGCGAAACGCTCCATCGTTCTCCCTCCACAGGCAGGATGATCGCGTAGCGGCTGCTGCCCGGCGGCGTCGGCACGTGCACCACGCCGAGCCAATCGGTCGGAGCGTCGTCGGGCTTCTCGAAGATGGTCGTCGCATAAGCCTGATCGATGCCGATCTCGATCGTGGCCGGCTTCGCCGAGCCGATCGCTTCGAGCAGGCGAAGCGTCGGCGAGGCTCGCCCCGAGGCGTCGACGACCAGATCCGCCGCGAGAGTCCCTGACGCTCCGCGCGCATCATCAAAGCGCACTCCCGCAACCGCACGATCGTCGTACGAACTGATGAGCTCCGTCACGCGCTTACGCGGGCTGAACTCGATATTCCGTATCCGTTCGAGCCGGCGACGGCAGAGGCGCTCGAGCACGGGGCGCGACAGGCCGAATTGATCGACGCCCGTGTCGCGTTGCGGGAAAGGATCGAAGCCCGGTGCCTCGAGGCGCATGTCCCGCCCGACGCGCATCCGAACGGCGCCAGCCTCGACGAGATCGAGCTCGATGCCGGGAAACAGATGTTCGAGCGCACGATGTCCACCCGCAAGGAGCCCATGGGTATGCCACGCTTGCGGCGTGCCGGTGCGAGGCGCGGGCGTGTCTGGTAGCGCGTCGCGATCGAACACGGTGACCTTTTCGAAATACGGCGCGACGGCCATTGCCGCGGCGAGACCTCCCATCCCCGCACCGATGACGACGGCTTGCTTGAGAATCGAATCTGACATGCGTAGGGCTCCTGATAGATGAGATGTCGACCGGCAAGTCTTCCGCAGGCGGGGAAGCTGAGCGAGCAGCCCCCTACAGTGAGCGCGACGCACTACGGCAGAATTTCAGGGATTGCGCATTGCGTTACATCTGTAGCGCGGCGGCTCACGGCGACGAGGCCGGCAAGGGCCTTCAAGATGCCGCGCAGGTCGGGTCACCCGCCGTAGCAACTCGCTCCGGCAAATCACATCCGGTCTGCTACGAAAGGAGACCTCAGCAACGTTTGGATGGATCACCCGTCTCGCGGCCAGCGTCGCCGCCTTGGGCTGCCAAAGGTTGGCCTGACATGACCGGCTTGACGAATCGATCAATAGCGCTCGACCGCCAGCGCAAAAACATAGCCGATGCCGCGCTCGGTCCGGATCATGCGCGGTGCATTCGGACCAATCTCCAACTTGCGCCGGAGCCGCAAGACCTGAACATCGACGCTCCGATCGAAGATGTCTTCATGAACCCGCGTCGCGTTCAGGAGATGCTCGCGTGTTAGGGGTCGCTCAGGTGCTTCGAGGAACGCCAGCAGCAAGGCATACTCGCCTTTGGTCAGCGAGACCGTTGTATTATTGGGGTCTACGAGACTTCGGCCGTTGCGCTCGAGCTGCCAGCCGTCGAACCTGTAGCCGCCCCCTTCGCGCAAGCGAACTTGTGCTGCGGGCGATATCTGCCGTCGTCGCAATATGGCGCGTGTACGTGCGAGCAACTCCCTGGGACTAGGCCTTACGATGTAATCGTCGGCGCCAAGTTCGAGGCTGACGATGGAATCAACTTCGTCGGCGCGGTGGCTGGTGATGATGATTGGAATATCTGATTTCGACCGGATTGATCGCAACCGATCCAGCCCGTCATTCAGCCCGTATGGCTGATCCATGATGATCAAGCTGGGAGGCGTGCCGGTGCATTTCAACTCGCTCCAGTCGGACAAGCAATTGGTGGGGAAATTATGGTCGGAAAAGTAGCCGCTCACCGCCCGTCGCATCGCCTGATCATTGTTGACGATCAGGATATAGCCTGTCGCACCGATGTCCTGGTTCATGTCTTCGATTCCCGTCAGTCGTCAGGGTTCCAATCTCATCGATCCCCCAATCGACGGCCGGAATTCGTCGACCGCGGGTAACCCGGACGTCGCTGTACGACTGTGAACTGCTTCATATTTCACGAAAGCGTTGGTCGATTCGGAACTCCCGCGGGACCTGCGATCAGTCGAGGCCTTGCCATCCGCCGATTCCGGGATTCTGCACGAGTAGTCGCTCGACGGCCGCGCTGACCGTGGGTTAGCCGGCGATTGCGAGGCCAAGGCGGGCAGCTACACGTCGCGCGGTTTCCTCCCGCCGGGCTGTAATAGGCTGCATGGACTGCCTTGCCTGCTGGAGGATTGCGGAAGGGGCCGTCGCGGGTGTGCCGCTGTCGAACGGCGGCTCGGGCGCGTACACCATATGGAGCTGGATCGTTCGTGCGGCGTCGTCGCCGCGCAACTCCGCAGCAAGACGTAGCGCCCCGTCAATCCCGGCCGTGACGCCGGCAGCAAACAAATAGCTGCCATCGACCACAACGCGCTCGTCGACGGGAATTGCACCGAAGAACGGCAACAGATGAAACGAGGCCCAATGGGTCGTCGCCCTCCGTCCCTTCAGCAAGCCGGCCGCGCCGCATATGAGCGCGCCAGTGCATACAGAAAATATCCTGCACGCTCCTGATGCCTGCTGGCGTATCCAGGCAAGCACGTCCTCGTCGTCCATCAGGGCTTCCTGACCAAAGCCACCCGGCACGTGCAGGACATCGAGAGGTGGCGCCTCGGCCAGAGGGGCATCAGGTGTCAGTCGCAAGCCCTTGACGTCGTGGACCGGGCGGGCCGTCTTGCCATAGATGCGATAAGTCGAATTGGGAATCCGTGACAGAACCTCAAAGGGCCCTGTCAGATCGATTTGATCGATTCCCTCAAATAGAAGCGAACCGACTTGCAGATGAACATCATGAGGAATCATTTGAGTCTCCCGTCCGGCTATGGACAACGGAAGGCTATCGCGGCATTTTCTGGCGATGATGCCAAACGTCCCTCGCTTTCCGCCAAATGGCAGCCGCGTTGTCGAAGTCCTGGCCTATCCGTCTGTAAAGCTGCTGGATGTGACCGGGCCGATCCAGGTATTCGCATCGGCCAATGCCTTCGTGGCGCAAGCCGGGCACGCGATGCCCTATGCGATCCGCATCGTGGCCCAAGGCGGCGACCGGGTCGAGGCGTCGGGCGGAGTAGAACTTGCGGTGCATCCGCTTTCACCCGCCGATGCTGGCCTGGATACGCTGGTGATTGCGGGCGGCGAAGGCATAGCCGCTGCGGCGACGGATACCCTGTTGATCGATTGGGTCCGCGAACGCGCCAAACGGGCCCGCCGCACCGCGTCGGTGTGCACCGGGGCTTTTCTGCTCGCAGCGTCAGGCATGCTTGACCGCCGACGCGCGGTCACTCACTGGGCGTTCTGCGCAGAACTTGCCCGACGCTTTCCTTCCGTCCAGGTCGAATCCGATCCGATTTTCGTGCGGGACGGCACGGTTTGGACGTCGGCCGGGGTGACGGCGGGCATCGACCTCGCTTTGGCGCTCGTGGAAGAGGATCTGGGTCGCGCGGTCGCGCTGGCTGTCGCCCGTTATCTGGTCGTCTTCCTCAAGCGACCGGGTGGGCAAGCTCAGTTCAGCGAGTTTCTCTCCCTTCAGGCTGCGGAAGAAAAGTTCGGAGCGCTGCATGACTGGATCAGCAGCCATTTGGCCGACGACCTTTCGCTTGCGGTTCTTGCCACCCAGGCTGGCATGAGCGAACGCAGCTTCAGCCGACACTATGCGGAGTCGACTGGACTGACACCGGCACGGGCCGTCGAGAGGTTGAGGGTGGAGGGGGCGCGACATCTGCTCTCGGAAACGCGCCTGCCGGTCAAGCGTATCTCTCAGCGCTGCGGCTTCGGCTCGGAAGAGACGATGCGCCGCAGTTTCCTGCGTCTCATGGACACCACACCCCAGGACTATCGGGCGAGGTTCGCCCGATGATCCGTGAAGAGTATTGTTGCTGGCCAGGTCAAGCGGCTCTTCGGCCTCGCCGCCGTGCGTCCCATGGATGGGCAAGGCTTCGACTTAGGACTTCCATTCGTGTGCCTGCAGGGCGGCTTCCAGCGGCGGGTTCGTGACACTGCCGGTGTAGTTCGTGATCGTCGAGGCGGCGACGATGGTGATCGTCTCGAGCAATAAATCCTTGCCAAAGCCGGCCGCCAAAAAGCGCTCGATGTCCTGTTCGTCGAGGCGTCCGCGCTTTTCGATCAGGGTCCGCGCCAGAGTCGAGAGAGCGCCGAGCTTGGCATCCGACGGCGAGCGCCCGGCGCGCATCGCCTCGACATCCAAGGGATCGAGACCCGCCTGTAATCCGAGAGCGCTGTGGAGCGCGACCGCCCAGGTGCAGGCATTGGTCACGGCGTCAGTGAGCAGAAGGGTCTGGATCTGCGGCTCGGTAAAGTTCCCGCCGTGAACCTTGTCGAAGATCCCGATGAAGCTCTGGATGAGCACGGGCGATGTCGCCATGGCGCCCGCAAGGTTGGGAATCATCCCGAATCTGGCCTGCACGTCCCGCAGCGCCGATATTGAGGCCTCGGGGGCGGAATCGAGTGCGTGGACAGGGAAACGTTGCATGATAATCGCCTTCCGCTGATGTTGAGCGAACTCGAATTCCCCGCGCCACAATTGTCATGCAGCGAGAGCCGCGTCCAAACGAGTTCAATGACGGCTCTCTAGCTGCGCTCAACGAGAAGGATTCGCCAAAGTTCCCACGTTTCACGCCACTATGTGGGCCAAAAGCCTCGTCTGACGGGCTGCTTGATCGCAGATGCTTGATAGGTCGCCGGCGAGAATTGCAGTCCGCCTCGAGACCGACCACATTAGCGCCTTCGAGCTGGCGGTTATTGCCGCCAGGCATGCTCAAGGTAATGTCCAAATGAATTCATCTGGTGGAAATCAGGAATCGGCACCTCAGCCGACGCCGTCACGCGAACGCAGCTTTAGTAAATACGGCATCGCCGGGCTGCTGGCCTCATCGGCCACACGGGGTTGGTCGAATCTTGCGGCAGAGCTTCGCAGCCACAGCGGAACGGTCGCCTGGAACAACCCGCAGCCTGATGCCGAGATCTGCGTTGATGTCCGCGGCAGTCGGTCCGTCATCACACGACGGCTGGACGGGATCATCGACTCGACCGTCTCGGAGCGCGGAACGATCTGGCTCCGGCCGGCCGGCGTGCAGGAAGGCCTGATCGACATGTCCGAACCGGTCCCGGCGATACTGCATCTTTACCTCCCGCCCAGTCGATTCTCGTCCGACAATCTGGGTCAAGCGTTCGATACCACGGCGCTCAAGTCGCTCCGCCACGAGGGCGGCTTCCACGATCCGCTGCTTGCCGAGATCGCCTATGCCATCATGTCCGAGCTGGAGCACGAGACGTCCGCGGGCAAGCTGCTCGCCGAGACGCTGGCGCTGAGCTTGATGGCAAGGCTGATCCAGCATCAAGCTGGTGCGTCTTCGCCTGGCCTCCCCGCCCCGGGTGCACGGGAAGGGCTTGACCCCCGCCGACTGACGCGAGTGCTTGACTATATCGAGGCCAATTTGGAGGGCGATCTGACCGTGATGCGGCTGGCGTCCGTGGCCTGCCTGAGTGAGTTTTATTTCGCGCGCGCCTTCAAGGCCGCCGTCGGCCAATCGCCGCATCGGCATGTCAGTGCAAGGCGTCTCGAACGCGCCAAGGAACTGCTCTCCGATGCGGATCAGGCTTTGGTCGATATCGCGCTTGCACTCAGGTTTTCATGTCAGGCCAATTTCACCCGTGCATTCCGGCGAGCCACGGGTCATACACCGGCGCAGTATCGGCGCAGCCTGCTATCCTGACTTCGTAGCCGATGTAACGATCTGCGCCGGTTTGACAGCAGGAAATGACAATAACAGAGCAGGCTATGCAGAGCCGCATAGCCGCGATCAAGGGTAACCGTTCGTTCATGCACTGATTGCGTGAAGGAGCGAATATGACATCCGAACGGAAGGTTGCCGTCATCACCGGGGCGTCGCGAGGCATTGGCGCGGCATTGCTTGGGGCCTATCGCGATATCGGCTATCACGTCGTTGCCAGCTCTCGTTCGATCGGCAAGAGCCACGATCCGTCGACAGCTGCGGTCAATGGCGATATCGCCAGCGCAGATACCGCCGATCGCATCGTGGAACTTGCCATCGAGCGCTTCGGACGGATTGACACGCTCATCAACAATGCCGGCGTGTTCATTGCAAAGCCCTTCACCGAATATTCCGAATCCGACTTCGCCGCGATGGTCGGGGTCAATCTCGCGGGGTTCTTCCATCTGACGCAGCGGGCGGCGGCGAGGATGCTGCTCGCGGGCTCGGGTCACATCGTCAATATTACGGCTACGATCGCGGCGCAGCCGATGATCTCGCTGGCGGCGGCGCTCGCGGCCCTGACCAAAGGCGGGCTCAACGCGATCACCCGCTCCCTCGCGATCGAGTACGCAAGCCGGAACGTCCGCGTGAACGCCGTTTCGCCGGGTGCGATCGTGACGCCGATGCATGCGCCGGAGGCGCACGGCTTCCTCGCAAGTCTGCAGCCGATGGGCCGCATGGGCGAGACACGGGAGGTCGTTGATGCCGTGATGTATCTGGAGCGAGCGTCCTTTGTCACCGGCGAGATCATGCATGTCGACGGCGGCGCGTCCGCCGGCCGCTGGTAGGAGGTGCAAAATGTGGCCCGACCGACGTCTTGTTGAACTGTTCGGGATCGACCATCCCATCGTGCTGGCGCCGATGGCCGGATTGGGCACGGTCGACCTCGCGGCTGCGGTCTCAAATGCCGGCGGCCTCGGCTCGATCGGTTGCGCTGTCATGGCGCCGGAGCTCGTTGCAAAGAGTGCCGCGGAGCTTCGCCGACGAACGATGAAGCCGATCAACCTCAATTTCTTCTGCCATGATCCGGCAAGGGCAGACGCCGCTCGCGAGCGTGCCTGGCACGAGAAGGTTTCCTCCTATCATCGCGAACTGGGCATCCAAGCCGCAACGTTGACGCCGCGTTTCGATCTCGCTCCCTTCGGCGACGCGGCATGCGCCGTGGTCGAGGACGTCAGGCCGGAGGTGGTGAGCTTTCATTTTGGTTTGCCCGAGCCCAGGCTGGTCGATCGGGTCAAGGCAGCCGGCTGCAAGGTGATCTCGTCGGCGACGACGGTTGACGAAGCATGCTGGCTCGAAAAGCATGGCGCCGATGCGATCATCGCTCAGGGGTACGAAGCCGGAGGACATCGAGGCATATTCCTCGATGCTGACCACAAGCGCGCGGTCGCCTCACAGGCCGGTACATTCGCCCTGGTGCCACAAGTCGCTGACGCCGTCGGCGTGCCCGTGATCGCTGCTGGCGGGATCGGGGATGGGCGAGGGATCGCGGCGGCGTTCGTCCTCGGAGCCGCCGGCGTGCAGGTCGGGACCGCCTTTCTGCTTTGTGCCGAGTCGGCAACGCCCCCGCTCCATCGCGAGGCCCTGCGGAATGCGCGGGTGAACCAGACTGTCGTGACAAACGTGCTCTCCGGGCGACCGGCGAGGGCCCTCGTCAATCGCCTTACCGCCGAGATCGGTCCCTGGTCGGACGCGGCGCCGGACTTTCCATTGCCCATGGGCGAACTGGCGCCGCTGCGTGCCGCGGCTGAGCAGAATGGGAGCACCGACTTCACGCCGCTCTGGTCAGGCCAGGCCGCCGCGCTTGCCCGGGAGATGCCCGCCAAAATGTTGATCGACATCCTTGTGCGGGAGGCCACCACGTTTGCGGGCGGCTGATCTGCGGCGACCTGAAAACCCTTTGCCGATGGCATCTGCCGAGCCGAATGTTACGATCGTGGCGGCTTCGGAATCGAGCAATCTCAATAGCCAACCTGTGGGAGTATTGGATATGAGCGCGACTAAGACCCTTGAGCGGATGCTGCAGGCCATCAACTCGCACGATATCGACGCGATGGTTGGCTGCTTTGCCGCTGATTACCGGTGCGAGATGCCGCTGCATCCTTCCCGCAGCTTTGTCGGCAACGACCAAGTCCGGCAGAATTGGACAGGCATGTTCCATCGCGTGCCCGACATCAAAGCGCGGGTGCTGCGCTCGGTTGAAGACGGCAACGCGCTGTGGAGCGAGTGGGACATGATTGGCACCACCACCGACGGGGCCGATTTTCGCGTCGGCGGAGTCGCAATCCTGCGAGTCGAGGACGATCGGTTCGCCTGGGCGCGCTTCTATCTCGACCCGGTCGACAATGAACCGATCGATGCGTCTGGTCGGACACGGTGAGAACACGTTAAGGCGAATTGACCGCGATAGGTTCGCTTTGGTCGCTGCGGCGCCAGCTTCAGCAACAGGGCATTTCATTTCGCGGACTGCTTGACAAACTACGAACTCAACTTGCGCTCAAATATCTTAGCAACACGGACCTAGCGAACGAAGATATCGCTCTTGCGCTGGGTTTTAGCGACGCAGCGAACTTCAGGCGGGCGTTTCATCGCTGGACGAACAAGTCTTCGAGCGAAGTTCGAGCAGCGTAGACCCAAGTTGATACAGCACCGAACCGCCGGAATTGTCCGCCTACCGTCCGGGCAATTCAGAAGTGCCCTTCCGCAATGTACCTCTCCCGCCCTCGCCCATTTGTCGGCCGTCCGACTAGACCTCAGCGACCGTCCCATTTCTGAAGGACTGCTCACATTGGTTGTTGAGCTGTACTTTCGTTTTAATCAAACAACGGGCAGCGGAATCCGCAATTTCCAAATGAGGCACCAGGGAAGCGATTTAGTTGAGCAGTATCAATTGGCTGGCGACGCAGTGCAGATCGCACCGGTCTCCAGACGAATTCCCTGCAAACAGGGAATTTTGCAGGGAATCCTTGCATTTGGTGCTTCAGAGACCCACTGCGGAAGCAGAATAGCACGGACCTGCAGCCGCTCTTTGGATCAATTCCCTACCCCAGCTAACAGGGAATCATTTCAAATTGGCAGGGTATTTGCCGTGGGCTAACAGGCAATCCGACGGCTAGCCATTCGACTAGGCCACCACTGCCCTGCCCCACGTCCGCTCTACCGCGCCAATAACGGTCAATCTGCCAACCCTCTTTCGTCATCCTGCTATTCTTTGAGAGCGGGCAAAGCACTCTCGATTTCTCTACGCCGCGTTTCAAGGAAGCTAGGCAGCTTTAGGTTTCGCCCGAGCATTTCGATCGATTCATCGACGGCGAATCCCGGAATATCGGTCGCAACCTCGAACAGAACCCCGCCGGGCTCACGGAAGTAGATCGAGCGGAAATAGTTACGGTCTTTCTGTTCCGTCGGGAGCATTTCATGTGCTGATTTCAATTTCTTCGCCATCATGGCCTGCTGCGCGTCATCCGCTGCGCGAAAGGCGATGTGATGCACTGAGCCGCGCCCCTGATGACCTCTCATCACTCCCCTTTTTTCCTGGAGATCGATCAGACAGCCCTTAGCTTCATTCGGTGCCGCAAACCGGGTCAGCGCTCCTTCGCGGCCTACCTCGCGGAAACCAAGCACATCGGTCAAAATTGCGCCGGTCTTTTCCGCGCTATCGAGCACAAGCGTCGCGCCATAGAAGCCGCGGACCGCATAGTCCATAGGAATATCTCCATTGCTCCAGGCGGGTTCGCTTTCGGCGCCAGCAACCCCGGTGAGCATAAGACGCATTCCATCCGGGTCAGAGAAAGGGAGGACCGGCTCGCCGAAGCGGGTCTCCACGGCCTGGCACGAGATTCCCCGTTCGGTGAGCCGCTTCGTCCAGTAGTCCAGCGAGGACAACGGCACGCGGAAGGCCGTCTGATGGACTTCTCCGCCGCCCGGCGACCCTGCTTTTGCTCCCGGCCAAACAAAGAAGGTCAGGATAGTCCCTGGACTGCCAGTCGCATCACCATAGTAGAGGTGATAGGTTGAAGGATCGTCGAAGTTGACCGTCTTTTTGACGAAGCGCAGGCCAAGATCGCGCGTGTAGAAGTTCAAGTTCCTTGCCGGCTCGCCGGCAATCGCCGTCACGTGATGGATGCCAGGCATTCTATGACTCCTTGCGTATGCGCCGAGTAGCGCGGTTACCAAACGAACCAGGCACCGAGCGGAATCCGACAGACCATGTTCTCCTGCTTCGCCACCGCCGAGTTCACGATGCGCGTCAACGACACCCTCAACCTGTCGTCCGTCATCAAATTGTAGCGAATGTATTCGGTGACGGGCTGATTCTCCTCGTCCAGGGTCTGATGCACGTCCGAAAAAAACAGACCACGGCCCGGCAACACGACGAACGCGTTGATGGACAGTCCG
>Ga0081540_1002100_pt1 | contig 16589 bp, 16 predicted proteins | sample TabmetS2T1R1_FD_71024 | JGI IMG/M metagenome (GOLD analysis project Ga0081540, IMG submission 71024) | Tabebuia heterophylla rhizosphere microbial communities from the University of Puerto Rico - S2T1R1 | ecosystem: Host-associated > Plants > Roots > Rhizosphere ... | reverse complement strand
ACCGGACCGGTGCCGGTGCTCACCCGCGTCCACCGCGCCTGTCCCGTCGCGGACCTGCTCGGCACCGCCGGCTGCGACTGCGGGAGTCAGCTGGAGCAGGCCTTCAAGGCCATCTCGGATGCCGGCCGCGGGGTGCTGGTCTACCTCCACAAGGCGGTGCGCCCGTCGTCCGCGCTGACCTGTACCCGGTTGGAGGCCGACGAGGCCGGGCCGGGAGCCGACCGGAGCCGGCTTCGCGAGTTCGGGGTGGGGGCGCAGATCCTGAAGGACCTGGGGCTGCGGCGACTGCGCCTTCTGACCAACAATCCCAAGAAGATCGTGGGCCTGGAGAGCTACACTCTCGAGGTCGTGGAGCAGATTCCCCTCACCCGGCCTCGCCTGCAGCGCCGGCCTGGAGAGCAAAAGCACTGACATGGCACGGGTGATCGAAGGCTTCCTCACGCCGCCGCAGGGGCGATTCGCGCTCTGCGTGTCGCGCTTCAACGGCTTCATCACCGAGCACCTGCTCAGGGGCGCCCAGGACGCGCTGATCCGCCATGGCGTCGCCGACGCCGACATCGACGTCTTCCGCGTGCCGGGGACCTTCGAGCTCCCCGGGCTGGTGCGCCGGGTGGCCGAGGGCGGCCAGTACGCCGGGGTGGTGGCCCTGGGGTGCGTCATCCGGGGCGGCACCCCGCACTTCGAGTACGTCGCTGGCGAGGTGAGCAAGGGCATCGGTCAGATCGCCCTCACCGCCCCGTGCCCCGTCAGCTTCGGCGTCCTCACCTGTGACACGGTGGAGCAGGCGGTGGATCGCGCCGGGGTGAAGGCCGGCAACAAGGGCGCGGACGCGGCCATGGCCTGCCTGGAGATGGTGAACCTGTACGCCCGGATGGCGGAGGTCGGGAAGAAGCGCTGATGGGGGCTCGCCGCATCGGCCGGGAGCGTGCGCTCCAGGCCCTGTACCAGATGGAGATGAGCGCCCTCCGTCCGGAGGATGCTCTCGACACCGCCTGGAACGCCGAGCCCGAGGGTCCGCCGGATCCCGAGGCGCAGCGCTTCGCCCTGGAGCTCGTCCAGGGCGTGGTGGAGCACCGCGAGGAGATCGACGGGCTCATCGAGCAACACAGCCACAACTGGCGGCTGGACCGGATGGCCCGCGTCGATCGCAACGTGCTCCGCCTCGCGGTGTTCGAGCTGAAGTGGCGACCGGACATCCCGAAGAAGGTGACGCTCAATGAGGCCGTCGAGCTCGGCAAGGCGTTCGGGACCGAGGCCTCCAGCGCCTTCGTCAACGGCCTGCTCGACCGCATCGCGCTGGACGTGGAGCAGCAGCGATGAGCGCGCAGGTCAGCACCGTGCCGCTCACGCTGGACGCGCTGGATCCGCTCAAGGTGGACACCCTCTGCCTGTTCGTGCCCGAGGACGAGCGCCCGCTCGGCGGGGCCGCCGGGTTCGTGGACTGGCGGCTGTGCGGCCAGCTCTCGCGGCTCCTGGTGGACGGCTTCTTCCAGGGGACGCGCGGAGAGTCGCTGCTCCTGCCCTCGAGCGGACGCATCGGCGCGCCGAGACTGGTGGTCCTGGGGATCGGCCCTGGCGGCGAGGCGCTGCACGGCGGGGTGCTGCGGTCGGCGCTGTCCCAGGCCGCGGACGTGCTCAACCGTGCAAGGGTGGACAGCGTCGCCCTCGAGCTCCCGGGCCGCGGCGCGATGCCAGCCCAGGAGCGAACCTCGGCCTTCGAGGAGGCATTCGTCCCGGCATTCCGGGGGGCTCGCGTCATGCTCCTGTCGGAAGCGACCCCGCGTCCCTCTCGGTGAGTTCACCGGCGAGCCGGACCTGCTAGGATTCAGGATCCGGCCGGGGAATGGGGTTCAAGGTTCTCATCGTCGAGGACTCGACCGCATCGCGGGAGTTCATCGCCTCGACCCTCTCTCAGATCGAGGGAGCCGAGGTGATCTGCGCGGGGAGTGGCTTCGACGCTCTGAAGCTGCTGCCCCGCTACCGCTTCGATCTGATCATCACCGACATCAACATGCCGGACATCAACGGGCTCGAGCTCATCAACTTCGTGAAGATGAACCCGAACTACCGTGAGACGCCGCTGATCATCGTCACCGGCGAGGCCCGGCAGCACGATCGCGATCGCGGCATCCAGCTCGGGGCTTCCGAGTTCCTCATCAAGCCGCTCGAGGCGGAGCATCTCACCGACCTGGTGCGGCGGTACTTGAAGATCGCGTGAGCCCCGCGCGCAGCCGGCCACCACCGGAGTTCGCGTCCGAGGCCGTGGAGACCGCCGAGGCGCTGGGACGTAACCTCCTGCTGCTCGAGAAGTCCTCCGCCGACCCGGACCCCGAGGTGCTGAACTCGGTGTTCCGTCAGGCGCACTCGCTGAAGGGCCTCGCCGCCACCTTCGGCCAGCAGCAGATGGCGGAGCTGGCGCACGCCGCCGAGGACCTCCTCGACCGCTTCCGTCTGGGGAAGGCGAAGCTCACCCCGGCGCGGCTGGATCTGCTCCTCGAGGCGGTGGAGCTCTTCCAGCGTCTCGCCGAGCACCCGGCGAGCGTCCAGGACGAGGCGCGGATCCTCGCCGGGCGCCTCTCGTCGATCGACGAGGGCCCGGAGCGGATCGGCGAGGACCCGCTGGACCGGCTGGAGCTCGGCCCCGAGGTGCGCCGGGTTCTCACCGAGTTCGAGGAGCATCGGCTCCGGGAGACGCTCCGCCGGGGCGAGCTGGTCTGGTCGGCGCGGGTGGAGTACCCGCTGGAGTCTTTCGACCGCGAGCTCGAGCAGCTCAAGGCGCGGCTCCGGGGGGTCGGCGAGCTGGTCTCCACCTTGCCCGGTCCGGCGGCCGACCGGATCGACGTCCTCTCCTTCGTCCTCATCGTCGGCTCGGGCGCGGGCGAGGCGGGGCTGCGCTCGGTGTTCGGGCCGGTCCCGGTGGAGCTCCGGCCGGTACCGGTGCGAAAGGAGCGGCGCCCCGGTGCGGAGGCGGAAGGCGCCGGGCGCCCGGTCGAGGGCGGCGAGCCGACCGCAGCGCGGACGCTCCGGGTGGACATCGCCCGGCTGGACGCGCTGATGGACGACGTGGGCGAGCTGCGGCTCATCGGCGAGGCGATCCGCGGGCTCTCCGATGCGCGCGAGCTGTCCCCGAGGGCCTGGACGGTGGAGCTCCTCCGCGAGCAACGGCGCCTGGTCCGGCGCCTGGACGTCCTCCAGGACCGGCTGCTCCAGGCGCGGATGGTGCCCCTGCGCCCGCTGTTCGATCGGATGCAGCGCCTGGTCCGGCGGATGGCCCGGGAGGGCGGCAAGGAGGTGGTGCTGGAGACCTCCGGTGCCGAGGTGCAGATCGACAAACGGCTGGTGGAGGAGCTGAGCGACCCGCTGGTGCACCTGGTCCGCAACGCCATCGACCACGGCATCGAGCCCGCGGGGCTTCGCGAGGGCCGGGGCAAGCCACGGACCGGGCGCATCCTCCTCTCTGCCGAGCAGCTGGGCGCGCGGGTGGTGCTGGCGCTCGCCGACGATGGCGCGGGGGTGGACTGGGCCCGCGTGCGCGAGGTCGCCATCCAGCGAGGCCTGCTGGACGAGGAGCGCGCACGCGCGGCGACCGATCGCGAGCTCCAGTCGGTGCTCTTCAGCCCTGGCTTCTCCACCGCCTCGGCGGTGAGCGCGATGTCGGGCCGCGGCGTGGGGCTCGACGTGGTGAAGACCAACATCGCCGGCCTCTCCGGAGTCATCGACGTCGAGAGCCGGGCGGGGGAGGGGGCCACCTTCCGGGTCACGCTCCCGGTCACCCTGGCGACGGTGCGCGGGCTCCTGGTGGGCGTGAGCGGCCGGGTCTACGCCGTCCCCCTGAGCAGCGTGCTCGACGTCATGTCGCACGACGGCAGGCACGGCGTGACGGAGGATGGACGGCGCATGGTGCCGGTCCGGGGCTACAACATCCCGGTGGCCTCCCTCGCGGAGACCTTCGGGCTGCCCCGCCGCGCAGAGGGCGGCGTGTACCTGGTGGTGGTGGGCGTGGCCGAGCGGCGGCTGGGCCTGGTGGTGGATGCGCTCCACGGCCAGCGGGACCTCGTGACCCAGGCGCTCGGGCCGCGGCTGGGCCAGGTCCCAGGCATCTCCGGCGCCGCCGAGGTCGGTCACCACCACACGGTCCTGGTGCTCGACGTGGGCGCGCTCCTCGACGAGGTCCTGCGCGGTCCTCCGCTGCTGGCGGCGCAGGCATGAGCGGCGCCCCGGCCAGCGTGGAGGAGGTGCTGGAGCGTTTCCGCTACCGCCCGGACGAGGAAGCGCCCGGGCTGGCCGAGCTCCCGTCCTCGAGCGTTGCGCCCGACCGGCCGGCGGGGACCGACGAGCTGCAGCTGCTGAATTTTGGTCTCGGGCCGGGCGAGTACGCGGTGGCTCTCGGGACGGTGACCGAGATCCTCCGGGCGCGCACCCTCACCGAGATTCCGCGCGCGCGGCCTCCGCTCCTCGGGGTCCTGAACCTCCGGGGAACCATCACCCCGGTGTACGACCCCGCGCTGCGGCTCGGGCTCCCGAGCACCGTCCCGCCCTGCGCCGGGCCCGGGTGCGAGCGGCCACCGCGACCGGCCCGCATCCTGGTGGTCCGCACCGCGCTCGGTCCCGCGGGCCTGTGGGTGGACCGCGTGCGCGGGGTGCAGCGGGTCGCTCCCGGCACGCTGGAGCGTCCCCGCGGCGGACCCACCGGGGGTGTGATCGGCGTGCTGCAGGCCGCGGAGGCCTCGGTCACCGTGGTGGATCCGGAGTGGCTGCTCCGGTGAGCGCCCAGCCCCAGGCGGTGGACGTCTGCGCCTTCTGGGTGGGGGAGGCGGTCTACGGGATCGACGTGGCCCGGGTGGACGAGATCCTCCCCCGCGTCGTCCCGCTCCCGCTCGCCGAGGCGCCGCCGCACGTGGAGGGAGTGGTGCACGTGCACGGCACGGCGGTCCCCATCGTCGATCTCCGCCGGCTCCTCCCGGCGGGCAGTCCGCCGCGGACCGCCAAGCCGAAGGTCATCCTCGCCCGCATCGGCCGGCGGCGGGTGGGGCTGCGTGTCGACGGGATGGCGGGCGTCCGGCGCTACACCGTGGCGGAGATCCGTCCCGGCGGTGGGACTCCGGGCGTGCTCGCCGTGACGGCGGACGAGTGCCGGCTGCTGGATCTCCGCGAATTGCTCGCAAAACGCGCTGCGAGGGCACAACCGCGGTTGTAAACTGATGTTCCGTCCGCCGATGAGAGGCTTTCGCGTCCTGGTGGTCGACGACTCCCGCGCCGCGCGACAGGTGCTCGTCGCGGCGATGACCTCGCTCGGCTCGGGAACCTGCGACGAGGCGGCGGATGGGGCAGAGGCGCTGAAGCGGTTCGCCTCCGGGGAGTACGACCTGGTGGTGACCGACGTGCACATGCCACGGCTCGACGGGCTCAAGCTCATCCACCACATCCGCTCCGGGGCCCGCCACGCGCAGGTGCCCATCCTGGTGGTGACCACCGACCGCACCGAGGCCGAGCGGGCGCGGGCGCTGGGCGCTGGGGCGAGCGCCTTCCTCTCCAAGCCGGTCGGGCCCGAGGACGTCAGCAAGGCAGCCGCGTCACTCCTGTCGCCGCCGGCCTGAAGCGTCAGCTGGAGGTGCGCGCGCTGCCCTCGTTCTGGAGGTACTGGTGGACGAAGGCGATGGCCATGCTGCCCTCGCCGACCGCCGAGGCCACCCGCTTCACCGGGCTGTAGCGCACGTCGCCGCAGGCGAAGATGCCGGGCACGCTGGTCTCGAGCAGGTAGGGGTCCCTCCGGGCCGACCAGTGTCCGCCCTTGCTCAGGTCGGCGCCGGTGAGCACGTAGCCTCGCGCGTCCCGGGCGATCTCCGGGGGCAGCCATTCGGTCTCGGCGTCCGCGCCGATGAACACGAACAGGCCGCCGCAGTCCCGTCGCTCCACCGTGCCGGTGCTGCAGTCGCGCACGTCGATGGCCGACAGGTGATCGTCCCCGTGGACGGCGCGGACCTCGGCGTGGAGCACGACGCGGACGTTCGGGTTCGCCCGGACCTGGTCGACCAGGTAGTGCGACATGCTCTTCTCCAGCGCATCGCCGCGCACGAGGAGCGAGACGCTGCGGGCATGGCTGGCGAAGTGCAGCGCCGCCTGTCCGGCCGAGTTCCCCGCCCCGATGAGGGAGACGTCGAGCCCCTGGGTGTTGCCGGCCTCGCTGCGGGCGGCTCCGTAATAGACGCCCTTGCCGATCAGCCGGTCGATGCCCTCGATGGCGAGGCGCCGCCAGCTGACGCCGGTCGCGAGGATGATGGTCCGCGCGCGCAGCACCTCGTCGCCGTCGAGGAAGACCTGCCGGGTCCCGGGATCGACCCGGAGGATCTTCCGGGTGACGAGGATCTCCGCCCCCAGCCGCTTCGCCTGGTCGAGCGCGCGCACCGCCAGCTCGTCGCCGGACACCCCGTTGGGAAAGCCGAGGTAGTTCTCGATCCGTGAAGAGGTTCCCGCCTGTCCGCCGGGAGCCTCGCGCTCGACGACCAGCGTCCGGAGCCCCTCGGAGGCGCCGTACACCGCCGCCGCCAGCCCCGCCGGGCCGCCGCCCACGATGACGGTGTCGTACTCCGCCGCGCGGGCCGACGTCTGGAGACCGAGCCGGTTCGCGACGTCCCGGAGCGACGGGCGCACCAGCAGCGCTCCGTCCGGAAAGCCCAGCGCCGGGCCGTGCTCGTCGGCGGTCCAGCTCGGCCAACGCTTCGCGAGATCTGGCGCGTCCGGGGCGAGCCAGTCGAAGACGACCTGGTTGCGCCCCATGAACCGGCGCAGGTCGTGGCAGGCCGGGTCCCAGCGATGTCCGACGACGGTCACCTGGGGCGTCGGGGCCTTGGCGGCCAGGCCCTGGAGCCCGCCGAGGCGTTCCCTGGCGAGGGCGCCCACCGCGACGGCGATCGCCGGTGCCGCGGCCGCGACGACGTAGTACTGCCGGGCGTCGAGGCGCAGGACCCGCGACGGCTCGGAGGCGCGAAAGCTGCCGGGGAAGGCGGCACCGAGCGTGATGGGGACCTCGCCGAAGATGGTGCCGGGGAGGCGCCAGCCGATGTTCTTCTCCCCGCCCTCCATCCGCTTGGTGACCTCGATCTTCCCGGAGAGCACCGCGAAGAGCGCGCGCTCCTCGCCCTCGTGCACGGCGTACTCGCCGGGACGGAGGTGGACGTCGGCCGCGGCCTGGGCCACCCGCTCGTGCTCGGCCCGAGAGAGGCCGGAGAAGAGCGGGATCGCGGCGACGTCCTCGGCAGTCAGCATGAACCGGCAACCCTACTCCAGAGGAGGCGAGGCGCAGGCCCGGACGAGCTCCGGACCCAGCGCCTCGAGGGCGAGGTCCCGCTGCGCCCCGTCCGGCCCCCGGACGCGCACCGACCCCTTCGCCTCGTCGCGCGGCCCGGCCGCGACCAGGTAGGGGACGCCCAGCCGATGGGCGTCGGCGACCTTCCTCGACAGCGCCTCGTCCCGGTCGTCGAGCCTGACCCGGAGGCCTGCACCCTCCAGCAGGCGGCAGGCGTTCCGGGCGTGGACGGCTCCGCCGGAGTCGAGGCTGGCCACCACCACCTGCTCCGGGGCGAGCCAGGCCGGGAGCCGCCCGCGGTGGTGCTCGAGGACGATTCCGAGGAATCGCTCGAGGCTGCCCACCAGCGCGCGGTGGAGGACGACGGGCCGACGGCGGCCGCCGCCTCCGTCCGGGAAGCCGACCTCGAACCGCTCGGGCAGGACGAGGTCCACCTGGATCGTCCCACACTGCCAGGCGCGTCCGAGGCGGTCCCGGAGGACGAACTCCAGCTTCGGTCCGTAGAACGCCCCCTCGCCGGGCTGGTGGAACCAGGACAGCCCGGCCGCGCGTGCCGCGTCGGCGAGGAGCGCCTCTGCCCGGTCCCACACGGCCTCGTCCCCGAGCCGGTTCGGCGGACGGCCGGAGAAGGCGACCTGGACGTCGTCGAACCCGAGGGCCGAGTAGAGCGCGCGGACGCTCTGGACGAACCGGGCCAGCTCCCCGGCGACCTGCTCCTCGCGGCAGAAGATGTGGCCGTCGTCCTGGGAGAACTGACGCAGGCGGAAGAGGCCGTGCAGGGCGCCCGACGGCTCGTCCCGGTGCACCAGGCCGAACTCGGCGAGGCGCAGCGGCAGGTCGCCCCACAGCGGCCCGAGGCGGCGGACCAGCTCCATGTGTCCGGGACAGCTGACCGGCTTCAGAGCGCGGGCCTCGCCCTCCACCACCAGCATCCCCGAACGGAAGACGCTCCAGTGGCCGCTCCGCTCCCAGACCGGCTGGGAGAGGACCTGGGGGCTTCGCACCTCGCGGTAGCCCTGGCGGAGGACGATCCGCCGGAGGTGGTCCTCGAGGGCGCGGAGGAGCTGGAGCCCGCGGGGATGCCAGAAGACGCTCCCGGCGGCCTCCTCTTGAAGGTGGAACAGTCCGAGGCGGTGGCCCAGGGCGCGGTGATCATCGTCGTGCAGCATGGTCGAACTCCGGTGCGAGGCCCGGGTGACCGGCAGGACGGGAAGAGGGCCTCGAGCAGGACGCCCCGCCGGAACCACGGGCGGGACGGAACGGCGTGCTCGAGGGGTTTCAGGCCACCGACGCACACACGACGCTCCGACCCGCCTCGCGGGTGGTGGTCGTGGTGGTGGTGGTGCCGAGACTCCTCACGGAGGAAACGGATAACGGGGGAGGGCGGCCGCCGTCAACCCGTGGCCCCGGGATCGTCTCCGCTCAGTGCTTCACCGGCTGGAGCTGCGTCCAGTTCCCCTGGAGGACTTGGCCCGGATTGAACCCCGACGAGTTGCTCATCACGTACTCGCCGTTCCCGCTCACCCAGGCGTGGGAGTACTCGTTGCTGAGCTTCACGTCCTCGCCGGTGCGTGGATCGTGGAAGTTCTGCACGCCGCGCATCGCGTCGCTCCAGCGCTCGGCGTTCCGGTCCTCGGAGCGCTGCCGGTTCTCGTAGCCCTCGCGGATGGCGCGGCGCTGGTCCTCCGCCGACTGGGCGATGATCTTCGACCGGTCGCGGGCGCTCTGCACGTTCGCCGCGCTCATGTTCGCCTGCACCTGGGTCACCCGCGCCTGCCAGGCCGGGTCCACCCGCACGGTGGAGAGCACCGTCCGGAAGAGCTTCTCGTGGGCGGGCAGCTCGCCGGGAGGAGCGCGCAGCGCGAAGAGCTGATCGGCGGTCGACTGGTACATCGCCGACTGGCGCATCTGCCCCGTGCCCGGGTTCATCGACGGCATGGCGGTCGCCCGCACGAAGACCACCGCGGTGAGCCACTCCTCGGCCGGGGACTTCCCCTGGGCCAGCTGGATCCGGGCCCGTGCCTGGTCCGCCTTCAGGCGCATCTGGACGCCGGCCTGTGCGGCCAGCGCCTGCGCCTGCTTCACCTGGGCCTGCAGCGGCTGATCCAGGTCGGGGATGGGCTCGATGCCGAGCACCTTCGCCCCGGGCCGGAGCCGGGGAACGGCGACGCGGCCGAGGAAGTCGCGCGCGCTCATCGGAGGATTGAGCTCCGTCTGCGCGCCGCCCATCCGGGCGGACATCGCGTTCTGGCTCTGCATCGCCTGCCGCATCATCGGGTCGTCGGCCCAGGACCAGCTCCAGCCGGGGAACATCTCGATGGCCAGCCGACCGTCGGGGCTCGCGGCGCGGAAGGCGAAGTGCACCAGGTCCGACGGGTCGCCGACCTTCTGCGCGTAGCGGAGCTGGCCGTCGAAGCTCCAGTCGGTCGGGACGAGCATCGACATCGCGGGCATCGGCTTCTCGAAGCCGTGCTGGTCGATGATCTGCACCCGCTTCAGGCGGAGGTAGCTGGGCTCCGCGCCGTGGGCGGCGAGGGGAGCGAGCAGCAGGATCGGGATCAACCGGGTGAGGTCCACGGGACCTCCGGCGCGACCCGGGGGATCACGCTCCGCCGGGACCCGACTTGCAAGTCCGGCGACGTCGCGCCGGCCGCTCTCGCAAGTCGCTTGCCGCGGTCCGCTGTGCCGCGCATCCGCTACGGCCAGTAGCGAGCCACCGAGGAGTTTCCGCCCGAGCTTCCTGCCGCGACGATCTTCCCGTCCGGCTGGAGCGCGAGCCCGAAGATCTGGTCGCCCCCGGAGATCAGCGTCAACACGGGGCGTCCTTGCCCGAAGGACAGGTCGAGCGTGCCATCGACGTTCCACCGCATCAGCAGGAACCTGCCCTGCGCCGTGCCCCCGGTGAGGATCTTCCCGTCCGGGAGCAGCGCGATGGCATGGGCGAGCCCCCCGAAGTACGTGCTCACGGTGCCAGGCTTGGCGGGCGAGATTCCACCAAAGGTCGGGTCCATGCTCCCCTCGTGGGTCCAGCGCGCGAGCGCGACGGTGGTCGAGAGGCCGCCCAGCGACCCTGCACCGGCGGCCACGGGCTTCCCATCGCCCTGGACTGCGATCGCGTACGCGGTGTCCAGGTCGGAGGGATAGACACTGATCGGAAAGGTCGGGGCGATGGAGATCCCCGCGTCCCCGAATGCCGGATCGAGCGTCCCTCCGGACGTGTACCGGGCCACGAACATCCGCTGCCCCGCATCCGGGAAGGACGCTCCCCCGGCCACGACGATGCTCCCGTCGTTCTGCAGCGCCATGCTCTCCGCTGTGCACAACGTGCCGACCTGCGTCACGACCGTTCCTGCGTCTCCGAACCTCGGATCGAGCCTGCCCTGGGAGTCGTAGCGAGCGACCGCAACCTGCCCGAGCAGGCCGGTGCCCTCGGCGTAACCCGACACCACCACGGTTCCATCCGGCAGTGGCGCGACGGCCTTCGCCACGGCCGCACCGAGGCCGACGGGCGTGAGCACGATGCCTCCGTCTCCGAAGCGGTCGTCGAGCCCCCCGTCGGCCTCGAACCGGACGAGGAGGAGAGCACCCTGTTCTCCGGAGGGGATGCTGTTGCAGCCGCCGGCAGCCAGGACCTTTCCGTCCGTCTGTACCGCGACCGCGGTTCCGCTGCAGAACCGCACGCCATCGCCGGCTGCCACCCCTCCGCCCGAGCCGAATGCTGGATCCGTGCGCCCATCGGGGAGGAGGCGATGCACGTGGAGGGTGCTCCGCAGCGGCGTGCTCTGCACGTAGGTGGTGCCGACGAGGAGCATCCGTCCGTCCGGCTGGAGCGCCACCGCCGCGGCGCCGGTGCTGTCCGATCCCGGGATCTGGATGACCTCGGTTCCGCCATCGCCGAAGACCGTGTCCAGCACCCCCGGCTGGCCAGAGGCGGAGAAGTCCTGGCCGTTCACCGGCGAGCCGTCTACCGCGATCGTCCGGCTCGCCGGCTCGAAGGAGAACCCCGCCAGCGACGGAGTCAGCGAGTAGGTGCCGGGCGGAAGGGTCGTGAAGGAGAACGTTCCGTCCCGACCGGTGACCCGGGTCCCACCGGTCGGGCCCGTCAGCGAGATCTCGACCCCCACCGCGCCGGAGACCTTGCCCGAGACGCTGGTGGAGCTCTGACATCCGGCGAGCAAACCGAGACCCAGCGCCGCCCATCGAAGACCGGTCCGACGGTTCATCGAGGCCCCCCTCCGCCGGGGACCGTACCGTCGATCGATGGGCCAGCTCAAAGCGCACACCCCCCTCAGCGTCCACGCCGCCGGACGCGCGTCCGTGGGCGCGCGGTACGCTGGGACCTGCGTGGACTCGCTCATCGAGCGCTACGGGCTGAAGCCGCACCCCGAGGGCGGCTGGTACCGCGAGACGTACCGTGCGGCCCGGACGCTGCCGGGGACCGAGCGGAGCGTCTGCACCGCAATCCTCTACCTCCTGGCCGCCGGGCAGCGCTCCCGCCTCCACCGCATCGACGCGGACGAGCTGTGGCACTTCCACCGGGGCGATCCGCTTCACATCGTCGAGCTCGTCGCGGGGGCGCCCGCCCGGGTGCACGTGCTCTCCGCCGACCAGCCGCAGGTCCTGGTTCCCGCGCATTCCTGGTTCGGGGCGCTTCCGGCACCGGGCTCCCAGTGGACGCTGGCCGGATGCACGGTCTCGCCGGGGTTCGAGTTCTCGACCTTCGAGCTGGGCGACACCGAGGCCCTGGTGAAGGCGTTCCCGCGGGCGCGCGAGCAGATCCTCGCCCTCCAGGAACGGTGAGCGGCGCTCCTGTCACCGGATGGCGACTGGCGGGGCCGGGATGAAGGTCGGCCCCCGACGGTTGCTGGCTCGATGACCGACCCGGGACTGGCGCGCGGCGGAGGACGGACCATTTTCCGGAAGATCCGCATGCTCCACCGCGCCACGCTCCTCGGCCTGCTCATGCTCGCACCCGCCGCCCGGGCCGCGCTCGGCGAGAACCGTGCCTCCGTGCAGGCCGACTCCCGCGCACTCGGCGCAGCGACCCCGGTGGTGACGTCCACGGAGCGGTACGAGCTCCACGAGAGCCGGACCGCCGACGGTGGCGTGGTCCGGCAGTACGTGAACGCGCAGGGCACCGTGTTCGCGGTGACCTGGTCGGCGCGGTTCCGTCCGAACCTCCAGCAGCTCCTCGGCGCCCACTACGCGGAGTACCTCTCCGCCGCCCGTGGCCACACGACCGGCCACCACGTCTTCTCCGTCACGACGCCCGGATTCGTGATCGGCATCGTCCAGCGGCCGCGGGGATCGGCCGGAACCGCGCATCTCCCGGCGCTCCTCCCTGCGGGCATGCGCGCGGAGGAGCTCCGTTGATCCTCCCCCGTGCGGCCCGCGCCGGTTGCCTCGCCCTCGTCGGGTGGCTCGCCGCATGCGGCGGCGACAGCGGCAGCAGCACGCCGCCTCCCCACACGGTGCCGGTGACGCTGGACCAGGGTCCCGCCGCGCTGATCAGCTCTGGGACGGTGGCGGCCAACGCGCCCTTCGTGAGCGTCACCCTCTGCACGCCGGGAAGCACCACCGCCTGCCAGACCATCGACCACGTCCTGGTGGACACGGGCTCGGTCGGCCTGCGGATCGTCCACGAGGCGCTCTCCGGGGCGGCAGCCCCGAAGCCGGTGACCGACGCGCACAGCGGCTTGCCTCTCTCCGAGTGCCTGCTGTTCGCGGACGGGTTCGCCTGGGGCTCGGTCGCCACCGCGGACGTCACGATCGGCGGCCGGGCGATTCCCGGTCTCGTCTTTCAGATCCCGGGAGATCCGGCGAGCGGCACGGCGCCGAACGCGTGCTCGAGCGGAAATGGCCCGGACGAGAGCACCGTCGCCCAGTTCGGATCGAACGGCGTCCTCGGTGTCGGCTACTTCCTCGAGGACTGCGGCGCGTTCTGCGCCTCACAGGTTCCCTCGGGCGGAGCGCCGTTCTACGCCTGCTCCGCAGGGGGCGGTGACCAGGGCTGCACCGCGGTCACCGTCCCCACCGCCAACCAGCCATCCAACCCCATTGGCCAGCTCTCGACCGACAACAACGGCATCCAGCTCCGGTTCCCGCCGGTGGCGGGGGACTCGGCGACCACCGTGTCGGGCACGCTGGTCTTCGGCATCGGCACGGAGGACGACAACGGTCTCGGCTCGGCGACGCTCCACCCGGTGGATGCGACCGACGGGACGCTCTCCACGAGCTACGGGGGAACCAGCTTCCCCTCGAGCGTCATCGATTCTGGATCGACCGCCTACTACTTCGCCGACTCCTCGATTCCCGAATGTCCCGGCGGAGGACCGGGGAGGGGCTTCTACTGCCCCGCCAGCACCGTCGCGCGGAACGCGACGATCACCGGGACCAGCGGCCCGGGCGTCCCGGTGGCCTTCTCGGTGGCGAACGCCGAGCAGGTGTTCACCGCGGCCCCGAGCGCGGCGGCGTTCCCGGCGCTCGGCGGCCCGTTCGGGAATCTCCAGCTCCCGAGCGGGACCTTCGACTGGGGGATGCCCTTCTTCTTCGGGCGAAGCGTCTTCGTCGTCTTCGAGAACCGCTCGGCCGGATCGGTGCAGGGCCCGGCGCTCGGCTTCTAGGGCGACGCGGTCACGGGGTGATCCGCTCCATCATCCTGGCGAAGGGAATCGTCTCCCGGACGTGGTGGAGCCCGCAGACCCACGCCACCGTCCGCTCGACGCCCAGCCCGAACCCGGCATGCGGCACCGTGCCGTACTTCCGGAGGTCGAGGTACCAGGTGAACGCCTCGCGCGGCAGGTGGTGCTCGGCGATCCGCTTCTCGAGCGTCTCGAGGTCGTCCTCGCGCTGCCCGCCGCCGACGATCTCCCCGTAGCCCTCGGGCGCCAGCACGTCCATGCCCAGCGCCAGGCGAGGGTCGTTCGCGTCGCGCTTGAAGTAGAACGCCTTCAGCTCCACCGGGTAGCGGTGGACGATGACCGGCCGATCGTACTGGCTGGCCAGCACCGTCTCCTCGTCGCCGCCGAAGTCGTCACCGAACTTCGCCGGATGGCCCGCGGCCTTGAGCCGCTCGATGGCCTCCTCGTAGGTGATGCGAGGGAAGGGCGCCCGGACGTTCTTCAGCTTCGACACGTCACGCTCGAGGACGGAGACCAGCTCCTTCTCGTGCTTCTCCAGCACTCTCTGGACGATGAAGGAGATCAGCCCCTCGGCGAGGACCATGTCCTCCTCCAGGGTCATGTACGCGACCTCGGGCTCGACCATCCAGAACTCGGTCAGGTGGCGCCGGGTCTTGCTCTTCTCGGCGCGGAAGGTGGGCCCGAAGCAATAGACCTTCCCCAGCGCGGCGGCGGCGGCCTCCATGTACAGCTGGCCCGACTGGGTGAGGTAGGCGTTCCCCAGGTCGAAGTAGGGGACGGTGAAGAGCGTGCTGGTCCCCTCGCAGGCCGCGGGGGTGAAGATCGGCGCGTCGACGAGCGTGAAGCCGTTCTCGTCGAAGTAGTCCCGGATGGCCTTCACCACCGTCGCCCGGACGCGGAGGATGACGTTCTGGCGCGCCGAGCGGAGCCAGAGGTGACGGTGCTCCATCAGGTACGCCACCCCGTGCTCCTTGGGAGTGATGGGGTAGTCGTGGGCCTCGGAGACGACGTCCAGGTCCTTCACCGAGAGCTCGTAGCCGATGGGGCTCCGGACGTCCTTGCGCACCAGGCCGCGAACGATGATCGCCGTCTCCTGGCCGAGGTGGTCCGCCTTGGTGAATTGCTCGGGCGTCACGTCGTTCTTGAAGATCACCGCCTGGATGACCCCGGTCCCGTCCCGGACCTGGAGGAAGTGGAGCTTTCCGCTGCTGCGCTTGTTGTAGAGCCAGCCGCGGAGCTCCACCTCCTGGTTCTCGTGCGCGGCGATGTCCCGGATGGTGACGACGGGGAGTGCCATGGGAGGGCCTCTCTAGCACCGGCGCGGCCGAAACGTTGCGCCCCGGGGGCCCCGCCGGGTAGGACCGTCCGACCACCCCATGAAGCTCAGCGAGCGCTACGACCCGAAAGCCCTGGAGACCACCTGGCAGCAACGCTGGGAGAGGGAAGGCCTGTTCCACGCCGACGCCCGCCCGGACGCACCGAAGAAGTACGTGCTCGAGATGCTGCCGTATCCCAGCGGGTCGATGCACATGGGGCACGTCCGGAACTACCTGATCGGCGACGTGTACGCGCGGTACTACCGGATGCGCGGGTTCGACGTGCTGCACCCGATGGGCTGGGACGCCTTCGGCCTCCCGGCGGAGAACGCCGCGATCAAGGACGGGGTGCACCCCGCCGTGCGCACCCGGGAGAACATCGAGCGCTTCCGGGCGGCGATGATGTCGCTCGGCTTCGCCTACGACTGGACCCGTGAGGTCAACACCTCCGACCCGGAGTACTACCGGTGGAACCAGTGGTTCTTCCTCCGGCTCCTGGAGCGGGACATGGTGTACCGCCGCTTCAGCAAGGTGAACTGGTGCACGGGCTGCCTCACCGTCATCGCCAACGAGCAGGTGAAGGAGGGGCGTTGCGAGCGGTGTGACTCGCCGGTGGTGGATCGCCAGATGCCCGAGTGGGCGTTCCGCATCACCCGCAACAGCGAGGATCTCCTCCAGGCCCTGGACGGGCTCACCGCCTGGCCGGAGCGCATCACGTCGGCGCAGCGGAACTGGATCGGCAAGAGCGTCGGCGCCGAGGCGGACTTCAAGGTGGTCGGTGACCGTGCGATCCGGGTCTTCACCACCCGCATCGACACCGTGTACGGAGCCACCGTCCTGGTGCTCGCCCCGGACCACCCGATGGTGGCGAGCCTCACCACGCCGGCGCACCAGGCGGAGGTGGAAGCCTTCGCCGCGCGCATGGCAGCGATCGGGAAGATCGAGCGCACCGCCGAGGGCGCACCCAAGGAGGGTGTCTTCACCGGCGGCCACGCCATCAATCCCTTCACCGGGCACCCGGTGCCGATCTGGGTCGCCAACTTCGTGCTCAGCGACTACGGCACCGGCGCGCTCATGGCGGTGCCAGCCCACGACAGCCGCGACTTCCAGTTCGCCCGGACCTACGGCCTTCCCATCAAGCAGGTCATCCGCCCGGTGGACGGACGGGACCTCGGCCCGATCGAGACCTGGACCGAGGCCTTCACCGACGACGGTGTCCTCGTCGACTCGGGCGAGTACACCGGTCTCGGCTCGGCGGAGGCCCGCGAGCGGATGGGCCGGACGCTCGAGCAGCGCGGCCTCGGCAAGCCGGCGGGGACCTATCTC
>Ga0081540_1002099_pt1 | contig 16594 bp, 16 predicted proteins | sample TabmetS2T1R1_FD_71024 | JGI IMG/M metagenome (GOLD analysis project Ga0081540, IMG submission 71024) | Tabebuia heterophylla rhizosphere microbial communities from the University of Puerto Rico - S2T1R1 | ecosystem: Host-associated > Plants > Roots > Rhizosphere ... | reverse complement strand
TCCGGGCTCGATTGGAGGGCTGAACATAGGCGGATCCCGCGGCGGGACAAGGGCGGAGGCCGCATGCCCCACCCAACATAACCTCCGCGGTTATTGTGGGATTGGTGCACGAGCCGTAGCAATCGGCAACGATTTGCCAGCGGAGACTCCTAATGACCGCCATTTTCAAGCCCGAAGGCCCCCTGTTCCGCGCCACCGAGCATGCGGGCGGACCGTGGTCGCCGGACATGCTGCAAGGCAGCGCCACCACCGCGCTGATGACGCGCGAAGTGGAGCGGCTCGCCAATGCCTCCGGCTTTGCGGTGCGCCGCCTTACCTTCGACCTGTGGCGCCCGGCTGGCCTCCGCGCCTTTGGGCTTGCAAGCGAAATGCTGCGCGACGGCCGCAAGGCAAAAACGCTGCAGGTGCGGCTGATGGATGGCGGCACCGAAATTGGCCGCTGCACGGCGCTGCTGACAGCGCAAGGCAGCGAGTCGCCCGCCGATCCCTTCGGCAAGGCTGCAGCGGCCGATACGCCGCCCGAAAGCGGCACGCCGCCGCCGGGCTTTGCGCAGCGCTGGAGCCGCTATTTCCAGAACGTCTCAGTGCGGCTGATCGAGGGTGCACTGGAGAAGCCGGGTCCTGCAGCGGCATGGATGCGGCTTGACGCTGACATGGTCGAGGGCGAAGCCAACACTCCATTATTGCAGGCAGTGCAGGCCGCGGACTTCTCCAGCGGCGTCGCGCAGATCGTCGACATGCGCGAATGGACCTTCATCAATCCGGAGATCAGCCTGTATTTCTTTCGCCCGCCCGAGGGCGAATGGATCCTGATCCGCTCGCGCACCCGCGTCGGCGCCGGTGGCGCAGGTCTGACCATGGCAACGCTCAGCGATCACCAGGGACCATTCGCCGAAGTGCTTCAAGCCATGAGCTTCGAGCGGCGCGAGGCACAGGCACGGGCGTCCTGACCCACGGTGGGCTTGCGCTGCGCCACGTGTGATTGCGCGCCAGTCGGAAAACTGACCAGCCGTTGCCGGCCGGTCCATCAAATCCGTATCCCCTTTAATCGCAGGGCTTGCGCAAGACCTTAAAAAGGGCGCATGCTCGACAGTGAGACAAATTTGACAATTCTTGAGGGGCCGGACGCATTCGAAGTTGCTTTACGTCGCTGTGAGCGCGTCTTCTCCCTGAAGACACTGGGTTATTTGGATAAGACATTTCCGGCGGGCAGCCCAGGCTAACCGGCGCCATAAGACCTTGGATCTCCTGGCGTACGGCAAGCCAGAGCAAGAAAACGGCGGCGCCGCGCTAGGCAGGGCGAGGTCAAGCCAATGTTAGTTGCGTACCCCATCGAGTGCGGGGACCAGGCCGTTGCGGCCGCGCTTCCCCAAGTCATCGGCAACATTCACACCGCGATCGGCTGCTGCACACTAAGGCGTGCACACGGCGTTGCCGTTCAGGTCATGGTGGGTGATCCCGTCTTCCACGGTGATGTGGTCGAGACGGCGGTCGACGGGCAAATCGGAATTCGCTTCATCGATGGCACCGTGTTCGTGCTTTCGCCCGGTACTCGCCTGTCGCTGGATGAATTCGTCTGCGACCCCGATGGCATCACGCATGCGGCACTGTTCTCGGTGACCCAGGGAAGGTTCGCCTTCGTCACCGGACGGATGGCAAAGACCGGATCGCTTGGCATCGACACGCCGGTGGGAAGCATTCGCGGCCGGGCCCATGCCGGCGGGTTCGGCATGCTGTCGCTCGCCGCATTGACCTTCGCAACGATGAGCGATGTGCGGGCGGCAGACCCGGACGCCACATTCCTCGATGACGACAACATCGCATACAAGGATCTCGAACACGGGGTGTTCGAACTCTGGACCAAAGAGGCGATACCGCGACACATCATCGTTGAGGACCCTGGCCAGACAGTGGTCGTCACCAGGATCGGCTCCTCGGTCAGCGTGAATCAGGTCGCGAATTCCGCTGCCCGAATGGACGAATTGCAGGCAGCCCAGCAGGCGGTGCTTGCCAATTATGTGAAAGGCTACGCTCCGAGCGGATCCGGCACGCCCTATTTTTCCAATCCGGCGCTGCTGCAACCGATCAACTATCTTCAGCCCGCCGCTCCGGCGACGCAGGACTCGCTCCCACCACTGCAATTCGCTGCGAACCCGATATACTACCCGCTCATTCCGCCTCCTCTGCCGCCCGTGCCACCCTCGCTGGCAGCAGCGCCGAGCCCAATCGAAATCGATACGTCGGTGTTTGATACCTTCGGCGCAACGAGCGGCACTTTCACCGCCAGCAGTCCGCGCGCGGGCGCTACGCTGATCTTCAGCATCAGCGGGCAAACGTCCGCCAACACGGTGTTGAATGGCGTAACCTACGATGTGTCGAAGAATAGTCTCTACGGCACGCTCTACCTCAACAGCGCGACTGGCGCCTTCACGTTCATTCCGAACAATAACGCGATCAATGCGCTCAAGACGGCCACAACTCAAGACTTCATCATCACGGTGTCGGACGGCACGCTCTCGGACACCGCGACCTTCACGGTCAATATCCATGGCGTCGAAGACGCCGCCATCTTCTCCGGCTCCGCGACCGGCGCGGTGACCGAGATCCGTGGCGTCATCAACGCCACGCCGGGCACGCAAACCACAACCGGCACGCTCACAGACACCGACCCCGACGATCCGCCCAACACGTTCACGGCGGTTAGCTCGCCGACGAAAAGCGCTGGCGGCTACGGCACCTTCACGATGACAACGGCCGGCACGTGGACCTACACGCTCGACAGCACTAACGGTGCGGTGCGGGCGCTCGGCGTCGGCGGCACGCTGACCGACAGCTTCACGGTGACCAGCATCGACGGCACCCCAAAGGTGGTGACGATTACGATCCATGGCCCGATGGTTGCGGTGACGGGAACGGCTCCGTCGCTGACGCTGAGTGAAGCGCATCTGACGGCCACCGCACTCGACGGCAACATTGCCGGTTCCGCGCCGGACGCGACGCTGACGACGACGTCAGGCGACTTCTCGACGGCATTTGCCTCGGTTCAGGGGGCGGACGGGGCGACGATCAGCTACGCGCTGTCGATCACCGGCGGAAACGGCACGGCGTCGGGTCTGATCGATTCGCATACCGGCCAGGCCGACGTGCTGATTCTGAACGGCAACACCATCGAAGGCCATGTCGGCACCACCAGCGGCACGCTGGCGTTCACCATCGCGGTTGATCCGGCGACGGGGCGCGTGACCTTCACCGAGTATCGGCCGGTGACGCAGCCTCTCGGCACCAAGCCGGACAGCGGAGAAGGCGTATCCCTCGCCGTCGGCACTGTGAACATGACGGCGACGGTTACCGACAAGGACGGCAACTTCCAGACGGCAAGCATTGATCTCGGCGGCCGGCTGACTCTCACCGACGACGGCCCGACGATTGCGGCGGCGGGGACGGCTCCGGCGCTGTCGCTGAGCGAGACGCATCTGACGGCCACCGCACTCGACGGCAACATTGCCGGTTCCGCGCCAAACGCGGCGCTGACGGCGACCTCAGGCGACTTCTCGACGGCATTCACCTCGGTTCAGGGGGCGGACAGTGCGACGATCAGCTACGCGCTGTCGATCACCGGCGGCAACGGCACGGCCTCGGGTCTGATCGATTCGTACACCGGCCAGGCCGACGTGCTGGTTCTGAACGGCAACACCATCGAAGGCCATGTCGGCACCATCAATGGCACGCTGGCATTCACCATCACGGCTGATCCGGCGACGGGGCGCGTGACCTTCACCGAGTATCGCGCGGTGACACAGCCTCTCGGCACCAACCCTGACAGCGGAGAAGGCGTATCCCTCACCGCCGGCACCGTGAACCTGACGGCGACGGTTACCGACAAGGACGGCGACTTCCAGACGGCGAGCGTTGATCTCGGAAGCCGGCTGACCATCACTGATGACGGCCCGACGATTGGAGGTTTCACCCCCGGAACGATCCTGGCCAAGGATGGTGAAGTCGCTAGTGGCACCTTCAACGTCAGTTTTGGCGCAGATGGCGAGGCCGCGATGCGCGTAGCCGTCCACAACGGCACCGTGAACGGTTACAATCTGGCGACAACGGATCTGGGCGGCGGCGTCACGTCGGTGCACGTGACCGGGAATGGTGATGACTACTCTTTCTATTACACGACCCAGCCGGTAAGCGGCGGCGTGAAGCTGGAGGCGTTCTTCACCGACGCAAGCGGAACGCTAAGCGATCCATTCTTTACGCTGCTGATCAAACCAGACGGAACCTACACGTTTGACATCGAGGGCGTTGGCTTCTTGCAGCAGGTGACGGTAAGCGGCTCCGATTTCGGAGCGTCCAGCAGTGGCCAGTCGTCGCTCACCTCTCCGGACGGTTTGCTCGTCATCACCGGCAATCTCAATGGCGCCGCTGCTGACGTCAAAGCGTCGAACAATGGCATCGCGGTCGGCGACACCGGACTGCAAATGGACCAGCATGAAACCTTGGTCCTGACGTTCACGCCGGAGCAAACGGACGTCAGCTTCAATCTGACGCAGTGGCAAGGAAACGGCACCGCGGATGTGGTCTTCAAGGTCTTTGACGGCGCCACTGATATCCATGACTTCAGCATAAACATTCCAAAACCATCGGGCGACGCCCACATCGTGGTGGAAAAGAGTTCTGATCTCGCGCTCATCAACACCTATATTTTTGACAGCGCAACTGCGACCTATACGCTCTACGTTGGAGCGGAATTCAATCAAGTTGATGTGTCGTACGATCACGCGGTCGCCGGCAACGCCACCTTTACGGTCAACAACATCACCTACGGCGCGGGAACGAAGATCCCCAGCACCGATCTGCTGTTCGACGTGACGGCAACCGACGGTGACGGCGATCAATCGGCGACGAGCCTCCAGGTTGGCCTTGTCGGGGTCACGACCGTTGCGAGCGGCCTCGCCTTAACTGCCACCACACGGCTGGCGGCCGCCGCCGCTACCAACGATGCGGCCATCATTTCGGCCGCCACCACCGCCTCCGTGATCACGGCCAGCGGCACAAGCACCACCACCGCCGGGTCCGGCGGCGTCAATGGCCTGACGGGCAGCAACGGCGACGACGTTTTCGTCTTTTTGTCTGCAGCCGATTCCAACTCGGCTCAGTTCAACACCATTACCGATTTCACGTCGGGATCAGACAGGATCAACCTGGCGGCCTTTGGCGCGCTGGCGTTCATGCACCTTGAACCGACAAGCACGGCCGTGCCGCCGCATACCATCGCCTGGATCTATGACAGCGCGAGCAACCAAACCATCGTGTACGTGAACCCGACCGATGAAACCCTGGACATCGGGGATGCAGCCCTGCTGCAAATCCACTTGCAAGGAGTCACATCCGTTCAGGCGTCGGATTTCGAGTACACGCCGGCAACGACGACCGTCGCAGCGGCAGCCAGCGACGCGATCGATCCTGCGCTGGCTGCAATTGCAGCAGCTGATGGCATTGTCGCAGCGGCGGCCAGCGCCGACGTTGCTTCCGACTCGACCAGCGGCGGCAGCGCACGCGCCGACGACGACTGGTTCCCGCCAGCGGCCCACGAGAGCTTCCGCTTCCATTTCGCTCATGACCTCGACTCGATCGGCTCCGTCAGGCTTGCCCGCTTCGACGAGGCACCGGCAGAAGCGACGGAAGACGGTCATGCTAACGCGGTGTTCAACTGGGAAAGCGGATCGTCAACCGAACCTCAGCACAGCCACGCCACGGCAGCACTGGAGAACCACGGCACATCCGATCATGGACCGATTCACGCCAGCGCAACCGCAACCGCGACCGCGTCGTCCGACGGCACGCTCGATCATGAAGCTATAACGGTGGCGAACACAATCGCGGCGGCGCAGTTGGCCAAACATGACGCAACGCCCGGGAACGATGCGCCCGCGCCCCCCGGCCAATTGAAGCACGATCTGGACACGGTCTCCCAACATGGCTCTGCAACAGCCGAGTTGCAGCATGCCCAGCATGAGGAAAAAAAATCGGACAAGGATGCCAATCCCGGTCCGTCGCCGCATGCAGCTTCTCAACAAGACGGCCCCAAGGACAATGCTTCGAAATCGACCTCGGCGGCCAGCGACCAGAACCAACACTCCAACGCAGGCAATGCCGATCACGGTCAGAACGCGGATGCGCCCGGACAACAAAAGGATTCATTCCATTTCAAGAACGATGTTGCGGCTTCCCATGCAGATCCCGCCGACCAGACAGACGTGGATCATGTTCCGGCTTCGGTTGCGCATGGGCACGGCGCTGGAAAGGACGATCTGGCAGCAATTGCGGGCACAGACATGGCTGACCCCTCTCCTGCGGATCAACACGCCAATGGTCACGCCAACGGCCATGTCGCGAGCCACGGAGCGCACGATCTGATCGTGTAACGGACGGGCCGTGGTCGCAACATGCGGCCAGCACTAGGTGGAATGGGCCGCCTGGCGCGTAGCGCCTCAATGCCTCTATCGAGGCAGCCATGCACAGTTGTGTGAGCGCACAGGCTTAAATCAGCCCTGACTTTGTAGTAGTATTGCATTCCTATGTACCGGCGCGGTGGTGCTCTCAGCGGAGGATTGCCATGAACGGAAAGCGTTTTGCGGCCGAGGCGATAGGCACGTTCTGGCTGACCTTCGGCGGCTGTGGGAGCGCGGTGATTGCGGCCGGCTTTCCCCAGGTGGGGATCGGGCTGCTCGGCGTATCCCTTGCGTTCGGCCTGACCGTTCTGACGATGGCCTACGCGATCGGCCATATTTCCGGCTGTCATCTCAATCCGGCTGTCACCGTGGGCCTGACTTGCGGGGGCCGGTTTCCTCTCAATCTCGTGTTCACCTACATCGTGGCGCAGGTTCTCGGCGCAATCGTCGGAGCGACCGTGCTGTACGAAATTGCCAGCGGAGCCCCCGGTTTCAGTTTGAGTGCGGGGTTCGCGGCGAACGGCTTTGCCGAGCATTCACCGGGCAAGTATGGCCTGACCGCGTGTTTCCTGGCGGAAGTGCTGCTCACCGCGATGTTCCTGTTCGTCATCATGGGGGCAACCCATGGCAAGGCGCCGGCCGGATTCGCTCCGATCGCGATTGGCCTTGCACTGACGCTCATTCACCTGATCAGCATCCCCGTGACCAACACGTCAGTTAATCCAGCGCGCAGCACCGGCCCTGCGCTGTTCGTCGGCGGCTGGGCGCTGCAGCAGCTTTGGCTGTTCTGGGTGGCGCCCCTCATCGGCGGCGCGATCGGAGGTTTTGTCTACCGCTGGCTGAGCAGCGAACCTCACGGCGAAGTAACGGGCTAGCTGCGCTCGCCCCGCACGAGATTTGTCAGCGTCGTTTCCGACGCCGCATCCGCCGGCATGAACATCTCGACGCGCAGCTCCTGCAGCGTGATGTCCTGCGGTGTGCCGAGCGTCAGCACCGTGCCGATCAGGCCGACGGCGATACCGCCCTTGCGCAGCCGCACCTCGCAGAGCGGACCCGGCGTCTCGTTCTCGTCAAACTGCGCCGCCGGCAGATCGGGCAGCTTCAACAGCTCGCGCCAGGTCGATTGCAGCGCAAGATCAAGCGGTGCCGCCATCGCCTCATGCCGCGCTCGCATCAGGAGCGCGGCGGCAACCTTCTGCCAGTTCTCGACATAGGGCCGCAGCTCGTCCGGCGCCAGGAACATCCGCATGTGATTGAGCGGCCGCTGCATGCGTGCCTCGCCCAGCAGCATCGTCATCAGCCGCACTGCCGCGCCATTGGCTTGCAGCACGTTCCAGCGCCGGTCGGTGACGATGGCGGGAAACGGCTCGTGGCGTTTCAGCAAGAGGTCGATGGCGCGCTTGGCGTCGGCCACTTCAGGTGCGGAGAGAGCTCGCTCGCCATATTGCCGCGCGAAGCCACCCGCTTCGAGCAGCGCGTTGCGGTCGCGCAGCGACAGGTCGAGCGCGCCGGCGAGTTGCAGGAGAATGTCACGGCTGCCGACGGCCTTGCCGGTCTCGACAAAGCTCAAATGCTTGATCGAAATCCCGGCCTCGAAAGCAAGATCAGCCTGGCTCATGGCGCGGCGGTTGCGCCAGCCGCGCAGGAGATCGCCGACGGGATTGCCGTGCGAGGAAGTATGCCTTGCCCGCGTATCCATGCGCGGATTATGCGAAAGCGCCGTACCGCTGTAAACGCGGCATTCGGCTCATCGTCCGGCGGGGATGGTATCTACCCGCTTCAGGTAAGCCGCGATTTCGTCAAAACCTTCCTGCGCTGGAATCGATCGGAGCGCCTGGCGCTGACCGCACCACGGATATGGCAGGGACGAAAGCCAACGCATCATCTCGCCAAGCCCTTCGCCGGACAGGATTTTCATGACCTCAATATTGATGACGAGTTTCGCAACCTTGCCCTCATCGTCGAAATGCCAATCGTAGGTTCCGCAGCCGACCCGAAGCTGTCCCGTCGCCTTCACGGACATTCCGACCAGCCAATGACATTGGAAGCGCAAACGATCCGCCTCGGCAGGCTCGGACAAGCAGAACGTGAAGATGTTCTCGTTGTCGGCGTTAAAGCGCCGCACCAGAACGTCTTCGAGCGTGTCCAGACCCTTTGCAGCGCTTGGAAACGAGATGGCGTCGCTCTTCACCACGGTTTCCAGTTCAGCGTCTTCGGCAAATGCCTGCTTCATCAGGAACGGGCGATTGCCGTCCTTGGCAAGAATGTAGGTTCTGACGGCTTCGTCGGGCGTGGGCATCGCGGTCAGCCTAGCTCACGCCATCGCCGCAACGCAAACGGCTTTGCGAGCATCAGTCGCGCGGCTGCATCTCCTTCAGCCGCCGCGCGGTCGATTGGTCCGCCGGGAAGAACGTTTCCAGCGCGAGCTCCGACAGCGTGACGTCGACGGGCGTACCGAACACCATGGTGGTCGAGATGAAGCTCAAGACCTCGCCATTGTGCCGGAGCTTGTAGGGAATCGCGACATTGTCCGGCGACACCGGCCCCGATCGCGCCGGCAGCGGATAGCTCTTCAGATCGTGGTAAAGCTTGATCAGTTCGGGATCGGCGGTCGCCTCGCACTGGCGATGCAGGCGCTCCAGCAGATGCGCCGACCATTCGCCGAGATTGACCGTGCGCGGGGCAAGCCCTTCCGGGTGGACAGCCAGCCGCAGGATGTTGACCGGCGGGCTCAGCAGCTTTGCCGGCACGCCTTCCAGGAGCGGCGCCAGCATGCGGTTGGTCGCCACCAGATTCCAGTGCCGGTCATAGGCCAGCGCCGGGTTCGGCTCATGCGCCTTGAGCACGAGATCGATCGCCTCACGCGCCGATCTCAGCGCGGGATCGTCCAGCGCGCGTTGCGGGAAGGCCGGCGCGAAGCCGGCGGCGACGAGCAGCATATTGCGTTCGCGTAGGGGCACGTCCAGTCGCTCCGCCAGTTTGAGCACCATTTCGCGTGACGGCGCCGAGCGGCCGGTCTCAACGAAGCTCAAATGCCGCGCCGAAATCTCCGCCTCGCCGGCAAGGTCGAGCTGGCTCAAATGACGGCGCTGCCGCCACTCGCGCAGGTGCTCGCCAATATGGATGGGTCTTGCTTGTTCGGCTCGCGCCGCAGATGCATGTGCGTTCATGGTGGAAAACCTACCATGCGAATTTCGCCCATTCCATTACGTGCGAGGTAATCGAAACGGCGCGGCCGGGCGGTCATCTTCGGGACAAAGGAGATGACCATGAACCCGGAAAGCCCCCTACAGCCTGCTGCCGTCGCCGAATGGATTGTCGCCATCGCGACCCGGCTGCTGGCGCGCTCGCTGAACATGCCGGAACCGCTGCTGCATTCGACCGGCGCCTACGTCTTCGCGCAGGTCGCCGCCGCCGAAACCCGTGCCGTAAAGACGCTCTGCCCGGCCGCGCTGATGCGCCGTCTGCGCGCCTGGTTCCGCAATCTGGCGGCCTGAATTCTCTAGTCCCCCGCAAGCAAAGGAGAACTGCCATGCTCAATCCGTCCTCGTTCCTGCGCCGCGCCCTGATCGCCGACGCCATTTTCAGCGGCGTCGCCGCCCTGGGCTTTACATTCGGCGCGGGCGCTTTCGCCGCGCTGTTCAACCTGCCCGAGGTGTTTTTGCGTGAAGTCGGCCTGTTCCTGATCGCCTATGCCGCATTCGTCGGCTGGCTCGGCTCACGCCAGACCATGATGAAGGCGCTGGTCCTTCTCGTGATCGTCGGCAACACCGCCTGGACGCTCGGCAGCATTGCGCTGCTGTTCTCCGGCAGCGTATCGCCGAATGTCCTGGGCATGATCATGGTGGTGGCGCAGGCGATCGCCACCGGCGTGTTCGCCGAGCTGCAGTTCATTGGCCTGCGCAAGAGCGGCGGCACGGTGACGGCGTAGCCGGGTCCGTGACAACGACGGCCGCCGCGGCGTTCGCGGCGGCCGTCGTCTCAGCTCAACGCCAACGCCGCGATCATTCCGGCAAAGGTGAGCGCGAGGCCGATCACCAGCATCGGCACTAGGCTGCTTCCGGCAAACGGACTGGCCGATTGCTTGTTAACATCATTTCCGATGGCAACGGCTTTCGTGCCCGGCTTGCGATAACTCATCCGACTGCTCCTGCTTCACTGCGCCGATAGCGTTCGCCCTTGCCCAGCATCACGCCATTCGCGCCGGCCACGCCGAGCTCGAGGCTGGCGGCAATGCGCTGCGCCCGCTCCACGAAATGCACCGCGGCCTCCGGCGGACAGATTTCGCGCGCCGCCTCCTCGAACAGCGCAAGCCAGCGGTCGAAATGGCCGGCATCGATCGGCAGCTTCACATGCTTGATCATCGGCGTGCCGTGATAGCGGCCGGTCATCAGCGCGACCGACGACCAGAAGGCGAACATCTGCGCAAGATGTGGCTCCCAATCGGCAATCTTCGCCTCGAAGACCGGCCCGAGCACCGCATCTGCCCGCACCTTGGCATAGAAGCCGCGGACGAGTTGCTCGATCATCCCCTCGGTAATGCCGGTATGGGCGGCGATCCGCGCCGTGATTTCCTCGCGCCGTGCCTCGCCTGACATCATCGCCTCTTTCGCTGCCGTCTCTTCAAATAGGTATTTTAAATACCTATTTAACCTGATAGAGATTTGCAAGGGCTTTTGCGAGGCTTCACATGCGTTTGACCGCCTTCACGGATTTTGCGCTGCGCGCCTTGATGCGGCTGGCCGGCGAGCCGGCGCGCTCATTTGCAACCAGCGAGATCGCCGCCGAATTCGGCATCTCCCGCAACCACCTGGCCAAGGTGGTGCGTGACCTCGCCGATGCCGGCTTCATCGCCACCCAGCGCGGCGCCGGCGGCGGCTTTGCGCTGGCGCGGCCGGCCCAGTCGATCACGCTCGGCGAGGTCGTGCGTACGCTCGAGAAGGGTCAGGGGCTGGTGGAATGCTTTCGCGAGGATGGCGGGGCTTGCGTCCTCACCCCACGCTGCCGGCTCAAGTCAAAGCTCGCCGCCGCGCGCGAAGCGTTCATGCGCGAGCTCGACGCCACCACGCTTGCCGACTGCGCCTATCCGGCAACGCCCGCGCGCAAACGCGGCTGAGCCGGATTTGCGTTGATCGCAGGGCCTTAGCCCTGCTGTGCGCGGCCCTCGCCGCTCCGCGCCCGCACGGCGATGTCGGCCTTCACCGCCCGGATCTGGTGCGGGCCGTGCCCGTTCAGATAGCCGTTGAGCTGCTTGCGTCCGGCCTGCTTGCGCGCCTCCTGGGCCTTCTCGCGGGCCTTGCGCGCCTGCTTTTCCTTTTCCTTCGCAAGCTTCTCGGCTTGCTTGCGCGCCTTCTTCTCGGCCTTTTCCTTCAGGCGCAGTTTCTCGGCCCTCGCCTCGGCGCGCTTCTTCTTGCGCTTCCTCTCGCAGGCGGCGCACAGGCAGCCGATCGGCTTGAGGTATTCCTTGAAGTAATCGGTGCCGTAGTCGTAGTTGATCTCCTCGCCCGGCTCGATGTTCTTGATGGCGCGGATGAAAATCTTGCGCTTGCGCGGGCGAACGTCGGATTCCGCGTTCGGCTTGCAGGCATGGTTGATGTAGCGGGCAACGTTCTCGCGCACCGAGCCGTCGACGGTCCAGCGCTTGGTTATCTGGAAAAGATACTTGTTCTCGATCGCATCGTCCTCTTCCTTGTTGCAATCAAGCATCGGCCCGAAATAGCGGATGATCCGGGTGCCCTTCTTGATCGGCTTGGTGGCGAAGAGGCCGAGCCCGGTGCGGGAGCGGCCGATGCGATACGGCTTGTTCGATGAAATTTCAGGCATGACCGACTGAAAACGCTGATGCGACAGATATGGCGAAGGCACCCTTCTAGAACGATTCCGCTTCGCTGTCAGGTGTTTCCCGCATTGCGATTGAACCGTCCCCAGATTGCGAACGTCAAAGGCGATGAGACGTTCCAATGACAAGCCGGCCGATGCGGTACATTCCCTCCACTGTCACAATCGTGGTCACCACGCTGACACTGTTTGCCGTCAGCGCTGCCATGGTTTTGCAATCGAATGCCGAAACAATCGGCAGCAGCTACACTTCGACCGCGCCGAAGGATTGCCGCGTCAGGAGTGCCGGCAATGGCGTTGATGACAGCACGATCCGGGTCTGCCCCGGCAAGAACGGCCTGATCGTCCTGATTGCCGAAGACGATCTGCGCGAGACCGTCTCGGTCGGGCGCAACCGGCTCGGCGCTTCAAGGGAGCCGGCGGCGCAGACCTGGTTCGGACCGTTCAGTTCGACCACCAACACGGTGGAATGGCGGTCGGCCAATGGCCGACCCTACGCGATCATCCAGCGCTGGCACATTGCCGACAATGCCGATCCCGACAAGAACGGCCGTCCCATTGCAAAACCGATGCTGGCGGTGACGCGGCTTTCGCCCGGCCCGGTCTGCCATGTCGCCTATGTCGACGTGCAGGCCAATCCCGATGCCAACGAGCTGGCGCGCAAGGCCGCTGACGAAATCGCGCGCGATTTCAGATGCGGCAAGGAGAAGGTGAAGACCCTCGGCAACAGCGGCCGCGCCGTGGAGCTGGCGAGCCGCTGACTTTCCTTGATACGGCGCTACTTCGCGCCGGTTATGCCGGCGGCCGTGGCCCCGGGCTTTTCAACATGGCTTCGAACAGTTGGTCCATCGTGCTGCCCTTGGGCATCCGACGCAGAATGTCGGACATGCGGTCTTCCAGCAGCAGCATGGTGAAGCCATGGATCATCGACCAGGCCCGCGCGATCGCACCGGCCTGCTCCAGTGACAGCGCCTCCGCCTCGATATGCTCCTGGCGGCTGGCGCCGACCCCGCGGGCAAGTCCGGCGAACGCGGCGCTGGCGGCCTGATGCAGCGAGGGCCGCGACATGTCGAGCCGCTCGGTGCGGAACATCAGCCCGTACATGCCGGGATGGGCCTGCGCGAAGGCGACATAGGCCTTGGCGCTCGCCAATCCCTTCTCCTGAACAGTTCCTGAGGCATTCGCAGCGATCATCGCCTGGCTGAACTGACGAAAGCCGATCGCGGCGAGTTCGCTGAGAAGCCCGGCAAGGTCGCCGAAATGGTGCGTGGGCGCCGCATGCGACACCCCCGCCTCGCGCGCCACCGCACGCAATGTCAGGCCCGGCAACCCGTCGCGCTCAAGCACCCGTTCGGCTGCCTGCAGCAACGCCTCGCGCAGCGCACCGTGATGATAGGGAGATTCCGCCGCTGCGCGGGTTCGCCGCACCGCCTGCTTTGCTGCCACAGGCTTCGGCGCACTACGGCTGCGCAGCCGGTTCGCCTTGTTTTGCTTTGGTTTTCTTGTCATGCGCCAGTTATATGTCGCAATTTTTACAGTGTAAAGATTTTGCTTGACCTCAGCCTGCGCGAGGGTTACCCATATCTTTACGATGTAAAGATTTAACGGAGGGAGCGAGCCATGCACGACCAGGTGACGACCAACGCGCCGCAGACCAATCTCGCGCCGATCCCGATGGAATGCGACGCGCCATTCCTTAAAATCACCGGCGAGCTGCCGCGCGAGCTGAACGGCACGCTCTATCGCAACGGCCCGAATCCCCAATTCGATGTTCCCGGCGCACACTGGTTCGTCGGCGACGGCATGCTGCACGCCTTCCATCTCGAGAACGGCCGCGCCAGCTACCGCAACCGCTGGGTCCGCACGCCGAAATGGCAGGCCGAGCACGATGCCGGCCGCGCGCTGTTCGGCGGGTTCGGGCGCAAGCTGCCGGGCACGCCCGCCGACGTCACCACCGACGGCGGCGTCGCCAACACCAACATCATCTTCCATGCCGGCCGCCTGCTCGCGCTGGAGGAAGGCCATATGCCGACCGAGATCGAGCCGGGCACGCTGAACCGGCGCGGCTATTGCGACTATGACAGCGCCATCCAGGGTCCGTTCACCGCGCATCCCAAGATCGATCCGTTGACCGGCGAGATGGTGTTCTTCGGCTACAACGCCTCCGGCCCGCTGACGCCGACACTCTCTTTCGGCTCGGTTTCCTCGTCCGGCTCGGTGACGCGCTTCGATCGCTTTGACGCGCCCTATGCCAGCATGGTGCACGACTTCATCGTTACCGAGAACCACCTGCTGTTCCCGATTCTGCCGATCACAGGCAGCATGGAGCGCGCCATGCGCGGCCAGGCGGCCTATGCGTGGGAGCCGGAGAAGGGCGGTTATGTCGGCGTGATGAAGCGCAATGGCTCGGCCAAGGACATCGTCTGGTTCCGCGCCGAGACCTGCTACGTCTTCCATGTCATGAATGCCTGGGAAGAAGGCGGCCGCATCATCGCCGACGTCATGCAGTTCGAGGAAGCGCCGCTGTTCAACCATCCCGACGGCTCGCCGACTGATCCAAAGAAGTCGCGCGCCCGCTATTGCCGCTGGACCTTCGACCTTGCGGCCAACACCGACCGCTTCACGCAAACCTATCTCGACGACCTCACCGGCGAATTCCCGCGGATCGACGACCGTCGCGCAGGACTTGCGTCCGCCCACGGCTGGTACGCCTGCGCCAATCCGGATCTGCCGATGTTCGGCGCGCTCTCCGGCATCGTGCATGTCGACGGCAAGGGCAAGCGGCTGGCGAATTATCTGCTCCCCGCAGGCGACACCATCTCCGAGCCTGTGTTCGTCGAGCGCGGCAAGGACGCATCCGAAGGTGACGGCTGGCTGCTTGCGGTGGTCTGGCGCGCGCGGGAGAACCGCAGCGATCTCGCCGTGTTCAACTCGCGGGATATCGAGAGCGGCCCCGCGGCGCTCGTGCATCTCGGCCACCGCGTGCCCGACGGTTTTCATGGCAATTGGGTGGGGGCGAACTGACGCGCTGATGCCCTCCCCCGGCATTCCGGAGCGCTCGCGCAGGCGAGTGAATCCCAGATGCGCCGCGTGCGCCGGGTAATCCGGAGGTGATCGATCGAGATTTTCGGGCTCAGACCCTTGCGGTCTGTCCCCGGAATAAGGCGTTCAAGCAGGGGGAAGCGCCATGCACGTACCGTCATTTACCGGCTTCTATCTCGGCATCCTCGCCCTCATCTACGCAGGGCTCGCGTTGCAGGTGGCACGGCTGCGCCGGGACAATCGCGTGCTGTTCGGCGATGCCGACAACGGCAAGCTGCGCACGGCGATCCGCGTGCATGCCAACTTCATCGAATATGTGCCGATCATAACTCTGCTGGTGGCGCTGCTCGAAATGTCCGGCGCCCCGGCAAGCCGCGTGCACCTGCTGATGGGCGCCCTGTTGCTGTCGCGCCTGCTGCATCCGATGGGCATGGCGGCACGGCCGGGCACCTGGCAATTCAACGCCGGACGGGTTGCCGCTATTCTCCTCACCCTGGCCGTGCTGATCGCAGCCGCCATCAGCGGGCTGGTCCGATTCTGGCCCTTTTGAAGAATCCCGCCCTAACCCATTGGCAGATAGCTATATTTCTATTACCCATCACCTTATTTTTACAGTGTAAAGATTTCGCTTGACGATGGCCCTGAGCGCCCCTAGTGTATCTTTACGATGTAAAGATCGACCCCGAGAAGCTGTCATGCAGGTCCTCCTGATCCTCGCTCCCTATGGCGTCTTCACTGCGCTGATGCTGGTGACGTCGGCTGCCGCCAGCCTGTTCGTCTCAGCCGCGGTCTGCCTTGCCGTGATGGCCCATGACCACTGGCGCGGCCGCTCGATCAAGATCCTCGCCGCCGGCTCGGTCGTCACCTTCGCCGCCGTTGGACTCTATGTGACCCTGGTCGATCCCGCACTCACCGGTTCGGCCGTGCGCTTTGCGGTCGATGCCGGCATCTTCCTGGTATCGTTGATCTCGATCCTGTTCCGCTATCCCTTCACGCTGCAATATGCGCTCGAGGTCACCGATCCCGAGACCGCAAAGCTGCCCGGCTTCATCCGCGCTAATTATGTGATCACCTGGGCGTGGGCCGCGGCGATGGTTCTGATGATGATCGGCAATGCCGCGATGATCTACGTGCCGTGGCTCCCGTTCTGGGGCGGACTGCTGGTCGCCTTCGCTGCCCGCAACTGCGCGATCTACTTCACCAACTGGTATCCGCAACATGTCCGGGCAAAATACGGCCTGCCGCCGGCAGGCGCGTTGCCCGGC
>Ga0081540_1002098_pt1 | contig 16595 bp, 16 predicted proteins | sample TabmetS2T1R1_FD_71024 | JGI IMG/M metagenome (GOLD analysis project Ga0081540, IMG submission 71024) | Tabebuia heterophylla rhizosphere microbial communities from the University of Puerto Rico - S2T1R1 | ecosystem: Host-associated > Plants > Roots > Rhizosphere ... | reverse complement strand
GGCTTGGCCTACCGCCTTGCGCGTGGTCTCGACCTGCAGTTTCGCAGCGGTAGCCGTCAGCCTCGCGAAGATGCCTGACACCGCGAGGCGATAAGGTTCGCCGCTGCGATGCGGCGAGGTGTCCGGCGAGCGCTCCGCCAGCGCGCGCAACTCTTCGGAGACATCGGTGAGATGCGCGGCAATGGAAAGCTCCGCGCCGAGCAGATGAAGCTCCCCGAGATAGAAATTCATGATGCGGCTCGACTGCAGGCGCAGTGTGCCGCGCATGACGTCTGATGTGACGAAGGGATTGCCGTCGCGGTCGCCGCCGATCCAGCTTCCCATCCTGAGGAACGAAGCAAGTTCGCCGTCTCCGCCGTCTTCCTTGTTGAGCCGGTCTTCCAGGGCACAATGCAGCCGCGGCACCTCGTGCAGGAAGGTGTAGTCATAGAAGGACAGGCCGTTGCCGACCTCGTCCAGCACCGTCAGCTTGGTCCGGCGCATGAGATTGGTCTGCCACAGTGTCAGCACCTCGCGGCGCAGTTGCTCGTCGGCGCCCTCGGCCTCTTCCGGGGTGAGCTGGACGCGCTCGCGGCGATCAAGGAGAGCGGCGACCTCCATCTCGCGGTCCATGGTGCTCTTGCGGCGGACTTCGGTCGGATGGGCTGTCAGCACCGGGCTGACCAGCGCGTTCTCGAAGAAAGCGCGCAACTCGGCGGGGCTGATGCCAGCGGCGCTGGCATGCGCGACGGTCTGCGCCAGTACGCTCGGCCGCGGCGCGCCAGAGGGGCCGGTGCGCGCGCGCATCTGGCGGATGTTGTTGTGGTCCTCGGCGATGTTGGCGAGGTGCGAGAAATAGCTGTAGGCGCGGACGATCCGCACGGTCTCGCTGATCGACATGCCGTCGAGGATGGATTCCAGTTCCCGCCGCGCGAGGCGGTCCTCGTCGCGGTGGAACCGGATCGAGGTCTGCCGGATACGCTCGACGAGGTCGAAGACGCCGGCACCCTCCTGGTCGCGCACGGTGTCGCCGAGGATGCGGCCGAGCAGGCGGATGTCGTTGCGGAGCCGGGCGTCTTCCTCGAGCGCTTGCGCCTCTTCGGCCCGTTTGGCGCGGTTTTCGGGGTCGGAAGGCATGATCTGGGAAGACATTGGGCTCACTACTCCAGAGGCTGCCCGGCGATTTCCAGGAGTGTGCAAGTTTTTTACCGCAGTGCAAGATGAAGATGGAGGCCTTCGGTTCGTCGCCCCGGCAAAGGCCGGGGCCCATAACCACGAGTGCGCGTGGGTTATGCCGGGCTGGAGCTATGGCGTGCTTCAACGATTGACGTTGGCGGCTATGGGTCCCGGCCTGCGCCGGGACGACACCGAGTCTGCTGATGCTGCATTCAAACAGCCGAAAATATTCCCGCGGCGCGTTTTCGCCCGAGTGCTGCCAATTCGTCGTCCCTCCTTCAATAGAGGGCGCAGGGAAAGCCGGGCGCCGACTGCGCCCGCAGCACCGTGTGCGATGGTAGTGAAAGAATGCACACGGATTTGACAGGTACAGCCGAGACATCCCGGCTTTCCCCGCGCAATGGTTTTACGGCTTATACGCGCTCTCCCCGGGGAGCGGCCTTTCTTGCCCCCGTTGCCGGCGGAAAATCCGCCAGCGTAGCGCCAGGGTCGCGGCGCCAGGACCACACGATTTCGCCGTCCGCTGCTAGACGTTTCGCCTGGTGAGATCACCTGACGCCAGCTGCGGCCCATCGCAACCCGCACCACGTTGCGTGACGATTGCGCGAACGTCCCTCATGGTGGCGCGGGCTGGGCGGACCAATACCGCAAATCAGAATTCCGGTAAAGAGAAATATTTTCGACTTTAGGGCTTGACAGGATTCCGCCAAACCGAAGTGATTTGCCCGTCGTGCCCCGGGATTTTGTCCCCCGTCGCCGGCGCGCGTGATCCGAAGCGCGCATACAGCGCGGGCAGCACGAGCAGGGTCAGCAGCGTCGCGGTGAGGAGCCCGCCGATGACGACGGTTGCAAGCGGCTTCTGGACTTCGGCGCCCGTCCCCGTCGCAATCGCCATCGGAACGAAGCCCAGCGAGGCAACGAGCGCGGTCAGGATCACCGGACGAAAGCGCGTCAAAGCGCCCTCGCGGATGGCCTTCGCGGGCTCGATCCCCGCTTCGATCAGGCTACGGATCTGGGTCAACATGACAAGTCCGTTGAGGACGGCGACGCCTGAGAGCGCGATGAAGCCCACGGCGGCTGAAATCGAGAACGGCATGCCGCGAATCCACAGCGAGGCGATGCCGCCGGTAAGCGCCAGCGGCACGGCGCTGAACACCAGCAGGGCGTCCCGCGCCGAGCCCAGAGCGCCCAGCAGCAGCAGATAGATCAGCGCAAAGCAGGCCGGCACGACGATTATGAGGCGCTGGCGGGCGACCGCGAAATTCTCGAACTGCCCGCCCCAGCGCAGGAAGCTGCCGGCCGGAAGGTTCACCTGCTCGGCGACCTTCGCCTGCGCTTCTGCCACCAGCGAGCCGATATCGCGGCCGCGCACCTCGGCCGTCGCCACGACGCGCCGCTTGCCGTCGTCGCGGCTGATCTGGTTGGCGCCGAAGGTCTGCTCGAATGACGCAATCGCGCTCAAAGGCACGGTTGGCGCGGCGGCGCCCGTCCGTGAACCGGGTAGCGGAACGGGCAGATTTTGCAGGGCGGAAATATCGTTGCGCAGGGCGTCGCCGAGCCGAACCACGATCTGGAAACGCCTGTCCCCCTCGAACACCAGGCCTGCGACGCGACCGCCGACGGCGGTCTCGACCAGATCCTGCACCGAAGCCAGACTCAAGCCGCGCCGCGCGATCTCGGCCTTGTCGATGCGTATCTCGAGGAATGGAAGGCCGGTCGTTTGCTCGACCTTCACGTTTTCCGCTCCCTCGATGCCACGCAGCACATCGGCGATGCGGGCCGCAGTTCGCTGCATCTGGTCGAAGTCGTCTCCGAACACCTTTACCGCGAGGTCCTCGCGAACGCCGGCGATCAGCTCGTTGAAGCGCATCTCGATCGGTTGCGAGAAACCGACCTTGTTGCCGGGCAGCTTGACCGCTTCGGCCTCGATCTCCTTGATCAGCTCATCCTTGGACATCGACGGGTCGGGCCATTCGGCCTGCGGCTTGACGATGATGTAGGTGTCGGAGGCACTCGGCGGCATCGGATCGGCCGCGAGGTCTGGCGTACCCGTTCGCGAGAACACGAACGCGACCTGCGGGAACTTGCTGATCTGCTTCTCGATCAGCAACTGCATGGCCTGCGACTGGGCCAGCGCCGTGCTCGGCACGCGCTTGACCTCCATGACGATGTTTTTCTCGTCGAGGGTCGGCGTGAACTCCTGACCGAGCCGGGAGAACACCGTCAGGGCAGACAGGAACAAGACTGCGGCCAGCGCAATCGGCGGCGCCGGCTGCGCGATCACCCGCGCGAGCAACGGCGCATAAGCCTTCTTCATCCCGTGGACGACGGCGTTTTCGGCTTCCCGGACCGGCCGGGAAACCGCAATGGCAACCGCCGCCGGCACAAATGTCAGGGAGATCACGAAGGCCACCGCCAGCGCAATCATCACGGTCAAGGCCATCGGCTCAAAGGTTTTGCCTTCGACCCCGGTGAAGGCGAGCAGCGGAACATAGACCAGGATGATGATGATCTGGCCGTAGACAGTCGGGCGGATCATCTCGCTCGCGGAATCCCTGACGATGGTGAGGCGCTCATCCAGCGACAAGGCGCGCCCGACCTTGCGCTGCCCTTCGGCAAGGTGCCGCAGGCTGTTCTCGGCGATGATGACGGCGCCATCCACGATGAGGCCGAAATCGAGCGCGCCGAGGCTCATCAGGTTGGCGCTGATTCTCGCGCCCAGCATGCCGCTCGCCGTGATCAGCATGGTGACGGGAATAACGCAGGCCGTGATGATGGCCGCGCGGAAATTGCCGAGCAGCAGGAACAACACCGCGATCACCAGCGCCGCGCCCTCGGCGAGGTTGGTCGCGACGGTCTGGATCGTCGCATCGACCAGCTGGGTCCGGTTCAGCACCGTGCGGGCGTGGATGCCGGGCGGCAGGGCTTTGGCGATCTCCCTGATCTTGGCATCCGCCGCCGCCGCGACCGTCCGGCTGTTGCCGCCGATCAGCATCAGCGCGGTACCGAGCACCACTTCCCGCCCGTTCATGCTGGCGCTTCCGGTCCGCAATTCCCTGCCGATGCCGACATCGGCAACGTCCCTGACGCGGACCGGGATGCCTGATCGCGTCGATATGACGATCTGCTCGATGTCCCGCGCGTTCTCGACCCGGCCGCCGGCGCGCACGACGTAGCCTTCGCCGTTCTGCTCGATGAAGTTGCCGCCGCGGCTGACATTGTTGGCCTCGATGGCCGCGATCACCTGCTGGAAGGACAGCCCGTATGCAACGAGCTTCTGCGGGTCCGGCTGTACCTGGAACTGTTTGACGAAGCCGCCGATGGCATCGGCCCCGGCCACGCCCGGCACGGTCTTCATCTGCGGGCGCACGATCCAGTCCTGCACCGTACGCAGGTAGACGGTGCGCTGGAAATCGTCGGTAAGACGCTCGCCTTCCGGCGTGAGATAGCTGCCGTCGCTTTGCCAGCCCGGCTCGCCGTTGCGGATCGGCGCGATCGCGCCGGGCTCTTCGTATTCGATCGCCCACCAGTAGATCTCGCCAAGGCCCGTCGAGACCGGCCCCATCTTCACCTCGACGCCGGGAGGAAGGTTCGGCTTGGCGTCGCCGATCCGCTCGGCCACCAGCTGGCGGGCGAAATAGATATTGGTGCGGTCGGCGAACACCGCCGTGATCTGGGCAAACCCGTTGCGCGAGAACGAGCGGGTGGATTCCAGGCCCGGTATGCCCGCCAGCGACGTCTCCAGCGCGACCGTGACCTGCTTTTCGATCTCGATGGGCGTGAGCGCAGGCGCCACGGCGTTGACCTGCACCTGTACGTTGGTCACGTCAGGCACGGCGTCGATCGGCAGCTTGGTGAGCGACCAGATGCCGGCCGCCGACGCCACCAGGGTCGCCAGCACAATCAGCCAGCGCCTTCGTACCGAGAAATCGACAATGCGCTCTATCATCGTCACTCCTCGTCGGTGGGTTTCGACAGCTCAGCCTTGAGCGAAAAGGTGTTCGTCGTCGCAACCGTCTCGCCGGGGGACAGCCCCGAAAGCACCTCGACGAGGCCGCTATCGCGCTCGCCGAGGTCGACCTCCCGCTTCTCGAAGCCGTCGGCGCTTCGCACAAACACGATCCTCCTGCCGTCCATGGTCTGGACGGCTGCGGCCGGAACAACGACGGCGGCCTGCTTTTGCGCCAGCGCAATCGCGGCGGTCACGAAAGTTCCCGGCCGCCAGGCGCGATCAGGATTTTCGAGCGTAGCCACCACCCGCGCGGCGCGCGTCTCCTTGTCGAGCAGCGGGCTCACGAACATGATCTGCGCCTTGCCCGCCTGCCCGCGCGCCGAAATATCGACGCCCTGCTTCTCCCTGACCAGCGCGAGCTCCGCGGAGGGCACCGAGAGCTCCACCCAGACCCGGCTGAGATCCACGATGACGAAAAGCTCGGTTTCGAGATTGTCCCTGCCCACCGCGGTGCCGAGCTCGACCTTGCGCTCGACAAGACGTCCCGAAATCGGCGCGCGGATGTATTGCTGGCGCAGCGAGCCTTCGCTGGCCTTGGGAATTTCCGCTATCTCCCGCTCCTCGACACCGAGCGCCATGAGCTTCTGGCGCGAGATGTCGAAGCGCATCGCCGACTGAGCGGCAGCGTTGCGCGACTTGAGGTGCTGCTGCTCGGGGATGGCGCGCCCCTCCCACAGCAGCTTGTCGCGGTTGGCCAGGTCCTGCTGCAGCTCGTTGGCGAGCCGCGCGGCAAGGTACTCGCTCTTGGCGTCGGCGACCTCGCGGCTTTCCAGCACCGCCAGCACCTCGCCTTTGACGACATCGTCGCCGATGTTCTTGCGCAGTTCCGCAACCGTGCCCGCGAGCTTCACCGAGACATGAGCCACGCGATCGGCATCGGGCACGACCGTGCCCGGGACGGTCAGCCGCTTTGCGATGTCGCCCGGCTCAACCTTCGCCAGTTCGATCTGCGCCAGCTTGATCCGCTCGTCGGTCATCGCGACCGCCTGCTTGCGGCCGCCGGACGCCGCCTTGGCCTCGGCTTGCGGCGCCTCCTTCTTTGCGACAACGCCCGGCCTGAGCGCGGTCATGACACCGGGCACCCAGACGGCGAAGGAGACGCCCGCGGCGAACACCGCAAGCATGCCGGCGACAATGAGAAGAATCCGTTTCATTTGCGCATTCCCGCCGCGCGCGGCGATTCTAGCCCGGCGCGCCTGTTCGATCGATCAAAGGCGAAGACGCTCCGCCGCGCACGGCGGCCGAGTTCAGTCGGCCATCAAGGCCGGCTCAGGCGCGGGGTGGCTTGAAGGGAGAGGCAGGGTCGGCGCCATCGGGTAAGGGCGCGACAGCAAAGCTATAGGGACGCGTGACATATTCAGTCACCACCGCGCTGTCCTGCGGAGCGACCCCCGTGGCATGAGCAAGGCAATGGTCGCCATGCGGCGCATCCCAATCGGGGGCAGCCTTGCCGGAGATATCACCGTTCATTTGCACGGCCGCTACGGTCACCGCGCCATGGTCACCATCAAGGCTCCATTCACCCCAGTCATGGAGGAACGACAGCACCACCGCGAGCGAGGTCACCACGGCGAGCATGCTGCGCCAGCGCCGTCGGCGTGGACGGTATGAGCCGGGCTGAGCTGCAAGGCTTGCTGCCATACGAGTTAGTTAGCGCCGCGTTGCGTTGTTTACAAGGCAGAATGAGCCGACCGCGCGCGAACAATGTAGCAGCGCCGGCGCCAGCGCAGCTAACCGTCCTCAAGTCGCAACAGGCCGCATCCTCAGTTCAGCGCTTGACTGGCGCATCACCACGAAGGCGCCCTGGAGCGCGAGGCCTGCCATGCAGGCGGCGACAATCACGTCCGGCCAGCCGGTTCCGGTACCGAAGACGCCAAGTGCGGCGAGCAGGACAGCGATGTTGCCAAGAACATCGTTGCGGGTGCAGATCCAGGCCGAGCGCATGTTGGCGTCGCCCTTGCGATACGCCCACAGCAATCCGAAAGATGCAAAGTTCGCGACCAGCGCCGCCACGCCCACGGTACCCATGGTGAACGCACTTGGCAGCGTGCCGTGGGCGGCATGCCAGACAACCATTCCAATCACCCATAAACCGAACACGGCCATGGTGATGCCCTTGGCGAGTGCCGCGGAAGCGCGATAGCGAAGCGCCATGCCGACAACGAACAGGCTGATCGCATAATTGGCGGCGTCGCCGAGGAAATCGAGCGCGTCGGCCTGTAGCGAAGCCGAGCCCGCCGCAACGCCTGCGCCGATCTCGACCAGGAACATGGCGGCGTTGATGCCAAGCACTGCCCAGAGCACCCGGCGATAACCGGCGTTGCCGCGATTGCGGTCGAGGTTGAGGGGCGGAGGTGTGCAACAAGCGTCTGCCATCGGCGCAAGATAGGCCCACGCGCCGTGTTATACAATTACGCGGCACGGCGCGACGTCTGCGGGACGGTTGCGCCGCTGCGGATTTCCGCCTTTCAGGCTGGAATCGCGCTCTCCGGGCAATTGGTCAGACGTGCAGGCACACCTACCGCGGTGCATCCAGGCGGCACGTCGTTTGTAACCACGGCGCCCGCGCCGATTTTCGCGAAATCGCCGACGCTGATGTCGCCGATGATGCTGGAGCCGGAGGAGAGATAGGCGCCGCGGCCGATGCGCGGGGCGCGCACCGGACGGTCCGGCCCCCGCCCGATCGTGACGTTTTGCATCATCGTCACGCCGTCACCGATGATGGAGCCGGCGCCGATGATGATGCCGGTCGCATGGTCGAGATACACCGATGTGCCGATCGAAGCCGAGGGATGGATGCTGACCTGCAGCCGTTCGGACGACGCGCTCTGCATCATCAATGCGAAATCGTGGCGGCCACGCTGCCAGAGCCAGTTCGCGACGCGCCAGGCCTCAAGCGCCACAAAGCCCTTGTAGTTCAGCAGCGGCGGCAACAGCGCCGTCACCGCAGGATCATGGTCGACAATGCCCTGCAGATCGAGGCTTGCGGCCTCGACAAGTTCCGGCGCAGCGGCAAACGCTTCTTTCGCGACGCGCGTGAATCGTGCGCGCTCCTCGTCCTGCGCGCCGAGCGGCTGCCCGATCTGGAATGCGAGCGCGCTGCCGAGATCGTCATGATCGAGGATGGATCTTGCGAGCGGGGTCGCGAGCACGGGATCGCCGGCTGCGATCGTTTCCGCCTCACGGCGAACGGATTGCCAGAGTTGTTCGGCCAAAGCCATCTTGCTCTCCCGCTGACACACGGGAATGTAGGATGGGTTTAGCGCCGGCGAAACCCACTTACTGTCATTCCGGGGCGCCTCTTGGCGCGAGCCCGAAAATCCATACTCACGATGGTGGTTATGGATTCCGGGCATGCGCCTTCGGCGCATTCCGGAATGACGAACCTTGACGAGAATCGGAAATGGCCCGATATTGGCTGGGCGTGACGATCGCACCTGCCCTTACGCGGGGCAGCTTAAGACCGCCCAGGGCTCAACCCGGCGGTCTTTTGCGTTTCAGGGGGCGTGCTTCCTCGTAGTCATTCCGGGGCGATGCGCAGCATCGAACCCGGAATCTCGAGATTCCGGGTTCACGCTTCGCGTGCCCCGGAATGACATCCGAAATGACAAAAGCAAACCGCCCGTCTGCTTTCGCAAACGGGCGGCTCGCGGCCAATCAGGACTTTGGGGGCTTACGCCTGAAGGCTTAGTTCTGCGGCGGCGGCTGGTCGTTCGGCGGCGTCGGGCGATTCTTGTGCTGCGCCATGAACGCGTCGAACTCTTCCTTGTCCTTGGCGTGGCGCAGACGAGCCAGGAAATCCTTGAACTCCTGCTGCTCCTCCTCAAGACGGCGCAGCGTTTCAGCGCGGTACTCGTCGAAGGCGCGGTTGCCGGAGGTCGGCGGGCCAAAGCCCCAGCCGCCGCGCTCCATGCGGCCGCGCATGCGGTCCATCTTGTACTGCATCCGCTCCATCTTGTTGGCCCAGCGATCGCGATCGTGATGGCTCCAGCAACCCATTTTTCTGCTCCCGAGTGTGAAAAAGAGAAGGGCAAGTCCGATCGGCCACCAGATGATGAAGCCGAGGATGGTCACGGCAATCCAGCCGGGATGCCACGGTGATTCCAGCATGTGCGGGCGGTGGTATTCTTCCCCCTGGGGGGCGGGGCCGCGCCAGCGATTGACATCAGCGGTGTAGGCCATTTCCCTTCTCCATCACGGCATCACGCCGTTGTGAATGTAAATAACATTTACATAGATAGCCCAACCACTGGGATTGTCAAGCGGGCCGTCCGAGGCGTTCCGCCAATTATTTTTGGAATTTTATTTCGGACGGCCCCAAGGTCCTGATGGCGGTACCGGCGGCGGCTCGGCGGACGATTTGGTGCCCTGCTCGTTCGGCCGGCGATCGGTCGGGAAGCCGAGGCCGCGCAGATAGATCAGCACTTCGGCTTCCAAGAGATCTTCCGGCGACATCGGCAGCTTGCGGCGCGCCGCATCGCCGCGCCCGAACAGCGAGGCGATGCCATGCGACATCGCCCAGATGTGCAGCGCCATCATCATCGCCGGCGGCCGCGGCGTGCCGGGCGGCGCGAGCGCCGCAAGCCGTTCGGCCGCCGCGCGGATGATGGCAAAAGCGCGCTCACTTGCTGCAAGCAGCGTGGGATTTAGATCGGAGGGCAAGCCGGATTCGAACATCGCCGAATAGAACGCCGGCTCCTCGCGCGCGAATCGCAGATACGCCTTCCCAACCCGCTCGAAGGCGGTGACGGTGTCGGGACGCCCGTCGTCCCAGGCTTGCGTGAGCAATGCCTCGAACTGCTCAAAGCCGCGCTGGGCGATGCTCGCCAAAAGCTCGTCGCGGTCGCGGAAATGGCGGTAGGGCGCCGCCGGGCTGACGCCGGCCATGCGCGCGGCGTCAGCGAAGGTGAACCCGGCCGCGCCCTTCTGCGCGATCAGGTCGAGCGCCGCCTGCAGCAACGCCTCCTTCAGATTGCCGTGGTGATAGCCGCGCTCAGCGCGGCGTTGATCCCGTTGATCCTTGCGCCAGCTCATGTGAAAGGATTTTACATGAGCCGGGCGCAAAGGTCACTAGCGAAGGCCGGTGGTGGTCACCCATTAATGAACGTTAACCGGCGGGAATCGGCAGCACCGGCATGATTTCCACGCGCTCGCCGGGGAAGATCGCAAAATGCGGGTGGTTCTCGAACATTTTCGCAGCCGCCTCGTGCGAAGCGGCGCGCACCACCGTGAAGGCGCCGAGCTCGTTGGCGATGTCCGCTGTGCCCCCGGCGTCGACCTGCTTGGTCTTGCCGAGCGGCCCGCCCATTTCGAGGATGGCGCCGTGGTGCTTTTCCACCCACGCCTTCCAGGCCGCGATGCCCTCGCGTTCCCTGGTTTTCCGATCGGATTCCGACAGCGCATTCCAGGCTGCCATTTTCGGGCTGGTCTTGCTGCCGAGGAAGACGGCGAGATAGGTGTCATTGCTCATGGCTTTCTCCTCTCTGTCAAAGCCGAAGGGTCGGACCTAGCGGCGCGCGGCCCTGCCCTGCAGCTCGGTGAATCCGGCGGCGGCGCGCTGCATCACCTCCGGATAGTCGGTGACTTCGTGCACCTGGCGGATCTCGATGATCTCGCTGGCGGTGGCCGGGCATTTCTTCGCCCATTCGATCGCCGCTTCACGCGAATCCACCTCGATCATCCAGTAGCCGCCGAGCACCTCCTTGGATTCGGTGAAGGGACCGTCGGTGACAACAGGCTTGCCGGTGGTGAAGGAAACGCGGGCGCCCATCGACGGCGGATGCAGGCCGTCCAGCGTGATCAGCACGCCGGCGTCGCGCAGCGCCTCGTTGTAGCGCATCATCGCGGCCATCCGCTCCGGATCGTGCTTCACGTCCGGCGGCGCATTCTCGTAGCCGAGCGGGATCATCAGCATCATGAAACGCATGGTGGTGTCCTTGGGATTATTGCCCGACCTGCGCGCGCAGGCGCTCCTCGCGCTCGCGCAGCTCAGGCGTCAGCGCCTCGCCGAAATCCTCTGATGTGAAGACCTGGCGGATGTCGATCTCGTCGCCGGGGCCGAACGGCGCGCGCTTCATCCAGCCGATCGCTTCATCCAGCGACTTGGTCTCGATCAGCCAGAAGCCGGCAATGAGATCGCCGGATAAGGGAAACGGCCCCTTGCTCGCCGTGGCCTGGCCGCCGCCGGCATATTTGATGCGGGCGCCGCGCGAGGTCGGGTGCAGGCCTTCGCCGGCCTTGATGACGCCGGCTTTCGCCATCTCCTCGTTGAACTGGCCCATCGCAGCCAGCAATTCCGTGCTCGGCATGACGCCGGCCTCGGTATCCGTGCTCGCCTTCACAACCACCATGAATTTCATTGTCACGCTCCGTTTTGCCGCAGCCCCGCTCATCACCATGACGAACGGGGTTTTGCGGCGCCGACATGTCCGAGGAAATTATTTGGCGGGCAATTGCAACCAACCGCCGCGCGCCACATCTTGCCGCAGGCGGGCGAAGCCGCGCGCCGACACAATTTTGTGAAGTTCCACCCGGCTGCGATCTCAGGACGTGGTCCAGCGCCGCACCGGTTCGGCCGCCCCTTCCGGCGTCTGCTCGAAGATCGGCGAAGCCAGCACGGCGTGGATGTGCAGAGTCGTAGTGCCGGAATTGCGAAAACCGTGCAGGCGGCCGGCTGGCACGACCATCGCCTGCCCGGCGGTGGCAATCATGCGCTCGTCGTCCATCCACATCTCGGCCTCGCCGTCGCGCACCGTCAGCACTTCCTCGACCGGATGCGAGTGCGTCGGCGCGCCGTGGCCGGGCGCCACCCATTGCTCGAAGATGCACAATTGCACCGCGCCGTTCTGCGCGGAGATGACCATGCGAGTTTCGACGCCGGCGCGCCATTGCTCCAGGGCGCGGTCGCGGGGCTCGATGATGTTCATGGGCTGCCTTTCCGGCTGAACCAACCGGGGCTAAAGAAAGCAGACGCGGCGCATTCGCGCCAGTGACCCCAGCCCAGCCGAGAACGCCCGATGCCCCCTGCCTCATCCAAAGTCGCCCTCGTCACGGGAGCCGCGCGCGGCATCGGGCTTGCAACCGCCAAACGCTTCCTCGCCGAGGGTTTTCGCGTGGCGCTGCTGGATATCGAAGGCGAACTGCTGAAAGGCGCGGTCGCGGCGATTGCCGATCCCGACAACACGCTGGCGCTGCATTGCGACGTCTCCGATGCCAGGGGCGTGGCAACGGCGATCGATGCGATCAACAAGCGCTTTGGCCGGCTCGATGCGCTCATCAACAATGCCGGCGTCGCGGTGTTCGCGCCAATCATGGAAACGTCCGATGCCGACTGGCGCCGGATCATGGAGGTGAACCTCACCGGGCCGTTTCTGTGCACCAAGGCCGCAGCACCCTTGATGCGCGAAAACGGCGGCGGCGCCATCGTCAACATCACCTCGATCTCGGCGGTGCGCGCCTCCACGCTGCGCTCGGCCTATGGGACCAGCAAGGCAGGACTGGCGCATCTGACCAAGCAGCTCGCGGTCGAGCTGGCTTCTCTTGGTATTCGCGTCAATGCGGTGGCGCCCGGCCCGGTCGAGACCGCGATGGCAAAGGCCGTACACACGCCGGAAATCCGCGCCGATTATCACGATGCCATCCCGCTGAATCGCTACGGGTTGGAGGAAGAGCTGGCGGAAGCGATCTTCTTCCTGTGCAGCGATCGCTCGAGCTACATCACCGGGCAGATCCTTGCCGTCGACGGCGGTTTTGACGCCGCCGGCATCGGTCTGCCGACGTTGCGCGGGCAGCGGAGAAACAGCTAACGCTGATTCACCGCAACCACGCGCCAGCCATTTGCGAGACGATCGATCCGCGTCAGCGACAGCGGATCGATGACAAAGCGCAGTGCGCTGTCGGGAGTGAGATCGAGCGCAATGGCGAGCACGGCGCGAATAGTGCCGGAATGCACGACCAGCACGGCGTCGCCCGCAGGAAGGGACGCAAGCCCGGCGCGGGCGCGCGCGATCTGGTCGACAAAGCTTTCGCCGCCCGGCGGGCGATTGGCGGCGGGCGACTTCCAGAATTCGCGATAGGTATCGCCAAGCTCGGCGACGAGGTCGTTGTGGCGGCGGCCGGTCCAGGCGCCAAAATCCTGCTCGCGGAACGCTGCGTCCTCGGCAGCATCGAGCCCGAGCGCGCGCGCTGTCTCGCGCGTGCGGCGTGCCGGGCTGCACACGGCGAAGGCAGCGAGCGGCAGTTTTGCTTTCACAGCGGCGATAGCAACGCTGTCGCTGAGATCCGCAGGCGCATCCGGCGCATGGATCACGCCGCGCGGGCCGTCGACCGGAGCATGGCGGATCAGCCAGAGATTTGTCTCGGCGCTCATGCGTCAGCCGAATCGCGCGGCGAGCAGGAGCAGCACTGCGGTCTCCGCGACCTGCTCCGCGGCGCCGAGTACATCGCCGGTCTGGCCACCGATCTGGCGCCTGGCGAGCCAGCCCATGCAGGCCGCACTCAATGCCGTCACGAGTGCAGCCCAGAACACGTTCGCCCATGAGAGCGCGAACAGCGCGATGACGAGTGCGATCGCAATCGCGATCACCGCGACCGCGGCATCCGGTTGGCCGGCATTGGCCGCAAGCCCGTCCTTGCGCGCATAGGGCAGGTTCAGCGACATCACGGGCAGCGCGCCGCGGGCCAGCGCATGCGCCGCGATCAGGCCGTACACGACCTGCGCATCCGGCAGCGAGGCGAGCGCGGAGAGTTTTGCCAGAAAGCTTACCAGCAAGCCCAGCGCGCCATAGGTACCGAGCCGGCTGTCGCGCATGATTTCCAGCTTCGCCGCGGCGTCACGGCCGCCGCCAAAGCCGTCGGCAACGTCGGCGAGCCCATCCTCGTGCAGCGCGCCAGTGAGCATCATGCCGGCGCCGAGCGCAAGCGCGGCGGAGGCGAGATCGGGCAGGCCCGTGGCGCGCAGCGCAAGACAGAACAAGCCGATGGTAGCGCCGATCAGCGCGCCGACCACGGGAAACATCCGGTGCGCGCGCACAAAGTTCGGCGGCATCGAACCTTGCGGGTGCGGCATCGGCAGGCGAGTCAGAAACGCGACCGCGGTTTTGAAATCGTCAAGCCATTCATTCATGGTGGCGAAGCCCGGGAATCGATCTAGCCTTGCTGCCCCACAAGAGATTCGATTCGCAATGCACTTTAGCAAACTCGACGACATCGCCGCGTTTTGTCGTGACCTGCCCAAAGGCGATTCGACGGCCGCGGATGCCGCTGCGGCCCGGCAGCAGGTGCTGACAAAGCCGCCCGGCAGCCTCGGCCGCCTGGAAGAGCTCGCGATCTGGCTGGCGCGCTGGCAGGGCCGCGAGAAGCCGCGGCTCGATCGCGTTGCGATCTCTGTGTTCGCCGGCAATCACGGCGTCGCCGCGCGCGGCGTCTCGGCATACCCGGCCGAGGTGACGGCGCAGATGGTCGCGAATTTTTCCGCAGGCGGCGCTGCGATCAACCAGATCGCAGGAATAGCCGGCGCCGAGTTGACGGTGGAAGCAATCGACCTCGACCGCCCTACCTGCGATTTCACGGTTTCGGCCGCGATGGACACGGATGAATTCCTGCGCGCGTTCGACATCGGCTTTCGCAGCGTGCCTGAAAATTGCGACCTGCTGGCGGTCGGCGAGATGGGCATTGCCAATACGACGACGGCTGCAGCGCTGTGCGCGGCGCTGCTCGGCGGCGGCGCGGAGCGATGGGCAGGCCGCGGCACCGGCGTCGACGATGCAGGGTGGGCGCGCAAGCGGACAGCGATCGAAGCCGCGCTGGATTTCCATCGCGGCATTCTCGCCGATCCCCTGCGCGTCGCCGCCTCGATCGGCGGGCGCGAGCTCGCTGCGATTGCCGGCAGCGTGCTGGCGGCGCGGAGCCGCCGCATTCCGGTGCTGCTCGACGGCTTTGTGGCGACATCGGCGGTGCTGCCGCTAGCGCGGCTCGCACCCGACGCGCTGGAGCATTGCCGCGCCGGGCATGTGTCGGCCGAGGCAGGCCATCGCGCTCTGCTCAGCGAGATGAAACTCGATCCGCTGCTCGATCTCGGCATGCGGCTCGGGGAAGCCTCGGGCGCGGCGACGGCAATCCTGCTGCTGCGGGCGGCCTTGGCTTGCCACAATGGCATGGCAAGCTTTGCCGAGGCTGGCGTTTCCGGCCGGGCCTGACCTTGGGCAATGCACAGACCAGATCACGCTATCGAAGGTGGATCGCATGACGTGTTTGCGGATTCTTGTTGCGGCGTTGGCGCTGTGCGCGGGCATCACCTCCGCGCGCGCCGAGGTGCGCATCCTCTCCAGCCCCGGCGGACAGGTCGGCCCGTTCATCGAGCTGTTCGACAAGGTGCGTCAAACCGGCGAGCGCGTGGTGATCGACGGGCCGTGCCTGTCGGCCTGCACGCTGGTGCTGATGACGGTGCCGGGCGAGCGCATCTGCGTGACGCGGCGCGCGGTGCTCGGCTTCCACGCCGCGCGCTCGATGGACCGGCGCGGACGGCTGTATGCCGAGCCGGAGGCATCGAAGGCAGTGCACGAAGCCTATCCGGAGCCGATCCGCGACTGGATCAGCCGCCACGGCGGGCTGACGTCGCGCATGCTGCTGCTGCGCGGGCGAGAACTCGCGGCGATTTATCCGAGGTGCAGGTAGCTGAGAAGGCTTCAGATCAGCAGCGAACATTTCAGCCGGATCGCCGCTAGCTGTTGGCGGACGGCCACGCCCGCGCGTAGGCCTTGCTGCTTGCGACCTTGCACCCCACGTGCACGCTTATTTTGAGGGTTTCTTTGTTGTCCAAGCCAGGCCGAAATTCGCCTTGCCACTGTGGCAGCGGCAAGAAGTATAAGAGGTGCCACCTGCGGCAAGATCAGCAGCAGGAGCGCGCAAGCTCGTGCGCCGGTCACTCGCGCCGTGGTCCCTCACAAGCTGACATCGCTGCAATGGTCCGCCAGCACGAGGTGCAGGAAGAAATCCGCCGTACGCAACAAGGCTTGGGCAAACCGATCATCTCCACTACTCTCAACGAGCACCGCTTTGTCGCGGTAGGCAACACGATCCACTGGTCGAAGGGCTGGAAAACTTTTCCTGATTTTCTCAATGACTACATCAAGAAAACCTTGGGTTCCGGATGGGGTAACGCCGAGATAGCGAAGCCGATTGCAGAACGCCATCCGATTATGCAGTGGTACGATGCGTATGCACGCTACCAGCAGGAGACGATAAAGCAGCCAGGCCAGGAAAGCAGCGCGCAGGTGACCGGCGTCGTGGCGTGTTATCTCGGTTTGGCATACAGCCTCTACCTCATCGCACATAACGTGGAGTTGCAGGCTCGTTTGGTCAAGCGGCTCCTCGACCCCGCACAATTTCAGGGGGCCTACTACGAACTTATCGCCGCCAATACGGCCAT
>Ga0081540_1002097_pt1 | contig 16595 bp, 13 predicted proteins | sample TabmetS2T1R1_FD_71024 | JGI IMG/M metagenome (GOLD analysis project Ga0081540, IMG submission 71024) | Tabebuia heterophylla rhizosphere microbial communities from the University of Puerto Rico - S2T1R1 | ecosystem: Host-associated > Plants > Roots > Rhizosphere ... | reverse complement strand
TCCCAACCCGATTTCGACTGTGCTGGTGCGGATCAGCTGGCGGAGCGCTTTCGCCCGCACGGCGGGTGCGACCGGCGGCGCGAGGCGCGGCGTCAGGGGCAGGCGGTTGACGCCCGCAAGGCACAGCATCATGGCGAACAGCCCGAGCTTCATCAGCAACAAGCGGCCGTATTCCGTGCCGATCAGTGCACGGAACGAGCCGACGAGAATCCAGGCGTTGAGGATGCCGGTCAAGATCAGCGTGCCCACGCTGGCAATTCCCAGCGCCGAGAAGCGTCGCGTGGCATGGTGCACGATCGGCGCCCATTGAGGGTCATTGCGCCGGCGCGCGGTCCCCAACAGCAGCGCCAGCGGCAAGAGTCCCCCGATCCATGCACCCGCAGCAAGAGCGTGCAGCGCATCCCCGATGAGATGCGGCAGCTCCATCGGGCCGACGGTCCCGGCGGCATGCCCGGTCAAGGCGAGCGTGCCGAGCAGCGCCGCCGCACATGCCAGCGCGGTCCAGCGCGGACCTTCCTTCGAACCCTGCAAGGCCAGCGATGCTGCGAGCAGCGCCCCAAGGCCGAGGCGCGCGTCCGAAACGATGCCGAACTGCGTTTGGCTCAACACGGTCCAGGCCAGACCCTCATCGATCGCGTCCCCGAGCGGCAGGCCGGTCATCTCGGTGATTTCCAGAGCAACCCAGGCCGCGCCCGAAACCAGGGTTGCCGCAAGCCCGATCCAGGCGACGCGCACACAACGCCGCTCGAATCCCTGCCAATCCTCCTTCATGTCGACTGCGCGCACCGCCGATTTCGCCACGACCACGAGGAACGTGAGCACGCCCGCGGTCAACGCCGTGGCGGCGAAATGGACGGCGCGAACTGCAATCAGCGGCTCGTCCAACCGACGCTCCGATGTCGCACTGCCAGCCTCTCCACGCCCCTGTTCATGACCGGCACGGCTGTCATATCGGGTACCGGGTGGGGTAACAAATCGCAAGTTGCAGAAAGACCACAGGCGCCCTGATTCTGCTACCTAAGCCTAGTAACGTCGCGCTTCTCTTGGTACAGTTGAAGCACGACGTCGAGGTGGCGGATGAGTAACATCTCTCGACATCCGTTGTGGCGGCGGCTCACGGGCTGCATCGCTATCTACGCGCTCCTCTTGCAAGGCGCTTTTGTCGGCCTTGCGTCGCATCCGACAGCGGCTGCGCCGGCCTTCGAAATTTGCCAGCACGTTGCCGATGAGGCGGCCGTCCCGCCCGGCGAGATGCCGAGCGATCACCACGGGACGTCTCATTGTCCCCTGTGCGTCGCGGGCGAGCCCGGGTTCGTTTGTCCGGCGCGCGTGTCGGTACCGACGTTGGTTATCTCCGATCCCGGCATCGTCTGGGCGCCTGTCAGGGATCCGTCCGTCCGCAGTTCCTTCCGACATTCGGACCATCAATCGCGAGCACCTCCAGTCAACGCGTGATGCAGGCGGCCGATCGAGCCGCCAATGACGCTTCACGTCGTCGATTCACCCGGAGGAAATTCCAATGCCTCGCTTCATGTTGCGCATGGCCGCATTGGCGGTCCCCTTTGCGCTGGTTCCCGTGTCCGACGCCTGGGCCCACTGTTACGTCGGCGCCCGCTTTTTTCCCGCCACTCTCACGGTCGATGATCCGTGCGTTGCCGATGAGCTGTCGCTGCCCACGGTATCGGCGTTCAAGAACAGCAGTCTGCCGACCAGTGATTTTCCGTCCGCCAGGCAGATTGACGTGTCGGGAGAGTTCTCCAAGCGGATCACCGATGCCTTCGGGGTGTCGATCGGTTCGACCTGGACGCACCTGCGACCGCCGGACGGCCCGAATGCCAGCGGATTCCAGAACCTGGAGACCACGGTCAAATACCAATTCGTCACGGACGCAACGCGCGAACTGGTGATGTCGGCGGCGCTGTCCGCCGAATGGGGCAATACCGGCGCCCAATCGGTAGGGGCCGAGAGCTTCACCACCATCACGCCGACCTTCTTCATCGGCAAGGGCCTGGGCGACCTGCCGGACACCATGCGATGGATACGGCCATTCGCGCTCACCGGCCAGGTCGGCTATGCGATACCGAGCAGCTCTTCCAAGCTCGTTCCCGGCGAGTTCGATGTGGATACCGGCGAGCAGGCGTTCGATATCGAGCGTCGTGCGAAGTTCCTCGTCTACGGCGGCTCCGTGCAGTACAGCATGCCGTATCTCAAGACGAACGTCGTCGACTTGAGCCTGCCCGACTTCATCAACCGCTTGATCCCGATCGTGGAAGCCCAGTTCCAGACGCCGGTCGGCAATTCGTTCGATACCGGGGTAGGAACGACCGGTACCGTCAATCCGGGCGTCCTGTGGGTCGGCCAATACTTCCAGCTCGGCGTCGAGGCGATCATACCGATCAATCGCGCCAGCGGCAGCGCCGTCGGCGTGATAGGCCAACTGCACTTCTATCTCGACGACATCTTCCCGACGTCCATCGGGAGGCCGATCTTCGCCAGCAACACAGGGAGGCCGACGTTCGGCAATTGACCATGCGAAACTCGGCTTCTCTCGCCATTGTGCTATCGCTCGGTCTGGGAGCGACGGGCGCATACGCGCATGCCAGCCTCGACCGCGCCGACCCGCGCGTCGGCAGCATGGTGGCTGCCGCGCCGCGCACGGTTTCACTTTGGTTCACGGAAAAACTCGAGCCGGCGTTCAGCACGATCGAGGTGCGCAACGCCGCCGGTGTTCGGGTCGACCAGGGTAAAGCACGGGTCGACAGAGCGAACCGCAACCTGCTGCAGGTCAGCCTCAAGCCATTGCCGTCGGGGACGTACAAGGTTCATTGGCGCGTCCTGTCGGTGGACACGCATACGACCGAGGGCAGTTTCAGCTTCCAGGTTGGCCAATAGGCGGCGCGCGGCGATTCCTCGGCTTGGCTGATGCTATAGGCGGATCAGATCGAGCAATACCACCGGGATGGTGCCAGGGCGTAAGGCGGAATGGCGAACCAGGGCGTAAGGCGGAATTAGCGAAAAAGCGTATTCCGCCATCTCCGTGAGCGGCAGGTTAGCGTGTAGCACAACGCCGGAGACCAGCTCACCTCCTTGTCCCGCCAGCGAATATCCCTTAAGCAGTCGCATATGCCCTTCGCTTCGCGGCCATACCTGCGGCGGATTGCCACCAGCCTCATGCTGTTGGCAATCGCGGCGTTCGTCCAGCAGGGCGGGATGATCATCGCGTCGCAGGCGGCGGCGGTCGCCGGCTTCATGCCGCAGCCCGCGATTCCGCTGAGCGGAGCGATGCACGTCCATGAGGGAATCGCCGGCCACGTGCACGCCCATGCCGACCACAACGCGCCCGGCCACGTTCGCGCTCCTCTGGACGATGATCACGATTCAGAGGACGCGGCTATTACCCCGCTCTGCAGTCTCGGCTGCACCTGCGCGGTCATTCCGGCGGCTGGCGAGTGCGTCGCATTACTCACTGCGTCTGGCTTCGAACCCGTGCCGCATGCGCGGTTGACCGGCTTTGAACCTGAGGGCTCATCCCGGCCTCCAAGTACCTCCAGCATAGCCTAGCCGCGGACGGCCGCTTTGGCCGCCCGGGCGGTGCCGCATGCCTGGGGGTTTGCTCGATGTTTTCATTTCACCTGTGCCCGACAGGGCTGCTCGGCAGCCTTCGCGCTGCCGCCGTGCTTTGGTGCGCGGGATACCTCTTGCTGAATCCCGTCGGTTCCCTGGCACACGAAGGGCATGATCACGACGAGGCAGCGCGCACGGGCCTTGCGGCATCGGCGTTCCCGCGCGTGGTTGCGCAATCGGATATGTATCAGGCCGTCGGCGTCCTCAAGGACGAAAAGCTGTCCATCTATCTTGATGACGCCGCCACGAACGAGCCGATCACCGATGCGAAACTGACCGTAACTATTGGAGACCGCGACCCGATCGATGCCGAGGCGACGGACCATGGCGTCTATTCCGTCTCGTTTCCGCGCGTGAGCGGAACGAACTCGGTCGAGGTGGTGCTCAACATCAATGGCAAGAATGGTGACGACCTTCTGGTCGGCGCGCTTGCCTTGCCGCGGGCCGTCGCGCCAAGCGCGGAGGGCGGTTTGCGATCGGTTCCCGCCAAGTGGGTCAGGATCGTGCCGATGCCGGTCCGACATCCGGTCGTGCTCGCGGTCATCGCGTTCGCTCTCGGCATTCTTGTCGGATACTTCCAGCGGAGTGGGCGGATCGTCCCGGCCGTCGGCACAGGAGTGGCGGCCGCAGCTGTCCTGCTTCTTCTCGGCGCCGTGGCGTTCAGCGACACCGATCATGACCATATTGCCCCGGCCCAACCCGCCAAGACCGAGACGGTGAGCGACGCTCCGCGCCGCTTGCCGGACGGTACGGCATTCGTTGCGAAAGCGACGCAACGGCTCCTGGAGGTGCGTACCGTTCCGGCCAAACCAGAGACCGTGCGGCCGGCAGTCCACCTGATCGGCCGCGTGATTGGCGATCCGAACCGCACAAGCCTGGTGCAGACCATTCACGCCGGACGCGTTTCCGCCCCGGAAGGTGGGCTTCCCCGCATCGGGCAAACCGTCACCAAGGGCGACGTGCTGGCGAAAGTCGAATCGCACCTGACGCTGGCCGATCGCACCACCATTTCGGAAAGAGCCGGCGAAATCGAGCAGCTCATCTCCGTCACCGAGGCACGGCTGCAGCGTCTGCGTTATCTGGTCTCACGCGGCACGGCATTGCAGAGCCAGGTGGTCGAAGCCGAGCTCGAGCTCGAGGGCCTGCGGCGTCGCCGCGAGATGATCGGCAACAGACGGAGCGAACCGGCCGAAATCTTGCGCGCGCCGACCGACGGCGTGATTGCCGTCGCCAAGGTGGTGCCCGGCCAGGTCGTCCAGGCCCAGGACGTCTTGTTTCAGATCGTGGATCCGAAGGGCTTCTGGGTGGAGGCGCTCGTCTACGGCGATGTTCTGCCGAACTCGCTGGACGAAGCGACCGCCGTAGCAACCGGCGGCCACACGATGTCGCTGGTGTTCCAGGGCTTCAGCCGGGCGTTGCAGCAGCAGGCTACCATCGTGCATTTCTCGGTTGCGGAGCCGCCTGCCTTTCTGAGCATCGGTCAACCGGTCACGGTGGTCGCGAAGAGCGGGACACCGGTCAGCGGGCTGGTGGTTGCACGCGACGCCGTGGTCCGGAGCACGACCGGCGAAGCGATCGTCTGGCTGCGCGACGAGGCCGAACTGTTTCAGCCGAGAGCCGTGCGGACACAGCCGTTCGATGCCGCCCGTCTGATCGTCGCGGCCGGCGTCTCCGAAGGTGAGCGCATCGTCTTTCGGGGCGCCGATCTCATAAACCAAATCCGATAGGGCCGGCGATGTTCAGGTTCATCGTCACGAACAGCTTGCGCAACCGCCTGTTGGTCCTGGCGACAGCAGTCGTTCTCATCGCTTACGGCTTATTCACGCTGCCGCGCATCCCGGTTGACGTGTTCCCGGATCTGAACCGGCCGTCGGTCAATATCATGAGCGAGGCGGACGGGTTGGCGCCGCAGGAGGTCGAACAGCTCGTCACATTTCCGATCGAGACGGCCATGAACGGCATGCCCGGCGTGGTCCGGGTGCGTTCGGTGTCCGGCATCGCGCTGTCCGTGGTCTACGTCGAGTTCGATTGGAGCGTGGACATCTATCGTGCGCGCCAGCTCGTGTCCGAACGTCTCGCCCTCATTCGCGAGCAATTGCCGCGCGCCGTCAATCCGCAAATGGGGCCGGTGACCTCGATCATGGGCGAGATCATGTTGATCGCGCTGACCACCGACGGTGCCGCCTCGCCGATGGACCTGCGCGAACTGGCCGATTTCGTGCTGCGCCCGCAGCTTCTGGCCATTCCGGGCGTGGCGCAGGTGATCCCGATCGGCGGCGAGGTTCGACAGTACCGCGTCACGCCCAGCCTCGCCGCCATGCAGGCCCTCGACATCACCCACGACCACATCGAGCAGGCGGTGACGCGGTTCGGCACCAACACCGGTGGCGGCTTTGTCGATCAGCACGGCCGCGAGTACTTGATCCGGAATGTGGGTTTGACCCGGCGCCTCGATGATCTGGGCAACACCGTCGTCCTCGTTCGCAACGAACAGCCCATCCTCCTGAAGCAGGTGGCGAACGTCACGTTTGCGCCGCGGGTCAAGCGCGGGGAAGCCGGTTACAACGGAAAGCCCGCCGTGATCGTCACCGTCCAGAAGCAGCCCGGCGCCGACACCGTGACGTTGACGCGCAGGATCGAGGCAGCTTTGCAGGATATTCAGCGCACGCTTCCCGCCGGCGTGTCCGCCAACAACATCCAGTTTCGCCAGGCCACCTTCATTGAGACCTCAATTCACAACGTCGAGCGCGTGCTGCTGGAAGCCGCCGCCGTGGTCGCGGCGGTGCTCTTCCTGTTCCTGATGAATGCTCGCGCCACGTTCGTGTCGCTCACCGCCATTCCGATTTCGATCCTCGTCACGGTGCTGGTGTTCCATGGCTTCGGCTTGACGATCAACACAATGACGCTCGGCGGGCTCGCCATTGCCATCGGCGAACTGGTCGACGATGCGGTGGTCGACCTCGAAAACATCCTGAGACGTCTCAAGGAAAACGGCACGCTTGCGCAGCCTCGCCCGGTGCTGGAGGTGATCGCGACCGCGAGCCAGGAGGTGCGCTCGGGGATCGTCTACGCGACATTCATCATCGTGCTCGTCTTCGTGCCGTTGTTCGCGCTGCCCGGCATCGAAGGGCGGCTGTTTGCGCCGCTCGGGGTGGCCTATATCGTTTCGATCCTCGCTTCGCTGCTCACGTCGGTCACGGTCACGCCCGTCCTGGCCTACTATCTGTTGTCTGGAGCCACACACGGGCCACGGCATGACAGCTTCGTGGTGCGGCATCTGAAGCGGGCAAATCGCGCGCTGCTCAATTGGGCGTTCAATTATCCCGGGATCGTGGTCGGGACGGTCGGGATCGGAGTCGTGCTCGCTACGTACGCGGCCACGTTGCTGCCGCGCGCGTTCCTGCCGCCGTTCAACGAGGGGACCCTCGTCCTCTCGCTTCAATACACGCCCGGGATTTCGCTCGCCGAATCGCACCGGCTCGGGTTCATCGCCGAGCGGCTGCTGGCGCAGGTGCCGGAAGTCAAATCGGTCGGCCGTCGCACCGGGCGGGCCGAGCTCGACGAGCATGCCGAAGGCGTCCATTTCAGCGAAGTGGATGTCGACCTCGCACGCTCACGCCGCTCCAAAACCGAAATCCACGCCGACATTCGCGAGCGGCTCTCGGTGCTTCCGGTCTCCATCGCGATCGGGCAGCCCATCAGCCACAGGCTCGATCACCTGCAGTCGGGCATTCGTGCCCAGATCGTGCTGAAGATTTTCGGCGACGATCTCGAAACGTTGCGTCGCCTCGCCGAAACGGCACGCAAGCAGCTCGCGACGGTTCCGGGCGTGGTCGACCTCCAGGTCGAGAAGCTGGTGCTCATCCCGCAATTGCGCATCCAGGTCGATTATGAGCGCGCCGCACTCTACGGCCTGACGCCGGCCGCCGTCACGCAGGCGCTGGAGGCGCTGTCGAACGGCCGCCGCGTATCGCAGATTGTCGACGGCAATCGCCGCTTCGACGTGGTGATGCGCCTCTCCGACCAGGACCGCTCGACGACCGGGCTGCGCGACCTTCTCATCGCAGCGCCGACCGGCCATGTCCCGCTCGGGATGTTCGCCGAGATCACGGAAACGGACGGGCCTAATCAAATCCAGCGCGAAGGCACGCAGCGACGCATCGTCGTCTACGGCAACGGCGACGGCCGCCGCGACATGGCTGCCATCGCGGCGGACATGCGGCGCATCCTCGCCGACATGAAGCTGCCGTCGGAATATACGATCAGTCTGGAGGGCACGTTCCAGGCGCAAGAGCAGGCGATGCTGCGGATCGGCGCGCTCGCGCTGCTGTCGGTTTCGGCGATCTTCATCGTGCTCTACACCCGGTACCGTTCGGCCGTGCTCGCCCTCGTGATCATGGGTAGCATTCCGCTGGCCCTGATCGGCAGCGTCATTGCCCTTTGGCTCGCCGGGCAGCCGCTCTCGGTCGCCTCGATGATCGGCTTCATCACGCTCGCCGGCATCTCGGCTCGCAACGGCATCCTCAAGATCTCCCATTACATCAACCTCGCGCTTTACGAAGGCGAACAGTGGGGGCGGGATCTCGTCATCCGCGGCAGCCTGGAGCGGCTGACCCCGGTGCTGATGACCGCGCTGTCCGCCGGCCTCGCGCTGACGCCGCTCCTCTTCGGCGCCGACGAGCCCGGCCGCGAAATTCTTCATCCGGTCGCGGTCACGATATTCGGCGGACTTCTGAGCGCAACGCTGCTCGATACCGTGCTCACGCCGGTGCTTTTCCTCAGGTTCGGCAGGAAGCCGCTGGAACGCATCGAGGCCGAGCGAGCCCGCGCGCCGACGCAGGCCGAGGCCTTTTAGCCATCATCTCACACAGGAGAACGACATGCTGAAACGAACTCTGCTGGCACTACTCGTCGTCACAATGGCAGGCCTCGCCTACGGCGCAACGCAGCCGAAGAAGGGACCGAACGGCGGGATGGTGGTCACCTCGGAGGGGCATCCGATCGAGTTCGTGCTCAAGGGGCAGGAGGTTGTCTTCTATATCAACGACGACGACGGCTCGCCGCTGTCGACCAAGAACATGCGGGGACGCGCCACGGTGCAGGACGGCGGCAAGACGACGACCGTGTCGCTCACGCCGACCGCCCCCAACCTGATGACCGGAAAGCTGCAAGCCCCGTTGGGCACGAAAGCCCGTGTCGTTTTCTCCGGCAACCTGCACGGGCACTCGCTTACGGCCCGTTACGTTACGGAGTAAGGCTCGGACGCCTGCCACCTGGGAAGCGGCAGGCGACGCCGGCATAATAGCCGTCGGCGATCAGGGCGGCGCTGTTGATCTGGCGTCCGACCGGGATCCTGGAGAGCGCGATCCCGAAGGCATGCCATCGATTCGTTCCGCGGCGTACCTGATAAAGTCGAGGATATTACTCAGGTCCTAGGGATCGGAAACAGGCTCGTCTCCGGAACTCGGTGTGCGGGGGTGTGCGATGGATCAGCACACCCATCCGCAGCTAAAGATTGATCACGCCGCCTGTCAAAGGCTATGTATCGGGGGCCGGGGCATCGCAGGCTCCCGGCGTCTCACAGACGGTAGCCCGTCCAAGTCCTGCTCGCGGTTCGCGCTCGCGCGAACAGGAGCACGATTATGAATTCGGAGCCGTTTTCCGTATCTAAGCCCACAGCTCGCCTCGGCCGCATCGCTATCTTATGGCGGGGCGATGAAGTAGCGCGCCGTAGTGCCGCGCCAGAAAGCAGCCGGTTCAAGGCGGTCTTCGCGGCACTCGCCGATGTCGGCGTCGATGCGGAACCGGTGGTCTACGAGGACGATGTCCTGGACGCCGTGCGCGCTCAGCTCGTCACGCTCGATGGCGTGCTCGTCTGGGTCAACCCAATTCACGACGGTCGCAATCGCGCCAATCTCGACGCCCTACTGCGCGAGGTCGCCTCGCGCGGCGTGTGGGTGAGCGCCCATCCCGATGTGATACTCAAGATGGGCACCAAGGAGGTGCTCTACCGTACCCGCACAATGAGCTGGGGCTGCGACACGGCCGCCTACGGGACGGCCGAGGCGATGCGCATCGAATTGCCGGCGCGACTGGCCGCCGGCCCGCGCGTGATCAAGCGCAACCGCGGCAACGGGGGCCAGGGTGTCTGGAAAGTCGAAATGTTAGATAGTCCGCGCAACCTGCCGATGGTACGGGTGCTTGATGCCACCAAGGACGCATCTGAGGAACTGGCGCTGGACGAGTTTGTCGAGCGGTGCGTCGAGTATTTCGAAGACGGCTGCGTGATAGATCAGCCGTTTCAGGCACGCCTGAGCGAAGGTGTGGTGCGCTGCTACATGGCGGGCGATCGCTGCGCCGGCTTTGGCTACCAGAAGGTCAAGGCTCTGGTCGACGATCCGGCCGCGCGCGGCGAGGCCGGACCGCGGCTCTACACCAGCAATGCCGACCCGCGCTTCCAGCGCCTGCGACAGTTGATGGAAGACGAGTGGACGCCGCAGCTGACCTCATTGCTCGGCATTGCGCGGCGCGACCTACCGATGATCTGGGATTCGGACTTCATGCTCGGTCCGCCAGGCACCGACGGGACCGACAGCTACGTGCTTGGCGAGATCAACGTCAGTTCGGTGTTCCCGATCCCCGACGAGGCATCGGCAGAGATCGCCCACCGCGTTGCCGATCGGCTGCGGTCGCAGCTCTGAACCGCCGATGCTGTCCGTTCACTCGCTGTCCCGCCTGCACGTTGTGGCCTCATTCGAGCTGCGCGCTGGGGAATGCATTGCCATCCAGGGGCCGTCCGGGGTGGGCAAGAGCCTGCTGCTGCGGGCGATCGCCGATCTTGATCCCAACGAAGGCACGGTGAAGCTTGACGGCATACTGCGGGAGAGCATGCCGGCACCACTCTGGCGACGGCAGGTGACATACGTCGCCGCAGAGCCCGGCTGGTGGGCAGATGCGGTTGAGCAAAATTTTGCCAGGTGGGATGAGGCCATTCCCCTCATCGAAGAACTGAACCTGCCCCCGACATGCGGGGCCTGGAATGTCCGCCGTCTTTCCACCGGGGAGAAACAGCGGCTTGGGCTTGCCCGCGCCCTGACGCTGGATTCCCGTGTTCTCCTCTTGGACGAACCGACTTCGGCGCTCGATCCCAATGCGACCGCAGTCGTCGAAGCAATCATTGCCAGGCGCCGTTCGACCGGCACGGGCGTGATCTGGAGCACGCATGATGGATTGCAAGCGCGGCGCGTGGCCTCGCGCCTGTTCATCATGAGCGGCGGTCGGATCGAGGAGTCCACGTGACCTATATCCGGCTCGATTACAGCGATCTCGTGCTGCCGGCACTCCTCGTGGTGATGAACGGCGCCTGCTCGCTCGCGCTCCAGCTCGGACTGGAGCGACGATTAGCAATCGCGGCGCTGCGGATGTCGGTCCAGCTGGTGCTGGTCGGCTACGTCCTGACGTTCCTGTTTGCGATCGTTTCTCCATTTTGGACTGCGGTCGCGGCCATTGCCATGGTCCTGTTTGCCGCGCGCGAGATCGTTGCGCGACAAAAGCGGCGGCTGCAAGCAATCTGGAGCTACGGCTTGGGCGCAGGAGCGATGTTGGTGGCCGCCGGCACCGTTACGACGCTTGCCCTGCTGACGCAGCTGCGCCCTGACCCGTGGTATCACCCGCGCTATTCGCTGCCCCTGCTGGGCATGATCCTCGGAAATACAATGACCGGCATCAGCCTGGGGCTCGATGTGCTCATGACCGGCCTGGTGCGCGATCGCGCTGCCGTCGAGGCACGCCTTGCGCTGGGGGAGACCCGCCATCACGCGCTGCTGCCGGTCACCCGGGATGCTCTGCGCAATGGCTTCATGCCGATCATCAATTCGATGGCCGCGACCGGAATCGTCTCTTTGCCGGGAATGATGACGGGCCAGATCCTTGCCGGGGTGGAGCCGGTCGATGCCGTGAAGTACCAGCTTCTCATCATGTTCCTGATCGCCGGTGGGACAGGGCTGGGGACCCTCGCGGCGGTGATTGGAGGCGTATACCGCGTCACCGATCACCGGCACAGATTGCGCTTGGACCGGATCACGTCGGAATGACCAGATGGCAAAGCACAGCGAATCGCTCACTGTGAACGGGTTTTACCCAGCTCCAATGGAGCCGCGGTAGACCGCACAGGCCGGTTCAACCGATTGGCTTACGCGTGCGAGTGCGCCGGCAGGCCGTCATGGACGTGCTCCTCGATCCGGTGATGGCTCTCGCCGGACTGGTCCGCCGGGTCGACGTGGATGACCACGAGCGACAGGTAGTCGAGGTGGTGCAGCAGCTGGTGACGCACCTCGTTGGCGACCGCATGACCCTGGGAGACGCTCATCTGCGGATCGACCGCGATGTTGAGCTCGGCATGCAGGCGATGCCCGAGCCAGCGGGCGCGCACATCGGTCACATCCTTCACCTGTGCCACGTGCGCTGCCGCGTGGCGAATCTCCTCAATGATGTGCGGTTCGGCCCCGTCCAGCATGCGGATGAAGATCGATTTGCCGCTCTGGATGACGATGCCGAAGATGGCGGCGGTGATGAGCAGGCCGATGGCCGGATCGGCCAGCGGATACCCAAGCCACACGCCAACGGCGCCGAACAGCACGGCGAGACTCGTCCACCCGTCGACGCGGGCGTGATAGCCGTCGGCGATCAGGGCGGCGCTGTTGATCTCGCGCCCGACCCGGACGCGGAAGATCGCGACGGCCTCGTTGCCGATGAAGCCCACGATCGAGGCGGCGATCACGGCGCCCAGATGTGAGACCTCCTGCGGGTGCATCAGCCGGTCGATGCTCTGATAGCCGGCCACGATGGCGCTCGCCAGGATGGTGAGCACGATGGCGACGCCGGCAAGGTCCTCGACCCGCCCGTAGCCGAAGGTGAAGCGGCGGCTCGGCTTCCGGCGCGCGAACCAGAAGGCGATGGCGAGCGGAATGGCGGTGGCGGCGTCGCCGAAATTGTGGATGGTGTCGGCGAGCAGCGCGACGCTGCCGGACAGGAAGACGACGACGAGCTGCAGCGTCGCCGTGGCGGCAAGCCCGACGAACGACCACTTGATGGCCCACAGTCCGCGCTCGCTGGTGGTGATCGAGGCATCGATGATGCCGTGGCTGTGGCCGTGGCCGTGGTCCGCGTCATCGTGGCCGTGATGGTGGTGAACGCTCATTGCCGCACTCCGTCTCATTGCCTTGTTCAACGCCGGCAAGGCGCCAGCAGTTCAGCGCATCGCGAGTTGCCAGGCGCCGAACGCCAGGATGGCGGCAGCGCTGGCGATTTCCAGGACACGGCCGGCCTGCCGGCGCTGATGATGCGTGCGCTCCATGACGGCCATGAAGCGGTCGTGCAGCAGCACGGCGGCGAGCGCGAAGGCCGCGATCGTCACGATCATGCCCGCCGCCATGCCGGCCGTCACGATGAGCCCTGCGGCGACGATGCCCTGGGCGGCAGCATAGACCATGATGAAGGTGGTGAGCGGGCAGGGGACGAGCCCGGTCACGAAGGCGAGCGCCCGCCCATCCGCGGCCGCCTCCCGGTGATGGTGGGGGCGAATGGCGCGAAACAGCAGCCAGGCCCCGATCGCCATGACCAGAACCGCACTGGCGATTTCGAAGGCCGGCGCGCGGCCGGCGCCGCCGATGGTGCGGCGGATCACGATGGCGCCCGCCAGCACCAGGATGACGGCCGAGCCCACATGGGTGAGGACCAGGATGGTGCTGGTGCCGACGCTGCCGAGAAGCCTGGCCGGACGGCCGAGGTAGTACGAGACGATGACGGTCTTGCCATGGCCGGGCATGAGGGCGTGAACCATCCCGAAGATAGCGGCAAGCGAAGCGGCGGCCAGGAGCTTCATGGCGCCGAAATCGCCGGCAAGCCCGCGCAGCTCGGCCGTCGCGCCGCCATAGAGCCAGCCTTGGATGTCGCCGAAGAACTTTATCATGGGCGGTCGGATTCGGACTGGTCCACGCCCTATCCGCTTGTGCGCAAAAAAGTCAAACGCACGCCATTACCATCCTATCCCGCAGCGTCGTGTCGTTCCAAGCAGGAATCGTTCAACTGCAGCAAATCCCGACAAGCAGGAGGAGCCGACGCGACCAAGTTCGCCATGGATTTGGGGCCAGAACGAAGAGGTGCAACATCCTTGAGCGCTTCGCAACGGGTCGGGTGCAGGGGATGGCTGCCGATGTCGCAGCACAACATGGCGGGAGTGGCGGATACGTCGTTTGAAGTGCGTGGCGGCACAACTCAAGCTCGCCGTTTGATTCGTTCAATACTCCGAACGACCGTATATCGAATCATTGGCCCGTCCTGCGGATCATCGAGCTGAATGGAGGTAACGGCTCCCGATGGCGGTTGTCGATCCTTGCCGAATTCTTCTACGTGGGATGCTTCGACCACGTCTACGGAGGAATCTCGCATGAATTCAGCCAACGCCGCCACCTCAGCGCCGGTGGCTCCGCCGACCCGCCACGAGGACTCGAAGACCCCCGATCGCGGTCGACCATCGACGTCAAGCCCTAGACCAACATCATAGTTTCGACGCGAGGCCATGAAGCCGTGGTACGCGTTCATCGCCTGGTCATAAATTCTTGCCTTGCCGACGCCGATGCGAACTGCGTCGGCCATCGGCAGCCGATCAAGCGCCTCCCATCCTCCCCGGACGCAGACGAGATCGGAGCCGCCGTATACCGGTGGCCCCCGCCTGATTGCTATCTTTTATTTTTTTACTCAGCCAATAATTTTTCATGGTGTTGGGCGGAATACCCAGATTGCGGCTGGTTCACCTGGATTGGCGCGCGCGGCGACGAAAAGCCGGTCGAGCTCGGGAACAAACAGCGCGGTTCGCGCCCCCGATATCGTCGGGATATGGGCAAAGCGGCGATAGGCGTCGCCCTGCGCCTCGAACACATCCAAGTATCCGTCTCCGCAGATGAGGTAAACGCGGTGACGCTTGGCATCGAAGAAGAGGTCGTCGGAATCACCACAGGTATCGGCGGTTGCAATCAGGCTGCCGTCCTGCATTGAGAAGGCGCCAAGCTGAGGGGGATTCCGCGACGCCACGAGAACGCGTCCCGACTCCTCGTCCAAAGTCATTGGAAAATTGCTGCCGGTATCGATGGGCCAGCTCGCTATCTGCTTGCCGGCGAAGCGATCGATGACGGCAATCTGGCGTGCCTTCGGGACATTCACGAAGATGCGACGAACAGAGCGGGCGAGCTGAAAGCTCTCGGGGTGAGCCGGCAATGGAACGTCGGCGATCTTGCCGTTCGTCGCCGGGTCGATCTCGGCCAGCGCGCCGTTGCCGTAACCGACGAAGACCCGATTGGACGCAGGGTCGACGCGAATGTTATCGGCATCATCGCCTAGATCGATCCGTCCCGCTGCGTCGTAATTCGTGCCGCGGAACAGCTGCACGGAACCATCACCTGCATTGGCGACAAAGAGCGTATCGCTCGATGGTACGTAGCCGATGCCTTGCGGTTGCTTCAGTCCGGTAATGATGTGCTTTACCTTTTGCTCATTCAAATCGACGACGCCGACGCTATCGTTACCAAGCTCGGCCACGAAGAGGCGTTGCCGCGGCAGATCGATCGCCATGTGGTCGATCCGACCGCTCACCTCGCCCAACGTGATCTTGCTTTCGAGTTGGAGCGGGGGCGGTTCCGACGCCTGAGCAAGCGCCCGGGCCACCACGACCGGCGCCACCGCAACGGCAACGAACCCTGCCACACAACATCGACGAATTGTGTTCATTGGCTAGCGCCTTCTTCAATCGGGTTCAAACTGCTGGCGATCGGCTTTTTGAATCCGGGGCCTGGGCAACGATGTCCAGGCCATTTGATATGAGCCTGCTCGCATCCGGCCGGCATCGCTCAGCTTGCTGCCGGCGCACCGGTGGCGAGATCGTAGAAGGTCGGTTTGATCGTATTGCCTTGAACGACCATCACTTCGAACACCGGCCTGCCGTCGCGGATCTTCTCCCTGACGGCAAGGACCGTTCCTTGCGCCGAGGCCTTCTGGATGATCGCCGGGATGGTCACCCTGGTCATCGACAGCAGCGCGTGATACTGCGCCGACCGAGCGATGTGCTTCAGGTCAGCGAATACTTCCTTCTTGGGCATCCAGCTCGCCGTCGTTACGTCGCCTATGTACTCGTTGAAGGAGTTATCCTCCGCAGCGGTGTCGAAGCCCTTGGCCGAGGTGTAGATCGACAGCATCAGCTTGCCGTCTGCCATTTCGTATTTTGCCTCGATGGGCACTTCGGTCCCCTTGGCGACTTGAGCGATGCCCTGCAGCAAGGTCAGCTTGGCGTCTGGCAACGCCTTGATCAGAGCTGCCTGATCGGCATCTTCGGACCGGGCAATGCTGCTTCCCAGCATCGCCAATCCGAACGCAACAACGAACATCACATTTCTTCTCATCATGTGGAGCTCCTCGTATCTTGCGCACATTGCGCATTTGCGACCAGTTATTTGACCATCACCCACGACGGCTGCAGCAGCGGGAATGCGATGAGGCCGACCACAGCCGTCACCGCTATGAGCAGCGGATTGTTCACCTTCCAGCGCATCAGAGTTGCCATCGACACTGCCGCGATGGCAGCCGTCAGCCAGTCACCGATGGCGATCCGTCCGAGCAAGATGCTGGCGCCCAGGATTGTTCCAATTGCGGCGGCATAAGCACCTTTCACGAAGCCTTGGACATTGAGGTTGGTTCGGTGACGCGCTAGAAGCGGCGCGGCGACCAGTACAAGGATGAAGGACGGAAGAAAAATCCCGATCGTCGAGACGAGCGATCCCCAAAAGCCGGCGACCAGGTAGCCGACCAAAGTCGCGGTAATCACTACCGGGCCGGGGCTGATCATGCCGATGGCAACAGCGATCAAGAACTGGTGCGGATCGAGCCAGCCGTATTGTTGCACCAACCCCTGCTGCAGGAAT
>Ga0081540_1002096_pt1 | contig 16597 bp, 16 predicted proteins | sample TabmetS2T1R1_FD_71024 | JGI IMG/M metagenome (GOLD analysis project Ga0081540, IMG submission 71024) | Tabebuia heterophylla rhizosphere microbial communities from the University of Puerto Rico - S2T1R1 | ecosystem: Host-associated > Plants > Roots > Rhizosphere ... | reverse complement strand
GACGAAGCGACCACCGCGCTGATTTTGACTGACAGGAGATCACCATGAGAAATCTCGAGGCTGGTGCGCCCGCCGCGAATTCAACGCGCCCTCGGTTCACCCGCCGCGATGCGGTCATTGCCGCCGCCGTCGCGCCTGCCATCCTGAGCGCATCGCTCGCAGGCTCGGCGTCTCGGTCCGCGGCGGCATCCGACGCGGCATCGATCAGCGTGCCAACACGGTTGATGGTGAACGGAACCGCGCATGTGCTCGATCTCGATCCGCGCGCCTCCCTCCTTGACGTGCTGCGGGAGCAGCTTGGCCTCACGGGTTGCAAAAAAGGCTGCGACCATGGCCAGTGCGGCGCCTGCACCGTACATCTCGATGGACGCCGGGTCGTCGCCTGCCTGACGCCGGCGGTGCAGGTGGATCACCGAGAGGTGCTGACGATCGAGGGGCTCTCGCCTCCTGACGGGCCGCTGCACCCGATGCAGCTGGCCTTCATCGACCACGACGCCCTGCAATGCGGCTATTGCACGCCCGGTCAGATCATGGCGGCGGTAGCCTGCGTGCATGAAGGCCATGCCGGCTCGCCGGAGCAGATCCGCGAATATATGAGCGGCAATCTCTGCCGCTGCGGCGCTTACGTCGGCATCGTCGCCGCCATCGAGGATGCCGCGATGAAGATGCGGAGGGCCTGATATGCAGCCCTTCACCTACACGAAGGCCACCAGCGCCGGCGATGCGGTTCGCGCCGTACTGGACGGCGGGCCAGGCACCCGGTTTCTCGCCGGTGGCACCACGCTCTACGACCTGATGAAGCTCAATGTCGAGATGCCGACCCGCATCGTCGACCTCACCGGCATCAAGGAGCTGCGCAGCATCGATACCAGCGGCCGAGATGAGCTACTGTTCGGCGCGCTTGCCTGCATGAGCGATGTGGCGGCCGATCCGCGCCTCGTCGGGGGCTATCCGGCGCTGTCGGAAGCGCTCTGGCGGGCGGCCTCGCAACAGCTGCGCAACATGGCAACGGTCGGCGGCAATCTGTTGCAGCGCACGCGCTGCGCCTATTTCCGTTTCGGCGAGCCGTTTCCCTGCAACAAGCGCAAGCCCGGCAGTGGCTGCGCGGCAATCGGCGGCATCGACCGCGGCCATGCGCTGCTCGGCGGCAGCGAGGCCTGCATCGCCGTCTATCCGAGCGACTGGGCCATTGCGCTCGCCGCCTTCGACGCTAAGATCGATGTGCTCGGCCCCAATGGCGAGCGCACCATCGCGCTCGAGCATCTGCACCGTGAGCCCGGCACGACGCCACACCTTGAGACCACGCTCGAGCCGAGCGAGTTAATCCTTCGCATCCGCGTGCCCGCGACGCGGATGGGTCGCGCCTCGACCTATCACAAGATCCGCGACCGAGAGTCCTATGCCTTTGCGCTCGCCTCGGCGGCGGTTGCGCTCGACATGGACGGCGACAGGGTCCGCGCCGCGCGCATCGCCATTGGCGGTCTTGCCACTCGACCCTGGCGCGTGCCTGCTGCCGAGCAGGCGCTTGCCGGCAAGACACTGGACCAGCGAGCCGCCCGCGAAGCCGGCAATATTGCCCTAAAGGGCGCGCAGCCCGGACTTCACAATGCCTTCCGCATCGAGCTGGGTGCGCGGACGGTCGCCGCCGCCCTGATGATCGCCAAGCAAAGGGTCTGAGCGCCATGAGCGACCTGCCATATCCTGAAACGCCCCGCGTTGACGCGCTCGATAAGGTGCGCGGCAAACTGGTGTTCGGCGCGGATGACGCCCGCCCAGGGCTCCTGCATGCCGCACTCGCGGTCGCGGCGATCGGCAAGGGCCGCATTGCGAACATAGACACCAAAGCCGCAAGCAGCGTGCGCGGCGTCCGTCTAGTGCTCAGCCATGATAGCATGAGCGCGGTGAAGGCCGCCGGTTTCATCTTGGGCGGCGGCTACGGCTTCCAGAGCTTCCAGCCGATGTTGTCGCCGGCGATCGCCTATCGCGGCCAGCCCATCGCTCTCGTCGCGGCCGAAACCCTGGAAGCCGCCGTCGAAGCAGCCGCGCTCGTCAAGGCGAGCTATCAGACGGACGCATTCGCCGTAACGCTCGATGCGCAGGGTGCCGAGACCGTCAACCAGGCTGACACGCCGCTGGCCAAGTTCTTTCCGGACATCAAAACGGGAGACGCCGACAAGATTTTTGCCGAGGCACCCGTCAAGGTCGAGGCAGTTTTCACCTGCCCGCAGCAGCATCAGAATCCGATTGAGCTGATCGCCACGGTTGCCGAATGGGAGGGTGACAAGCTTGTTGTTCACGAGAGTACGCAGAATGCTGAAGCGCTGCGCCACGGCCTCGTGCATGCGCTCGGCCTGACGCCGGACCGGGTAGAGGTGATCTCGCCCTATTGCGGCGGCGGCTTTGGCCAGAAGAACTCGCTGCAAATGCAAACCGTGCTCGCCGCAGTCGCCGCGCAGCGCACGCGGCGTCCGGTGAAGCTTGTCGTGCCGCGCGCCCAGGTCTTTCACGATGCCAGCTTTCGCCCGGCCAGCCGCCACCATGTGCGGCTCGGCGCCGATCACTCCGGCAAGATGCTGGCCGCGATTCACGAGGTGCATGCGCAGACCTCGCGCCACGATCTGTTTCCGGGCGAATACGCTGCCACCAGCGCGCGCCTGTACGGCTATGGCAGTTTCCGCGGCGAGGAGCGCCTGGTACGGACCGACACGCAAACGCCCGGCTATATGCGCGCGCCCTTCGAGCATCCGGCCTGTTTTGCGATGGAATTGAGCGTCGATGAGCTGGCCTACAGGTTGGGACAGGACCCGGTCGCGCTGCGGCTGGCGAACGACACCACGACCGACACGGCGACCGGCCGGCCATTTTCCTCGCGCCATGTCGGGGAATGCTTGCGGCGCGGTGCCGCGCGCTTCGGCTGGGAGCGGCGCTCAATGGCTCCGCAATCCATGCGCGGCGACGACGACACGCAGATCGGCTGGGGTGTCGCTATCGGCGCTTATCCCGGCATCATCGTGCCAGCGATTGCGCGGCTGAAGGTGACCGACGATGGCGGCGTAGTCATCAGCGTTGGCGGGCATGAGATGGGCCAGGGTATCCGCACGGCGCTGGCTAACGCCGTCGCCCGCAAGCTCAGCGTGCCGCCCGAACAGGTGGTGGCCGTGCTTGGCGACACTCGGGCCGCTCCTCAGCATCTCACCGCCGGCTCCTGGGGTACGGCTTCTGCGATCCCGACCGCGATCGACGCCGCCGATGCCATGTTGAAGGGGCTGGCAGAACTAGGCACCGGCGACGTAACCGGCCGCGCGCCGGCGCTGATCCTCAAGGCCGCCGGCCGACGCTCGCTCGAGGTTGAGGCCCGGCGCAAGGCGCCGGGGCAACCGGACGCCATCTTCTCTCGGCTGCGCTCGGGCCTGCCCTCCATCGGAGGCCCGGTCTATGCCGATTACGTCACCTTCAGCTATATCGCGCATTTCGTGGAAGTGCAGATTGAGCGTGAGACGCGGCGCATCCGAGTGCCACGCGTGGTCAGCGTTGCCGATTGCGGCCGGGTGGTGTCACCGCGGACGGCTGCGAGCCAGGTGCGCGGCGGCGTGGTCTGGGGAATTGGCGCGGCGCTGCGTGAGGTGAGCGAGGTCGATCCGCGTTTTGGCGGTTTCCTCAATGCCGATCTCGCCGAATATGTGCTGCCGGTGAATGCCGATATTGGCTGCATCGAGGTCGAGTTCATCGATCAGCCGGACTTCACGTTCAATAACGCTGGCGCGAAGGGCCTCGGCGAGGTGTCTATGACGGGTGTTGCCGCCGCCATTGCCAATGCCATCTTCCACGCCACCGGCCGGCGGTTGCGCCAGCTGCCAATCCGGATCGAGCACCTTCTCTGATGACAGCGGCCGATCTACCCGGTTGATTGAGCGAACGAGGCGATGACGGACATTTGCACGGACTATCTCATCGTCGGTAGCGGCGCTGTGGGACTTGCCTTTGCCGATACGTTGTTGGCGGAGACGGATGCGCACATCACGATCGTCGATCGCCACGGAAAGCCGGGCGGACACTGGAACGACGCCTATGCGTTCGTGGCGCTGCACCAGCCATCTGCCTTTTATGGTGTTAGCTCGATGCCGCTCGGGAGCGGGCGCAAGGACAGCGTCGGCATCAACGCTGGGTTTTACGAGCTTGCATCTGGATCGGAGATCACTGGCTATTTCGACGCCGTGATGCGGCAGAAGCTGCTGCCCAGCGGGCGTGTTGCCTATTTTCCAATGACCAATCATATCGGCGAGGGCCGCTTCGTGTCGGTGCTAACCGGCGTTGAGACGCGCGTGGCGGTGCGCAAGAAGATGGTGGACGCCACCTACTACGGCACTTCCGTACCATCCACCCACACCCCGCGCTACAAGATCGGGTCCGGCGTCGACCTGGTGACGCCGAATGCGCTGCCCCATATGGCGCTCACAGGCCGAACGCCGCCCGAACGCTACGTGATCGTTGGGGCTGGCAAGACCGCCATGGATGTCGGTGTCTGGGTCCTTGGTTGCGGCGTGGCCGCGGAGAATGTCGCCTGGGTTGTGCCACGCGATTCGTGGCTCTTGAATCGACGTCACGTCCAGCCCGGTGCCGAGTTCTTCGCAGAAAGCATCGGCGGCCTGGCGGCGCAGATGGAGGCTTTTGCCAAGGCGACGTCCGTGGACGATCTGTTTGCTCGGCTCGAGAACGGCGGCATCGTCCTGCGCATCGATGCAAACGTGCGACCGGGCATGATGCACTATGCGACGATTGCGGTCGGTGAAGTCGCGGTTTTGCGCGAGATTCGTGATGTCATTCGCAAAGGACGCGTCATCTCGATCGAGCGGGATGGCCTTTATTTCGAGACCGGGCACGTTTCAATCGGCCCCGGTGCGCTCTATATCGACTGCACCGCGACCGCGGTCGAAAGAAGACCACCGGTGCCCATCTTCCAGAACGATAGGATTGTATTGCAACTCGTCCGCGCGCCTCAACCAGCGTTCAGCGCCGCATTCGTCGCGCATGTGGAAGCGCACTACAAAGATGACGGACTTAAGAACCGGCTTTGCGCCACAGTGCCGTTACCCGACACTGTGGAACAGTTTCCGCGCACGGCCCTCGCCAATATGACGAACGAGGGCAATTGGAGTAAGGAAGCGCCGCTTCGCGCCTGGATAAATTGCAATCGACTCGACGGTTTTGGCAAGCTCATCGCGGCGGTCGGCGCGCAGGATGTCGAGAAGCAGGCTGTCCTTGCGAAAATGCGCGAGCAACTCAAACCGGCCGCCGCCAATTTGCGCAGACTTGCCGCACGATACGCCGGTTGATCGGATCCCGTGCGTCGTTTTTGGACGCGCGCCGTGAAGCTCTGCAAGTCCCGATCGCTCGATGGCGATCCTCAAAGCAAGAATCTTCAAGACCCATCCTCGCGGCAGCCCCATATCGCCGTCCGACGGCGCTTGGGAGCGACGTTGGCAACTGGACAGCGAAAAATGCCGCCCGAGGTGTCCCAGCAATGACCGCTTTACATCAATTACCTACCTCGCACGGTTCGATCGTGGTGGAAGAAGCTGGACGCGGCGACCTGCCAGTCCTGCTGATGCATGGAAATTCGCTCTCGCGCGAGGTTTTTCGCAAGCAACTCGGCGGCGCTCTCCCCGGGAAATACCGCCTTTTTGCCCTCGATCTGCCTGGTCACGGGGATTCCAGCGATGCCCTGAGCGCGTCCCGCACCTACACCCGTCCTGGTCTGGCTAATGCGGCGATCGAGGTGCTCGGTCTGCTCGGGCTCAGCCAAGTCGTGGTGGTCGGCTGGTCGCTCGGCGGTCACATCGCACTGGAAATGGCAGCGCAATTCTCCGGCATCAAGGGTTTGTTCATCACTGGAGCTCCGCCCGTAGGCCGGAACAACCTGGCCGAAGGTTTTGTCCCAACGCCGCACATAAAGCTGGCCGGACAGCAGCATTTTAGTCCAGCCGAAATCGATGCTTTCGCTGCGGCAATCTTCGGCGCCCCGATACCGGTCGCGTTTCGACGCGCAATAGCGCGCGCGGACGGCCTCGCACGGAAGGCAATTTTTGAGGCTGCACGTTCGGGCGTAGGCATAGATCAGCGCCGGTTCGTCGAAAATTCGCCGCTTCCGTTGGCGGTCGTGAGCGGCGCCGAAGATCCGTTTATCAACCTCGATTATCTCGAGGTTCCGAGCTATGCGAACTTGTGGCGAGGGCAATGCTACCGCCTGCCGGGATTGAAGCACGCGCCATTCTGGGAAGCGCCGGACATTTTTGATCGGCTGCTTGGAGAATTCATCGACGATGTCGCTGCGCCGTGAGCCGTGGCGGTCGTCGACGGGGCGCCAGCAGCAAGACTTCTCACCATGCATCACGCCTATGCGAGCTCCTCTTCATCACCTTTGCATTCAATCCATATGACAGGCTGCGCTTCTCCGGCGGGGAGGTCCTGTGCTTCCCGCTCGCAACCAAGGGTGGCACCATGACGGTTCAATTCGCCCGGCAGGGCATGGCTGCAATGGCACTGGCCGTTCCAGTTCCCCAGTCCAGCTTTGTGCGCAGGCTCCTGCGGGCTCGTGACGATCCAGCCAAGCAACGGATACTGGGATGGCTGCTGCAGATCGACGACGCGCGCCTGCGGGGGTTTGGGCTTTCAACCACAGATATCACGATCTTGCGAGACATGCGCGACAAGGCGAACGGGCAATTCGCTACAGATGTAGGTCACGAGTAGTTGAGCGCGCCGACAGCAGGATTCTTCACGAGACCTCCTGCCCGTCTCCCCAAATTCTGGCCGCTGGAGATTGCCTCCACAGAGCTTGAGGAGAAACAGCGCCATGACGGATGTGACCGGAAATGCATTGCACCGCCTAGCACGACAACTGTCGGGCCGCTTGTGGCTTCCTGGCGATGAAGGTTTCCTAGCGGCAACGACGATCTGGGCAAAGCCGACTGGGCCGATGCCGCGTGCTGTCGCCGATTGCCTCACCCCGCAAGACGTGCAAGCGGCAATTCGAGCGGCACGGGAGTGCGATCTCCCATTGTCGGTCCGTGGCGGAGGCCACGACTGGGCCGGTCGCGCCCTGTGTGGGGGGCTCGTCATCGATCTGCGGGGCATGAACCGTGTGGATGCCTATCTCGAGAATTGCACGGCAAGAGTTGCGGGAGGCGCGCGCACGTCCGACGTCCTCTGCGCAACCGATCCGCTCGAAATCGCGGCTGTGACGGGCTCGGTTGGCGCTGTGGGCATGGCTGGGCTCACGCTGGGTGGCGGCTACGGACCGTTGATTGGCCGGTTCGGCCTGGCTCTCGACAACCTGCTCGCCGCAGAGGTGGTGCTCGCGGATGGGCGCATCGTTACGGCCATGCCGGGAGACGAAGAGGAGCTGTTTTGGGCGTTGCGCGGCGGCGGCGGAAATTTTGGCGTGGTGACGGATATGCACGTTCAGCTGCACCACTTGCCGAGCGTGCACGCTGGGATGCTCGTCTACCCGTTCGCCGAAGCCAAGAGCGTCCTTGCCGGTTGCGCCGACATATCGGCGTCCGCGCCGGAGAGTCTGACGGTCCAGGTCGGGGTCATTGGCGGCCCGGACGGCTCACCCGTCGTCTTTGCCGTACCAACCTGGTGCGGCCCGCCGGAGCAAGGTGAAGCGCAGGCCGCACCATTCGTGAAGTTGGGGACGCTGCTCGCAGCCTCCGTGCAAACAACATCCTACAAGAACTCGCTGAGCGCGTTCGACCCCTATATCGTCAACGGGCAGCGGACTTTCATGGAGACGTGCTGGCTTCCCGACCTCGCCGCCGGTGGCGTCGACGCCTGCATCGAAGCCATGGAGGGAGCCGTGTCTCCCGGTTGCGCGATCCTCACGCATGAGTTCAAAGGCGCCGCTTCCCGCGTGCCGGCGAAATCCACGGCGTTCGGGCTTCGCCGCGATCATGTTCTGATCGAGATCCTTGCCACCTTCCCGGATCGGGGTGACGAACTCGAGGCCAGTCGACATCGCCGCTGGGCCCGGGATGCCCGCCGGGCGTTCGGCTCGATGGCGCTTCCCGGCGGGTATCCGAACTTGCTGGCTCGCGACGACCTGGAGCGCGCCGTGCACAGCTACGGCGACAACGCCAAGCTGCTGATCAAAGCCAAGCATCGCTACGATCCCGACAATCTGTTCCGCTCTGCGATTCCCTTGCCGGCCGACGGAACCATCCGCCCGTCCTCTCGCGCTGTCTCTGAGGTTGGTAGCGCCACGTAGAGATAGCACAACGCCATCACCGCCACGGGCATCGGTCCGGCCGGGTACCGCCTCTGCCGCGGCCGCACTCGCGCGGTGCAATTCATCGCCTCCACCCCGAGAACACAGGAGAACCACTTCCATGGAAATACTTTCGCGGCCGTCGCTCCACGACATTCACGGCATTGGCGCCCCCGAGGATGCGCGGCTACGGTCTTCGTGGGCCAAAGGCAGTTTTGCGCGGCTGCGGCGGGTGATATCCGTCCTCAGCGGCGAGTTGGAGGCACGGCGGACCGCCAGGGAGCTGTGCGCGTTGGACGATCGAATGCTCCGAGACATCGGCATCAGCCGAAGCGACATTCACCGGTTGCTGCGCCGGCCCCGTTAGGCAAGGACATAACCGCTTCCCACTTGGAGGCGGTGACAATCTGATGGCCCGGCTGCGCCGGTCATACCGCCGCCACGCGTCAAGTGCGCTGGCCGCTACGCCTTGTGGCGGACGGCCGGCCTCCCCAACTCCCCCGTCAAGCCACACCCTCGTGCCTGGCGGCCCGCAATTCCCGCATTATGACATTTCAATGAAAGGAGCGCTTGGAGAGGGGCATGGACATGCCATGCTTTCATGCCACGCTGAGGCATGACCAACGCACGCGATAGCGTGCCACAGTGTCGGCGAAGCGAGGCCCACCCCATGCAATCCACTCCAATGCAGGTTGGCGAAAATCGGGACAAAGCTCTCCAACCCGATCCCGCCCTGGTCAAGCGGCTCAAGGATGAGCTCCAACTGTCGGATTCGACGCGCATCGCCACCTTCGGCAGCGAAGCCCAACGCGAGGTGGCATCCTTTGCCGACAGCATTCTGAGCGATACTGCCAACCGAGACTCCGGCCCGATTGGCGATCTCATCACGTCGATGATCGTCAGTGTGAAAAAGCTTGATCCCGACAGTCTGCGCGACGCCTCCTTCCTCGACCGCCTGGCGGGTGGCATTAAGGCCAAGGTCGTCAGGTTTCGCGAGGAGTTTCGGTCCCTGGCGAGCCAGGTCGATCGCATCTCACTCGAGATCGAGCGCAATCAGGACGTGCTCAAGCGCGACGTGGCCATGCTCGACGGCCTGTTCGCCAAGAGCCTCGACCAACTCAAGTTCCTGGAAGCCTATATCGTCGCCGGCGGCGAACGCATCGAGGAAGAGAGGCGCACGAGCCTTGTCGCATTGGAGCAGAGCGCGGCAGCGGCCAGCGCGGGTGCCGCCGGCCAGATCGCCGCCCAACAGCTCAGCGATTTCCGCCAGGCGCTGGATCGCCTTGAGCGCAGGCTGCACGACCTCAAGCTCAGCCGGGTGATGGCGATGCAGACACTGCCGCAGATTCGGCTGATCCAGAACGGCAACGTCGCGCTGGTCGAAAAGCTGCAAAGCTCGCTCACCCAAACCATTCCGGCGTGGAAGCAGCAGATGACGGTGGCGCTCGCATTGCACAATCAGTCGGAGGCCCTCGAACTCCAGCGCAAGGTGTCAGAAACTACCAACGAGATTCTGCGCAAGAATGCTGAGCAATTGCGTGCCGGCACGGCCGGCATCGAGAAGGAGGTCCAGCGCGGCATCGTCGACGTTGAGACCCTGGCGCAGGTGCAACGCGATTTCGCCACCACCCTCAACGAGGTGCTGGCCATTCAACAGGAAGGCCGCGCCAAGCGGATGGCAGCGGAGCGGGAGATGCTCCGGATCGAGAAGGATCTGAAGGCGACGCTCATGCAGGCGCAGGCGCAAGGCGAGACGCGGAGCTAAGCCATGGTCCGCCGGTTGGCCATCGTCGCTTTCAGCCTCGGACTGACGGTTCTCCCCGGCGGCTGCGGTCAGCCATCGACCGAGTTCACGATTGTCTCGGGTTCTGAAAACCAGACCCTCGAGCCGATCGTCAAGGAGTTCTGCCGGCACAAGAGCGTGAATTGCCACATTCGCTATCAGGGTTCCCTCGACATCGGGGTGGCGATCGCCGAGAAGCGCATCGATTTTGATGCGGTCTGGCCCGCAAACAGCATCTGGATCGAGCTCTACGACAGGGCCAAGGTCGTGCGCGATCACAAGCCGATCATGCGCTCCCCCGTCATTCTCGGAGTGCGCCGCTCCAAAGCTCAGGAGCTGGGCTGGATCGGACGAGAGGTCTCCTCCGCCGACGTTGTCGAGGCGGTCAAGCTAAAGCGACTGAGCTTCCTCGCCACCTCGGCCACGCAGTCGAATTCGGGAGCAGGTGCCTACATCGCTATGCTGTCGGCGGCTCTCGGTCATCCCGAGACAATGACCGTTGCAGACCTTGAAAAACCCGACGTGCGCGAGGCGGCGCGCACGCTTCTTGCTGGCGTCAGCCGGACAGCGGCATCGAGCGGCTGGCTCGCCGAGCTCTATCTGAAGGGCCTCGATCAGGGGGTCAGCTACGATGCGATGTGGAATTACGAGGCCGTGATCGCCGAGACCAACGAGAAGCTGCGCAAGCGCGGTGCGGAGCTGCTCTATGCGATCTATCCGAGCGACGGCGTCGCTCTCGCCAACAGCCCCCTCGGGTTCGTCCAGCGCGATAACGACGAGCGCGCACGTCAGTTCTTTCACGACCTGCAAGCGCACCTGTTGTCAAAGGAGGTGCAAGCCCGGCTGGTCGAGCAGTTCCGCCGCCCTGCGGTCGGCGAGGCAATTGCTGGGCGTCCGCAGCCAGAGTGGAACTACGACCCGAGGCGCCTGGTCACCGTGATCCGCATGCCCGAGGCGGAGGTGGTTCGTGCCGCGCTCAAGCTCTACCAGGATGCGCTGCGGCGGCCCTCCCTGATCGCCTATTGCCTCGACTTCTCTGGCAGCATGCACGGCAAGGGTGAGACCGCCTTGAAACAGGCGATGCGCTTCGTGCTGACGCAGCGCGAGGCCTCCGTCCTCCTCGTGCAGCATGGCCGCGACGATCGAATTTTTGTCATGCCCTTCGACTCGACGGTTCGCGGCGTCTACCAGGGGTCCGGCTCGGAGGACGATCAGGCGCGTTTGCTCGCGCAGGTGGACCGCGAACGAGCCAACGGCGGCACGGACATCTATCAATGCGCGTTAGCGGCCGTGGAGCATTTCGTCAAGTTGCCGGACCGGGACCGCTATCTGGCGGCGATCGCCCTGATGACGGACGGAAGAAGCGAAACCACGAGCCGTGACCGGTTTCTTCAACGCTGGCGCGCCGGCGGCGGGGAGCTGCCGGTATTCGGCATCACTTTCGGCGACGCCGATCGCTCGCAGCTCGATCAGATCGCGGAGACCACGCGCGGGCGCGTATTTGACGGCAGCAAGGACCTGCGCGAGGCATTCCGCAGCATGCGAGGCTACAATTGAGCAACCGTACGCCTGCCAGTCGTGATAGCGGAGTGCCGGATCTGGTGGCCGGCGCCGTCGGTGCCGCGTTTGTGCCACTCGCGACTTTCTGGCTCGGTATTCCGTGGTGGCTCTCGGTGCCGCTGGCAGCGCTCGCCTACCTGGGGCTGCGTCTATTACTCGCGCCGCGGCAGCTATTCGAGGGCTTCCGGTTCAAGACGATCGATCAGGCAAGCCTGGCGCTGGCGCGCGAGGTCCTGGAGCGGGCGCGTGCCGATCACGACAGGCTCGCCGCGGCTGCAGGCGGCATCAAGGACGACAGCATCCGAGCCGAACTCGTGCATCTCGGCGCGGTTGCTGAGAAGGTCATCGCGGAGGTCGAGCAGAAGCCGCAGCGGATCAACAACGTTAGGCGTTTGCTGACCTACTATCTGCCCGGTGCGTCGCGCCTGGCGACCGGCTACGTGGCGCTGGAGCGCCAGCTGACGCCCAACCAGGAGCGCATGGCCGCTGCAGCGAGCATGATCGGACGGCTGGAGGGCGTTTTTGCGAGCTACGCTGACAAACTGATGGAGCAGGAGCTCGAAGGGCTCGACGTCGAAATCAAGCTCTTGGAAGCTGAACTTTCCGGCGAGCGGCGAAGCTAGGGTCGACTGAGGGGCCGAAGATGGGATTCACGCGACGGCAGATGGGGCTGGGCCTGCTCGCGCTTAGCGCCGGTACGACCGCAACCGTTGCGTTGATCGGGCCCCGCCGCATCGAGTCGCTGATCACGGGAAGGTCCGCCGACCAAGTCGAGTTGAGGGGCTTCATCGGCGGGGAGAAGCTCAACTTCGTTCGCGACGAGACGGTGCGCGATCTGCTGTCGCGCCGATACGGGATCATGCTCGATGCGCGGCGTGCCGGCTCCGTCGAGATGACCAGCGATCCCGTGTTGATCGGCCAAAAGCCGGACTGGCTCTGGCCGGCAAGCAGCATCTTTGGCCAGCTTGCGCGCCGCAACGGCCTGCCCGTCCGCAGCGACGAGATCATCCTCAACTCGCCCATCGTGGTCTACAGCTGGTCGCCCTTGGTGGAGGCGTTCGTGGGTCGCGGCTATGTCGAGCAACGCTCGGGGGCCTTCTACCTTGTGAAGGCACGCGAGCTCATCGGCGATATCGTGCAAGGGAGGACCTGGCGCGATCTGGGCATCCCCAACCTGTTCGGTCGGCTGCTCATCTCCTCCACCGATCCGACGAAGTCGAACTCCGGGTTCAGCTTCGCGGGCCTATTGGCGAACCTACTCGCGGGTGATGTTGCGAGCCACGAGACGCTGTCGCGCGATCTCGAGACGATTGCGTTAATCTTCGACCGCATGGGTTTCAAGGAACCGTCGAGTGGCACGCAGTGGAACAGCTATCTAAATGAGGGGATGGGCGGCAAGCCGTTGATTGTGGGCTACGAAAGCCAGCTGATCGAGTTCATTTTGAGCGACGCAGCCCAATGGAAGACGCTACAGTCGCAGGCCGTCCGGCCGGTGATGCTCTATCCCGTGCCAACGCTCTACTCCGCGCATCCGGTCATCAGTCTCACGGAGAAAGCCGACCGGCTGATACCGGCGCTGACCAATCCCGACCTCCTGGAGATTGCCTGGAGCAAGCATGGGTTCCGCGGTCCGGTCGGGCGCATCGGGCGCGGCGGGCCGAGCGTTGCGGGTATCGCCACGGCGATCGAGAGCATCGTGGCGATGCCGGGTGCGACTGTGATGCTCACTCTCCTGGAGCGCCTCTCTCGCAATCGCAGTTGAACTCCCTTGCTGATCCCCGCGCACCGCCAAGGCCGGCGCTGCCATCCGGCAAGCTCTTAGCCGTTGGCACATCTGCCGAATGGGGCTATCCCTGCCGCCAGTTTTGCTGCGATAATTTGTTTCCGCCAAGCGTGCGACGCGCAAGCTCAAGAGCACGGATCTCAGGGTACGGTAGAAATCCCTCAACTACCGGACAAGCGCTGCAGGCGCGGCGGACTTCTGTGTCGCCCAAGTAGCCAAGTTCAGTCGTTTCGATACCGCGGCGAGATGAGCCATGAAACTCCATACGATCATCAGGATCGCTACGATGGGTGCAAACCCCGCCCAGCCTTCGATCAGAGCCACCATGCACTCCCCTCCGCCGCCATAAAAACGGCTACACTCGCCAAACCCAAGTGGAAGCGGAGGAAGCGGCATGATGCGTCTGGTTTACGGCCTGCTGATCCTGGATGTCCTCATTGCCCCCGCGCGGGCGCAAACGCCGCCAAGCGCCGCGGAAATTGCCGCTTACCAAGGTTTGCACCTCGTAGCGGCCAAGGGCGACGTCACCGCGGCGCGGCAAGCGCTTGCGGCGGGCGCCAAACCCAACGCCACCGACGCCCAGCAACGCAGTCCACTCCACGTTGCCGCGCACTTCGGCCATGGCGAGGTCGCCCGCATTTTACTGGCAGCGGGTGCGGATCCGCGCGCCCTCGACGCCCAGCGCTACGACATTCTGACCATCGCCGCCGTGCGCAATGATCTGGCCTTTGTGCAACTGGCCCTGCAATTGGGCGCCGACGCACGGGCGATCACCAGCCCGTACCAGGGGACAGCGCTCATTGCCGCGGCGCATCTTGGACACGGCCCCGTGCTGGAGGCGCTGATCCGCGCTGAGGCACCCTTAGACCATGTCAACAATCTCGGCTGGACCGCTCTGATCGAAGCGATCGTTCTCGGTGACGGTGGCCTCAACCATACGCAATGCGTCAGGTTCCTGCTTGAGGCCGGTGCCAATCCAAACCTGCCCGATGGCGCTGGCCGCTCACCGCTTGCGCTCGCGCGAGCGCGCGGATACGGGGAAATGGCAGGACTGATTGCGGCCGCCGGTGGACGATAGCATCACCGATCCCCGCGCAAAAGAGCGCGCTTTTTGCATCGAGCCCGTGGGGCAACACTCATTGCCCAACGGAGATCGCATCGACGGCTAGGGCGGCCCCGAGGAGGACACATAGTGCCTTTCAACGTCCGCGCGCAGTATTTCCGAGGTGAGCTCGGAGCTCGGCCCCTCGCCGCGAAAGGCCATGAGTGACGCCTCCGTGTCCCACCGCTCATAGATGTTGACCCGATCGGGTTCGATGGGATCCGCGGCCACCACAAAGTCGAGGCAGCCGGCGCTGCGGCGGGCCGCCTTGACCGCCACGGCGGAGGCGGCCAGGAAGGCCTCGCGCCGCTCCGCTCGCACGTAGAGCCGTCCCGCTACGATAATCATGGCAAGAATTCGCCTGGGATTAACAATGGAGCCGAGGGCAGCCGACGCCTCGCCATAGCGCCAAAAGCTGTCGGAATTGTTGCGGCGCCCACCGCAGCACGCGGGGGCTGGCCGGCGCCAAGCGTTTGCCTTGCAAACAAAAGACAGAAACAGTCGCGCGGGAATGCCGATGCACCTTGCGCGACTTGCCGGCAGTTGGCGCCAGACCTGCCGGGCGGGCAAGCGTTGGCTCGGGCGCCGAGAAGCGCCGGGGGGTGCGGGCACCGCCGGTTTGGCCGTTGGCCCGTTGCCGCACACGGTTGCGGGCATTGGCCCGCCGTGATCGCAGGCTCACTTGGGGAAAATGCCATCCGGCACAGCCATGGAGGGAGGCGATGACAGCATTCGTATTGGTGCACGGGGCCTGGCTTGGGGGCTGGTGCTACCAGCGGGTGGCCCGGCTTCTGCGCCGCGCCGGCCACGACGTCTACACGCCGACACTGACCGGCCTTGGCGAACGCGCCCACCTCATGAGCCCCACCATCTCGCTCAACACCCATATCGACGATGTGCTGGGCGTCATCCAATGCGAGGGGCTGTCCGATATCGTGCTGTGCGGTCATTCCTATGGTGGCAGCGTGATTTCAGGGGTCGCCGAGAAGGCCGTCGATCGGATTGGCTCGCTGGTCTTTGTCGATGCCTTCGTGCCGGAGGATGGTCAGTCGCACATGGCGGCCTTTCCGGCCGAGCAGGCGGAACAAATGCGCAGGGATGCACGGCAAAACGGCAAGGGCTATCTCCTCACACCCCCCACCGCCGATCGCGTCAACCTCAATGCCGCCGATTGGCCGTGGGTGAACGCCATGTGCGGCAAGCATCCCCTTCAGTGCTTCGAAGCAAAGATTGCCCTTTCCGGCGCCCGCGAACGGGTGGCTCGGCGCATCTACATCGTGGCCACGGGATGGGCCGCGCCCTTTGAGGCCTTCGCAAAGCGCTTTGAGCAAGATCCAGCCTGGCAGGTCAAGCGCGTCGATTGCGGACACCTCATCATGTTGGATCGCCCGCAGGAGCTCGCCGAAATCCTGCTTACGGCTGCGTGAGCGACGGCTTGCGCAGCGCCCGCAACTCCCATCCGTTGGGGATCGGATCGGCAAGATAGGGAACGGCGTGGTCCGACTCGCGGCCCGAGCGCGGGCCGATGAGATGCTGGTGCAGGGCATCGAACACACCGCTGTGGCCGACGAATAACAACAGCTCCTTCGGATGCGCCGCCAGCCGCCTGGCAATAACGGGAGGGATGCGCTCGAAGATCTCGTCAAAGGGATCCGCGTCCGGGGGCAGGATGTCGCGGGAGGATTGATCGGGCCGCAAGCCGTGCCGCGCTTTGACCTCGCGAACGACGAGGCCGTTGAAGCTACCGAAATTTCTTTCCACCAGCCCGCGCTCAATCTCGATCGGCTTGCCCAGCCGCTCGGCGACGATGGCGGCCGTCGCAACCGCTCGGAGCAGTGGGCTTACTACAATCCTGTCAATCGCCACCTCGGCAAGGCACGCCGCCGCGGCATGCGCCTCAGCCACTCCGGTGCGGTTGAGCGCAGTGTCGCAATGCCCCTGATAGCGCCCTTCAAGGTTCCAGTCCGTCTGGCCGTGTCGCAGGAAATAAAAAGGGCGCTTTGGAATCATGGCCCAATGAGACCACGCCAAGCCTGCGCGTTCAATTGCGCCTCGCCGCTTGGCCAGGTGGTCCTTGGCCCGCAAGCAAAAATCTGCCCCGGA
>Ga0081540_1002095_pt1 | contig 16600 bp, 21 predicted proteins | sample TabmetS2T1R1_FD_71024 | JGI IMG/M metagenome (GOLD analysis project Ga0081540, IMG submission 71024) | Tabebuia heterophylla rhizosphere microbial communities from the University of Puerto Rico - S2T1R1 | ecosystem: Host-associated > Plants > Roots > Rhizosphere ... | reverse complement strand
CCGAAGGTAGGCCCGGTGGGGGTCTCCGGCGACTTTGCCCTGGCGGTCATTCAGTTCGACGGCGAGCTCGACGAGAGCGTCGTGTACACGCTGAGGCGCGTGGACGGCGATTGGCTCATCGACTGCCCCTGCGTGGTGCCGACTCCCGAGCAGGTCGACGCTGGGGAATCGAAGGACGCCGAGGACTACATCAACTCACCCGAGGGCCTCGGCGCGGCCGATCAGGAGGTGACCGACGGTGACTTCAATCCGGTGAAGGCGGTCGGAGACGTGGCGCTCGCGTATCAGGCCGATGGCGGTAGCGCTCCGACCCTCCTGGTCAACGAGGGCAACGGCTGGCGCGTTGCACCGATCTCGATCGGCGCGTACTGATCTACGTCCACCGGCCCTCCATAATCACCTGGTCATGCCCGGAATCGTCATAGTCGGCGCCCAGTGGGGCGATGAGGGAAAAGGCAAGGTCACGGACCTGCTCGCCGAGCAGGCGGATCTCGTAATCCGCTTCCAGGGCGGCAACAACGCCGGCCACACGATCATCCGTGACGGCGAGACCTTCAAGTTCCACCTGATCCCCTCGGGGATCCTCTATCCGGGCAAGATCTGTGCCGTCGGCAATGGCGTCGTGATCGATCCGGCCGTCATGACCGGCGAGATCGAGGAACTGCGGCACCGCGGCATCGACGTCAGCGGCTTGCGCGTCTCGGCCAACGCGCACCTGATCATGCCCTACCACGTCAAGCTCGATACGGCGGGCGAGCTCAAGCTCGGCAGCCTCGAGATCGGCACCACCCGCCGCGGCATAGGTCCCTGCTACGCGGACAAGGCGTCCCGGCTCGGCATCCGGCTCCAGGACCTCCTCGACGCGAAGATCCTGCGCAAGAAGATCAGGGCCGCGATGGAGCCGAAGCAGCAGATGCTCCGGCCATTCGCCAAGGACCCCGAGCTCGACCTCCACACCATGGTCGAGACCTATCTCACCTACGGGCACCGTCTCGAGCCTCACATCGCAGACACCGCCCGGCTCTGCTGGGAGGCGCTCGACGCGGACCACACGGTGCTCTTCGAGGGCGCCCAGGGGACCTTGCTCGACCTCGATCACGGGACGTATCCCTTCGTCACCTCCTCGAACCCGATCTCCGGCGCGGCGACCATCGGGGCCGGAGTGGGCCCCGGCGACATCGACGAGGTCTGGGGAATCGCCAAGGCCTACGCGACCCGTGTCGGCGCCGGCCCCTTCCCGACCGAGCTCGCGGACGACCTCGGCGACCTGCTCCGCGAGCGCGGCGGCGAGATGGGCACCACCACGGGCCGGCCGCGCCGCTGTGGCTGGCTCGACCTGGTGGCTCTCCGCTACGCGGTCCGCCTCAACACGATGACGGCCCTGGCCGTGACCAAGCTGGACGTTCTCTCAGGTCTCGATCCGCTGCGCGTCTGCGTCCGCTACCGCCATCCCGAGGGTGCCGTCTTCGACGAGTTCCCCTACCACCAGTCGATCCTCCACACCGCCGAGCCCGAGTACGAGGAGCTGCCGGGCTTCGAGGGCGACATCGGCGAGTGCCGGCGGGAGCAGGACCTGCCGAGCGAGGCTCGGAACTACCTCGCCTTCCTCTCGGATCATCTCGGGATCCCGGTCCGCCTCGTCGGCGTCGGCCCCGGCCGCGACCAGGTGATCTGGATGGGCGAGGAGGCACCCCGCCTGCGAGCCGCGGCCTAGGCCAGCGCGCCCGTGGCGCGCATCCCGTGCTCGCCCAGGTAGGCGGGGATCAGGCCCTCCTGTACACCCTTCTCCTCGCCACGGCGCAGCACGCGCAGCGCCAGGATGCTCGCCGCCAGGGTCGCCGTGACGCCCAGGCTCACCTGCACGCTGAGCAGTCCCTGCCGCGTCCAGTAGACATCCTCCAGGCCGAGGAGGAGCGCCGCCTCGTCCATGGTCAGGCCCATCCCGATGCCGAAGGGGATCGCGAGCGTCTTCTCGACGCTCTCGCTCTGCGTCGTGATCGCGCCGACTCCCGAGGCGAACGCGATGACGATCCCGGGGATGAAGTGATGGATGTGGCGGCCGCTGATCCGGACGTTCCTGAACGGCCCCCTCCCCCGCCGGACCCCCCAGGTCGAGATCCGCGCGATCGCGAAGGCCCCGAGAAACCCCTGCAGCAGGTTGAGCAGGGCGGTCTCGTGGTGGGGTGTGGCCCGGATCCCGCGCCGCGCGACCGCGATCGTGTCGAGGGTGGCGTGGCCGGCAGCGTCGACCAAGCTCCCCGGCGTGTCTGCCTCGGTGCTCTCACGGCGCCGGCGCGCCATCCGCAGGAGCTCTCCGCTGAAGAGCGTGCCCGCGGCGCCGAGCGCCAGTACGGCCAGCCCGACCGTCGCGCGCTCTGCGCTCGCCTCGCTGGCCAGGGCCGCCAGTCCCCGCTTTCGCCGCCTGCCGAAGAGCCGCCTCATGCGCCGCTGATGCTACCCGGGGGCTGGTTTGTTGAGTCCGCAAATTGGGCAGTAATCAGGCTGCATTGAGTGCAAATCCTGTGGGCGAATCGAGCATCGAATCCACCTCGGTCCATAGGATTCCGCCCGTGCACAGGCTGCTCACACCGGTCAGGGGAAGCGTCAGCGCCGCTCGGCACGTCTTCTGGTATCTGAGCTATCACTCGGCCCCCCGGCAGCGCCCCTAGCTCCGGCGCCGGCGCGCCTCCCGCGGTCGATAGGGTCCCGGCCGCATGGGAATCATCGCCTGGATCTTCCTGGGACTCTTCGCCGGTCTCATCGCCCGCGCGCTCGTCCCCGGCCGCACGGAGCCCGGTGGCTGCTTCGGCACCACCGCCATCGGCATCCTCGGAGCCCTGATCGGCGGTTTCATCGCGAGCGCGCTCGACATCGGCCACATCGACGACTTCTTCGACCTCGGCACCTGGTTGATCGCGATCGGCGGCTCGGTGCTCCTGCTGCTGATCATCCGCGCGATCGCGCGCTGAGCGCACGCGCGCGGCGAGGGCCGGTTACTCGGCTACGGTTGCCGCATGCCCGACGAGAACATCGAGATCGTCCGTAGCGCCTTCGAGGCGATACGGAAACGTGACATCGAGGCGCTTCTGCGGCTCTACGAGCCGAACGCCACGTTCCGGCCCCTGACCGGGACCCAAGTCGAATCCGGTGGCTACCACGGCCACGAGGGAATCCGCGCGTATTTCGAGGAGGTCGACACCGTTTGGGAGCAGATGCTCCCCCACGCCGACGACCTGCGCTCCCATGGAGACCTGGTGGTGGTGATCGGCGGCTGCATGGTCCGCGGTCTCGAGAGCGGGGCCGAGACGGACCGGGCGATGGCGTGGGTATTCCGAGTCCGAGACGGCCGCGTCACCAGCCACCGGGCATTCTCGGGTGCGGATGAGGCGCTCTCCGCCGCCGGCCTCGAAGGCGAAGAGCGCCTCGCCAATCCGTCCTAGCCGATCGTCAGTCGGCGACCTCGACGACCATCAGTGTGTTGTCCTCCGGGTCGCGGAGCCAGAACAGCGGTGGGACGGGCTCGCCCATCCGGCTGACCTCGGGATCCACGTCGACGCCCCTGTCCTTGAGCTGGGCGTGGAGGGCATCGATGTCATTGGTCTGCAGGCCGATCCCGGTATCCCTGCCCCCCGCCTCGTTGTCGGGCCCGGGAGGACAGAGCGCGATCGGGGTCTCGGTGCCACTCGGAGCCACCTCGACCCAGCGGCCCTCGACACCTTCGCCGAAGGGGACGTCGGCGCGCTTCTCGAGGCCGAGCGCGTCGGTGTAGAAGTCGACCATCCGATCCTGGTCGGCGACGGGGATGATCACGTTGGCGACCCGGCTGATCCTGGCGGTGGTTGTGCTGGTGCTCATCGGTCCTCCTGGGGTTGCAAAGTCGTCTCACCCGTAAGACCGCCGGCGAGTGCCGCGCTCATCGGTCGGGCGAGAATCAGCCCTCCGTGGCCGCGTATTCCTCGCTGCCGAGGATGTGGAGGGAGACGTACTCCTGATCGCCGACCACCCAGCTGTCATGGCCGGGCGGGACGTAGAAGAAGTCCCCCTCCTTCATCACCACCTCCGTGCCGTCGTCCATCTTCGCGACGGCCTGGCCGCGCAGGACGAGCCCGACGTGCTCGACCTGGCACGAGGCCTCACCCGTCGCCGCGCCCACATGCTCGGACCACTTCCAGCCGGGCTCGTAGGTCGCCCGTCCGATGGTGGCGGGCCCGACCCTGTAGACCTCGAATCTCCCCTTGTCGAAGGTCCGCACCTCGGTCGGGTCATCGAAGCTGACGAGCTCGAGGTCCACGGGTGCGAGTCTCTCAGCTCAGGCGGGCTCGACGTCCAGGAAGGTCTGCTCGAGGGTGCCCGACTCGTGGACCGAGACGACCAGCAACGGGACGTCACCGACGTTCCGCAGCCCGTGCGGCGTGTTCGCGGGCACCACCAGCATCTGCTCCGGGGCCAGCTCGGTCACCTCCTCGCCGACGGTCCACCGTCCCTGACCCTCGAGCAGAAGGAATGTCTCGGAGTAGGGGTGGACATGCATCTCGATGAAGCGTCCCGGGGGCGTGCGGACCACGAACATCGAGATGTCGATGCCTGCGCGTGCCCTGCCCTCGAAGAGCGCCGCGGTCGGGCTGAACTTCAGCTCGGCGAGGTCGAACTTCGAGAGCGCGGGATCTGCCTCCAGGGCAACCTCCTTCGACGTCGGAGGACCGACCCTACCGGTGACGCGAGGTCGCGCCGGAACAGCTGCGGACGCGGTCGCGCGCCCCCGCCCTGGGGCAGCGATCGCCTCCCGGCCCGCCGATCATCCGGTCGGTGCCCTTGCCGCCTACGAGGGTGTCCCGCCCGGGACCGCCTCGGATCAGGTCGTGGCCCGGCCCGCCGCAGATCCGGTCGCCACCGCGGCCGCCGTGAATGACGTCCCTGCCGGGGCCGCTCGCGATCACGTCGGGGCCTCTGCTTCCGCGGAGGAGATCCCGCCCGGGCGTTCCGATCACCGTCGCCATGCGCCCGTCGCAGCGCCTGGGCTGCGGCCGGTCCGTGCCGATGCGGTCGATGTAGGAGCGGTAAGTGGCGAAGGCGGGCCTCTCGGAGTAGTCGTCACGCAGCAGGCCCACGGCGGCGAAGAGGTCCGTCCCCGCGGAGTCGTTGTCGCGGAGGTTGAACCAGCGGTAGTCCGTCACCCCCAGGGTCCCGGAGTAGGCATGCACGGAAGCGAGCGTCGAGCGCAGCGCGAGGTCCTGGTCGCTCTCGGTCCTGGCCAGGTTGGCGGCGTAGCCGTTCTCCGTCACCCAGAGATCGACGCCTCGCCCAAGCCCGGCCTGCGGCATGTAGCAGGCGCGCAGCAGGGTGAGCGCCTCGACCGTGGCGGCACCGGCCGACGCCGCCGGCGAGGTCGGTGGATAGACGAGACCCGGATAGATCTGGAGGCCGACGTAGTCGAGGGCCCGCCGGAACTGCGGCGTCGCCACTGCTCCGAGCTGACGCCAGAAGTCGGCATCGGCGGTGGGGATCCAGCGCCAGGCGAAGGAGAAGCCGAGCTCGACGTCCGGGCGGCCGACCCTGTCGAGCTCGTGCCGGGCCGCGAGCACGCCCGTGACGATCGCCTGGAGCGCACCGGCGAAGTTCCCATCCGAGGTGTTCGGCGAGATCGGGAAGTTCACCTCGTTCGTGATCGTCAGCGCCTTCACCGAGGGCCGCTTGCCGAGGACCCGGGCCGCCCGCCGGACATAGCGGCTCCAGGCGGCCATGTCACCCTCCTCTCCGGGCCCGGGGTGGTAGCGGACCTGAAGCTCCGAGTCGAAGCCGGCGCGCGCGTAGGCGCCCACCAGCCCCGCGTAGCGCTGGATGCCCGCATCCCCATCCGACATGAACATCCGGTTGAGCCGGAGGATGAGCTGGCGCCGATCCGGACGAAGACGTCGGAGCTCGCGCAGCGCCGCCGCCGGGTCCTCGGCCTTCGGCTGAACCTGGGCCGCGCCGGCGCTCCCGGCCGCCAGAGGCGAGATGCCGAATCGCAGGCGCCGCGAGGGCGCCGAGATCGCGGGCGCCGGGGCGGTCAGGCAGTCCTCACCCGTCGCCTGGGCGACGGCGCGGGGAGAGCCGACCAGCGGCACCTCGACACAAAGCGCGACCAGGCAGAGACCGGCGGTGGCTGCCGCCGCGCCGAGCAGCCCGCGAAGTCGTCCCGCCGACATCTGAGAATGGGCCGTACAGGGATCGAACCTGTGACCTTGAGATTAAGAGTCTCCTGCTCTACCAGCTGAGCTAACGGCCCGGTGGGGGCGGAATTATAGGAAGGGGGAGGCCTTCGCCGAGGCGAGCACGCGGCCGGGCCTAGAGCCCGCCCGTGCCCAGTCCGCCGAGCGGATTGCCGCCGCCGCCGGTGCCTCCGAGCGGATTGCCGCCGCTGCCCTGTGACTTCTGCTGTTGCTTGGTGAGCTGCGCGATCGCGGACTGGAGCTGCTGGCCGAGCTGCTTGATCGGCTTCAGCTGATTCTCGATCGTCGAGGCCTCGCCGCCCTTGGAACTCTTGGTCGCGTTCGCCACCGCCTGCTGGGCACCCTTGGTGTCGCCGGAGAGGTAGAGATAGGAGGCGAGGCGCCCGTAGGAGTTGGCGGTCGCCTGCTTGGGGTTGGCGTTGATCAGCGCCTGCTGAGCCTGGGCGGCGCTGCTCCAGTCGTCCACGGCCGCGTTGGCATCCGCGAGCGCCTCGGTCGCCTCGGTGTCGGTGCGAGCCTGCTGGAAGTCGAGCTGCCCAAGCTGGTCGAAGACGTTGAGCGCGAACAGGGCGGGCGTGTCGTCGAGGTTGCCGTTGCTCGCCTTGACGTACTTCGTCCAGGCGTCGGCGGCTTCCCGGAGCTGCTGCTCGCCGTCACTGGTCAGCGTTCCGTCGCTGTTTCGGTCAGCGTTCCCGGCCTGGTAGTGAAGCTGGACGAGCCGTGCGAGAGTGGCCGGATCGTTCGGGTTCGCCGCGAGCTGTTGCTGGGCGGCCTGAATCTCGTCGTCGAAGGCGCTCGCCGCACTGCCGCTGCTGCCACCGCCGAAGAGGTCGCTGAAGCTGAACCCCCCGCCGCCGGTGCCGACCCCGAGAAAGACGAAGCTGATCGCGAAGATCGCGGCGAGGGCGCCGAAGGTGACGCGGATGACTCGGCGTCGTCGCGGGCTCTGGAGGTCGAAGAGCACGGCGGTGAAGCGTAGAGGGTCGGCTGGCTCCGTCGGGGCCTAGGCGGCACCGCTCGGAGGCGGTTCGGAGACGGCGATCTCCGGTTCCGTCGCCTCCTCGTCCGAGCGGCCGAGCAGCCTGGCGAGGAGGACGCTTCCTTCGTAGAGCACGATCAGCGGCACCGCCTCGATCAGCATGGTGACCGGGTCGGTGCCGGGCAGCAGCGCCGCGACGATCAGGAGGACGATGTAGGCGTAGCGGCGGTTATGCGCGAGCTGCTCGGGGGTGATGATCCCCAGCCGCGTGACCGCCAGGATCCCTATCGGCAGCTGGAAGATCAGGCCCATGACGGCCAGCGTCAGCGTGAAAAAGCTGTAGTAGTCGCGCGCCCGGATCTGGATGTTGAACTGGTTGTCGTTGAAGTTGAGGAGGAACTTCGTCGCGGCCGGCAGGACGACGAAGTAGCCGAAGACGACGCCCGCGATGAACAGCAGCGGGACCATCACGAGGAAGGGCACGACCACCCTCTTCTCCCTCGTCGTCAGGGCGGGCAGGATGAAGGCGTAGAGCTGGTAGAGGATCACCGGCAGCGCGAGGACCAGTGCCGCGTACGCGCTCACCGTGACGGTGGTGGTGAACGGCTCCGCGACGCCGAAGGTGATCGGCGTCTTGCCCCCCGGCAGCGGGTCGTTCGCGATGTCGAGCAGCCGGTTGTTCTGCCAGAAGCAGAGCGCGAAGGCGACGACGAACGCGGCGATCGAGATGATGATGCGCGTACGAAGCTCGTCGAGGTGCTCGACGAGCGTGAGCCGGTCTTCGAAGTCGACCGGCCGCAGCCGGGCCATGACTAGCCCTTGTTCTCGGTGACGACCTCGCCCTCGACCGGCTCCGCGTGCTTCTCGGTACCCGCTGCGGCTGGAGGCGGCTGCGGTTGGCTCACCTGGACCTGCTGGCTCGCCTCGAGCTCGCGCCGCTTCTCGTCGACCTCATCCTTGTCCTTGTCGCCGGAGAGCGAGTTCTTGAATTCGCGGATGCCACGGCCCATCGATTGACCAAGCTCCGGCAGGCGCTTCGGGCCGAAGATGATCAGAACGATGATGAGAACGACGGCTATCTCAAGCGGTCCGACGTTGGGCATCGATCGGATGTTAGCGGCAGGACCTGAAGCCGCCGCAACCTAGCGCTTGCTGCGCTCGCGATCGGCCGCGCCGCCGTTCGGCTGGTTCTTCTGCGGGAAGTTGAGGTAGAACCGGCTCGCCGTCGGTTCGGTCTGGCCCTGGTACTTGCTCCCCGCCTCGCTGGCGCCGTATGCGTGCTCGACCGGAGCGTCCATCCGCATGAACGAGATCTGCCCGATGGGCATCCCGTGGTAGATCGTGATCGGGAGGTTCGCCAGGTTGGAGAGCTCGAGGGTGAGGTTGCCGGCGAAGCCCGGGTCGACGAAGCCCGCCGTGCTGTGGATGACCAGCCCCAGTCGACCGAGCGAGGACTTGCCCTCCAGCCGCGCCACCAGGTCGTCGGGCAGCCGGACCCGCTCGAGCGTCTGGCCCAGGACGAATTCCCCGGGGTGGAGAATGAACGGCTCCCCGTCCTCGACCGTGACGAGCTCCGTCAGGTTCTCCATCGGCTCCCGCACGTCGATGTAGGGATAGCGCGAGTTCGCGAAGACGCGGAAGCTCCTGTCAACCCGCATGTCGACGCTCGAGGGCTGGACCAGGGACTCGTCATAGGGGTCGAAGACCAGCCTGCCGGCGGCGACCTCCTGCTTGATCGTACGGTCGCTCAGCACCATCGCACCAGTGTATGTAGGCCCCTCCCCGGAGCGCCCTTGCGGATAATCCGCAAGCTTGGAAACACCCCCAATTTTCGGCTAAAGGTCGCCTCGAGGCCGCCCGATATGACCCCCACGATGGGAGTTCCGAGGCGCACCAGGACCGAGCCCGAGGCGAGCGTCGCCCCGCGCACCGGTGGCAAGTCCGCCGAGGGAATGCACGCCTGCCCCAGCTGCTCCTCCTCGCTGGTGCAGCCGGTCAACTGGCACGAGCAGGGCGACGGGCACTGGAACGTCGAGCTCCGCTGCCCGGAGTGCGAGTGGTGGGGCCGGGACAGCTACTCCCAGGACGAGGTCGACAGCTTCGACGAAGAGCTCGATCGCGGTGGCCAGGAGCTGATGGAGGACCTGCGCGCGCTCACCCGAGCCAACATGGAGGAAGAGAGCGACCGCTTCGCCGCCGCGCTGGCGAGCGACAGCATCCTCCCGGAAGACTTCTAGCGCGCAGCACCCTAGAAGAAGTACCACTCCAATCGAGTCACCTCCCTGCAGGAAGAGCGGCCTCCGGGCCGCTCTTCCTCATGAATAGCGCTCGACGACTCCGTCGGCGATCATCCCCAGCAGCTGGCGCTCCTGGTCGCTGAATTGACGGGAGGAGATGATCTCCTTCGCGTTTTCGATCCCGGCCCTGGCTCTGGCCCGCACCACGTCGAGCGCGTCGGTGGCCGCGATCCGGTCGCAGATCGCCTCCGCCTCGGCTGGAGCGAGTCCCCTGAGCTCGACGGACTCGAGTCCGGGATCGAGCCCGCGCGCGAGAATCAGCGGCAGGGTCACGGTGCCGTCGAGCAGATCGGTGCCCCGAGCCTTGCCGGTGCGCTCCGGCGGGCCGGTGACGTCGAGCACGTCGTCGAGCAGCTGGAACGCGAGGCCGATCTCGCGACCGAAGCCCGCCAGCTCCTCGGTGCCCGGGCCCCCCGAGGCCAGCCGCCCGACGCGACAGGCGGACTCGAAGAGTCGCGCGGTCTTCAGCGAACAGCGCCACAGGTAGCGCTCCTCGGTGATGGAGGTGTCATAGGCGTCGCTGCGCTGGGCCAGCTCGCCGAGCGCGAGGGCGACCGACGCCGCGCTCAGCTCGGCGACCTCGGCGTCGCCTCCGCCGTCGGCCAGCTCCGCGAAGGCACGGGAGAGGAGCAGGTCGCCGACACCGACGGCGCGCTCCCGTCCCGAGCGCGCAACCACCGTGGGGCGGCCGCGCCGCACCGGAGCGCCGTCGAGGACGTCGTCGTGGACGAGCGTGGCCATATGGAGCAGCTCGACCGCGGTCGCAGCGCGGATCGCGCGCTCTCCGGCGCCGTCGCCCGCGGCCATCAGCACCAGGATCGGGCGCAGGCGCTTGCCACCCGCCCGGAGCGTCGCCTCGGCCTCCTCTCCCAGCTTCGGCCCGTAGCCGCCCGCGAGCTCGCCGAGTCGCTCCTCGACCACCGCCATGCGCGCGGGCAGCCAGGCGCTCGCCGCATCCATCACGGCGGTGACGGGGGGTGGGACCGAGGAGCCGGTCACGCCGGCTTGCCCCCGCTGTGGATCGCGATGATGCCGCCGGCCAGCAGCAGCCAGCGAATGCCCTCGAGACCGGCGGCATCCAGCTTGGCTCCCAGCTCCTCGGGCTCGGGAAAGGCGCGCACGGAGTCGGGAAGGTAGCTGTACGCCTCGGCGTCGCCGGCGAAGCTGCCGAGAACGGGTACGACCCGGTCGAACCAGAGGGAGTAGAAGCCCGAGAGCGGCTGTCGCTGCGGCCGTGTGATCTCGAGGATCACCAGCCTGCCGCCGGGCCGCAGGACGCGGGTCATCTCGGCGATGCCGCGATCGAGATCGGCGAGGTTGCGCGCGCCGAAGCCGATCGTCACCGCGTCGAAGCTGCCGTCGCCATAGGGGAGGTCGAGGGCGTCCGCCCAGCCGAACTCGACCGGCAGGCCCTCGTCCCCGCTCTTGCGGCGCGCCAGCGCCAGCATGGGCTCGGAGAAATCGCAGCCGACCACCCGGCCGTCAGGGCCGATCCGGCGGCGGAGCTCGAGCGCGAGGTCGCCCGTGCCGCAGCAGACGTCGAGGGCGTCTGAGCCCGGACCGACCTCCGCCCGATCGACGGCCCGCTCGCGCCACTGGTGATGCAGCCCGGCGGTCATCGCCGAGTTCATCAGGTCATAGACACCCGAGATCCGGTCGAACATGCCCCGGACCTGGTCGGCGAACTCATCCGAGTCGCGCCGCGGAACTCCGCTGTCGGCCTCGGTGTCGGACGAGACACTCATCGATTCGAGGTTAGAACGCCGCTCAGTTGAGCGAGGCGAGATACGCCGTGAGAGCCTGGAACTTCTGGGGCGGAAGGCCGGCGTAGGAGGGCATGATGCTCGGGCCGACCTCGAGTGAGCGGGCGATGGCGTTCCTGGGCAGGCGCGCACCGATCTCCGTCAGCTCGGGTCCGGGCCCGTTGTTGCCGTTGTCGCCGAGCTTGTGGCAGGCGAGACAGCCGGACTGCGCCACCACCTCCTTGCCGGGCTCGAGCGCGGCGGTGGTCTTGAGGTCGACTTCGCTCGGCGGACCGGCGGTCGCGCCGAGGTAGGTCAGGTAGGCCATCGAGATGATCACCAGGATGCCCGCTGTGAGCGCAATCGGCCTTCGCTCTATTCGCCGCTCCGGGTTGCGGTCGTAGAACGGCAGCAGCAGGAGCAGCACCATGAACAGCGTCGGCAGGCCGACCGTCGCGATCGGGGTGGCCCACGGCGGCTTGATCACCCGCAGCAGCTCGAAGAGGAAGAAGAAGTACCACTCGGGTCGCGGCGTGTAGGTGGTGGTCGTCGGGTCGACCTTCGGGCCCTGCTCGGCGCCGAGGATGATCGACAGCGCGACGATCACCAGGGCGACGATGAGAGCCATCGTCGCGTCCTTGAGGACGGCGTAGGGGAAGAAGGGCTTGCCCCGCTTCTTCAGGACCTCGTAGTCACGGAGGTACAGCTCCTTCTCGGCCCTGTTCATCCCACCTCCTCCTTGGCCACTGCGGACTTCGGCTTGCCGGCCTTCATCCAGGGCGGGGCGGTGGTGCCGAGCTTGACGACGAGATAGAGGTGAGCGCCGATCAGGGCGATGATCAGCCCGGGCACTAAGAGCATGTGGATCGCGTAGAAGCGCGAGAGCGTGGTCGCCCCGATCTCCGGCCCGGCCCTGAGGAAGTCAGCCAGGTACGGCCCCACGATCGGCCCTGTGCCGGTGATGTTGTTGGCGACGATCGTCGCCCAGTAGGAGCGCTGATCGAAGGGGAGCAGATAGCCGGTCAGGCCCATCACCAGGGTGAGGATCAGGAGCACGACCCCGATCACCCAATTGAGCTCCCGCGGGTACTTGTAGGCGCCGAAGAAGAAGACCCGCCCCATGTGCAGGAAGATGCAGATGATCATCACCGAGGCGCCCCACTTGTGCATGCCGCGGACGAACTCGCCCATCCAGACGTCGTTCGTGAGGTGGGTGATCGAGCCGTAGGCCTGGGTCGGGGACGGCGTGTAGTACATCGCCAGGAAGACGCCGGTCAGCGCCTGGAAGACGAACGCGAACAGGGTGGCCGACCCGAGGGTGTAGAACCAGTTGGTGCCCTTGGGCACCTTCCGGTAGAGCATCGCCGTGAGGAAGCTGGTGCTGCCGGTGCGCTCGTCGAGCCAGCCGACGACCTCGGTACCGGTCTCCTTGGCGACCTCGGCCGGCCCGGCGCCGTTGCCGTTGGCGCCGTTGACCCGCTCTCCCGGCTTGGCGGGGCGGCTCAGCGGACCAGGTCTCGGAAGCTTCGGCAAGTCCTCTCCTTACGGGGGCGGCGGGACCGAGGGCCGCGGCGGGTAGAGGTAGTTCCAGACGCCGCCTGTGAACTCGCCGGGGTCGCGGGCGCGGACCGGATCGAGGCTGTTGGTGACGCTGTAGCGGGGGCCGACTTCAACCTGCCCGTTCGTGACCCGAGTCTGGAAGCGATCGAGCGGTCTCACCGGCGGGCCGCCGATCCGCTCGCCCAGGAAGCCGTAGACGCCGCCGTGACACGGGCAGATGAAGTTGCCGGAAGCCTGGACGAACCGGACGGGACAGCCGACGTGAGCGCAGCGGGTGGAGATCGCGATGTACTCGTTGGGGGACTCGGGCGGGTACTTCGTCTGATTGGCCGTGATCTCCGGATTGCCCTGCCGGACGTACGCGGTGGACTTGCCGGTCTCGCCGATGTCCTGCACGATCGTGATCGTCACCGGCCTGTACGTGTCCGGACTGAAGTCCGTCGTCGGCCCGACCGCCTGCCAGGGCTCGGACTCCTGCTCGAAGAGCGGCGCGACCGCGAAGCCGACCGCCGGGAGTGCGACGGCGGCCACCGCCACGCCTCCGACCGCCTGTACGCCGATCGAGAAGACGGTGCGCCGGGTCATCGACTCGCCGGCGAAGTAGCCCGCGGGATCCGGGTTTGGCAGCCCGTTCGGCTTCCCCCGCTTGTCGTTTCCCTCGTCAGCCACGGTCCGGGACGTCCTCGCGAGGGAAGCCTATCGACTCGGCTGCGTGCGCCAGAGCGTCATGGAGGCCCGCCCGGCGGGCCGTTTCGGCGGCCGCATCGGTGAGGGACTCCGCCGCTCCGGGCTCCCCCGCACGCAGCGCCTCCTTGGCCCGGACGTGATCCTCGGAGGCCCCCGCGGCGACCGCCACCGTGGCGGCGAGCCACAGCGCCCGCACCCGTTCGTCGGCGGTGTCGTGGTCGCTCTCAGCGTGAACCTGGGCCGCCAGGCTGATCAGGTCGGCCAGCTCGCCGACGGCCTCGAGGTCGCCGCGGGCGGCCAGGCGCTCCAGGCCGAGGGCGTAGAGATAGTCGCCGGCGAGCAGGGCCAGGTCCGAGTCGGCGCCCCGCAGGACGCGGGGGGTCTCGTAGTGGAGCAGGTACCCCTCCCGGGTCGCCTCGATCAGCAGCAGGTACTCCCCGGGGGCGTCAACGGCCCTGGGACCGGCGGACGCAAGGGCACCGAGCGCCGGCTCCTCGTCGGAGTCGACGACGTGCGGGGCGATCACGTTCTCGCCGTCGCGCAGCAGAGCCGCCAGGGAGGCGAGGGAGGTGCCGTTGGACGCCATGGGGACAACCGAGGTTAGAGAGGAGCCTGCTCAGACTGCCTCGCGGAAGGCCTGTTCGGCGGCGTCGATGGTCCGGGCGAGGGCATCGTCGTCGTGCGCCAGGGATGGGAACCAGGCCTCGAACTGCGACGCCGGCGGATAGACGCCCCGGTCGAGCATCGCCCGGCAAAAGCGGCCGTATGCAGCGGTATTGCTGGCGTTCGCGTCGGCGAAGTCAAGGACCGGATCCGCCGAGAAGAAGACCGTGAGGAGCCCCGGAAGGCTCTGCACCTGGACGGGGCGGTCAGCCGCCGCAGCGCGCAGCCCGTTCGCGAGCGTGTCGGTGATCGCAGCGAGGCGGAGGTAGGCCGCCCCGTCGAGCTTTCGCAGTGTCGCGAGACCCGCGGCGACGGCGAGCGGGTTCCCGGAGAGCGTCCCGGCCTGGTAGACGTCACCCGCCGGGGCGACCCGCTCCATCAGCTCGCGCGACCCGCCGTAGGCCGCCGCCGGCAGGCCGCCGCCGAGCACCTTGCCCATCACCGTCAGGTCGGCCTCGACCCCCAGCAGCTCCTGGGCGCCGCCTCGCGCGACCCGAAAGCCGCTGATCACCTCGTCGAGGACGAGCAGCGCCCCCGCATCGGCGGTGGCGTCTCTCACGTGCTCGAGGAACCCGGGGGCCGCAGGAACCACTCCCATGTTGGCCGGCACCGGCTCGGCGATCACCGCCGCCGGCTGGACCCGTGCGATCGCCTCGGCGACCGCCTCGCCGTCGTTCCAGGGGACGATCACGGTGTCGGAGGCCTGCGCCTCGGTCACTCCCGGACTGGCCGGAACGCCGGCCGTCGCCAGTCCCGAGCCGGCCTCGGCGAGGAGACCGTCCACATGGCCGTGGTAGGCCCCGGCGAACTTGATGATCTTGCTGCGGCCCGTGGCCGCCCTGGCCAGACGCAGCGCCGACATCGTGGCCTCCGTGCCCGAGCTGGTCATCCGCAGCATCTCGACGCCGGCGAAACGGTCGACGACCTCGGTCGCCAGCTCGACCTCGCCGGCCGTGGGGGCGCCGTAGCTGGTCCCCCGGCCGGCGGCTTGGCGGACGGCCTCGACGACGAGCGGCTCGGCATGGCCGAGGATCAGCGGCCCCCAGGACGAGACCCAGTCGACGTAGGCGTTCCCGTCGACGTCCCAGAGATACGGACCCTCGCCGCGCTCGATGAAGATCGGGCTCCGGCCGATCTGCTTCATCGCCCGCACCGGCGAGTTGACCCCACCGGGGATCACTGACTGTGCCCGCTGGTACAGCTCGTCCGAGCGGGTTATGAGTGCTCCGCCTCCCAGCGCGCGTAGTCGTCGGTGAAGTAGTGGAGGCGGATCTTCTTGAACTCGGTGGAGGAGTAGAGGACGGCGCGGTCCTCGCCGTGCAGGCCGTGCGTCTCGGCGATCCCGTCGAGGATCGCGTCGCATTCCTCCTTCGAGCGGCCGTGGGCCATGGTGAAGACGCTGTAGGGCCAGTCCGCGTAGGTCGGACGCTGGTAGCAGTGGGAGACCCCGCGGACCGCGGCCATCCGGGCGCCGACCTCGGGGACCTGCTCCTCCGGCACCCGCCAGACCCCCATGCCGTTCGCCGAGAATCCCGCGCGGCGGTGGTAGAGGATCGCGGCCACCCGGCGGAGCAGCTTGCGGTCGATCATGCCGGCGAGGTGGCCGAGGAACTCGTCGGTGTCCATGCCCGCCTCCGCCGCGGGCGCGTCGTAGGGGCGGTCGGTGACCTCCATCGGCCCCTGCAGCGCGCGGATCACGGCCACGTCGGCGTCGTCGTAGGGCTGGGCCTCGAGCTCGCGCGGCGGGGCCGCCTCGACGGTGGCGGAGAGCTGGTCGGTGCCGCCCTCCATCTCCAGGTTCATGTTGATCTTGAAGAGGGTGAGGGTCGGCAGCTGGCGGATCGACTCGGCGCCGGTCAGGTCCTGGAGGACCTCCAGCGTCCCCTCGAGCCCGAGCTCCGAATCCGGTGGGGTGGCGATCGTGAACCAGAGGTTGAACTCGTGCGTGCGCAGGTAGTTGTGGGAGACGCCGGGGTGGGCGTTGACGATCTTCGCCGCCCGCTGCGGGTTCTCGGCGTCGACCTTGGCGGCGACCAGCATCGACTCGTAGCCGAGCGCGCGGGTGTCGAAGATCGGCGTGATCTCGCGGATGATCCGGTGGTCGAGCAGCCGCTGGGTGCGGGCGAGGACGTCCTCGGTCTCCAGCTCCGCCTCGGCGGCGAGGAGGGCGAAGGGCTCGGGGTCGAGCGGGAAGTTCGACTGCAGCAGGTTCATCAGCCGCTTGTCGGTCTCGTCGAGCGGGATCGCGGCGCCGTCCTTGCGGCTGCGGGCCTTCGACTGGGGAACTTTCGGCGACTTCACTGAAGCCAAGCTGCGGCCTCCTTCGCGTAGTAGGTGATGATCGTGTCGGCGCCGGCACGGCGGATCGCGGTCAGGGTCTCGAGCGCCGCGGCGCGCTCGTCGAGCCAGCCCTGCTGAGCGGCGGCCTTCAGCATCGCGTACTCGCCGCCCACCTGGTAG
>Ga0081540_1002094_pt1 | contig 16604 bp, 18 predicted proteins | sample TabmetS2T1R1_FD_71024 | JGI IMG/M metagenome (GOLD analysis project Ga0081540, IMG submission 71024) | Tabebuia heterophylla rhizosphere microbial communities from the University of Puerto Rico - S2T1R1 | ecosystem: Host-associated > Plants > Roots > Rhizosphere ... | reverse complement strand
CACTTCCCTTCATCACAACCTCCTTTCGAGAAGTGTTGCGACGACCGGTTGAATCCGCCCTGGATCGCCCGGTCGAGCCGGGCGATGACGGCGGAATATTGGGCGTGCACAAGCGCATCTCCATCACCCTCCCTGCCGCGGCGTGATGATCTCGATCTCGTCGCCGGCTTTGAGCGCTGTCTCGGCCCAGCGGCTTTTCGGCAGCACGTCGTAATTCAGCGCGATCGCGAAATGCGTGCCTTCATATTCGAGCTCGGTGAGCAGCGCGTCGACGCGGGAAGAGCTGATCTCCCGTTGCTCGCCGTTGACGGTCACACGCATCGCATCACCTCGTTGTCGATTGCGCCGCGCTGGACGTAGCCAAGCGTCAGCTCGGCCAGCGCGGGCGCGAGCAGGAAGCCGTGGCGGTAAAGGCCGTTCACCGCGATCTTGTTCTCGCCGATGGTGATCCGCGGCAAATTGTCAGGGTAGGCCGGACGAAGCCCGGAGCCGAATTCGACGATCCGCGCCTCGGCAAATGCCGGGTGCACGACATAGGCCGCGCCCAATAGTTCCAGCGCCGAGCGGACGCTGACGCCGGTGTCCTCGGCCTCGATCGAGGTCGCGCCCAGCATGAAGCGGTTGTCGCCGCGCGGGATGACGTAAAGCGGCCAGCGCGGGTGGATCAGCCGCACCGGGCGCGACAGCTCGACTTCCGCGGTCTCGACGATGATCATCTCGCCCTTGACGCCGCGCAGCTCCGGCTGCTGGTCGCGCGCCGACAAGCCGCGGCAGTCGATGACGATGCCTTCGAGATCTTCCGCGCTCGTATCATGATCGAACTTGATGGTGCCGCCGGCCGCCTTGATCCGCGCATGCAGCTCGGGCAGCACGCGGCGCGGCTCGACATGGCCCTCGTCGGGATAGAACAGCCCTTCGCGAAAACGGCCGTCCAGCGACGGCTCAAGCTCGCTCAAACCGCCTGCGTCGAGCCTGCGATGGCCGGTGGTGAGCCTGGCAAAGCGTTCGAAATCGGCGCGGTCGCGCGCATGCGCCACCACCAGCGAGCCGTTGAACGGGGTTTTGGGAAAATGCTCGCGCCACAGGTCGAGCGAGCGGACGCCGAGCCGTCCGATCACCGGTTCGGAGGTTTCCGCCTCGCACCACGGCGCCAGCATGCCGCCGGCCCAGTGGCTGGTGGAAAGCGTCATATCGGCGTCACTGCGCTCATACAGAGTGACGGCGTGACCGGCCTGTGCGAACAGCAACGCCTGCCATGCGCCAGCAATGCCCGCGCCAATGATGGAAACGGGGGAATCTCCCCGCACGTCTGACTTCTGGTACATCCCTGTCCCTTCGCCGGCATGACCCGGATCAGGTTCAAAGGGTCACCGCGGTCTCAGGCTCCGCCTTTTGTGAGGCGACGGCCCGAGTATGCGGTATCTCAGCTCCTCATCGGAGCACCCCTCGGAACAGGGCCTAATGTAGGCGGTTGGGCAGGGCTGTCAATGCGGGTTTGCGGCCTTGGCACTGCCGGGGACGGCGCCCGGGGGGCGCGGAACGAGGGCCCTTGCCTCGGCGACGACCTTGCGCCGCTTCCTCGGCTTCGCCGTTACGGCGGGAGCCATGGGGTTCGCGGCGGCATCGCCCGACGCGGTATCCGCTGTCACCGCAGCGTCTTTCGACGTTTCGGTTGAAGCGCCTTGCGGCTGCGCGGCCTCTTGCGGCGGCGCGCTCGCGAGCACGGGCGCGATCTGCAGCGGCCGCCCCGGCCGCTGGCGCTTTGCGGCATAGTAATAGCCGCTCGCATAATAACGCACAGCTCGGCTGTGGTCGCCGTTGGCGGCGCGATAGGCGCCGGCGAGATATTTCACGCCATAAGCGAGATTGGTGTCGGGATCGCGCAGGCCCGCGGCGTCGCCGGTGTAGCCAAGGCTGCGCGCGGTCGCGAGTTTGATCTGCATCAAGCCGATGGTGCCGCCGCGTCCGACCAGCTGCGCGTGATACTTGCTCTCGCGAACGATGACGCGATGGACCAGCGCTTCCGGAACGTCGTTGGCGCGCGCATGCGTCGCGACCATGCTTTCATACTGCGCGCGGTTTTGCGCGTGTGCTGCTGGTGAGACGAACAACGCGGCCGTAGCGGCGAGCCAGGCGAGGGCAGGTAAACTTTTCATAAAAACAATCCCGGAATCGATCGTCGCGCCAGCGGCTTTCAATTCCGGTTAGTTCCATTAGCGGGCGAGGATGTGGCGAAAACCCGGCCGCATAGCGGCCGGCGTCCGCATGGCGCGTCACCGCTGCTGACGCATTGTGTGGCGAAAAATCGTCGCCTGCGGCATGCCGACGCGCAGATTGCCGTTCAAATGACGCAATCAAGGCGATACAATGTCTGTCCTGGATCAGAGATCAGTTTCCGGCAGCAGACCTGCCACATTCCAAAAAATTACAAACAGTCTGAAGGGAGATGCGCCATGGCTCGACTCGATTCCGGCTATTTGCCCCGCGGAAATCCCTGCGCACAGTGCGGCAAGCCGATTGCGAGACCTGACTGGGTTGAAAGCACTCCGGGCCGTACGTCGTTCCTCTGGTTCTGTCGCGCTTGCGACTATCGCTTCGAGTCGATCGCGATCTACGAAGAGGCACATCCGGATTCGCTCGCGGCGTAACGCCGCTCTCGCGCGCGATCGCGTTTCGCTTTACCCGGCCGACAGCTTTGTCGCGCGCCGATCCGTTTGCTCGGCGCGTGCGGATCGTGGCCGGTGGCGACGCGCATTTCATGCTCGGGAAGCGGCGCGCGATAGGAAAGAACGGTTGTCTTATTTGCCGCGATGACGGAACCGGCCACGCGCTGCAACGTTGATTTTTTCATTCAGCGTGGAGGGTGCAAATGGCAAGCGACGTCATGACCAAGCCGCATCAGCTGGTTGCGAGCGACCGTGTCGAGGGCACCGCGGTGCGCCGGCCGAATGGTGACATGATCGGCCACATCGAACGGCTAATGATCGACAAGGTCACCGGCAAAGTATCTTACGCCATCCTGAGCTTCGGCGGATTCCTCGGCATCGGCGCCAATCTGATTCCGCTGCCGTGGGGACGGCTGCGCTACAACACGAGGTTCGAGGCCTACGAACTCGACATCGCCGATGAGGAACTGCAGCGCGCGCCGTCGTTCCGCGCCGACAAGGATTTCGACTGGGGCGATCGCGCCAAGGAAGCGGAGCTGCATCGCTATTACGGCATGCCGCCGTACTGGGGCGGTTTCTAATCGCGCGCGTGACGGGTTGAAGATGGTTCCCGCGATCAAGTGTCGCCGCCGTTTCGGCTGTTCCATGTGGAACGCTTGTTCAAGTGTCGGGTTCTCCAAGCATCGATTTCTGAAATGAGGAGAACCGATATGTTTGCCAAATATGCCGTCGCCGGTCTTGCGGGTTCAGTGCTGCTGGCCAGCGTTGCGTTCGCGCAAAGCCCGAGCACGAACAGCGCAAACACCGACAGCGCGACCGCCAAGCCCGCGACAGCGTCCGAAAGCACATCGTTCAAGGGTAACTGGCGTGCCTCGAAAGTGGTCGGCCTGAACGTGTACAACGAGTCCAACGAGAGCCTGGGATCGATCAACGATCTCCTGATGGACAAGAACGGCGACATCAAAGCCGTGGTGATCGGCGTTGGCGGCTTCCTCGGCGTCGGCGAGCACCTCGTCGCAGTGCCGCTTGACAAGGTGAAGTTCGTCGACGAGCCGGTTGCCTATACCGGCACCGCCGGCACGAGCGGCGCAAAGACCTCGACCGGCGCCGGCACGACGACGGGCGCAGCTACGACCGCGCCTGCGGCCAGCAAGAAAAATCCGTGGTATCCGGACCACGCCGTGTTCAGCGCGACCAAGGATCAGTTGAAGGCGATGCCGGAGTTCAAGTTCGCGACCGAGTAACGGCATCGGTCGGGCACTTTACATCTCAATGGCCGGACGGCGTGATTGCCGCCCGGCCATTTTGATTGTTGCATCGATGTTGGATATCGCCGTGCTCGCAAGCTGCTCGAGCTACCACGTCTCGCCGTATGGCCTGATCTCGACATTGAACGACCATGCCGAACGGGGCTGGCTTGCCAGGTGCCATGCTTCGTCGGCGATTGCCGTGGGGGCGATGAAGAAGTCGTCGGGCTTGTCCTTGAATCGCTCCCGCGCCCAGGGCACGTCGATGACGGCATCAATGACGACATAGGCGACGTGCACGCCCTTTGGCCCCAGATCTCGCGCCATCGCCTCCGCCAGAATGCGTTGCGCGGCTTTTGTCGGCGCGAAGCCCGCGAAATTTGCCCGGCCTCGCTGCGCGGACGTGTTGCCGGTGACGATGATGGCGCCCCGACCGGCGGTTACCATGGCCGGCGCCGCGCGGCGCGCGAGATAGAGCAAGCCCATCGTATTGACCTGGAAGTTGCGATTGAGCATCGCCGGGTCGATTTCCATGAACGTTCCCCAGCCGCCGCCGACTGCGTTGTGAATCAGCACGCTTGCGGGCCCCATCTCGCGTTCCACCAGATCCATCGCGGCATTTACCTGTGACTGATCCGACACGTCGCAGGCGTAGGCGCGTGCCGTGGGCACCTGCCTGGCGATGTCGGCCAGCCGCTCGGCGTTTCGCGCCAGCATGGCTACGCGGTAGCCGCCGGCGGCAAAGCGCCGGACGAGCGCCGTTCCAGTTCCGGGGCCGACTCCGCTTACGATACAAACCGGTTCTGCCATTTGAATTTTCCTCAGGAGTGATGACGATCATCATATTATCAACTATGATCGCGACATGCACGAGGGCAAGCAGCATGACCGAATCCAGTACGCACGATAGCCAAGCGTCCGTCCAGCACGTTGCACTGATTGTCGGGGGCGGCCCCGGCATCAGTTCGAGTTGCGCCCGCCTGTTCGCGGAAAATGGCATGCGTGTCGCCGTGGCAGCCAGGAATCCCGAAAAGCCTGTGCTCCAGACTCTCGAGGAGAAACATGGCGTGCGACGCTACGCCTGCGATGCGAGCGAACCGGCGGCCGTGGCGCAACTGTTCGAGCATGTCGTCCGGGACATCGGAACGCCAAGGCTTGTCGTGCATAACATCGATGGCCGGGTTCCCGGCATCTTGCGCAAGACCCTGATCGAAGTCGATCCGCCGATGGTGTCCGAAACGATTCGAAACGCGGCGTTCAGCGCCTTTCTGGTGGGGCAGCAGGCAGCCAGGTGCATGCTCGGGAACGAGCCCGACGCCAACGGGGCAAGGGGAACGGTCGTCTTCACGAACGCCAGCGCGGCGCTCAAGGGCTATCCATCGAGCGCTGCCTTCGCCATGGCATGCCATGCCAAGTCCGGACTGGCGCAGAGCATGGCACGGGAACTGATGCCGCAGGGTATCCATGTAGCGAATGTGCCGATCGACGCGGCGATCGGCTGGACGCAGGAGGATGGGAGCCGGGCGCATCGGCTGGCAGGAACGGCAGTCGACGACAACTTGGCCGACCCCGATCATATTGCGCAGACCTATCTGCAACTGCATCGCCAGCATCGGTCGACCTGGGCGTTCGAAGTCGTGCTCCGTCCGTGGGTCGAGAAATGGTGACTTCGAAACGGCTTCTGGCGACCACCGATGGTGCAGCGCATCCTATTCGCATGCGTCAGGCGATGTTAGGTTGTGCGGCGGCAGGAGCGTCCTGCGTCCTGCCTGACATCAACGGGAGGACGACATGCCTGAAAGTGTCTACAAGGTCATCGAGTTGATCGGCACCAGCACCGAGTCCTGGGAAAAAGCCGCATCTTCGGCGGTCAGCCGCGCCGGCGAAAGCTTGCGGGACCTGCGCGTCGCCGAGGTGGTGGAGCTCGATCTGCAACTGGACGCCAAGGGCAAGGTCGAAGCCTACCGTGCCAAGGTGAAAGTCTCGTTCAAGTTCGAGGGGACGTAGTCGTTGCCGCGTGAGGTGGGCAAAGGCTCGCATAGCCGTGCCCACCTTGCTATCCTACATGCCTCGAACCCGTCCAGCGTCATTGCGAGGAGCGTGAGCGACGAAGCAATCCATCTATCCCCGAGCCGAAGCGTGGATTGCTTCGCGGAGCCTGTCATCGGGCGCGCATTCGCGCGACCCGTTGGCTCGCAATGACGGTGTGAGGAGAACCAGCGAGCGCACCATCACAGCGCCGGTAGCGCGTTTACATTGACATTGATGGTGCCTTCGGCTTCGGCGGTCACGCGCAGCGTCTTGGAATCGAAGGCGATGTCGGCTAGCCGCAATTGGCTGATTTCGGCGGCGACGCGGACGCCGTTCTCGTTCTTCTGGAAATCGGCGATCGCGGCCGCGATCTTTTGCTGGGCATTGCCGGCGAACGGCTTGAGGTCGATGGTTGCCTGCTCGGCCAGCGCCTTCTGCAGATGCGGCACCGCCGCGCGCGCCGCCGCACCTAACAGGCCGAAGGCGGCTTCCGACTCGACCGCCAGTTCGATGTCGGCGAGCCGCAGCACCTGCTGCGCCTGATCGAGCACGGGCCTTCCCCAGATATGCACATTGGCTTCGCCACCGAAGCCGAAGACGCTCTTCTGCTCCTTGGCGTTCACCAGCAGCGAGATCAGCAGGCGGTCGCCGGACGCCGCCACGCTGGCATGCTTGACGGTAACGCCGACGGCGCCCGAGCCGTCCTCCGGAAAAGTCTTTCCGGCGAATTGCGCCTCGATGATTTTGTTGATCTCGGTAAAGGGCATGTCGATGGGCACGCCGATCGCGACCCGTCCCGGCGTCGCCGGTACGATGGCGATCGTCGCCGGGAATGGACAGGAGGGTTTTGTCTCGGCCGGCGTGATGCGGGTTTCCGCCTCGATGCCAAGCGTCAATGTGACGGCGGAAGCGTCGACACGCGGCTGCGCCGCGATCGCCCGCGTCGGCTTCAGTTCCAGCCACAGCGGCGGCATCGTCGAACCGGCGGCGGCGCCCTGCAGCGGGATCGAGCGGCAGGCCTTGGTCCATTGCGCCCGTGCGTTCTGTTCAAGGGTCGGATCGTTGCGCATCCGCGCCTGTACGAGCGCGATCTGTTCGGCGACATTCTTGTCGATCAGCGGCTTGACCTGCGCGGGCACGTTGACGCGTGCTCCCGCCATGGCAAGGCTGGAATCGCCGAGAACGACCTGCGCCGTCAGGTTCGGTTCGATCCGCCAGTTGGCGGCGATCTGCGGCCGCGCGGTGATCGTGACGTTGCCCTTGATCTCGGCGCTGGCATGGAGGTTCTTGATGTTGATGGCGCCGATTTGCTTGGCGACATTGCCGCCGAGCAGGCCGCCGAGCGCGTCACCCACCGCGCCCGTGGCCTTTGCCGACAGCGAGCCCGTGACGTTGAGCGTTCCGGTCAGCGGCGTCGCCAGCGACAGCACGTCCTGCGCGCCGGTAGCGGTGATCGGTCCGCGCGAGGCGGTCCAGCCGATGTCGGCATTCTCCAGGATCTGCGAGATCGGATTGTCGGCCTTGCCGCTGAACGACCGCGGCGCGCCGCGATCCGCGGAATCGCGGATCGCCGACAGTGCGATCACGACCGGAGCCATCACGGTGGAAACCCGCGGGGCCGGTGGCAGCGGCGGCGGTTCGGCAAGCTTCGGCGCGCGCACGGCGTCGTGCGGCGTCAGGTAGTCCATGACCTTCAGGCTGGCCACGAACGACACGACGACAACCACAAGCGCAATCAGAACAGTCTTCAGATGCATCCGCCGACGCAATCGTTCCCCGGGACCCTGTCAAAACCGCCCCCGGACCTTTTACAGGCCCGGCGAGGGCGATGCCACTCCCGCAATATGGCGGCTCGATCAACAAAAAGGACCCCGGCGGATGCCGGGGCCGTGCCACGCATTTTGAAACCTTATGAGGGTTAACGGATGGTTGCGCCAAGATCGGCGCGGCGATCCGTCATTGGCAGCACGATCACCTTGGTGCCAATGCTGACCCGCGAATAGAGATCGGTGACGTCCTCGTTGGTGAGACGGAGGCAGCCGGACGAAACGCGGGTGCCGATCGTCTCCGGCGCATTGGTGCCGTGGATGCGATAGATGGTGCCGCCGAGATACATCGCGCGGGCGCCGAGCGGGTTACCCGGGCCGCCGGCCATGTGGCGCGGCAGATAAGGCTGGCGGTGGATCATTTCCGGGGGCGGGGTCCAGTCCGGCCACTCGGCCTTGCGGGTGATCGTCTGGGTGCCCGACCAGGTGAAGCCGTCGCGGCCGATGCCGATGCCGTAGCGCATCGCCTGGCCGTTGCCGAGCACGAGGTAGAGATAGGTGTTGGGAGTGTCGATGATGATCGTGCCGGGCGCCTCACGCGAAGAGTAGTTGACGACCTGGCGGCGCAAACGGGCCGGAAGCTCGAAGGTGCGGTCCTCGTCGTCGGAGGGCGCGGCCGCAGCCGGCGGCGGGGCAGCCTGAACCGGGGGCGTCATGAAGAACGGAAACAGCGGCAGCGGTGCTGCGGTAGCGGTCGTGGAAAATGCGACGGTTCCAATGGCCAGCGCACCGAAAGCGGCGGCGATGCGGGTGCTGAGCTTGAATGAATTAAACATTGATCATCCCCTGCTTTGAATTTTTTCGCGCCGTTTTCGGTGCGTCGTTGAGGAGACGAGTACAGACCAGGCGTTTCAGGACGTTTGCACGAAATCGCCAAAATGGTTTCGTCGCGTTAGGGATTTGTTTCGTTAAGGCTTCATTGCGTGTCCGGGGTGACCCGAGGCCAAGCCGCAGGCGCGCATGCCAGCAGGATCGGAACCGGCAAGTGTTGCCGTGGACGTGCATGAAACAGAGTACCTCACGAAGCGATCACGCTGCAGTGATCGGGTTCCCGAGCGTGACATAACAGCCGCACCATAAAGGTATTTTCGAAGGTTCATTGTTACGCCCTATTTGAAAGGGAATGCTCGTTGGCTCAATGCTTTGTTCCAACCCAAGGAGAGCCACCGTGGTGAAGTTTCTGATCGTAACGGGCGCAACGCTTGCTGTGGTGACCGCTGCCGCCGCTGCCGACATACCGCGTCGCCAGCCCGTCTATCAGACGGCTCAAGTCGGCAAGATGCCGATCGGCAAGACCCCAATTGGCAAGACCCCCATCGGCAAGGCGCCGGTCGGCCCGGTGGTGAGCCGGTACTGATCCCGTACATTCGCCGTTCGGAATGGGAGAGGGCATGGCGAGTGGACTGAATAAACTGGCGCTATGCCTCCTCGCGGGGCTCTGCGCATCCGCCGTCGCGCTCGAAATTCGATCAGCTTCCGCTCACGAGCGGGAGGTGAACAAGCGCACCGCTGACGCGAGCGCGCTTGTTTCCAGTGAAGCGCTCGTCGAATCGAAATCGGCCCCGCAGTCGACCCGCAGATCGAGATCGGCAAAGGGGCCATACTACATCGACTTCAGAGCCAGAACGGCGGCGAGCTGGGGACACGCTTTCGTCTGGTATGGGAAGACCAGCGAACGCGCGGTCGAGGTCGCGGGGCTTACCCCTGCAGGGGATACCCTGCCTTACATCATTGGTCATTTGACGTGGGTGCCGTCCGAGACCGGGGCGAGCTACGGCGATCTCGATCCTGAGTACCTGACCGCCAGTTACCGGGTCTACCTGAATGAAGCGGACGCCAAAAAGGCTTTCGCTTACATCAAGCAATTGCAGGCGAGTTCGCCGGTCTGGAACGCCGAAACAACCAACTGCACGTCCTTCATCGGCAACATCGCAAGTTTCCTCGGATTGAAAACGCCGGTCCGCTGGAAGCGCCCTGAGGACTACGTCAACAGCCTCAAGGAAATGAATGGCGGGCGCCAGATGATTCAGCTCGCGGCAGGCCAATAGCTCGCGCGAGTTCCAAGACTCTGTTACGTCAGCGCATCTTGTTTGGTGAGCGCGTCGTCGCGTTATTCCTGCAACGTACCGCCACAGGTGCGGCTCGTTAACGCTCGCTCGCCCGGTCACCACGCGGACGGCGGGACCAATCCGCTTGAACGAGGCAAGAAGAAGCGGCCGGATCGATTGGGTCTAGCCGGCACGCATTCGTGGGATGTCGGCGCCGCCGGCGCCAAGCACGACGCGGCGGTCGGCGACGGCATGATGGAATTGCTCGAGCGCGAGCCCGATCACCGACAGGTCACCTTCCTCGATGGCGCCGTCGTCGTAGCAATCGAGCGCCTCGCGCAACAGGCGGTCGGCGGTGCCCTGCATCTCCGCCAGTTGTTCCGGCGTCTCGGCCTTGCGCACCTTGCCGATCAGGTCGAGCAGGTCGTCGCGGTGTCCGGCATAGAGTTCGCGCTCGTTCCTGTTCCAATAGTGCTTGAACCACGCGCCGGCCGATCCCAGGCCTGAAACGATCAGGATCGCGAACCAGATGTAGTCGGTATACTTCTCAAGAAAAGTTCGCTCGTTGCCGTCGATATAGGCGGCAGCACCGGCATGGGCCGGCAACGCCGCGTCCTTGTCGGTGTCCGGCTTTTCGATCTGCGAGGCGATCGGCAATTCCCTCGCCAGTTGCTGTCGATTGGTGAAGAGCTGCCGGGCAAGCGCCGCGACCGCCGTCTCCGACAACGACTTCGGCGCGATGATGAGGTGGTTGATGGCAACCGTGTCGACCTTGTCTTCCGGCCTCTGCGGCGAGGAGCCGAAAATGCTGGCGGGAATTTCCTCCGACTCGTAGACCGGATTTTTCTTCGCGATCGCGTCGGCTACGTCTATCGGCAGGAACTTCGGTTCGCCCCGGGTCGCCGCTGTTGCCGCGATCGCGTCCACGGTGATCTTGCTCTTGAGCGGGCCCACCGCCATGAAGGCGTCGATCGACTGGTCGCGCGCCAGTTCGGAAATCTGGTTAGTGCCGAATTGAGTGACGCTCACCTTGTCGGGATTGATGCCGGACTCCTTCAGGATCACGCGCAGCAGCGTGACATTGGCCTGCGTCCGCCCGATCACGCCGACGCGGTGGCCGGAGAGGTCGTCGAGCGTCTTGATCTTCGGCGTCGGCTGCTTCCTGGAACCTTTTGGCGCCAGGCCCGATGGCGCCCACAGCACGACGACATTCTTGCGCAGGATGGCGACCGACTCGGCATTCGTGGGCAGGTCGAGGTCGCCGCGGGCCACCGCAAGGTCGGTCTTGCCGGCGGTGAACAACGCGATGCTCTCCGCCGTTCCCTCGGTCGTGATCGGCGCCAGCCGCACCGGGCTGCCTTCGCGCGCAAACGTCTGCGCCATCAACTGGACCAGCTTCTGGTCCTCGCTGCCTGCGGGCCCCACGGCAATCCGCAGGGTGGTCGGCCGCAACACGTAATAGAGCGTGGCCGCCGCGACGCCAAACGCCAGCATGCCCGCAGCGAGGACCAAAAGCGCGTAGCCTGGTCGCCTTCGCCGCCGGCGCGATGGGGCAGAATTGTCGTTAATCTCTGACATCATTTTGTCACGTTACACGAAAACCGTGGTTGCAGACTTAAAAATCATCCTTACAGAACGATGACGTCACACGCTTGAAATATCCATGTCTCAACGTCGGATTTGAGAATCGTTCCGAATCTCAGATCGGGTCTTGGATATGAAGATATTGATTGCGACCGACGCTTGGCATCCGCAGGTCAACGGGGTCGTCCGCACGCTGACTTCGCTGGCGCGTAGCGCATCGGCGCTCGACGCCGATATCAGCTTCCTGACCCCGAACGGATTCCCGTCGATGGCGTTGCCTACCTATCCGGGGCTGCGCGTCGCGCTGCCGAATCGGCGCGAGATCGCGCGACGGATCGAGGAGGCGGCGCCCGATGCGCTTCATATTGCCACCGAAGGACCGATCGGCTGGGCGGTGCGCGCCTATTGCCGCCGCAACAAGCTTGCTTTCACCACGTCCTACACCACGCGCTTTCCGGAATATGTCGAAGTCCGCACCATGATCCCGGCCAGCGTCGGTTATGCGGTGCTGCGGCACTTTCACGCTGCGTCTTCCATGATCATGGTCGCGACCGACTCGCTGCGCCAGGAGCTTGCCGCGCGCGGATTCAGGAAGCTCGGATTCTGGACGCGTGGCGTCGACACCGAACTGTTCAACCCGAACAGCCCGGCGGTGCTCGATCTGCCGCGGCCGATCTTCATGACCATGGGCCGCGTGGCGGTGGAAAAGAATCTCGAGGCGTTCCTTTCGCTGGATCTGCCGGGATCGAAGGTCGTCGTCGGCGACGGGCCGCAGAAGGCGCAGCTCGCGCAAAAATTTCCGGACGTGGTATTCCTCGGCGAGAAGAAGGGCGCGGATCTGACCTCGCATCTCGCCGCTGCCGATGTCTTCGTATTCCCGAGCCTGACCGATACGTTCGGTGTCGTGCAGCTCGAGGCGCTGGCCTGCGGCACCCCGGTCGCGGCGTTCCCGGTTACCGGGCCCAAGGATGTGATCGCCGATCATCCGATCGGGGCTCTGGATACCGACCTGCGCAGCGCCTGCCTGCGCGCGCTGACGATGTCGCGTGAGGCGTGCCGGAATTTCGCACTGGAGCGTTCCTGGGAGAACAGCGCGCGTCAGTTCATCGGCAATCTGACGGCGCTGCAGCCCAGCCGGTCGCTGCGGCCGGTGCGCCGGGTACCCGCCCGAAGCGCCGTGCGCGGTTGAGTGCCGGCGAGACCATCAAACCAGTCCTACGAGTGAGACGAAGAAGGCAGAATACAATGGCAGACATCATCAAGCTTGACGGTAGCAGGCCCCTGGATTTCGATCGTGAAATGGTCGAGCAGGCCTATGATCGCTGGGCCCCCGTTTACGACCTCGTATTCGGCGGCGTGTTCAGCAAGGGCCGCAAGGCCGCGATCCAGGCCACCAACAAGATTGGCGGCCGTGTGCTCGAAGTAGGCGTCGGCACCGGCATCTCGCTGCCGCAATACGCGCCGCATCTGCGCATCTTCGGCACCGATATTTCGGAAGCGATGCTGCAGAAGGCGAAGAAGCGCGTCGACGAGCTCGGCCTGAAGAACGTCGAAGGCCTCGCGGTGATGGATGCCGAAAAGCTCGAATTCCCCGACGATTCGTTCGACGTGGTGATGGCGCAATATGTCGTCACCGCCGTGCCGAATCCCGAAAAGGCGCTCGACGAATTCGCTCGCGTGCTGCGTCCGGGCGGCGAACTCATCATCCTGACGCGCGTCAGCGCCGATGCCGGCGTGCGCCGCTTCATCGAGCAGCGGCTGCAGCCCGTGGTTCGCCCGCTCGGCTTCCGCACCGCCGAGTTCGCCTGGTCGCGCTACGCGCAATGGCTGGCAAGCGCCAACGGCATGGAGCTGGCGGAGCGCCGCCTGGTGCCGCCGCTTGGGCACTTCTCGCTGGTGCGTTTCCGTAAAGTGGACGTCGCCGCGGCTGCTTAACGCGAGCGCCTGACGCTGCGTCATCCCGCCGCTGTACGATGTCATATGTCATTATCATGATGTCATATGCCGGACATCGAATCTCACTAAAGCTGATCCCATCGGAATTTTGGGGGAGAACATGATCAAGAATTTCCTGCAGGAACTGCGAACCCAGCGCTGGGATGACCATCGCTATTATCACCACAGCCGGATTAACCAGTCGCTGCACTTCGTCAGCGCTGCGAGCTTCCTGTTCGCTTATGCCATGCTGTTCATCGATCCGATCGTGTCGGCCCTGGTCGGCTGGCTGGTCTCGATGACGACCCGGCAGGCTGGTCACTTCTTCTTCGAGCCGAAGGGCTATGACCACGTCAACCAAGCCACGCACGAGCACAAGGAAGACATCAAGGTCGGCTACAACCTGCAGCGCAAGGTCGTGCTGATGGCGATCTGGGCGCTGTCGCCGCTGGTGCTCTATCTCGATCCGACCCTGTTCGGCATGGTCACCCCCTGGACGTCGCCGGCGGACTTCATGCGGCAGGTCGCCAAGATCTGGCTCGCGGTCGGCATCGGTGGGCTTCTGTTCCGCACCGTCCACCTGTTCTTCATCCGCGACGTCGAGACCGGCCTCGTCTGGATGACCAAGATCCTCACCGACCCCTTCAGCGACCTCAAGCTGTACTACAAGGCGCCGCTGGCGCTGATGAAGGGCGAGCTGATCGATCCCGGCCTCGAGAAGCACGTCAAGCCCGCTTGATTGCTCGGCCAGTGAACGAAGATGCCCGGGCTTGTCCCGGGCATTTGCGTTTATGGACAATGAGCGATGTCGATGGCAGATAAGATGTGGATGTCCAGAACATGGAGCGCGAAGATGCGCTTCGCGTATTTTCTGGCCATGGCAGAGACGACCCGCGTGCAAACAACTCTCAAGCCGTCATTGCGAGCGGAGCGAAGCAATCCATTCTTCCGCTCGGGGATCGATGGATTGCTTCGCTCCGTTCGCAATGACGAGCGGGGTTAGTCCGGCTATGACAATTGACGGTGGGCCGACCTCAGCGCCCAAAGCGCTTGGCGAGCATCTCTTTCAGAATCTTCCGCTTGATGTTCTTGTTGGTGAGGCCAGCGTCCTGCCACCACCAGCCGTCGCGCTTCATCTTTTCGGCGGCTGCGACAAAGCGGTCGGCGACCTCGTCGAAGTCGGCATCGGTGTAGTTGAGGCTGAAGACCAGCCGGCCGGTGCCGACCCAGCTCAGCGCCAGCCCTTCCGCGCGCAGGTAGTATTGCAGCATCCAATTGTAGCGGGACGGCTCGGTGTAGCTGACCGTCCAGATCGAGGACAGGTTGCCGACGCGGACAGGCAGGTTCTGCGCGTTGAGCCGCTCGTTCAGGGCGGCAGCGCGGCGGTTCCAGGTTTCGTCGAGCCCCTGGTAGACATTGTTGAAATTGGGGCTGGCGAGGCGGCTGAGGAATTCATCCATCGCCGTCATCACGTAGGGGTGCGAATTGAAGGTGCCGCGGGCAAAGCAGACGTCGGCCGGACGATCGTCACGGAAGCGGCGCATCAATTCCTTGCGGCCGCAGACCACGCCGACCGGCAGGCCGCCGGCGAGGCTCTTGCCGTAGGTGACCATGTCGGCGCGGACGCCGAAATATTCCTGTGCGCCGCCGGCGGCGAGGCGGAAGCCGACGAAGATTTCGTCGAAGATCAGCACGATGCCGCGCTCGGTGCAGACCTCGCGCAGCTTCTTCAGCCATTCGCCATAGGCCGCGCGATCGAAGGCGCTCTTGCGCGAACTGTCGACCAGCGCGGAATCGCCGGGGGCGTTGGCGTTGGGGTGCAGCGCCTGCAGCGGGTTGACCAGCACGCAGGCGATGTCCTTGCGCGTCCGCAGCACATGCAGCGTCCGCTCCGACATGTCGGCCAGCGTGTAGGTCTCGTGCGGCGACACCGGATTGCCGACGCCGGGCTGCACGTCGCCCCACCAGCCGTGATAGGCGCCGGCAAAGCGAACGAGGTGAGATCGTCGGGTGTGGTAGCGCGCCAGCCGCACCGCCTGCATGACGGCCTCGGTGCCCGACATGTGGAACGAGACTTCATCGAGCCCGGAAATCTCGCACAGCCGCTTTACATTGTCGGTGATGACAGGGTGATACGGACCGAGCACAGGGCCGAGCGCGTGGGCGCGCTTCTCACCCTCGACGATGCACTCCTTGTAGAAGTCGTTGCCGAAGATGTTGACGCCGTAGGAGCCGGTCAGGTCGTAGAAGGTGTTGCCATCGACATCGGTGACGGTGACGCCGGCCGAAGACTGCATGAAGGAGCTGGTTCCCAGATGTTCCCGCACCAGGCGGCTGTACTGGAACGGCACGCGGTAGGATTCGGTGAACTGCAGGTCGGAGATGTGCTCGGCCGCCTCGGCCGTCATCTTCCGGCCCTTGGCGTAGCGCTCCTCGTAGAGGTAGGCGAGGCGGAAGAAACCGTCCTGCCGCTGCAGGGCGACGTCGTCGGGCGCGCCGTCGGAGCAGAAGAAGTCGTCGAGGTCGAATTCGTAATGCGGCACCAGCCGCGCGACCATTTTGGACATTTTGGAATGTCCGGTCAGCGAGCGGTGCTTGGCCCGCGACAGCGCGATCCGGGCATGCAATTTGGGGAATACTGCCGCGGCGCCAGCGACCGCAGCGGCGGACAGTGAAAGAATCGGAAGGGACGTGTCCATGCCTGAAGCGCTAGCCAATCCTCCTGACAAATTGATGACACCTCGGGGGCTGATCGCCCGCTTCACCCAGCAGGAGGACCTCAATTTCCTGCTCACCAACCGGATTCCGCGGGCGGCGCTGACGCGCTTCATGGGCTGGTTCAGCAAGATCGAGCATCCGCTGGTGCGCAAGCTCTCGATCGGCTGCTGGCGGCTGTTTTCCGATCTCGACCTGTCGGAAGCCAAGAAGACCGAATTCAAGAGCCTGCACGACTGCTTCACCCGCGAGCTGCGGCCCGGCCTGCGGCCGTTCGACCCGGATCCTTCGGTCGTCAGCAGCCCGAGCGACGGCATCATCGGCGCGCACGGCCGGATCGCCGACACCGAATTGTTCCAGATCAAGGGCGCGCCTTATTCGCTGCTCGATCTGCTCGGCGATCCCGCGCTGGTGGATCAGCACCGCAACGGCCGCTTCCTCACGCTGCGGCTGACGTCGAGCATGTATCATCGCTTCCACGCGCCCTATGACGCCACGATCAAGCGGGTGACGTTCATTCATGGCGATGTCTGGAACGTTAATCCGATCGCG